>OCZT010000732.1_pt1 | contig 33285 bp, 27 predicted proteins | sample 1539031 | NCBI WGS metagenome assembly OCZT01 (sample SAMEA3539308, study PRJEB22396) | soil metagenome | biome: tundra; feature: field; material: soil | place: USA | collected 2010-05 | depth 0.15 m | reverse complement strand
GCGGATGGAGTGGGAGGTAGCTCGGAAGGCTTTGTGCGGGATCATCGGCTACCTGGGGCCTCGCGCCGCCGCTCCGCTCCTGCTTGACAGCCTGAAGCGGCTGGAGTATCGCGGCTATGACTCCGCCGGAGTGGTGGTTCTCGCCGCTGACGGCACCCCGACTGCGATCAAGGCCCCTGGCAAGGTCGAGACCCTGCTCGCCAAGATCAATGGTATGGAGATCTCAGGGCGGGTCGGGATGGGTCACACCCGCTGGGCGACCCATGGTCGTCCCACCTACGCCAACGCCCATCCGCACAGCGACTGCACCGGCCGTTTCTTCGTGATCCACAACGGGATCATCGAGAACTTTGCCGAGCTCAAGCGGGAGCTCATCGACGGCGGCCACGAATTCAGCTCCGACACTGACAGCGAGGTGGTTCCCCACCTGATCGAGGAGTACTACGCCGGCGACCTGGTGGCCGCCACCCGCCGCGCCCTCGGTCGGCTGACCGGTGCCTACGCCGTGGTGGTTCTGAGTTCGACTGACCCCGACACCCTTATCGGGGCCCGCCTCAATGCCCCCTTGGTGGTCGGGGTGGGCCGGGATGAGTGGTTCCTCAGCTCTGATCTGACCGCGATCATCCCCTACACCAAGCAGGCCCTGGTTCTGGGTGAGGGAGACATGGCGGTCCTGAGCCCGGTCGGGCCGGTGATCAGTTCAATAGTCGACGGCACCGAGTCGGTGCCGCGGGTGGTCCGGGTCGACTGGGACGTGATCCAGGCCGAGCGCGGCGGCTTCCCCAGCTTCATGGCCAAGGAGATCAGCGAACAGCCGGCGGCGCTGGAGAACGCCCTCCGCGGGCGGCTCCTCGGTGATGGCCGGGTCGAGTTCGCCGACTGGGCGCTGGGCGACGCCGAACTGCGGGCGTTTGAACGGGTCCAAATCGTGGGCACCGGTACCGCCTACATCGCCGGGCTCCTCACTAAGTACGCGATCGAAGACATCACCGGGCTACCGGTCGCGGTCGACGTCGCTTCCGAGTGGCGCTACCGACCTCAGCCGCCGGACGGGAAGACTCTAATGGTCGCGATCTCCCAGTCGGGGGAGACCGCGGATACGCTGGCGGCCGCTCGCTTCGCCCGCGCCCAGGGCAGCCATCTGCTGGCGCTCACCAATGTGGTCGGGAGCACCCTTTCGCTGGAGGCCGACGCGGTCATCAACATGCACGCTGGTCCCGAAATCTGCGTGGTGGCGACCAAGACCTTCGTCAATCAGGTGGCCTGCGGGCTGCTCCTGGCCATGAGGCTAGGCCAGGCCCGCGGTTCCCTCCCTGAGGCGGACCGAAGGGAGCTGGGCGCCGCCCTCCGGTGGGTCCCCGCTGTCCAGAGACAGATCCTGGCGCGCGAGGACTCCATCGCCCCGCTGGGTAAGTGGCTGGCGGGGTACCAGTCGGCGCTGTATGTGGGTAGGGGGTACAACTACCCAGTCGCGATGGAGGCGGCACTCAAGCTGAAGGAGGTCTCCTACATCCACGCCGAGGCCTACCCCGCGGGGGAGTTGAAGCACGGGCCGATCGCGCTCTTGGATCCCGGCATGCCGGTGGTCGCCTTCGCGACCGAGTCCGCCACGAGAGAGAAGATCCGCAGCAACGTCCAGGAATCCAAGGCCCGCCAGAGCCCGATCCTGGCGATCACCAACGACGGTGACACGGCGTTAGATGGTGTCGCCGACTACGTGATCGAGGTGCCGCGGCTGCCCGAGGCGGTCGCGCCCCTGGCCACTGCCCTGGTGGGCCAGCTGCTGGCCTACCATGCCGCCATGACCAAGGGGCTCGATGTCGACCGGCCGAGGAATCTGGCCAAGTCCGTCACCGTCGAGTGAACCTGGCCGCCGAACCGGGTGTGAATCCGCCCCTTTCGGTTGGGGTTGACGTCAGTTCAGTCGATCGGGTCCGGGAGCTGGTGGAACGTCGGCCCGAGTTCCTGACCAAGTACTTCACCCCCGATGAGGCGGAGTACTGTCGAGACCGTCCCGAGCGACTTGCCGCGCGGTGGGCGGCCAAGGAGGCGGTGCGCAAGGTCTTTGGCGGGCTCGGCTGGCCGATCCCGCTCTACAGCCGGATCGCGGTGGTCCGTCGCCCCGGGGGCGCACCTACGGTCACGGTCGATGGCGACCTGGTCGAGGGACTGACGATCAGCCTCACTCACGACGCTGGCCTTGGGATCGCGGTCGCGGCTCTGACCCCGCTGGGCCGGAGGAGCCGATGGCTCTGGGGGCGATTGCCCCCGGACCTCAAGATGCCGGATCGCCCGGGTGCTAGCCACAAGGGGACCTTTGGCACGGTCGTGGTGGTGGCGGGAAGCCCGGAGTTTCCCGGAGCAGCCGTCCTCTGTAGCCTGGGCGCCCTCCGGGGGGGAGCCGGCAAGGTCAAGGCGCTGGCCGCAGGGCCGGAGATTGGCGGCGCCCCCCCGGAGCTGATTCGAGTTCCGGTCGGCTCCGGGGGGGCGCCGCTCGGAGCTGACGCCCTGCGGCAGGCTAGGCCAACCCTGGAGTCGGCGCAGGCGATCGTCTGTGGACCGGGCCTGGGCCAGTCAGACGCGACGGAGGAGTTGCTCCACGAACTGTTCCAGATGGTAGGGAATGCCCAATCGAGCCTGGTCCTCGACGCGGATGCCCTCAACGTCTGCGCGGCCCAGGAGCTGCTTCGCCGACGAATACCGAAGGGAAGCGTCCTGACGCCGCATCCGTTGGAGGCCGCCCGGCTCGCGGCGGTCGACGTGGCCACGATCGAGGAGGACCGGGAACGGGCAGCGACCCACCTGGCCCGGGAGCTAGGTGCGGTGCTGGTGCTGAAGGGTGCCGGCACAGTGGTGGCCGCTCCCGACGGGCGCACGTGGGTCGACGGCCACGCCACGGCCGCCCTGGCTACCGGCGGAACTGGAGATGTCCTGGCCGGGCTGATCGGGGCCATGTTGGCGCAGGGCCTGGAGCCCTATGAGGCGGCCCGCACAGGGGTCTTCCTCCACGGGGAGACCGGGACCCGGCTGGCTTTCCTGCGGGGCCGGGCCGGGATCCTGGCCAGCGAGGTCGCGGGTGCCCTGGTGGAGACTCAGGAGGCAGTGCGCCGCCAGCAGGAGTCGGCCACCCCGGGGCAGGTGGCCTCGGGATGAGCGATGCCCGAACGTCTCACGAGACCTTCCGATCCCGCCAGCGCCCGACGTGGATCGAACTGAATCACGAGGCATTGGGCCGCAACGTGGCAGCTGTGGTCAAGGAGCTGGGCGGGGTTTCCCTGATGGCGGTGGTCAAGGCCGACGCCTACGGCCACGGTTCGGTGGCGGTCGCCAGGACGGCGCTCCGCCACGGCGCCAGCTGGGTGGCGACGGCCACGGTCGCGGAGGCCCTGGCGTTGCGCCACGACGGGATCGCCGCTCCCATCCTGGTGTTGGGCTATACCCCGCCCGAGCAGGTCGCGGCCGCGGTGGCTGGCCGGCTGGCGGTCACCGTCCTCGATAGCGAAGTCCTGGCCGCACTGGAGCGAGCTGGTGCTGAGCAGGGGCACCCCGCCAGCGCCCACGTCAAGGTCGACAGCGGGATGAGCCGACTCGGTGTCGCTGCCGAGAAACTGCCCGCGTTCGTCCAGAGCGCGAGCGAGCTTCGCCATGTGGAACTAGAGGGCTGCTACACCCACTTTCGAAAGGGTGCGGATCGGTCGGCGACCGAGGCTCAGCTCGGGCTCTTCCTGGCGGCGCTCGATCGCACCGAGGCCGCCGGCCATCAGTTCCGCCTCCGTCACGCCGCCAACAGCGCCGCCTGGAACACAGTTCCGGAGTCCCGACTTGACCTGGTCCGCTCGGGCATCGAGCTGCTGGGTCTACGCACCCCCGATGGCCGGCAGCGCGAACCGGTCCTCAGCTTCAGGACCACCGTCGCCCAGGTGCGGGCGATCGCCGAGGGCACATATGTGGGGTACGAGGACAGCTATCGGGCGGCGCGGTCGATGCTGGTCGCGACCGTACCGGTCGGTTACGGCGACGGCTTTCGTCGGGGTCCTCGGAACTGGGGCACCGTCCTGATTGGGGGTCGGGAGCGGCCGCTGGTGGGGGATGTCTCGATGGACCTCAGCATGGTCGACGTCAGCGAACCTCCAGAGGTTGCCGTCGGCGACATCGTCACGCTCATCGGTAACGACGGCGCTGCCTACCTCAGCGCCGAAATGGTTGCCGATCGCCTCGGCACCAACAACTACGAGGTCACCACCGAGTTGCGGGGTCGAATTCCCCGTGAAGTGCGCCCCGCGGTGCGCTCCGACGAGCCTGAATAGAATTGACCCATGTCCCAGGCCTGGGTGAGGCCGGCCCAGTCCCCGGCCGGTCTGGCCCGAAGAGCGCAGCTGCGCACCGCCAGGCTGTATCTGGTGACGGACGATGAGACGCCGGCCGCCCAGCTTCCCCACCTGATCTCGCGGGCGGTGGCGGGCGGGGTGGAGATCGTGCAATTGCGGCGCAAGCAGGTGGCCGCAGAGGAACTGCGGGCGGTGGCGTTGGCATGCCTTGAGGCTGCCCACGAGGGCGGGGCTCTATTCCTGGTTGACGACCACGTGGACTTGGCGGTGGCAATCGGCGCCGACGGGGTTCACCTCGGCCAGACCGATCTCGACCCCGGGGAGGCCAGGGCCCAGCTCGGTCCCGAGAGACTCTTGGGGCTTTCGACCCACTCCAAGCTCCAGGTCGTGAAGGCCGGGAACCAGCCGGTGGACTACTTGTCGGCGGGACCGGTCCATGCGACGCCGACCAAACCGGGCCGGCCCGCGGTGGGCTTCGAACACGTCACGGTGGCGGCGGTGCGGGCATCGGTCCCGGTGGTGGCGATCGGGGGATTGGGGCTGGGCAGCGTGGGGACAGCGATCGCCGCCGGGGCAGACATGGCGGGGGTGGTCCGGGCCATCTGCCTCGCGGATGACCCTGCCCGAGTCTCCGCGGAACTGAGGGCGGAGATCGAGGCGACCGCGCCCTGGATCCGATTTCGAGTCAACGGTCAAGAGCGCAAGTGCCCACCGGGCAGCTCGATTCGAGCCTTTCTGGAGCTCTTGGAGGTTGCCCTCGATGGCGTGGTGGTCGAGCGCAACGGTGAGATCCTGCGGGCTGCGGAGCTGGCTGGGGTGGCGCTCCGGGACGGCGACGATCTTGAGGTTGTCCATCTGGTGGGAGGAGGCATGGATCATGGCTGAAGACAAGCTGCGACTTGGTGAGGTGGAGCTCAGCTGTCGGCTCATCCACGGTACTGGCAAATTTCCCTCCCCGGAGGTCCTGGCTGGGGCCATCTCCGCCGCCGGAGCCGAGATGATCACGCTGGCGGTGCGCCGCCTCCATCTCGATGGGGATCACCGGTCGGAGCTGGCCGAGCTGGACCTCGGCGCCTACACGGTCCTCGCCAACACGGCCGGAGCCAGGACCGCGGCCGAGTCGGTGCGGCTGGCTAAGCTGGCGCGGGCCGCCGGCCTCTCGAATTTCATCAAGGTCGAGGTGGTCGGGGATGAGGAGACACTTCTGCCCGATCCCATCGCCACCCTGGAGGCCACCCGGGAGCTGGTGGCTGACGGTTTCATCGTCCTTCCCTATGCCAGCGATGATGTGGCGCTGTCGCTGCGCCTGGCTGAGGCCGGCGCGGCGGCGGTCATGCCCGGCGCGGCCCCGATCGGGTCGACCCTCGGGGTCCTGAACCCCCACAACATGCGGGCCATCATCGACAGGTGCCCGGTGCCAGTCATCGTAGACGCCGGGCTGGGGTCCCCCGCCGACGCCACCCGGGTCATGGAGTGGGGGGCAGCGGGGGTCCTGGTCAACACCGGCATCGCGCACGCCCGAGATCCGGTCGCCATGGCTAGCGCCTTCGCTGCGGGAGTTCGAGTTGGACGCGCGGCGTTTCTGGCTGGACTTGCCGAGAACCGGCCAGCCGCCGGTTACGGTGCCAGCAGTCCGGTGGAGGGCCTGCCGTCGGCCCTGGCCCGGTTGCCTAGCTGATCCGGGCCCGGTTGGTCTTCTCCAAGAGCTCGCTGCGGGTCACCGACTGGGTTGGAGGTGAGCCGGTCTCGACCCAAGGGGAGAGCGCACTGTTGGACCAGCTGATGGAGCTGGCCGGCCCGCCCCCAGCCGCCGCCGAGGTCGGCCCCGGCGATGACGCTGCCGCCTGGCGGGCACCGAAGGGGGGGCTCATGCTGTGGTCGACCGACACGCTTTGCGAGGACGTCGACTTCCGGTGCCGGTACCAGACGCCATACCAGGTGGGATGGAAGTCTTGGATGACGGCGGTCTCTGATCTGTCCGCGATGGGGGCCTCCCCCAGAGGAGGCTTGGTGGCGGCGTTGGTCCCCCCCGGGACGTCAACCGAGGCGCTGCACGCCATCCAGTTAGGAATTGTGGAGGCCGCCGCCATCGATCGAGCCGCTGTGCTGGGCGGTGACTTGAGCCGGACCGACGGGCCTTTGGCCCTCACCGTGACCGTGCTGGGAGACGTGACCGACGGCTCGCCCGTGCTTCTGGGTGGGGGCTCGGTAGGCGACTTGCTTGTGGTGACCGGAACCCTGGGGCTGGCGGCAGCGGCACTCCAACTCCTGGAGAAGGGCTCCGATCAGGTCCCGGTCGAGTGGCGGAGGCGGTTCCTGGAGCCGCCGTCTCGGGCCGAGGCCGGCCTGGCCCTGAGGCGGGCTGGTGCCTCGGCGATGACCGATGTCAGCGACGGGCTGTTGCTCGACCTGGAAAGGATCTGTCAGGCGAGTCGAGTTGGGGCCGAGATCTGGCTGGATCATCTCCCATTGGGGAGGGGTCTGGCGGAGGCCGGGAGAGGGGTGGAGCTGGCGCTCACGGGCGGCGAGGACTTCGAGCTCCTGGCGGCGATTCCCCAGGACTTGATTGAGGAGGTCGTCAACGGCTGGGGCGCGGAATTGCCTGCCCTCGCCATCCTCGGGATACTTACCGATCGGAAAGGGCTCCGGCTGCTCAGCGCGCGGGGAGGGGAGCCGGTCGAAGCGCCGGCCGCCCATGGCTTCCGACACTTTTGAGCCCCGCCCACTCGTGACTCTTCACAGCCGGTCGGACGAGGAGACCAGGGCGATCGGGCGGCGGATCGGGGCTGGATTGCGCGCCGGTGACTGCCTCGCGCTGCAGGGCCAGATGGGAGCGGGAAAGACGGTCATCGCCCAAGGCATCGTGGCTGGGGCGGGCGGTGGCGAGGACGTCCGCAGCCCCACGTTCCTGCTCCACGCCATCTACCCGGGCCGAGTCCCGGTCCATCATCTTGATCTCTACCGGCTGGACCCGGGGGTCGACCTGCGTTCGCTGGGGCTGGAAGAAGCCCTCCTGGAGGGGGGTGTCATAGTGGAGTGGCCGGAGCGCGCCGGGGGCGACTGGTTCACCGGTGCGATCAAGCTGGAGATCGCCTCCGCGACCGAGCGGGAGATTCATCTTCAACTTCGCCACGGGTTGGGGGGTGACGCTCAGGTTGGCCACTAAAGACTGGGCCCTGGCAGTCGACGGCTCCCAGCGTGATGAGCCCTTAGTGATGCTGGTCGCCAAAGCTGGTGAGGTGGCCTGGTGTGCCTCACCCGAGTTGCCCGCGCCAGTTCTGGTCGCCGCAGTGCGGGAGGCCCTGGTGGCCCATCGCAGCCGGATCGGGTCGGTTGTTGCCGTCTCCGGCCCGGGATCGTACATCGGGGTGAGAGGCGGTCTTGCGGCAGCGCTGGGAGCCGCCCAGTCGCTGGCTTGTCCGCTGTCCCTGGTGGGTGCGTTGGAGGTGATCGCCGCCCAGGCCGATCCCGGCGGTGAAGGGGTGCTCGCGCTAGCCGATGCCGGCCGGGGTGGCTCGTTCGGGCAGGTGCTGGAACCCGACTTGAGGGAGGGGCTGCCGATAAGGTGGCTCCCGCTCGGACGGGCCCAGCTTCTGAGTCGGGAATTGCCCTGGCCAGATTCATGGGCGGCGCTACGGTTCGCGATCGGCGGCCCGGGTGCGGGCCGGACCCTCCCGGCGGGCACAGTCTCGATGACGCCGATCCGCGATCGGCGTAGGGCGTTAGCCTTGGTGGTGGCTGCGGACCCGGCCCCGATCTCGGGGTACGATCGCGTCACAGCGGACTACGCGGAACCAGTAGGAGCTCGGTAGTGGTTCTTATCGGCAAGCAACTCCAACTCAGTCCCATGCGAGACGACGACATTGCCGAGGTCCGGGCGATCGAGCTGGCGGTCTTCCCGACCCCGTGGCCGGGGAGCGCCTATCAGCGCGAACTCAACAACAATCGGGCGGCACACTATTTCTGCCTCCACCGCAATCGTCAGGTGGTCGGCTATGGAGGGCTCTGGGCGGTCGGGGAGGAGTCCCACGTCACCACCATTGGGGTGGCTGCCGAGTGCCAGGGCCAGGGCTACGGCCGGGCCATCTTCGCCGCGCTGGTCAATCGGTCTTACGCCCTCCGGGCCAACTTCATCAGCCTCGAAGTGCGCCCCAACAACGAACCAGCGATCCACCTCTACGAGACCTTTGGTTTCAAGGTCATTGGGAGGCGTCGCGGGTACTACACCGACAATGGCGAGGACGCTCTGGTGATGTGGTCGGACCTGATCCATGCCCCCCAGTTCAAGCGTCGCTTCCTCGCGATCTGGGACCGGCTGGAAATCGACGGGCTGGGCGCCCGACCCGACGACGGCTTCCCCTCCAGTTGAGGATCCTGGCGCTAGAAACCTCCTGTGACGAGACGGCCGCCGCCGTGGTCCGTGATGACTTCACCGTTGAGAGCTCGGTGGTCGCTTCCCAGGCCCAGACGCACGCGGAGTTCGGAGGAGTGGTGCCGGAGCTGGCGGCCCGCATGCACCTGGAGCGGATCGCCTCCGTGGTGGCCGAGGCGGTCGATGGTGTGGGGGGGCTGCGGGGAGACCTCGACGGAGTGGCCGTGACGAACGGTCCGGGCCTGGTCGGGTGTCTGGCGGTCGGGGTGACTTATGCCCAGAGCCTGGCGGCCGGTCTCGGACTGCCAGTGGTCAGCGTCAACCACATGAGTGGCCACGTCCTGGCAGCGCGGATCGAGGACCCGAGTCTGGAGCCGCCGTTCGTGGGGTTGGTAGTCAGCGGTGGTCATACCGACCTGATCCACTACCAGGCTCACAACCTGGTCACGCTGCTGGGGGCCACCCGCGACGACGCCGTGGGAGAGGCCTTCGACAAGGTGGCCCGGATGCTCGGGCTCACCTACCCGGGAGGACCGGCGATTGACCGGCTCGCGGCTGACGGTGACGCCACCCGGTATCGACTCCCGCGGCCGGTTCTGCCCGACTTCGCCTTCTCCTTCAGCGGCCTCAAGACCGCTGTCCTCTACCTGGTGCGGGATCTGGGAGCGCTCGATCAACAGCAGATCGCCGATGTGGCCGCCAGCTTTCGGCTGGCGGCCGTCGAGACCCTTTGCACCCAACTGGAGGCGGCCGTCGAGCACACCGGCTGCACCCAGGTGGTCTTGGCGGGTGGGGTGGCCAGCAATCAACTCCTGCGCCAGTTGGTGAGGGAACGTCTCCAGGGCATCGCAGACGTCACCATCCCCGCTCCTGAGCTCTGCACCGACAACGCGGCCATGATCGGGGCGGCAGCCTGGACCAAGGTCGCCCGATGCGGGTTTGACCAAGAACCCTTCGGAGTCGAGCCCAGCCTACGCGCGTACGCCTAAACCGCAGTGGATCTCGTCTGACGAACGGCGCCTGCGACCCCGCAGTGACGCTGGGGTCGCACCACGAGAGCGACGGGGATCATCCGCGCCACGCCCCCGGCGGGTGACCGACGAGAGGGGTGTTCCGCACAGCGGGGCGCGCCGGTGGCGGGTGGCCGCTGTACTGGGACTGGGAATTGCACTGTGGCGGGCGGGCGTCTCGGCCGCGGCGGCGAGTTTGGGCCTTGCCAATGCTCACATCCAGGGGTGGTGGAGGTGATGGTGACGCTCACCCGCTACCAGGGTGGTTCAGCGCCAGCCCAGTCCTCGCCGTGGAATACGGTTGGCCACTCGGCGTTGGGCGGGGCGTGGCTCGAGGAGATGTGCCCGCAGGACCGGCGGCGGGACCGGTGCTCAGCCAGAGCGCGGATCAGCCCTCAGATGGGGTCGTTGCGGCCTCCGAAGGGGAGGTGCCCTCGCCCAGAGCGAAGTCCCAGAAGCCGTCCCGCCGCGGATAGTGGCGTCCGCACGCCAGGCAGCGAGCCTCCACCTCTGACCAGTTGAGGTCAGAGCGGCATTTGGGGCAGCAGGTGCGGCGAGCCAGCTCGAGGAGCTGCGGTGGGGTCGTCTCGGGCGCCTGACGTAGTTCGGGCGTCTGGGATTGGGCCCGGGTGGCAATCAGGAACTGGCTGGGCCCCCACCAGCCTCGGCCGAGGCGCTGGGTCGCCAGCTCCATCGAGTACACGAGGGGTCGAAGCCCGCTCACCAGGCCCCGGGGAAGCGACTGGTCCCAGCGCCGGAAGTTATTGACGCTAGCGGCCACTCGACTGCCGAAGCCGGCGCGCCCCAGGCAGTTCCTGATCGCCGCAAGCTGAAAGGTGTAGAAGGGGTAGTCGCTCGACCCGGTCACGACCGGCTCAGCTCCCCTCAGCTTCTGCAAGCTTCCGCTGCGGGCGCCACGTAGCCTGGCCAGCACGTGGTGCTTGATGGGGACATCGATCAGCCAGCGTCCGCTGACCGTGCGAGCCATCTCCATCAGGCAGCGCTCGACGTCGGTCATGTGGTGGAGCACTCGCACGACCATGGCGGCGTCTACGGCGGAATCGATGAGTGGCAGCTGGCCCAGGTCGGCTCGAATCAGGTGCACTCTGCCGGAGTTGATCCCCGTCGCCAAGCGCTCGGCGGCCCGGGTCAGCTGAGTGACTGAGTAGTCAACCAGGATCACGTGCTCGGCCACGGCGGGGTAGTGCATGCCATTGCGCCCGTACCCGCCTCCGAAGTCGGCGAACCATCGGGCCCGGCCCAGCCTAGGTAGCAGTCGGCGCAGGGTGCGAGCCTCGACCCACTGCTCGTAATCGCGGTTGCCCCAGAAGGCGCAGTAGTCGAATCCGCTGTCGTAGTCGACGATCCTCTGACCGGCCTGGGTCGCGGGCTCCCTGGAAGGTGTCATGGACTCCGGGATCGTAGTCGCTGGGGCCCGCAGGGGCGCGGTTCCGAGGGACTCCACGAGTGGACTTGCAGATGGGACGCTCCCCGGGATAGACTGTTAGCACTCACAAGCGTTGAGTGCTAACAGTGCAGGAGGTAGGGAATGGCCCTAAAGCTACGGCCACTAGCTGACCGTGTAGTAGTCAAGCCGCTGGAGCGGGACGAGACCACCAAGAGCGGCATCGTTCTTCCCGACACCGCCAAGGAGAAGCCACAAGAGGGGCTGATTGAGGCGGTCGGCAACGGCAAGTACAACGAGCAAACCGGGCAACGAGTCGCCCTCGACGTCGCCATCGGCGATCGGGTCATCTATGCGAAGTACTCGGGATCCGAGATCAAGATCGACGAGCAGGACTACCTGATCCTGTCAGAGCGGGACATCCTGGCCGTGGTCGCGTCCAACGGCAAGTCCTGAATAGATGAGCCGAGGGCTCGCGGGACCCAACTCGAGGGTCGCCGCGAGCCCCGCCCCAAGCCTAGGAGAGTTGAGTAAGTGCCTGCCAAGCAGCTGAAGTTCGACGACCAGGCCCGCGACGCCCTGCTCCGGGGAACGGCCCAGGTGGCGGCCGCGGTTCGCCCTACGCTGGGGCCACGGGGCCGGTCGGTGGTGATCGACCGCAAGTACGGCAGTCCCCAGATCACCAACGACGGCGCCACCATCGTCCGGGACATCGAACTTCCTGACCATTTCGAGAACATGGGAGCGCAGCTTCTGGCCGAGGCTGCGCGGCGTGCCAACGACACGGCCGGGGATGGGACGACCACCGCCGCTCTGCTGGCTGAGGCCATGGTTGAGGAGGGGGTGCGCAACCTGACGGCCGGAGCTTCACCGATGGGGCTCAAGCGTGGGATTGAGAAGGCAACCAAGTTGGTGTTGGCCGATCTCGATCGCCAGAGTCGCCCGCTGGCGGGCCGCGAGGACATCGCCCAGGTGGCCACCATTTCCAGTGGAAGTAAGGAGATCGGCACGATGATCGCCGACGCTATGGAGCGGGTGACCTCGGAAGGCGTGATCACCGTCGAGGAGTCCTCCGGGATCGAGACCGAGGTCAAGGTGGTGGACGGCATGCAGTTCGACCGGGGCTTCGTCTCCGCCTACCTGGTGACCGACCAGAGCGGCATGGAGGCAGTGCTGGAGCAGCCACTCATCCTGGTGACGCCACGCAAGCTGTCGGCGATCGCGGACGTCGTGCCCGCGATGGAGCTGGCGGTGAAGGCGGCGCGCCCGCTCCTCGTGATCGCGGAGGACATCGACGGTGAGGCTCTAGCCACTCTCGTGGTGAACAAGGTTCGGGGCACCATCGCCGCCTGTGCCGTCAAGGCGCCCGGATTCGGCGATCGCCGAATTGCCATGCTCCAGGACCTGGCGGTCCTCACCGGTGCCGAGGTGATCTCCGAGGAGCTTGGCCTCACCCTGGACGGCCTCACCGAGGCGCAGATGGGCTCGGCCCGCCGGGTCGTGGTCACCAAGGACGACACGACGATCGTCGAGGGTGGCGGCAGCGCAGACATGGTTCGCGAAAGAGTGAGGGAGATCGATCAGCAGATGGAGTTGACCGACTCTGACTGGGACCGCGAGAAGTTTCAGGAACGCAAGGCGCGCCTAGTGGGCGGAGTTGCGGTCATCAAGGTTGGGGCCCCCACCGAAACCGCTCTCAAAGAGCGCAAGGAACGAGTCGAGGACGCTCTTGACGCCACGAGAGCGGCCGTCGCCGAGGGGATCCTCCCCGGAGGTGGCAAGAGCCTGCTGCTGGCGGCTGCCGTGCTGTCCGCCGTCGACGGGACCACTGACGAACAAACAGGCGCTGACATTGTGCGGCGGGCTCTTCAGGTGCCGGTCCGTCAATTGGCGGCCAACGCTGGTCTGGATGGGTCGGTTGCCCTGGAGAAGGTGCTGGGCATGGGGCCGACGGAAGGGCTCGACGTGGCGACTCTGGAGTACGGCGACCTGCTCAAGGCCGGCATCATCGATCCCACCAAGGTGGTCAAGACCAGTCTTCAGAGTGCCGCCTCGGTGGCAGCCATGATGCTCACGACTCAGGCCCTCATAGCGGATGTCCCGGAGCTGGCGCCGGCGTTCCCGGCAGGCGGGGGTGACGAGGGCATGGGTGGCATGGGCGGGATGGGCGGCATGGGCGGCATGGGGGACATGGGTGGCATGGGGGACATGGACTTCTGACCGCCTTGCGGGCGGAGAATATCCTGATGTCCCAGACCTCCTCGCTCAAGGTAGCCGTGTGCCAGTACGCGCCCCGGCTGGGGGACCCTGAGGGAAACGCGACGTCGGGTGGACGATGGATCGCTCGAGCCGCCGACGCCGGGGCCAGGCTGATCGTGCTACCCGAGCTGGCTGCCTCGGGCTATGCCTTCGCCAGCGAGGAAGAGGCGGCACTGGCCGCCGAAGGTGCCGACGGGCCGTCCCTCACCAGGTGGGGGGAGATCTGCCGGGAGCTGGACGTGTTTGTGGTCGCGGGATTCTCTGAGCGGGGCCCCGCCGGGCGGTTCAATTCAGCCGCCCTGCTCGGTCCCGAGGGGCTGATCGGCGTCTACCGCAAGGCGCACCTCTTCTACGACGAGCAGAGCTACTTCCAGCCCGGAGACAGGGGCTTTCCGGTCTTTGACCTTCCTTTCGGGCGAGTTGGGATGCTCATCTGCTACGACCTGTGGTTCCCGGAGGCTGCTCGCGTGCTGGCGTTGGCGGGGGCCGACATAATCTGCGTTCCCACCAATTGGGTCGCCAACTTCCGCAGGCGGGTTGCTGACGAGCGTGGTTGGATCATGGGCAACTACGCGTCGGTGGCGGTGGCCGCCCAGAACCAGGTGTTCGTGGCTGCGGCAGACCGCATCGGGACCGAGCGCGACGTGGAATTCATCGGCGGCAGCTGCATCGTGGGTCCGGAGGGTTGGCTCCTGGCGGGCCCAGCGGCGCGATCCGCCGAGGCGCTGTTGCTGGCCGATATCGACCTTGGTCAGGCAGCCGCCCGGAAGCACCGGACTCCTCGCAACCATGCCCTCGGGGACAGACGGCCGGAACTCTATGGTGAGCTCAGTGCGGCCCGGCCTCTAGCCGCCGAGTGACTCAGCCAGCCGAGCTCCGCCAATCGGTGCGCGCCGGAACCGAGGGCGACGGCGAGGAACTTCTGCGAGGGCTCAACCCAGCCCAGCGAGAGGCGGTGGTCGCCCCCGATCGACCCGTCCTGGTGCTGGCGGGAGCTGGCTCCGGCAAGACCAGGGTGCTCACCCACCGGATCGCCTACCTGTTGGCCCAGCGGCGGGCCACGCCCGACCGAGTGATGGCGGTCACCTTCACCAACAAGGCGGCTCGCGAGATGCGAAGTCGGATCGCTGGCCTGCTCGGCGCTGAACCCCACGGCATGTGGTTGGGCACCTTCCATGCCTGCAGCGCTCGGATCCTGCGGGATAAGGGTGAGTTGATTGGAATCCCGCGCAACTTCGTCATCTACGACGAGGTCGATCGCTTGGCCCTCATCAAAGCGGCCATCCGCCAAGCCGGATTGGATGAGAAGCGCCTCAGTCCCAATGCGGCAGCGGCGGAGATTTCGCGGGCCAAGAATGACCTCAAAGATGCCACCGCCTTCGCCGCAGGTGCGGTCGGCTACGTCGAGTCCCAGGTGGCCACGGTCTATCCCCGCTACCAGACGCTCTTGGAGAGCGCGGGCGCTCTGGACTTCGACGATTTGCTCTTTCGGGTGGTGGAACTCTTCCAGCAATCGGCGGAGGCGAGGGCCCGCTACCGGCGGCGCTTCGACCATGTTCTGGTCGACGAATACCAGGACACCAATCGGGCCCAGTACCTCTTGCTCCGAGACCTGGTAGAGGAGCATCGGCACATCACCGTGGTGGGGGATCCCGATCAGTCGGTCTACAGCTGGCGGGGGGCTGACATCCGCAACATCCTGGAATTCCAGCGTGACTACCCAGACGCCCTGGTGATCCCGCTCGAGCAGAACTACCGCAGCACCAAGACGATCCTGGCCGCCGCCCAATCGGTGATCCGGGAAAACTCAGAGCGGGTGGAGAAGGGTCTCTGGACCGAGGGCCCCGAGGGGACCGCGGTGGTGGTGGCCCAGCTCTACGACGAGCGGGAGGAGGCCACGGCCGTCGCGCGGGAGGCGCACCGGCTGGTCGACGAGGGTGACTGTGACTTCGGAGATATGGCGATTCTCTACCGGACCAATGCCCAGTCGAGAGCGCTGGAGGAGACCTTCCTGCGGGCCGGGATGCCCTATCGACTGGTTGGCGGAGTCCGGTTTTATCAGCGCCGCGAGGTCAAGGACGTGCTGGCCTACCTCAGACTCCTGGCTCACCCCCGGGACCGCCTTGCCTTCGAGCGGGTGGTGAATGTGCCCAAACGGGGGGTGGGCGCTCAGTCGCTCAGCGAGCTGCTGCGAACCGCCGGAGAGCGCGGGGTGTCCCACTGGGAGCTCTTGGCGGACCCCCGGGCAGCGGGAGTGCGGGGCGCCGCCGCCAATGGCCTCCGGCGCTTCCGGGAGATCATTGAAGAGGTCGCTGAGTGGGGCGCGCCCTGGCCGCTGGTCACCGTCCTGGACAAGCTCCTGGAGCGCAGCGGCTACCGGCAGTTCGTCCGGGACGGGAGCATCGAGGGAGAGGAGCGCTGGGCCAATGTGGTCGAGTTGCGCGGGCTGGCTGCCGAGCAGGGTGACCTTCCCAGCGCCGAGGCACTTCCGGTTTTCCTGGAACAGGTCGCGCTGGCCGGTGAGGTCGACCAGATGGACGACTCGACCTCGGCCCTGACGCTGATCACCCTGCATCAGGTGAAGGGCCTGGAGTTCCCGGTGGTTTTCATCACTGGGGTGGAGGAGGGGCTCCTGCCTCACAGCCGGTCTCTCGACACCCTAAGTGAGATCGAGGAAGAGCGCCGGCTGCTCTACGTCGGTATGACCCGAGCCAAGCGCCGCCTCTACCTCAGTCACTGCTTCCGTCGCCATGTCTACGGCAGTCCCACCCCAGCGATCCCGTCGCGTTTCCTGGCCGCCTTAGGCAACCAGGCGGCGGTGGAGCGTTGGGACGCCGGCCCAGCTACGACCTGGGGCCTCGCCGACCAACCGGCCGGTCAGAATCACAGCTTCGTGGCCCCGGTCGCGGCGCGAGGCCAGCCGCTTCCCTTGCGACGGGCCCGTGATGCGGTCTTGGACCATGCCACAGCGCCGGGCCCACGGCCTCCGGCGGAAAGCCGTTTCCGAGCTGGCGACCGGGTTGAGCACGCTCGCTTTGGGCGGGGGGTGATCCGGGCCAGCGAAATGACGGGCGCCGGGGAGGAGGTGGTGATCGACTTCGAGTCAGCCGGGCATCGGCGGTTCGCGGTCAGCGACGCGGTCCTGCGCCGGGTCGAAAGCTAGGGAAGTTGGTGGCGGAGGAGCCGGTACCGAGTGCGGCCAGGCGGCGGGTCGCCGAGCTTCGGGAGGAGCTGGCTCATCACAACTACCTCTACTACGTCCTCGACGCGCCAGAGCTTTCCGACTCGGAGTACGACGCACTTTTCCACGAGCTGCAGGAGCTGGAGGCGGCCTATCCCCGACTTCAGAGCAAGGATTCCCCCACCCGCCAGGTGGGCAGTCGGGCCGCGACCCCTTTTCGGAAGGTCCGCCACCTCGTACCCATGTACTCCCTGCAGAACGCCTTCTCGACTGAGGAGGTAGAGGCCTTCCGCGACCGGGTGAGGCGGCTGGCGGGGCTTGATCCGGACCTCGGTGCGGAGCTCAAGATTGACGGCCTGGCGGTCAGCCTGACGTACGCCGCCGGCGAGCTCGAGCTGGGGGCGACCCGAGGCGACGGCGAGGAGGGCGAGGACGTCACCGCCAACATCCGGACCGTGCGGGGGATCCCCGACCGATTGGACGCCGGCACCGTGGCCGGACTGCCGGCTCGGTTCGAAGTTCGCGGTGAGGTCTACATGCCCAGGACCGTCCTGGCTGAACTCAACGTCCAGCGGGAGCGCGAGGGGCAGCCCCTCTACGCCAATTGCCGCAATGCCGCGGCCGGAAGCCTGCGTCAGCTGGACTGGCAGATCACCGCCGGTCGCCACCTGGAGGCCTTCTTCTACGCGTGCGATCCTCACCCGGCGGCCGTAAGCGGCCAGTTCCAGCTGCTCAGCTGGTTGGGAAAAGTGGGCTTTCCGGTCAATCCCCACCGCCGTCTGTTGCACGGCGGCACCGAGATCGCGGAGTACCTTGACCACTGGCAGGAGGGCCGCCATCAGCTCGCCTACGAGACGGATGGGGTGGTCCTCAAGGTCGATGAGCTCCGCCTGCAACAGGAGCTGGGGGCGGACAGCCGTCGGCCCCGCTGGGCGATCGCCTTCAAGTTCCCCCCGGAGGAGCGGGAGACCACGGTCCGGGCAATCGAGGTCAGCATCGGCCGGACTGGGGTGGCTACCCCGGTCGCCAGCTTGGAGCCAGTCTTGGTGGCCGGTTCCACCGTGGAGCGGGCGACCCTCCACAACGAGGATCAGGTAAGGGCCAAGGACATAAGGGTCGGCGACCGGGTCGTCATCCGCAAGGCCGGCGAGGTGATCCCCGAGGTGGTGCGGGTGGTTCGGGAGCGCCGACCCACTGACTCCCAGCCCTTTGAGATGCCCAAGACCTGCCCGATCTGCGGTACCCAGCTGGTCAGAGAGCCCGGGGAAGCGGCCACCCGGTGCCCCAACCCGCTCTGCCCGGCACAGCGGCTGCAACGCATCCGCCACTTCGTCAGCCGCGGCGCGCTCGACATCGACCGGTGCGGTCCGGTGGTCCTGAGCGAGCTGTTGAACCGGGGCCTGATCGAAACCGCGGCCGACCTCTTTCGACTGGAGCAGGAGCAGTTGGAGGAATTGCCTCTCTTTGGGAAGCGGTCGGCCCGCCAGCTGGTGGCGGCGATCAGGTCACGACGGCACCCGGCCTCGGAGAGATTCCTATATGCGCTGGGGATCCGGCATGTCGGCGAGCGCACCGCCCGACTCCTGGCTGAGCACTTCGGCAGCCTCGCCGCCCTGCGTCAGGCCGACGTCACCTCCATTACCGCCGTCGGAGGGGTCGGGCCCATCGTTGCGGAGGAGGTGGCGCAGTTCTTCGCCAGCCCGGGTGGAAGAGAACTCCTGGACCAGCTCCTGGCGGTGGGAGTGACCCCTCAGGGGGCGGAAGGCTCCGATGGACCGTGGCGGGGCAAGACCTTCGTTCTGACCGGCACTCTTAGCCGGTGGACCAGGACAGAGGCGGAGCAGGCGATTCGCGATTTGGGGGGCACGACCGCCAGCAGCGTTTCGCGCAAGACGACCGCGGTGATCGCTGGGGAGTCGGCCGGCTCCAAGCTGCAGACAGGTGAGCGGCTCGGGGTGGTGGTCCTCAGCGAGGATCAGTTTGCGGCCTGGCTGGCAGCTCCCGAGTGGGAGCCCCTGGGCTAGTCAGCGCGCTCGCAGTCGGGGCAGCACTACTAGTCCCACCAGACCACGATGACCACCCAGGCGAAGGGATGCCCAAAGTTGACGGTCCGGCTGACTCCGCATCGCTCGGGCACCACGAAGGCGGGGTCGGCCCGGTTCATCTACAACTGCCCGCTCCGCTGGCACCGGTCATCATCGCAGTGGACGACTCCAATTGCGTGGTCCGGCGGCGGGGGCGAGATGGAGACGGGCTCCCTGCTACCAAGTGTGTCTGGGACCTCACCCAGAAAGCGGCGTAGCCTCAGGTGGATCTCCTCTTTGGCAAGGCCGCGAGCTAGCCCGGCGGCGAGCAACAAGCGCTGGCGTCGCTCCCAGTCGAGGCTGAATTCCAAGGTGGCCGTGAGTGGAAGCAATATCAGCAATCGCCGCTGACGGTCGCCGATGACGACTCCGTCGGCCTCCAAGGCTGGATACGCCTTCTCGACGGTCTGGAAGTTGACCCCCAGGCTCGACGCCAGGCTGCGGGCCGACGGGAGCCGGTCGCCCTGGTTGGCGCGTCCGCGAGCGATCTCTTCCAGGACCTGATCTCGGATCTGGCGGTGGACCGGCCTGGTGTCCTCGTCGACTGCTGTGATGAACATACGGAGGTATACGCGCTCGATCGCGCCTGTATCACGTAGACGTTGCAGCCGATCCCCGCAGCAGGCGGAGCGCCACCTGGGCAGCGTCGAGAGCCTCGATTTGGGGCGCCCCGAGCGCGGTCGTGGCCTCGCGGCAGGCCAGGAGGGCGGCCTCCAACTCCTCCAGGGCGATCGCGAGACCGCACCGTTCGACCAGCTCGACGAGCTGGTCTGCTCCGACGTTGAGGTCCGCGGCGATCCCGCGCATCAGCGCCGCCCACCGATCACGGGCCTCCTCCAGCTTCCTCGCCGCATCCTCGAGACTGGCCTGGGCCTTGGTGCTCGCCCGCCGGGCCCCGGGGATGGGGTGGCTGCGGTTGACCGCCGCCGCGCCGCGGCGGCCGGCTCCATCCAGTAGTCGCCTCGCCGAGCGCGCCGCGGCGAAGGCCTCGGCGGCAGCATCCAGGGCCCCTGGCTGGGGATCGACGACATCGCGACCGGTATTGGTCATGGGACAGCACTCCTGGGGCGCAACTGAGGCGATCCTATAATCCAGGCTCTGTGGCGCAAGAGCGAGCGAGTGCACCTCTGGCGGGCTCGATAGCCCTCTCCGAGGTCGCCCATGTCAGCAACCTGGCCCGGCTCGGGTTGACCCCACCAGAACTGGAGAAGCTGGCGGCTCAACTCGACGTCATCGTGGCCGCGGTGGGCAAGCTGTCCTCGGCGGACACCTCTTCTGTTGAAGCGACCGCCCAGGTGGGCGGCCTGCGCAACGTCACCCGGGCTGACGTCGTGTCCCCCGGGCTGAGTGCCGAGGAGGCGCTGGCTAATGCCACCGCCAAGGCGGCTGGCTTTCTCCGGGTCCCGGCAATCCAGTGACTTTGCTCGAGGAGCCCATTCGAGAACTCGGTCGAAGACTTCGCGAGCGGGAGATCTCGGCGGTAGAATTGGCCGAGGAGGCGCTGGCTCGCGCGAAGGAGTTGGACCCCACCTTGGGCGCCTTCCTCAGGGTCACTCCCGAACTCGCCCTTGAGGCAGCCGCGGTGGCGGACCGCCGGCTCCAGGAGGACCCGGCGGGCGCTCCCATCCTTTGCGGGATCCCGGTGGCGTACAAGGACGTGGTCTGCACCGAGGGGGTGGAGACCACCGCCGGGAGCCAGATCCTAAGGGGGTTCGTACCGCCCTACAGCGCGACCGTGGTCGACCGGCTCTCTGCTCTGGGAGTGGTCCCGCTAGGCAAGCTCAACTGCGATGAGTTCGCCATGGGGAGCTCCAACGAGAACTCCGCCTACCAACTCACCCGCAACCCCTGGGACCCGGAGCGAGTGGCTGGGGGCAGCAGTGGCGGCTCAGCGGTCGCGGTCGCAGCACGGCTGGCCTGCGTCACCTTGGGCAGCGATACCGGCGGGTCGATCCGGCTCCCCGCCTCCTTCAGCGGGGTGGTCGGGGTTAAGCCAACTTATGGCCGGGTCAGCAGATACGGCCTGATCGCCTTCGCCAGCTCTTTGGACCAGATCGGCCCGCTCGCCAAGACGGTCGAGGACGCCGCCCTGGTGCTGACCGCGATCGCCGGACAGGATCCCCGGGACAGCACCAGCGTCGTGGCCCCGGTGGACGGTTTCCTGGGCGAGCTTCGCGCCGGGGTGAAGGGTCTTCGCCTGGGGATCCCGAAGGAGTATCTGGAGGTGGGCCTGGACCCCGGGGTGAGGGCCGTCTTCGAGCAGTCGATAAGGATGCTGGAGGGCCTGGGCGCGGTGACCCAGGAGGTCAGCCTACCCACCACCGAATACGCCCTCTCGGCCTATTACGTCATCGCCCCCGCCGAGGTAAGCAGCAATCTGGCGCGCATGGACGGGGTCAGGTTCGGGCCCGGCTTCGCCGGTGCCACCACCCTCAAAGAGGCCTACGAGCAGGCTCGCCACGAGGGCTTCGGTGAGGAGGTGCGCCGCCGGGTGACCCTCGGGACCTACGCCCTCAGCAGCGGGTACTACGACGCCTACTACCTGCGCGCCCAGAAGGTCCGTACCCTGGTCGCCCAGGACTTTGACCTGGCCTTCGCCCAAGTGGACGCCATCATCTCTCCGACCGCACCGACTGCCGCCTTCAGACTGGGGGAGCGGACGGCCGACCCGCTGGCCATGTACGCGACCGACGTCCTCACCCTGCCCGCGAATCTGGCCGGTATCTCGGGGATCTCGGTCCCGGCGGGCTTCGCCGCTGGGCTGCCGGTGGGGTTGCAGGTTCTCGGCCCCTACCTTGGGGAATCAACCTGCTTCAGGGTCGCCCAGAGCCTGGAGACGGAGGCGAGGATCTGGGACCGGCTCCCACCGCTGGCGGTGGCCCCGGCGTGAGCACCATTGCCCCGTCCCCGTGGGAGGCAGTGATCGGGCTAGAGGTGCATGCCCAGCTGCTCACCCGGAGCAAGATGTTCTGCTCTTGTCGGGCGGACTACCTGGGACTTCCCCCCAACAGCAACACCTGTCCGGTTTGCCTGGGCCTCCCAGGCTCACTACCGGTGATCAACGAGGCGGGGATCAGGCTCACCCTCCGGACCGCGCTGGCGCTGAACTGTGAGATCCCCGAGTTCACGAAGTTTGACCGCAAGAACTACTTCTACCCGGACCTCCCCAAGGGGTATCAGATCTCCCAATACGATCTGCCACTCTCTCTCGGCGGTTGGCTGGATTTCGAGGTCGAGGGCCGGTCGGTGCGAGCGGGCATCACTCGCGTACATCTGGAAGAAGATACCGGGACTCTTCATCACGCCGGTGAGATCCACAACTCGACCTTCTCCTTGGTCGACCTGAACCGGGCCGGGGTGCCTCTGATGGAAATCGTGGGGGAGCCGGACCTGCGCAGTCCCGCGGAAGCCAGAGCCTACCTGGCGACGCTCCGTCAGGTGCTCATCTACATCGGGGTGAACGACGGGAACATGGAAGAGGGCAGCCTCCGCTGCGACGCCAACATCTCGCTGCGCCCGGTCGGCGCCGAGGCCCTGGGAGTCAAGGTCGAGATCAAGAACATGAACTCCTTCCGGAGCGTCCTGCGGGCCTTGGAGTACGAGCTCACGCGTCAGCGGGAGGTGCTGGATGAGGGTGGACGGCTGAGCCAGGAGACGCGGGGCTGGAGTGAGCTGGAGCAGCGGACGGTCTCCCAGCGGAGCAAGGAGGAAGCCCAGGAGTACCGCTACTTTCCGGAGCCGGACCTGCCCCCGCTGGTGATATCGCGCGCTCAGGTCGAGGAGGTGCGGGCGGGTCTGCCCGAGCTCCCGGCCGCGAGACGGACGCGCTTCCAAAGCCAGTACCGGCTGGCGGATGAACAAGCCCTTCTGCTCACGGCCCGCCCGGGTGACTCGCAATACTTCGAGGAGGTCGTCGCTCTCGGGGTGACCCCACAGCTGGCGGCCAACTGGCAACTGGGTGACCTGCAGGGGTTGTGCAACGCCGCCAACCTGCCGGTTGAGAAGTGTCGGGTGGGACCGGCGCCCCTCGCCGACCTGCTCCAGATGATCGAAGGCCATGAGGTGACCGCCAAGGTGGCGAAGGAGGTCCTCGCGCGGGCCTTTGAGACTGGTGAGGACCCGGCGGAGCTGGTCCGCAGCCAAGGTCTGGGTCAGGTCTCCGACACCGGGGAGATCGCCGTGATGGTGGATCAGGCGCTGGCCCAGAATGCCAAGGCTGCCTCCGATTACCAGGCGGGCAACGACCGGGCGCTCGGAGCCCTGGTGGGAGCGGTCATGAAGATGTCCAAGGGCAGGGCGAACGCCGACATCGTCAACCAGCTGTTGCACACGCGCCTGCCCCGACCGGGAGGCTGAGGGCTCTGTCGCCTCGCCAAGAGGCTGGGCCTGATCCGGTCGACTCCGACCCGACGAGGTCTCGCCCGGATCTGCCCCCGCTGCGACCGGGTGATCTGATTCGGCTGCAGTGTGTCGAGATGGCCCACCGCGGCTTGGGGGTGGGCCGCTCGTCCGGCCTCGTCGTCTTGCTGTTTGGGGCCCTGCCTGGGGAGGAGGTTTCGGCGCGGGTGACCAAGGTTCGCCGCCGGTACGCCTTCGCCGACACCGTCGAGGTGCATCGGGCCTCCGAGCACCGGGTGGTTGCCCCTTGTCCCTACTTTGGCAGCTGCGGCGGATGCCAGCTCCAGAACCTCAGCTACCCCTTCCAGCTGGAGACCAAGCGGGCTGTCCTGGAACGGGCGCTAGTCCGGGAGAAGATCGGGCTGCCCGCGACGGTAGAGACGGTCGGCTCTGCGGAGCCCTGGCGATATCGCTGGCGGGGTGAGTTCCACCGCAGCCCTCAAGGTCCTCCGCTGGGCTTTAAGAGCCGCTCCAGCTACGACGTGGTGGGGGTCTCCGACTGCCTCATCCACCATCCGACCATCACCGGAGCGCTGGCTGCTGTCGGCGAGGCAGTCCGGGGCGCCGGCCCCGGGGTCCAGACGGTGCAGCTAACGGTAGGAGAGGGAGGCGGGGAGCTCCTGGTCGACGCGCGGCCTGACCGTTCGGCCAGCGCCGCCATCGCTACCGCAGCCTCATCCCAGATTCCGGGTGGGGTGACTCTGACTGACGAGGCGACCGGCCTGAGATACCGGGAGCGGGACTTTCGGGTCTTTCCTGACTCCTTCATCCAGGTGAACCAACCGACCTTGGACGCTCTGTATGAAACCGTCGGGGAGTTCTTACAGTCCGAGATCTCGGGTGCGCACGTGGTTGACGCCTATGGCGGGACGGGCATCCTCAGCCTCCGACTGGCCGATCTCGGGGCCCGGGTGACGGTGATCGAGTCGAACCCCATCGCGGCCCGGCTGTGCCAGCTTCATGCCGAGATGTACGCCCCCGGTCGAATCAGCACCATTTGTGGGCCGGTCGAGAGCGAGCTCCGCCGCGCTGATGCGGCCGGGGCGGTGGTCCTGGACCCCCCTCGGGCCGGCCTCTTGCCGGAGGTGCGGGGCTGGCTGGTCCTGGCCGGGCCTCCAACTATCGTTTACCTCAGCTGCGAGGTCTCGGCGCTGGCACGCGACCTCAACACCCTCTGCCGTCGCGGACCCTACCGGTTGGACCGGCTCCGGCTCATCGACATGTTTCCCCAGACCTACCACTTTGAGACGGTCGCTCTGCTCCGCCGGACCTGACCACGGCGGCCCTGCCCAATCTCCGATACTGAAGCCCTCCGGGGAGGGGACTCCCCCAGTTCAGGGACCCTTGCACAGCTATGCCTTCCGTCCAGTTCGCGCACCTCCACACCCACTCCGAATACTCCCTGCTCGACGGAGCGGCCCGGGTCAAGGGTTTGGCCCAAAGGGCCCACGACCTCGGCCAGAACGCGATCGCCCTCACCGACCACGGTGTCCTGGCCGGGGCTATCGAGTTCTATGAGGCCGCCACCGAAGTAGGGATCACGCCGATCATCGGGTGCGAGGTCTATGTGGCGGCTCGTTCCCACCTGCAGAAGGAGGGGAGGGCCGACCGCGACCCCTTCCACCTGGTCCTGCTGGCCCGGGACCGAGAGGGCTATGGCAACCTGGTCAAGCTGGTAAGCAAGGCCCACCTGGAGGGTTTCTACTACAAGCCTCGCATCGACCACGAGCTCCTGGCTCAGCATGCGGGCGGGCTGGTCGGCCTGTCCGGCTGCATCGGCGGCGAGGTGCCCCAGCGACTGCTGGCGGGCGATCCCGACGGGGCCCTCGCGATCGCTCGGGAGTACTCGCAGATACTCGGCCCCGATGGGTATTTCCTGGAGATCCAGGACCACGGGATGGAGGAGGAGAGGGTGGTCCGGGAGGGGCTGATCAAGATCGCCCGTCAGACCGACCTTCCACTGGTAGCCACCAACGACTGCCACTACGTGGACAAGGACGACGCCGAGGCCCACGACATCTTGCTCTGCATCCAGACCGGCAGCCGGTTGGACGAACCCAAGCGGCTGCGCTTCTCGGGGCCCCACTTCTATGTCAGCTCGGCTGCGGAGATGGCGGCCAAGTTCGACTACTGCTTGGAAGCCGTCAACAACAGCTGGGAGATCGCCTCCCGCTGTCGCTTCGAGCCGCTGCTGGACCAACGGTTGTTGCCGCTCTACGACGTGCCCGCTGGCCAAGACGCTGACGGCCTCCTGGAGCTGGTGGCGACCGAAGGGCTGCGCCAGCGGCGGCGAGGCGAGGACCCTCCGGCGGAGTACCTGAAGCGGCTCGCGTACGAGCTGAGCGTGATCCGGGAGACCGGCTTCGCAGCCTACTTCCTGATCGTGTGGGACTTCACCCGGGCCGGACGGGAGGAGGGCGTCAAGATCGGGCCCGGCCGCGGCTCCTCCGCCGGCAGCCTGGTCGCCTACAGCTTGGGGATCACGGACATCGATCCGCTTCAGTACGGCTTGATCTTCGAGAGGTTCCTCAATCCCGAGCGGGTGTCCATGCCGGATATCGACATCGACTTCGATGTCGAGGGCCGGGCTCGGGTCATCGACTACGTCAACCGACGCTACGGGACCGACCGCGTCGCTCAGATCGTCACCTACGGGACGATGGCGGCCCGCGCCGCCGTCCGCGATGTTGGTCGGGCCCTCAACGTCCCCCTGCCCGAGGTCGACCAGTTGGCCAAGCTGATCCCCACCAGGCCGGGGGTAACCCTGGATGCGGCGCTGCTGGAATCGAAGGAACTGAAGACGGTCTACGACGGCCAGCCCTGGGCACGGCGACTGGTGGACGCGGCCCGGCGGCTGGAGGGGATCTCTCGTAACGCGGGCACCCACGCCGCCGGGGTGGTGATCGCGCCGGGTCCGCTCACCGACTACGTACCCCTGCAGCGCGCCACCACCAACCGGGAGGCGGTGGTGACCCAGTTCGACATGGACGGCGTCCAGAAAATCGGGCTGCTCAAGATGGACTTCCTGGGCCTGGAGAACCTCACCATCCTGGAGGAGACCCTCGACAACATCGAGCGGCTGCGTGGGGCACGCCCCGACCTGGACGCGATCCCCCTCGACGATCCCGCCACCTATGAGCTGCTTGCGCGGGGCGACACCCTGGGGGTGTTCCAGCTGGAGCAGCAGGGTGGCCGCCGGATCATCATGGACATGCGGCCCCGATCTATCGAGGACATGGCGGCGGTGGTCGCCCTCAACCGTCCGGGCGTCATCGAGGGGGGGGCGACCGAACTCTACATGAAGCGGCGGCGGGGCGAGGAACCGATCACGTACCTGCTGCCGGAACTGGAGCCGGTGCTCAAGGAGACCCACGGGGTCATCCTGTACCAGGACCAGGTCATGCAGATTGCCGCGGCGGCGGCCGGATTCAGCCTCGGCGCGGCCGACCTGCTGCGGGCGGCCATGGGCAAAAAGGACAAGGCGAAGATGGCAGCTCAGCGGGAGAGTTTCATCGCCGGCGCGGTGGGCCGCGGGGTTCTCGAGAAGACCGCTGTCGATCTCTTCGACTACATTGATTACTTCGCCGGATACGGCTTCAACAAGGCCCACTCGGTTGCCTACGGTCTGATCAGCTACCAGACCGCCTACTTCAAGGCCAACTTTCCCCTGGAGTTCATGGCCGCGCTGCTCAACAGCAAGGCCAGTGACTTCGAGCGCCTCAAGCGGGCGATCCAGGACGCTCAGTCGCGGGGGATCGTGGTTCATCCGCCGGATATCAACCGCTCCCGAGCCCCCTTCAGTGTGCTAGCCGCCGGCGAGGCCGCGGTGCCTGGGGAGCCTGCCCCGACGCGGGAGATCTTTTACGGGCTCCAGCACATCAAGAACGTGGGCGAGTCGGCGGCCCAGACCCTGGTCGCCGCTCGGGAGGAGGGCGGTCCCTTCCGCTCCTTGGTCGACCTCTGTACCAGGGTGCGCGGCCGGGAGCTCAACCGGAGAGCTCTGGAGGCGCTGATCCGCAGTGGTGCGTGCGATGTCCTGGGAGACCGGGGCCTGCTCCTGGCCCAGCTGGAGACTGCTATGCGTCGGGCTGAGATCGCGGCCCGGGAGCGGGATTCCGGCCAAATCGCGCTCTTCGACTCAGATCCCTCCGAGTTGCCAGCACCGCCACCGGCCCTGGAGGATGGGTTGCCCACCGAGGCTCGGCCGCTCACGCCCGAGATGCAGCGCGAGCGGCTCGCCTGGGAACGCGAGCACCTGGGTATCTACCTCAGCGACCATCCCCTGCAGCGGCTCAGCCAGGAGCTGAGCCAGCGCACTGACACCGCGGTGGCGGACCTAGCCCGGTTGGAGGGCACAGTGGTCCAGGTGGGTGGCTCGGTAAGGGAGTGCCGCCGGGTCCAGAGCCGGCGCGGGGAGGCGATGGCCTTTGTCCAGCTGGAGGATCTCACCGGGGTCTGCGAGGTGGTCGTGTTCCCGTCGCTCTATCAACAGGTGGCAGAGCTGCTTCACGCGGACGGGGTGATCGTGGTTAGGGGCCGGGTGGAAGTCGGAACCCGGCGTGGCGGGGCGAGCGTCAACGGTGGCACCCCGGCGCCCACCGATTTGGAGGGGGAGGAGGCGTCGGCGCCAGCCCCCAACGAGGAGCCCGAGGAAGCGAGGGTGATCGCGGAGGAGGTGCTGTCACTGGACGACCCCACCCTCACCAACTGGCGGGCCGCGGCGGTCATTCATGTGCGGGCCCACCAGGGAGGGGAGGAGGAGCTCCGGCGCCTTTCGGCGGTGCTGAAGGCTCACCCAGGGGAGTCCCGGGTCGTCCTTCACGTCCGGGACGCCGACGGTGACCATGAACTGGAGCTAGGCAGCGAGTACTCGGCAACCGCTGCCCCGCAGCTGGAGGCGGAGGTGATTGAGCTCTTCGGGCCGGGCTCCTACCGCGCCGAGGCGATCAGGTCCCTGGCGCCGCCGCCCCGGTTCCGCGGCCGCAGCCGCTAGACACGGCTCCGGCTAGAGCTGATTTAGGCCGGTTAGGAGGGCTGGGAACAGCACCTGGGCGAGGACGATGTAGACGACCACCGCGATGACCAGCCCGATCACCGCGGCCATTTCCGCCTGTACCCGGGCGGCGCGCTGGATCGGGGCCACGAAGCTGTCAGTGATCTTCCGGATCGAGTAGACGAAGGGGTGCCAAGGGTCGACGTGCAAAACGCTGATCAGGACCCGGATCAAGAGCAGCACCAGGATGACCAGCACCATCGCGGTGATGAAGTCGAAGATGACGCCGAAGACCGCGCCGACCGGGTTCACAAAGCCGCTGGCGGCCAGTCCCTTCAGCAGTTCGGCCACCCCGTAGACCAGGACCAAGGCGAGCAGGGGGGAGAAGTCGAGGCCCGCAATGGTCGGCAGGACTCGACGCAGAGGCCGGACGACGGGCATCACGAGCGCCTCCAACAGGTGCCCCACCGGAGTGCCGTACGCGCCCGGGAAGAAAGACATGAAGGCCCAGGCCAGGATGCAGAGCGCATAGAGGTCGAGTAGGACGGCGACGTCGTTGACGAGGATCTCGGCTAGGTGCATCGGGCGGAGTATAGATCGGGGCGCGGTAGTGGCCGAGTTGGCCCGAAGGGCCCACCGAGTCGGTCCCGGTGGTTGAGTGTCGCACTCAATGGCCCTCGGCCGACCCCTATTCGCCAGGCCTCGCTGGCGGAGCGTCCCCGCGTCCGGAAAGGTCGAGGGCCAGCCTGAGCAGCGCCGAGTGATCGAGCGCTCTGTCTCCGCCCGGCTGCCCAGCAGTATCGCCACCCCGGCCTCTCGAGCGGCGTCGGCGACGATCCCCATGTCCTTGTGGTGCAGCTCCAGCCGAAACCCGGGCTTGAAGTCGCGGGCAACCACCGTGGCGCCTTTGCGGTCGAGGACGGTGCTCCCGGCCAGGCCACCTCGCAGAACCTCTAGCGCCGTGGTGGCGCTGACCCCGTGGGCTTCCAGGAAAACGATCGCCTCAGCAACCCGGCCGATCGTCCCGGCGACGATCAGTTGGTTGGCTGCCTTCACGGTCTGACCCGCGCCAGCTGGGCCCCACGTGAACTATCGTTCGTCCGACCGCCTTGAGCACCGGGAGCGCCGCCGTGAAGACGGTGGGCTCACCGCCCACCATGATCGACAGGGTGGCTTCCACGGCGCCTTGATCGTCCCCGGACACCGGGGCGTCGAGAACTTGCGGTGCCCCCGGCCCCGACCTGCCGCCGCCAGCTGGCGGCGGCAGGTCGGGCCTAATCGTCGAGAAATCGATTACGAGGGAGCCAGGTTGGGCCTTCCCAAAGGCTCGGGCCGGTCCTGCCAGGACCTCGAGGACCTGGGGGCGAGTCGGGCAGCATCGGTGGCCACGACGTGGGCTCGCTCAACCGCCTCGGCGGCGCTGGAGGCCCAGCGCGCGCCAAACTCGCGAAACTCGTCAGCTCGGTCCTCATCCCGGTTGTGCCCGACCACTTCGAACCCGGCCCGGCACAGATTCTTCGCCATCGGCATCCCCATCGTCCCCAGCCCGATGAAGGCGGCCCGGTTAACAGGCAGTTCCTGTGGGGCCGGCCTCAATTGAGGGCCTTTGCTCAACCTTCCACGTACCGGTCAGCCACGGCGAGGGCCTGGTCAAGGCGCCCGATGCCGTCTTGGAGCTCTTCTGCGGTGATGATCAAGGGGGGAGCGACGTGAATGCGATTGAAATGGCTGAACGGCCACAGACCCAGCTCGCGGCAGGCTGCCACCAGCTGGGTCATGGGCTCCTTGGCAGCGCCGCTGGCGTTGAAGGGGACCAGCATCTCTCGCGATTGGCGGTTCTTGACCAGCTCCACGGCCCAGAACAGCCCCCGCCCGCGCACCTCGCCGATCGAGGGATGCCGCGCCATTAAGTCGCGCAACGCAGGCTCGGCTACCTCGCGGCCCAGGCGGCGGACGTGATCCAACAGGTTGGTCTCCTCAAACACGCGAATACTGGCGACCCCCGCCGCACACGCCAGAGGGTGCCCCGAGTAGGTCAACCCGCCGGGATAGGGGCGGTCGGCGAAGGACGTCCAGATCCGCTCGGAGACGATCACGCCGCCCAGGGGCACGTATCCGGAGTTGACCCCTTTGGCGAAGGTGATCAGGTCGGGCACCACGTCCCACGCGTTGACAGCGAACCACTCTCCGATGCGACCAAATCCAACCATGACCTCGTCGCAGCCCATCACGATCCCGAATTCGTCACAGAGAGCGCGCACCCCGGCGAGGTAACCGCTAGGCGGCAGCAGGACCCCGTTGGTCCCCACCACCGTCTCCAGCAAGATCGCGGCTATGGTCGCTGGGCCCTCGAATTCGATCACCTCCCGCAGGTGCGCGAGCGCAGCCGCACACTCTTCGGCCTCGGTGTGGGATCCGAACGACGAGCGGTACAGGTAGGGCCCTAGGAAGTGGACTACGCCGGGGATCCCGGGCTCACTGGCCCATCGCCGCGGGTCTCCAGTCAAAGAGATGGAGCCCGCCGTCGCCCCGTGGTAGCTGCGGTAGGCGCTGAGGATCTTGTGTCGGCCGGAGTGGAGCCGAGCCATCCGGATCGCGTGCTCGTTGGCCTCGGTCCCAGCGTTGGTGAAGAAGACGTAGTTGAGGTCACCCGGGGCGCGGGCGGAGATGAGTTCCGCCAGCTCGCTTCGGATGTCGTTGGCAAAATCGGGAGCCACGGTGCAGAGCCGGTTGGCCTGCTCCCGGATGGCAGCGATCAGGGCTGGGTGCTGATGACCGAGGTTGAGGAAGAGCAGCTGGGACGCGAAGTCGAGGTACCGGCGACCCTCACTGTCCCAGAACCAGCAACCGGCCGCGCCCACGGGCTTGATCTGATGCACGGCCCGCTGGGCCGACCAGGTGTGGAAAACGTGGTCGACCCCAGTTTCCGTTGTGGCTTCGGCGCGCACGGCGACGTCCTCCCTCAGTTGGCCGGGAACGCAAGGTTGATCGAGGGGCCCACGGCTCCCGTCTCCAGCCATCGGCTGGTTACCACCTTGATCCTAGTGAAAAAGTGAATCCCCTCAGGGCCGTACATGTGGGTGTCCCCGAACAGTGAATCCTTCCAGCCGCCGAAGGAGTAGGTGCCCACCGGAACCGGGATCGGCACGTTGATCCCGACCATGCCAACGTCGGCGTCCTGGCAGAACCGCCGGGCCGTGGCGCCGTCTCGGGTATAGAGCGAAGCGCCGTTTCCGTATTGATTGCCGTTCACCACCGCGAGCGCTTCCTGGAAGGTAGCGCAGCGGACGACGCAGAGCACTGGGCCGAAGATCTCGTCCTGGTAAACCTGCATGGCAGCCGTGACGTTGTCGAGCAGGGAGGCGCCCAGGTAAAAGCCGCCGCCATCAAAGGTCCTCGACCTGCCATCCACCACCACCGTCGCTCCCTCCCGCTCGCCGGTTGCGATGTAGGAGGCGACCCGATCCCGGTGCTCGCCGGTGACCAGCGGGCCCATCTGCGACGACGGATCACTGCCAGGCCCAATCCGAAGGCGGGCCATCTTGGAGCCGACCATAGCCACCAGCGGATCGGCCGCCTCCCCGACCGCGACCAGCACCGAGATGGCCATGCAGCGCTCGCCGGCGGACCCGAAGGCCGCCGACACCGCGGCGTCGGCAGCGGCCTCGAGGTCGGCGTCCGGCAGAACCACCATGTGGTTCTTGGCGCCTCCGAGAGCCTGCACTCGCTTGCCATGCTGGGCCGCTCGCTGGTAGATCTGCCGCGCTACCGGCGTCGATCCGACCGAGCTGACCGCCGCGACGTCGGGATGGTCTATGAGCCGGTTCACGGTGCTGACGTCGCCGTGGACGATGCTGAGGACGCCGGCGGGCAGGCCGGCCTCGGCGAACAGTTCCGCCAGCAAGACAGCTGGGCTGGGGTCCTTCTCGCTGGGTTTGAGGATGAAGGCGTTGCCGCAGGCGAGGGCGCTGCAGATCATCCACAACGGGACCATGACCGGGAAGTTGAAGGGAGAGATGCCGACGGCCACCCCGACCGGGAAGCGGTACTCCTCGACGTCGATGTTGGAAGAAACGGCCGCCGACTTGCTTCCCTTCAGCAAGTGCGAGAGACCACAGGCGAACTCCACGTTCTCCAGTCCGCGGGAGATCTCTCCCCGAGCGTCCGAGAGGACCTTTCCGTGCTCCCGGGTGACGGCTTGCGCCAACTCGTCGGCATTCCTGGTCAGCAGCTCGCGGAAGCGGAAGAAGATCTCGGCCCGCTGCGCCAGGGTGGTGGCCGCCCAGGCCGGCTGCGCCGCCACCGCGAGAGCGACGGCTTCATCCACCTCAGGTGCCGAGGCAACTGGGACTGAGCTGGTCTGCCGCCCGGTAGCGGGGTCAAAGACCGGCAGGGAGGAGGATCCCGGTGAGGATCGCTTCTGGCCCCCTATGAAGTGCGGGATGCCCACGATCTCGGCGGTCGCCAGCCCCGCGTCTCCAGCTGTCATCCTCACAGAGAATCCCTCCGATCCGCAATTTGTGTCGTCCACCCCAATGTATGCCTTCGCTGGCTCCAGTTCACAGCGCCATCTGTCCCCCGTCAACTACCAAGGCATGTCCGCTGACGTAGGAGGCGTCGTCGGAACAGAGGAAGGCGATGGCAGCGGCCCCCCGGCGATGGACCGGCCGCACCCGGGCGGCTGCGACTGAAGCCTCCGCCCCAGTGGCCTCCGGCTGCCGCCAGGCTCAGCGCGGCCGGGTGGGGATCGCCCGAGGGACGACCAGGATGGCGGCGGTCGCCGCCGCCTTCGGGATCTGCGCGCCGTCCGCGCGCATCCCGGCCAGGTGGAGAGCGATGGCCTCCGCCATGTGGCGCTTGATCTCGGCCAGCGTCCGGCCGGTCGTGACGCACGCGGGGAGATTCGGCACATAGGCCGAGAACCCAGTACGGGTCGGCTCCACGATGACGGCGTAGCCGAGGGTGGATCGCCCGGGGGCCGTCGCCATCACCCGTCCCCTCGGGAGGGGCAGGCTGGCCACCCGCCGGATGCTCGCGAGCGTGCCCGGCGCAAGCTCGTCGTCGAGGGTGCCGGGCACCGTGACCCGGCCCCGCTTGCGCAGGTGAATGAACTGGCGGTGGCTGCCCCCGACCAACGCGACCTCCGACCAGCCGTCGCGTTCCAGGGCGGGGATCACGTCGCGGACCTCCACCGGCCTGGCCACTTCGACGGCCTTATCGATGCCGCGTTTCAGGGCCATCGGGTTGGCGCCGGC
>OCZT010000730.1_pt1 | contig 33330 bp, 28 predicted proteins | sample 1539031 | NCBI WGS metagenome assembly OCZT01 (sample SAMEA3539308, study PRJEB22396) | soil metagenome | biome: tundra; feature: field; material: soil | place: USA | collected 2010-05 | depth 0.15 m | reverse complement strand
CGACCGCGCCGCGCGGCGTGGATTTGGACATCTGGCCGCCGGTGTTGGAGTAGACTTCGGTATCGAGCACCAGGATATTCACGTTGCGGTCGGATGCCAGCACGTGATCCAGGCCGCCGTAGCCGATGTCATAGGCCCAGCCGTCGCCGCCGACGATCCAGACGCTCTTCTTCACGAGAGCGTCGCCGATCGTATTCAGCTCTCGCGCGTGCGCGTGCTCCACCTGCGCGAGATGGCTGCGGAGTTCCTCGACGCGCGCGCGCTGCGCCTGGATCCCGGCTTCGGTGCCCTGGTCGGCGGAGAGCAAGCGGTCCACGAGCGCCGATGGCAGCGCGGAGGCGAGCTCGCCGACGAGCATGCGCGCGCGCGTCTCGTGCTGATCGAGCGCGAGCCGCAGCCCGTAGCCGAATTCCGCGTTGTCCTCGAACAGCGAGTTGGCCCAGGCGGGCCCGCGCCCGTCTTTGTTGACTGTGTACGGCGTGGTCGGCAGGTTGCCACCGTAGATCGAGGAGCAGCCGGTCGCGTTCGCCACGACGAGGCGATCGCCGAAGAGCTGGGTCATGAGCTTGATGTACGGCGTCTCGCCGCAGCCGGCGCAGGCGCCGGAGTATTCGAAGAGCGGCTGCAGAAATTGCGTGCTCTTCACGTCAGGCCGCACGGCCGTGCGATCGGCTTCCGGCAAGTCCAGGAAGAACGTGTAATTGTCCCGCTCGGCTTCGCGCAGCGGCGCCTGCGGCGCCATGTCGATCGCCTTGTGGCGGGGATTGCCCTTGTCCTTGGCGGGACACATCATCACGCAGAGGGAGCAGCCCGTGCAGTCCTCCGGCGCGACCTGCACGGTGTAGTGTCCTGTGAAATCCGGTCCTTTGTACGGGACGCTCTTGAACGCCGCCGGCGCGTCGGTCAGACGGTCTGGATCGTAGACCTTCACACGAATCGCCGCGTGCGGGCAGACGAGCGCGCACTTGTTGCACTGAATGCAGAGGACCGCGTCCCACACCGGGATCTCGGTCGCGACGTTGCGCTTCTCCCACTGCGCCGTGCCCATCGGCCACGTGCCGTCCACCGGAAAAGCGCTCACCGGCAGCCGATCGCCCTGGTTGGCGAGCATCACGGCCGTGACGCGCTTGACGAAGTCGGGCGCGCGGTCGGGAATGAGCGGCGGGAGGCGATAGGAAGCGGTCGGCGACGCAGGCACGGCCACCTCATGGAGGTGGGCGAGTGTCGCATCAACCGCTTCGTAGTTCCGCTGCACGACCGCGTCGCCGCGCTTTTTGTAGGTCTTCGCGATGGCGTCCTTAATGCGCACGATCGCCTGATCGCGCGGCAGCACACCGGAGATCGCGAAAAAGCACGTCTGCATAATCGTATTGATGCGCGTGCCCATGTCGGCCGTCTTGGCCACGGCGTACGCGTCAATCACGAAGAGCCGAAGCCGCTTCTGGACGATCTGCTCCTGGATCTCGAACGGCAGCTCGTCCCACACGTCGTCGGGCCCAAACGGGGCGTTCAGCAGGAACACGCCGCCCGGCTCGGCATACGAGAGCACATCGTACCGCTCGAGGAAGCTGTACTGATGACAGCCGACGAACGAGGCCTGCGAGATGAGATAGGGCGCGCGAATCGGCCGCGGCCCGAAGCGCAGGTGGGAAATGGTCACCGCGCCCGACTTTTTCGAGTCGTACACAAAGTAACCCTGTGCGTGCTGGCCGCCGTCTTCGCCGATGATCTTGATCGAGTTCTTGTTGGCGCCGACCGTGCCGTCGGCGCCGAGGCCGAAGAACACGGCACGCACGGTCTCGGCCGGCTCGACCTGGAACGTCTCATCCACCGCCAGCGACAGCCCCGTCACGTCGTCCACGATTCCGACGGTGAAGTGCCGCTTCGGCGCGTCTTTCGCGAGCTCGTCGAAGACTGCCTTGACCATCGCCGGCGTGAACTCCTTGGATCCGAGGCCGTAGCGGCCACCGATGACGCGCGGCATCATCGCGAAGGGCGCCGCGCCTTCGGCGATCGCTTCCGCGAGCGCCGTCACGACGTCCTGATAGAGCGGTTCACCAATCGCGCCCGGCTCCTTCGTGCGATCGAGCACCGCGATGGATCGGACCGTCGGCGGTAGCGCCGCCACGCAGTCGGCCACGCTGAACGGCCGGAACAACTTGACCGTCAGGACGCCGACCTTCGCGTCGCGTCCCAGGGCGTCGCACGTGGCCTCGACGGTCTCGGCGCCCGACCCCATGATCACGATGACGCGCTCGGCATCCGGCGAGCCGTGGTATTCGAACAACCGATGCGTGCGTCCCGTGAGCGCCGCGAACCGGTCCATCGCGCCCTGGACGATCTGGGGCGTCGCGGCGTAGTAACCGTTGACGGCCTCACGGCCCTGGAAGAACACGTCGGGGTTCTGCGCCGAGCCGCGTAGCACGGGACGGTCGGGCGTCAGCCCGCGCGCGCGCGCCGCGTCGACGAAACGGTCGTCGATCATCGCCCTGACGCTGGAGGATTCGAGCGTCGATACCTTCTGCAGCTCGTGCGACGTGCGGAAGCCGTCGAAGAAATGCAGAAACGGCACGCGCGACTCGAGCGTCGCGGCGTGGGCGATGAGCGCGAGGTCCTGCGCCTCCTGTACCGACGATGAAGAGAGCAGGGCGAAGCCCGTGGTGCGGACCGCCATCACGTCGCTGTGATCGCCGAAGATCGACAGCGCGTGCGTGGCGACGGCGCGCGCCGACACATGAAAGACCGCTGGCGTGAGCTCGCCGGCGATCTTGAACATGTTCGGAATCATCAGCAGCAGCCCCTGGCTCGCCGTGAAGGTCGTGGCCAGGCCGCCACCTTGCAGCGCTCCGTGCACCGCCCCGGCCGCGCCCGCCTCGCTCTGCATCTCGACCACGGACGGGACCGACCCCCAGAGGTTCGGACGTCGGGCCGCCGACCAGGCATCGGCCGCTTCCGCCATCCCAGACGATGGCGTGATCGGGTAAATCGCAATGACGTCGCTCAGTTGATACGCGATCGCCGCGCACGCGTCGTTTCCATCGACTGTTGCCCAGACTCCTTGCATGGCTGAGCCACAGTGCAACGGGCGTGCTCAACAAATATGGCAGGAAACCAGCGACTCGGGGCCAGAAGTGCCGACAATCCGGCAGTGACACCGTCGGGTTGTCGTCGGTCGGGCTCAAGACTCGCATCGAAGCGCGAAATGCGGGCCAATGGTCAGAACACGGTCGTGGCGGAGGACTTGCGTACGTCGTCCACCGGAGCATGTCGCTCAACCCCTGCGAGCTCGAAATCGACCTGTTCTGCCGGGGGATGCGCGTCCCCGATCACGTCTCGTTGGCCGGCGCACGAGGTGTGTCCAGAACACGAGCCGGCCTCGGATCGGGCCTCGAGCTCGTGATTCCGGTCGGATCGCGGCTGAAGGCAGAAATCTGGATCAACGTTCCTGTGGCGGAGCGATTCGCGACCGTGTCGCCCTACCGGCTCGACGGCGGGCCGGCTGACGGCTATCGCCTCATCGACGAACGCACCGGGACGGAATACCCGGTGCGCCTGCCGCCGGAACCGCCCTGGTACGAGCGGTTGACGTCGCGCGACGTCCCGATGAACCGCATTGGCGTGATGCAAGGCACCGCGCTGGGGATCTACATCAACCGCGTCTGTGCGTTCTGGGATTACCGGCCGCCGCTCAATTGCCGCTTCTGCACCACCGGACAGAACGTCGGCGCCAACGAAGCGAGCGACAAGGCGCTGTCCGACGTGATCGAGACCTGCTGGGCCGCCCGCGAGGAATCGGGCACGACCTTCGTGCATCTCAACGGCGGATTCCAAGGATCGCGCGGGATCGAGTTCGCGCTGCCGTACGTGACCGCGATCAAGGAGCGCGTCGGCATGCTCGTCGGGGTCCAGTTGGCGCCGGAGCGCGACTTCACGCGCTACGACGCGCTCATCGCCGCGGGCGTGGACCACCTGTCGTTCTGCCTCGAGTTCATGGATCCGGACTGGTTCGCCCGCATGTGTCCGGGCAAGGCGCGCGTTCACGGCCAGCAACTGTTCCTCGACGCGATCGCGTACTGCAGTGCCCGCATGCCGCGCGGCGCCGTGTCGGGCGAGATCATCGCTGGCCTCGAGCCCTACGATCGGACGCTGGAGGCCATCGATCGAATCGTGAGTCTCGGGGCGTTCCCGACGGTGTGCATTTTCCGTCCAACTGTGGGGTCGGACCTGGAGGACTGGCCCTCGCCTGGTTACGAGGAAATGCGCAAGGTCATGGCGCATGCGTACGACGCGTGCCGGCGCCGCTGGATCCCCATCGGAGCCGCGCCGAACATCGAGACCAGCCTTGTCGTGAACCCCGACGATGCGGCCATGCTGGTCGAGCGCACGGCAGGCTTCTACTGTTACGAGGCATTCCGCGCGGTGGCGAGAGTCGTGGCGCGGCCGCTGTTCCACCACCGGCTTCAACCGCGGGTCTCGCCGCCGGGGCACTGAACGAGGTGGCGGCGCCGGCAGACCGGCAGGGCAGCGACGCCGCCTCAAGTGACGGAAATCCGGCAGTTGGTCAAATTGCCTTCCGGTATCTAGCGGCACGGCGATTGCAGGCCTTATCACATTACTTCGTCTCGTGACTCCCTTCCTAAAACTCCGGAGGTTCGCGTGAAGTCATTGATCGCGATGGTATGCGGCGTCGTTCTGTCGGCGTTCGCTCTGCCGGCTCTCGCTTCGGCGCAGGAGGTCCATGCGGCTTCCAGCAAGAAGATTGAGGTTCATTTCTCGACTTCAATCGTCATGGGTGCCAAAACGCTCGAGTCGGGCGACTATTACCTCCAGTGCCGGGTCATTGACGGTGCGCACTATCTCGTGGCGACATCGGTTTTCGGTGACGTGGAGGCCGCGCGCGTCCCCTGCAAGCCTGAGACGCTCGACAAGAAAATCCAGGAGTCGGAATTCCGAACGACACGGCGTACCGACGGCACGCAGGTTCTGACCAGCGTGCGGTTCAAGGGCGAAACCGTGGCCCACACGGTCGCGATTAGTTGACCGCACAGCTCATCCCGACCGGCGATCTCATGACCGTTCATCCGAAAGGGACCCGCGCGCGCGTGCTGCTGACGTCGGTGTTCGGCCCGTACACTCAGGACGACGAGTACGGCAGCCGAACGATCAATCCGATGGAGCTGTATCACAACCAGGTGACACGCGAGCAGGGTCCCTTCTCCATCCGGATGTCCCATCGGTCGTGGGGCATCATGCTGATTCAGCACAATATCTCGGCGCCCTCGACCGTGCTTGATTTCCCGACGCGCGAACGATTCATCGAGGAGATCACGCAACACGCGTACGACGTGATCGGCATCTCCGGCATCGTCGTCAACGTCGGGAAAGTCCGCGAGATGTGCCGGCTCGCGCGGCTCCATTCGCCCGGCTCGCAGGTCGTCGTCGGCGGCCACGTCACGGCGATTCCCGGGATCGAGCAGCTCGTGGACGCCGATCATTTCGTCAAGGGGGATGGGATCAGCTGGTTCCGCGCGTACCTCGGCGAGCCGGTCGACGCGCCCATTCAGCATCCGATCGTGCCCTCGTCGTTCGGCAACCGGTTGATGGGCCTTCGAGGCCCGCGTGGCATGGGCAACCCCGCCACCACCATCATTCCGTCAGTCGGCTGTCCGCTCGGGTGCAATTTCTGCACGACCTCCGCGTTCTTTGGTGGGAAGGGAAACTTCCTCAACTTCTACGAACGCGGCGAGGATCTGTTTCGCGTCATGTGCGAGAGCGAGGCGCAGCTGGGCGCGTCGTGTTTCTTCATGATGGACGAGAACTTCCTGCTCTATCGCCGCCGCGCAATCGAGCTGCTGGACTGCATGAAGAAGCACCAGAAGCCGTGGTCGATGTTCGTGTTCTCGTCGGCGAATGCGATTGCCAAGTACGAGATGCGTGAGCTGGTCGAGCTCGGCGTCGTCTGGGTGTGGCTCGGCCTCGAGTCGCCGCAGAGCGTGTACACGAAGCTGGACGGCACCGACACGCGCGCGCTCACCCGTGAGCTGCAATCGCACGGTATCCGTGTGCAGGGATCGACGATCATCGGCCTCGAGCATCACACGCCGGAAAACATCGCGGCCGAAATCGAACACGCGGTCAGCCACGCGGCCGACTGCCATCAGTTCATGCTGTATACGCCGGTGCCCGGTTCCCCGCTCTACGCGCAGACAGCGCGCGAAGGCCGGCTGCGGACCGATGTCGAGTTCGCCGACATCCACGGGCAATCCACCTTCAACTTCACGCATGCCGCGCTCCCGGCCGACTCCGCGAAACCGCTGCTCGACGGCGCGTTCCGGCTCGATTACGAGCGGAACGGGCCGAGCATGTACCGTTTGATCGAGACGATGATGAAGGGCTGGCGCCGGTATCACGACGATCCCGATGCGCGCGTGCGCGCCCGGTTCGCCATCGAGGGGCGGCAGCTGGCCGGCGGCTACGGTGCGGCGCTGTGGGCGATGGAGCGGTATCTGCGGCGATCGAATCGAGAGGTGAGCGACCGGATTCGCGCGTTGCGCCTCGACATCGAAACGACCTTCGGCACCACCTGTCGTCTCATCGATCGCGCCGTCGGACCGGTCCTGCACTGGGCGGCGCGGTTCGATGCGCGTTTCTTTCCCCACGGCCGGCCGCTCGAGCCGCAGACCTTCGTCGATCGCCGGAACTGGACGTGAACCGCGGCGACGTTCAGGCGCGCCACATCCGGTGTCGGGAATTCGGCAGTGACCCGGGCACATTGGCGGTAGCAGAGGGCACGCCGCTTGCGAGTGCCCATCACTCGTTGAGGACCGTGACACACGTCGTCGCCCCGAGGGGATTGAGCGAGGCCTAGGAGACCGCCATGCTGGATCGGCAGAAGCTTGAAACCATCCTCGTGCGGCGCTTTCCGGGCGCAACGCCCGACCAGGTCGCGGTCTCGGCGAACGCCATCATGGGGCTCGATGACGAGTGGGAGGAAGTGCCGTGCCACGATTTCCAGGATCTGGCGACCCAGAGCGCGGACGGCGCTGAGTTCCGGGTCCTCCGGCGCCGGCCGCTCTGACCGGCGCTCGCCGGGAATCCGGCGGTCGCGTCGTATTTGGCAGGAAACCGGGCGGGATTCGCGCGGTACCGGATTTGCCTTTGCCAGGCTCATGAGCGGATCCAACGCCAGCCAGGCACTTCACGATCGGTTCGACGCCATCCGCCGCGCCGAGCTCGAACGTCTCAAGAAGAAACTGGGCGGCCTCACCGAAGCGGATCGCCAGTTCGTCCATCAGATCACCACCGACGTCGTCGACGCGCTCGCGCGCGGCCCGAAGACGGCGCTCGCGCAAAACCCACCGTCGATCGCCATCGAAGCTCTCGTCCGCCTCTTCGCGCTCGAAGTCTGACGCCATATCCGGCACGCCCGTCGTGATCGTGGGCCGCAGATCGACCATCGACTGGCCGCGTCCAACGTCTTACGGCCTGACGACGTTCGATTTCAGCCGCGCGTCGGCCATCAGCTCGCGCACCCCTGCCGCGTTCGGGTAGTCGGGCGTCGTGGCCAGCAGCTTCTCCCAGGCCGTGATGGCGCCGGCGTAATCGTGCTTGCCGTCGGCGCGCACGATGCCGACGTTGAACAGCGTCTGCGCGTGGGTGGGGGAGGTCTTCAGTGAGCGTTCGTACTGCGCCAGCGCGTCGTCTGGGCGGTCGGCGTACCACAGCGCGGTGCCGAGATCAGTGCTGACGTTGACGTCCGACTCGTTCAGCGCAAACGCGTGCTGATAGAAAGGAATGGCTTCGTCGTAGCGGCGCGCGTCGTACAGCAGGTTGCCGGCCTTGACGGCCGACTGCAGATTCTTCGGGTCGCGCGCCAGGATGTCGCGATAGGCCTGCAGCGCGGTTTCGTCGACAAGCGGCGCCGCCGGCGCGGTGGACGGTGCCGCCGCCGCCGTCTGCACCGGCACGCCGGCTCCAGGGCGAGTTCCCGCGACGGCCAGCATGTAGCCCCCCAGCCCGCCGACGATGAGCGTGCAGACGGCGTACAGGATCCAGGAGTACTTCTGCTCGTCTTCGTAGGTTTCACGCATGCCGGACGCCAAAGCACGTCGTGTGCCGGATGAATCGCCGGATTGCCGGCGGCGTCTACCGCGGTGTTGGCAGCAGCAGGGTGACGACGGTGCCGCCGGCGCCTGGGGTATCGATGCAGATCTCTCCACCATGCGCATCGATGATGCGCTTGGCGATCGGCAAGCCGAGACCCGTGCCGCGATGCTTGGTCGTGAAGAACGGATCGAACGCTTTCTCGCGCACGTCGACCGGCATCCCGGGGCCCTGGTCGGCGATCGCCATCCGGCAGCATCCGTCCCCATTCGACATCGTCACGTCGATGGCTCCGCGTCCGTCCATCGCCTGCGCCGCGTTCATGAGGACGTTCTGGAAGACGATCTGGAGTTGCTCCGGATCGGCCTGCACGATCGAGCAGCGGCCGGTGATACGAATCTCGACGGAGGCGAGTGAGGGGTCGCGCCGGATCAGATCGGCCGTTCTCCAGACGACCGCCTGCAGGTCGACCGCTTCGGCGCGGATCTGGCGCGGGCGCGCGAACACCAGCAGATCCTCGACGATGCCGTTCAGCCCGTCGAGCCGCGCGATGATATCGCCCATCACGGCGCGGTCGCGCTGCTCGGCGGGCATGCGCGACACGATGACCTGCAGCGCGCCGCGGATGCCGGCAATCGGGTTCTTCACCTCGTGTGCAACGACCGCCGCCATCGCCCCGAGCCGGGCGAGCGCCGCCTGTTCACGCAGCAACTCCTCCTGCCGCTTGCGCTCGGTGATTTCGTAGCGGATCGCCATGTACTGATATGGCTTGCCGCGGGCATCGAGGAACGGCACGATCGTCGTATCCACCCAGTAGATCGAGCCGTCCTTGGCGCGGTTGCGGATCTCGCCGCGCCAGATCCGACCGTTGGCGATGGTCTGCCAGAGCGTGGCGATGAACTCCTTGGGGTGGAAGCCGGAATTGAGAATCCGGTGGTCCTGACCGAGAAGCTCCGCCCGCGAGTATTGCGAGATCTCGCAGAATTTGTCGTTGACGTAGGTGATCCGGCCTGTCTGATCCGTCTTCGCCACGATCGCCGACTGGTCGATCGCGTCGTTCACGTCGGCGAGGGCCTTGGTCCGCTCGTCAAGCGCCGCGTCCGTCTGGCGAAACCGTCCCAGGATCGCCGTGGTGACCCAGATGACGGCGAGCGCCATGAGCCGGTTCGCGAGAGCCTCCCACAGTGACGTCGCACTGGGCGAGAGGATCGCGCCGATGATCGTGAGAACCGAGGCCATCGCGGCCGCCATTGGTGCGACCCGCGAGCGGCCGCTGAAGGCTGTCAGGAGCACGGGAATCACATACAGCACGCCGAGGTCGGTGCCGAGAGGTGTCCGAAGATCGACCACGAAGATCCCGGCAGCCAGCGCCCCCGCGACAAGGAGGACCGGAAATCCGCTCGGGCGGGAACCAACCGAGGCCGTGCGGGGGGGGGTGGGCATCTGGCCTGAGTCTTGAAGGTGACGACGGTATCGTGGCTATGCTAGTTCATTCCGGGTCAGAAAGCGGGAGTCGCATGACGGGTAGCACAGAGCAGCTGCGGGATTTTTCCCCAGGACCACAAAAAACCCCAACGGTTCGGGTGCTCGTGGTCGACGACGAGCCGTTGATCCGGTGGTCGGTTACCCAAACGCTGATGGACACAGGATGCTCCGTGATCGAGGCGGCGGATGGCCGGGGCACGATTCAGGCCTTGGAGGACGCGACGACGCCAATCGACGTGGTCCTGCTCGACTACCGCCTGCCCGACTCGAACAACCTGCAGTTGCTCGCGAAGATCCGGGCCATGTCTCCTCGCAGCCGGGTCGTGCTGATGACAGCGTATGGCACCCCGGAAGTCGCCGCTGAGGCCCTCAGGCTCGGCGCCGTGTGCTTCGTCAACAAGCCGCTCGAAATGCAGGAGGTCGCGAACCTCGTTTCGCGCGCGCACGGCTCGACTCCCGCCTGACACGGTTCCCCGGTGGCCGCCTTCAGGCGGCCATGCCCCGCTATACTAGGCGTCATGCGTGCGCCGACCGTCCTCGTCGTTGACGACGAAAAACTGATTCGCTGGTCCCTCACCGATCGACTCAGCCAGGAAGGGTATCGCGTCCTCGAGGCGGAGACCGCCGCGGAGGCGATCGAACGCCATAAAGAAGGCGTGGATCTCGTGTTACTCGATTACCGCCTACCCGACGCGGACGGGCTCACCGTCCTGAAGCAGATCAAGGAGAGCGACCCGGACACGCTGGTCATTCTGCTCACGGCGTATTCGAGCGTGGACAACGCCGTCGAAGCGATGAAGCACGGCGCCTATCACTACGCCAACAAGCCGTTCAATGTGGACGAGATCGCGCTCCTGGTGGCGAAGGCGCTCGAGACGACGCAGTTGCGGCGCGAGGTGCGGGCGCTGCGCGCCAGCCAGGCGCAGCCGTACAGCATCGACCGGATCGTGGGGGAGAGCGACGCGATGGTCGGTGTGCGCGCGCTGCTCCAGAAGATCGCGGGCAGTCCGGCGTCCACGGTGCTGCTGACCGGCGAGAGCGGAACCGGAAAAGATCTCGCGGCGAAGGTCATTCATTACGCCAGCGATCGCGCCTCGAAGCCGTTCGTGAACATCACCTGCTCGGCGCTGCCCGAGGCATTGCTGGAGAGCGAGCTGTTCGGCCACGAGCGCGGGGCGTTCACGGGCGCGGATCGCCAGAAGCGGGGGCTGCTCGAGTCGGCCGACGGCGGCACGGTCTTTCTCGACGAGATCGGCGAGATGGTGCCCGGGCTGCAGGCCAAGATGCTGCGGTTTCTCGAGGAGAAATCGTTCAAGCGCGTCGGCGGGTCGGTCGATCTGCACGTTGACGTCCGCGTCGTCGCCGCGACCAATCGCAAGCTCGAGAGCGAAGTGCGGGAAGGGCGGTTCCGCGAGGATTTGTACTACCGCCTCAACGTGCTGCCGATCGAGCTCCCGACGCTGCGCGCGAGGCCGGGCGACATCCCGCTGCTCGTCAACTACTACGTCGACACCTACAACCGCGAGTTCAGAAAGCGCGTTCGTGGCGTGGAGCCGAGCGCGATGGCGGCGCTGAAAACGTACGGATGGCCCGGCAACGTCCGCGAGCTGCGCAACATCGTCGAGCGCGCGATGCTGCTGGCCGAGGGGACGATGCTGACCCTCGCCGATGTGCCGGTGGCGGCCGCCGCCCTCCCGATCCGGCTCACCGGGCAGGTCGATCTCCCCGCTGGAGGCATCGACCTCGAACAGCTCGAACGGTCGCTCGTCGTGCAGGCGCTCGAGCGCAGCGGGTGGAATCAGACGAAAGCCGCTGGGATGCTCGGCCTGAACCGCGACCAGATCCGCTACCGCGTCGAGAAATTCAAGCTCGGAAAGCCATCCTGATCGCGGGAGTTTTCTCCCAGATCAGTGGGGAATAGTCCCCGCCTCGCGCCCGCCTCGCGACCATACTGCTCGAAAACGCCTAAATCTCCCGGGAATCCGGCACCTCTGCCGGTGGCACGTCAGTTGCCCTGGAACCGTCCGTATGATTACCAAAGAACGGGTCGAATCGGTGCTCGCGCGGGTGCGGCCCTTCATGCAGGCCGACGGCGGCGACATCGAGCTGTTGGACATCGAAGGGAACTCGGCCGACGTGCGGCTCACGGGGATGTGCGCCGGCTGTCCAAGCGCTCATATGACGCTGTACCTCGGCGTGGAGACGGCGCTCCGCGAAGAGATGCCGGAGTTCGAGACCCTGCGGCTGCGCTGAGGGATGCCATGACCACCTCCACTCTCGCGACCATGGACTCGGTTGTCGTCGGGCGCAGTGCGCGGATGCGCGCGGTGTTCGAGTTCCTGCGCGTCATCGGGAACAGCGACTCCACCGTGCTCGTCACCGGGGAGAGCGGCACCGGCAAGGAAGTGACCGCGACGCTCATCCATCAATCGAGCCGCCGCAAGCACCATCCCTTCGTCGCAGTCAGCTGCGCGCTCTTCTCGGAAACGCTGATCGAGTCGGAGCTCTTCGGCCACGAGCGCGGTGCCTTCACCGGCGCGATCAAGGATCGGCCCGGCCGGTTCGAGCTCGCCGACGGCGGCACCATCTTCCTCGACGACATCGACGATGTGCCACTGTCGATGCAGGTGAAACTGCTGCGCGTGCTGCAGAACCGGACCATCGAGCGCCTCGGCGGCACGCGCACCGTGCCGGTGAACGTACGGGTCATCGCCGGCAGCAAGCGTGATCTGAAGCAAATGGTTGTGGACGGCAAGTTCCGCGAGGACCTGTTCTACCGGCTCAACGTGCTGCCGATCGCGCTGCCGCCGCTGCGCGAGCGCCGCGAAGACATCCCGATGCTGATGGATCACTTCATCGAGCGCTACTTCCGCCGCCGCGGCGAGGACGTGCCGCCGGTCTCCGAGGCCGTCAAGCAGGCGTTCCTGCGCTACGGCTGGCCGGGCAACGTGCGCGAGCTGGAGAACGCCTGCGAGCGCATCGCGCAGACGTGCACCTGCGGCACGGTGCGCATCGGCTGTATGTCGGCGAGCATCCTGCTGCGCGCGGGCGGGCCGCCGCCGGATCTGTCGGCCGTCGCGCCGGCGTCCGCTCCGGCGCAGGACGCGGCGCCCGTGTCACTCGACGACCGCATTCGCGATTTGGAAGCGAATCTGATCGGCTGGGCGCTCAAGGTGAGCAACGGCAACAAGTCGCGGGCGGCGGAGCTGCTGCAGATCAAGCGATCGACGCTCGGCGATCGCATCAACCGCTGCGGACTCGGGCGCGTCGAGACCATCAGAGCAGACGGTGAAGCCACTTCGTCGACGCTGGCAGCCTCGTGAGCGGCGGCAGGTGTTGCGAGGCGGTGCGCTAGTGAGGACGCGATGACGAAGGCTGTCGTGGAAGGTCTGTTCCTACTCGCGCTTTTGGCCCCGGCGCTGGCTGTGCTCACCGGTGTACTCCTGTTGGCGATCCAGGCGCCGGCTCGGAAGGAAGAGGAACCTGAGGTGCGCGCCCACGCCGCACCGGCTGCACGTTGATCCGCCAGACCAGCCCGCCGCGGCGTCTACGTCGTCCAGCTCTGCAGCGTGCGGATGTAGTTCGCCCGCTCGAAGAGATCCTCATCGGTCGTTCTGCCGTCGACGCGGCCGCGCACCTCGTCGATTGACGAGAGCTGCTTCGACTCCATCCATCTGATCAGACCCTCGCGCATCGCGGTGAAATATGACGGGCCGTGGCGCAGGATGGCAGAGACCACTTGCACGGCGTCTGCGCCCGCGAGAATCGCCTTGATCCCGTCGGTCGGCGTGGCCACGCCACCCGTGACGGCCAGCGAGCAGCGCACCCGGCCGTGCAACGCCGCCAGCCACCGAAGCCGCAGGAGCAGCTCGGCGCTCGTCGACAGCTCGAGGTGCGGCACGGCCGTCGCGGCCCGCACGTCGATGTCGGGCTGATAGAAGCGGTTGAAGAGCACGAGGCCGTCCGCCCCAGCCTGATCGAGTTGGCGCGCCAGGTGACCGAACGCCGTGAAGAAGGGGCCGAGCTTCACCGCCACAGGAATTCGGAGAGTGTGCTTCAAGTCCACGACGATGTCCCGAATCCGTGATTCGATGGACATCGCTGAGTCGTCGGGGTCGGTCGCCATCTCATAGATGTTCAGCTCGAGGGCATCCGCGCCGGCCTGCTCGATGTTCGTCGCGAACCTGGCCCATGATTCGCCCGTCATGCCGTTGAGCGACGCCACCACCGGAATGCGCACCGTTTCTTTCACGCGCCGCACGTGCTCGAGATAGGCCGCTGGCGCAAGCGGGTAGGTCTCGGGCCGAGGGAATCCTGAAATCGCGTCGGCGAACTGCGCGTCGAACGGATCCATTCGGTGAATCCGCTGGGACTCCGCCATGGTGATCTGCTCCTCGAACAACGAGCGGAGCACGATGGCCGCCGATCCGCCATCCTCGAGCCGCTTCACGGTGTCGAGATGATCGGTGAGGGGCGACGATCCCACCATGAATGGGTGCGCCAGTGTCAGTCCGAGATAGGCCGTTTCCAGCTTCATAGCACCTTCCCCTCAGGCAGATGTGCAACGCTGCTGCCCGGCGCAGTGCCGGATATCCGGCAGCCCGCTGCCCGGTCGCAGGCAATGCAAGAGACAGCGCGCGCGGATTCCGCGTGAGCTGCCGGGCACGTGCCTTGCGGACGTGCCCGCGGATCGCCGCAATTCCAGCGCGCGTTCACGCGCCACCCGATCGTGGCGTCCCGTGAGGAGGTTCGTCATGGCCGTCACCGCAACCGTCCAGGAATTCCTCCGTCGGGCCAACGTCCGCTACACCGTCTTCCCACACGTCCGAGCTTACACCGCGCAAGAGGAGGCGGCGGTCACGCATGTTCCTGGCCGCGATTGGGCCAAGGCGGTGATCTGCTTCGTCAACGGTGAGCCGATTCAGGCCGTCGTTCCGGCGGATCTCGTGGTCGATCTCGACCGGCTGGCCGTCGTGGCGCAAGCCACGTCGATCCGCCTGGCTGAGGAAGATGAACTGCGGTGGTTGTATCCCGATTGCGAGCGCGGTGCGATGCCTCCGCTGGGTCCGCTGTACAGGCAGACGGTCTATGTGGACCACGCCCTGGCGGACGAGGAAAACATCGTCTTCAACGCCGGCACGCACGGCGACGCAATATCGATGCGCTACGAGGATTTCGCCGCCATCACGCACCCGATCGTCGGCAGGTTCGCACGGCGTGCGCGACCTGCGTAAAGGAGAACACGATGACAGACAAAACACGATGGGAATCGTTCAAGGCTGAAGGTGATCAGATTGTCGAGAAGGTCAAGCGACTGATCCACGAAGGCAATGTTCGGCGCGTGATCGTCCAGCACGATGGGCGCACGGTGGCCGAGTTCCCATTGACGGCCGGCGTGGTCGGCGCCGTGCTGGCGCCGGTGCTCGCGGCCATTGGCGCGCTCGTCGCGATGCTGAAGGACTGCACGATCCAGGTGGAACGAGTCGAAACCGGGACGGCGCGCCCCAAGGAGACGTCCCACGTCGCGTGACGGGGCGTCGAGTGCAAGGCACACGCACTCGTGTCACCGGGAGTCGGCTTCGCCGGATGTCCGGCGGGGTATCATGAAGGCGCAGACGTTTTCGTGCACCTGGGACTGCCAGGTGTACTGCGCCATACTGCAGGCGAAGTAGGGAGGTCATGGAGGACTGCATCACTGTCAACGTCAGCGGCTCGACGCTGCTTACCGATCCACTGACAAACAAAGGCACGGCATTTTCGCCGGACGAACGGGCGGCCCTCCATCTTGATGGGCTGGTGCCGCCGGCGGTATGCACGATCGATCAGCAGCTCGAGCGGGTCTACGAGAACTATCGCGCGAAACAGACCCCGCTGGAGCGTTACATCCACCTGGCCAGCCTGCAGGACCGGAACGAGACGCTGTTTTTCCGGCTCGTGCACGACCACATCGAGGAGATGATGCCGGTGCTGTATACGCCGGTCGTGGGCGAGGCGTGCCAGAAGTTCTCGCACATCTACCGGCGCCCGCGCGGGCTGTACATCGCCTACGAACAACGCGACGCGATCGAGTCGATCCTGGCGAACTACGCGGAATCGCCCGCCGTCATCGTGGTCACCGACGGCGAACGGATCCTCGGCCTCGGCGATCAGGGCGTCGGTGGCATGGGCATCCCGATCGGGAAGCTCTGTCTGTACACCGCGTGCGCCGGCATCCCGCCCGATCGGACGCTGCCGATCATGCTGGACGTCGGCACGGACAATCCGGATCTGCTGAACGACCCGATGTATCTCGGCACGCGGCACCCGCGCATTCGCGGCACGGAGTACCAGGTCTTCATCGATCGGTTCATCGAGGCGCTGATGCGCGTGTGGCCCGAAGCGGTGCTGCAATGGGAAGACTTCCTCAAGGCCAACGCCATCACGCAGCTCGCGCGCTTTCGCGATCGGCTGTGCACGTTCAACGACGACATTCAAGGCACGGCGGCGACCGTGATCGCCGGCGTTTACGCGGCGCTGAGGCTCACGCGCCAGTCGATGCCCGACCAGCGCATCGTCATTGCCGGGGCCGGCGCCTCCGCGCAGGGGATCGCCGCGCTGTTCGTGGCGGCGATGCGCGATGAGGGGCTGTCGCTCGACGAGGCGCGAGCGCGGATCGCCACCGTCGACAGCCGCGGCCTCGTGACGCGGGACCGCCCGAACATGGAGGAGTTCAAGGCGGCCTACGCGCGAACGGTCGACGAGGTGGCCGCGTACGCGTGTCGCGATCGAGCGCACATCACGCTGGAGGAGACGATCCGCAATTTCAAGCCGACGATTCTCATTGGCACCTCCGGCACCGCCGGTGTCTTTACCGAGGCGGTCGTCGGCGCGATGGCCGCGATCAACGAGCGCCCGATCGTGCTTCCGCTGTCGAACCCGACCAGCAAGAGCGAGTGCACGGCGGAAGAGGCGGTGCGCTGGTCGGACGGGCGCGCGATCATCGCCACCGGCAGCCCGTTCGAGCCGGTCGCGTATCGCGGTCGGACGTATCGCGTCGGGCAGGGCAACAACGCGTTGGTGTTTCCCGGCGTTGGGTTGGGCTTGTGGGTCGGGCACGTCCGCCGCGTCACCGACGCCATGTTCCTCGACACGGCCCGAGCGCTCGCGGGCCAGGTGACCGAGGCGGACCTCGCGTCCGGCGCCATCTATCCACCGCTGTCGCGCATTCGCGACTGCTCGCACGCTGTCGCCTGCGCCGTCATCCGACGGGGCGTCACCGAAGGGCACGCCGCGCCGGCGGTGCTGAACGGCCTCGAAGACACCGTGAGCCGCGCGATGTGGTTTCCGCGCTACCGGCCGATCCGGTACGAACCGCCGCAGAGGCACCCGTGACAGGCCGTGGCGCGGAGCGTTCGCGCTGCCGGCGCGGTTGAATGTGTCGGCGCCTCTTCGGCGGAAATGCTCGTGACCTGGCTGCGCACGCGTCCAGACGCTCTCGTTGCGGCGTTGGCTCTCGTTGGCATCGTCGCCCACCTGACGCTGCGTTATGCGGCCGGAGTGAACCCATCCGCCGCGAACCTGCCGCTGCTTGCCGTGCTTGTCATTGGAGGCCTTCCTTTGGTGCTGCGCCTGCTGTGGAAAGGCGCGCATGGCGAGTTCGGTTCCGATCATCTGGCGGGCGTCTCGATTGTGGCATCCGCGCTGCTCCACGAGTACCTCGCGGGCGCGATCGTGGTGCTGATGCTCTCCGGCGGCGAAACGTTGGAGGCGTTTGCCGTGTCCGAGGCGACGTCCGTGCTGCGCGCGCTGGCCAAACGAGTCCCCACCCTCGCGCATAGACGAAAGGGGAGCGTCTTCGAGGACGTCCCGGTTGGCGATCTCGTCGTGGGCGACGAGGTCTCGATCCTCCCCCACGAAATCTGTCCTGTTGACGGCGAAGTCGTTCAAGGCCATGGCCGCATGGACGAGTCCTATCTGACGGGGGAACCGTTCAACATCTCGAAAGGCCCCGGGGCCATGGTGCTGTCCGGGTCGATCAACGGTGAGGCCTCGCTCGGCGTTCGCGCCACCAGAGTCTCGGCTGATTCCCGTTACGCGCGGATCATGCGGGTGATGCAGGAGGCGGAACAGCGACGGCCGACCCTCCGGCGGATCGGCGATCAGCTCGGCGCCTGGTACACGCCGCTGGCTCTGGCCCTCGCCGGGCTCGCCTGGTGGCTGTCGGGCAACCCGGTCCGGTTTCTCAGCGTGGTGGTGGTCGCCACGCCGTGTCCGCTGCTGATCGCCATTCCGGTCGCGATCATCGGCGCCATCTCGACGGCCGCACGCCGTGGGATCATCGTCAGAGACCCCGCCGCCCTCGAGCAGTTGACGCTGTGTCACACGATGATCCTCGACAAGACCGGGACGCTGACATACGGCCGTCCGAGCGTGAGCGAGGAACTGTATGCGCCACCCTATACGCGCGAGACGGTCCTTCCGATGGTGGCGGCCCTCGAACGGTACAGCCGGCACCCGCTCGCGGGCGCCATCGTGAACGCCGCTGCGGATGCCCGCTATCCCTTGCCCGACGTCGAGTGGATTCGCGAAGAGGCAGGCATCGGCCTCCACGGAAAGGTGGGCGATTCGATCGTGCTGGTCACGAGCCGTGCGCATGCGGCCGCCCGGTTCGAGCTGCCACCGAGCGAGCTCACGGGTCTCGAGTGCATCGTCATGCTGAACGACCAGTACGCGGCCAGCCTCCGCTTCCACGACGGGCCGCGCGCCGACAGCCTCGGGTTCGTCGGTCACCTGGGACCGAATCACGGGTTCACGCGAGTGCTTCTCGTCTCGGGCGATCGGGAGGGGGAGGTCAGACGGCTGGCCGATGCGGTCTCGATCACTGAGGTCTATGCCGGAGCGTCGCCGGAAGAAAAGGTCGCGATCGTGCGGCGGGAGACGGAGATCACGAAGACCGTGGTCATCGGCGATGGGATTAACGACGCGCCGGCCTTGATGGCCGCCACCGTGGGGATCGCGTTCGGGCAGAACAGCGACGTGACCTCCGAGGCGGCACGCGTCGTCATCATCGATTCGTCGTTGTCGAAGGTCGATGAGCTCATTCACCTGAGCTACCGCCTGCGGCGCGTCGCGCTGCAGAGCGCGATCGGCGGCATGCTGCTCAGCGGCGTCGGGATGGGGTTTGCGGCCATTGGTCTGCTGTCGCCGGTCGCGGGAGCTGTGGCTCAGGAAGCGATCGATCTTCTCGCGGTCCTCAATGCGTTACGGACCGCGCGACAACCCGCCGCGTTGACCGATTTCGAGCCGTTGAGGTCCGGGCAGGCTTCCCGATGACGAGCAAGCGGCGGCTGGCGCCTTGGAGTGCGGCCGTTCTCATTCTGGCGGCGCTGACCAGCTCCATCGGTCGGGCGGTCGGGCAGCCCCAGACGTCGAGGCTCTCCTGACGTGGCTCGACGGCCTCTACCGCTCCAAGAGCAGCATCGCGCGGATTGAGCTTCAGGTCACCGGCCCTGTCATGAGGCTACGCTTTGTACAGCCCTCGTCCGGTGGATCGGATCGTACCCTCTTCATTCGCCACCAGGAAATCGAGGAGGCGACCGTCGGCGAGGCGCAGCGTCAATTCTGTCCCCCGTCGGTGAAGGTCCAGGACATCCAGATCGTCGACGGCTATGATCCGTCCTTCGACCTCGAGGTTGGGCGGGACGGTTTCCTTTTCGGCGTCGGAGAAGTGTTGGTACACGGCGAGGTGGTAATGGACTCGCCCAATGTGCGCCAGTCCCTCGAAGACGTCCCCGTCGTCGGCCGGCTGTTCGATTAGTCGCTGCATGTCGAGGCTATTATGCCTGTGGACGCGCCGCTGCTGAAATTCCGCCGGACCATGGCCAGTGCCGATCGGGTCCGGCCATACAATTGCGTATGAGCACGTTTGACACTGTTGTGGCCCACGTCGCGCAGTTTCTCGAACGCGTGACGCAGCTCAATGCCCGATACCGCGCCGGCGAGATGCACGCGCACGTGCCGGAGGCGCTGCACGACAGCCAGCGGTCGATCGAGGCTCTCGTCGAGCAGTACCTGCCGGCGTCGCAGGCTGCGCTCACGGCCGCCTCACACAGCCTGTTCTTCTCGCTCCCAGTGGCCTTCGATCCGGCCGAATCCGTCGGACCCTACCTCGCCATCGTCGATCGCGACGGCACGGGCGAACCGTACCGCTTTCTGGACATGGGCGCGCTCATCGCCACGCATGCCTTTGGCGAGAACGATCCAGCCGTGGTTCGCGCCGTGCTCGAATCGGCGCCGTTCGTCGTCTCGCGGTACGCGCATTCCGAGTACCAGACGACGTTGTCGCTGCGCCTCAAGGCGGAGCTGCAGCGCGTCGCGCCAGCCGGCACACCACGTTACTTCATCGTCAACACCGGCGCCGAGGCGGTCGAGAATGCGATCAAGGCTGTACTCCTGAACCGGGTCGTGACATCAGAAGATGGTGACGGCGGCTTCATCGTGTCGTTTGAAGGTGCCTTCCACGGCCGGACGTTGGGCAGCCTCGCCGTCACTCATCGAAAGAAGGCGCGCCTGGGCTTTCCGACGTTTGACTGGCCACACATTCCCTTTCCGGTTGAAGAGGCCGGCTCGCCGAAGGAGACGTTGCGCCGCGAGGAGCGAAGCCTCAAACAGTTATGGGATCTGCTGGTGTCCGGCCGGTTACCTCGCGCCGACAAGAGCAAGGACACGTACCGGCGGGAGATGGACGCCCTGGACGAGTTTCTGGCGCGGCCGGCGGCCGACATCAAGGACAGCAACGTCTTGAACGGGTTCGTCCAGGCGCAGCGCGCGAGCCTGAGTCCTGATGTCGTTCGGCGGTCCCGGCGTGTCGCCGCCGTGCTCGTCGAACCGATTCAGGGCGAAGGTGGTGTCCGGATTGCGAGCGCGCGCTTCATGCGCAAGCTGCGACTCCTGACGCGCATCTATGACGTGCCGCTCATCTTCGACGAGGTGCAGACCGGCTGGGGCATGACGGGGCGCTTGTGGGCGCACGAGCTGTTCGATCTTCCCTGCCCACCCGATCTCGTCACATGGGCCAAGAAGGCCCAGAACGGCGTGCTATTCGTGAGCGAGGCGCTGGCCACGTTCTTCCAGGAAGAGAAGAAGTTCAACACGACCTGGGAGGGAGACTCGGTGGGCATGGTGCGACTCATCGCGCTGTTGGACAAGCTGGATCTCGAGCAGGTCCGGCGAACCGGCGAGCGTGCACGGAGCGGGCTCGAGGCACTGGCGCACGAGTATCCGGAGATCCTGAAAAACGTGCGGGGTGCGGGCGTGATGCTCGGATTCGACGTCCAACGCGCCGACTTGTGCGTTGCGCTCCTGGACCGCGCGTTCCGGCGCGGCCTGGTCCTCTTGCCAGCCGGTGAGCGCAGCGTGCGTTTCTATCCTCGCTATGACACCGAACCGTACGCGATCGACGAAGCGCTGTCGATCGTGCGCGCGGCGATCGAGGATCTCGTGGGCGGGCGCGTCGCCGCGGAGGCCACACCGGCCGTGAAGGTCCGCGTCGGCACGTTGGCGATTCCTCTCGAGACCGTCGAGCTCGTGGACCTGACGCCTGCGATTTTCGAGACGCACAAACTGCAAATCCTGGAGGTGGAGCAGGAGCGCTATGGCGCCGCGGCCCAGTACCCGCCCGACGTGCTCCGAGCCGGACAACGACCGCTGCTGCAATTTCCGATCGAAATGCTCGAAACCACCGTGACGAACCCCCGCGCAATCGGGATCGCCTTGCGTGATCGCGTCTCGGGACGATTCGTCGGGTATGCCCTCGGCAGCGCACTCGAGAACCACGACGAAGAAGGCGTCGCCTCCGATCCGCGCTTTGGCGAGAACAACACGTTCTACTTGCAGGGGATGGCCACGCTGCCCGCGGTGCAGAACTCGGTTGAGCTCGAGAACTACCTGCTCGATTCGCTTCGTGAGCGGGCCATCGCGTCCGGATTCGAGTTCCTGTCGACTTTGATTGAGGATCGAGTGCGCGAGACGGGTCCTGAGTGGCTTCGCCGCGCCATGATTCTGGAAACCGTCGACAACTATCTGCGCAGCGGTGTCCGTTTCGCGTACCTGCAGGCCTCGCTACGGCCCGTTGCGCAACCCGCAGCCGCGTTGTCGATTGGATAGGGTTACGCGACCGTCGGCGCGACGCCTTCCCGCTTTCGAATCATCGAGATGCTGGCGACGAGGAACCAGATCAGCGGCAAGACGTAGGCGACGATCACGGGACCCCACACAGCAAAGTTGTGCAAGCCACGCGGATCGACGCCGCCCCCGCCCATCGAGGGAATGGCCGCCAGACAGAGAACGGCGCTGGCGCAGGCGATCCAACCGGTCCACTTGGGCAGCGCCCCGGTCGCCAAGGTCGCGTAGCCGGCCGAGGCCATGAAGAGCCCCGTCACGGTGAAGGCAATGAAACCGTTGTAGATGAGCAGCGTGCCCTCCACGAGAGCCCTGACCGCGGTGGGATCGGCCTTGCCGCCAAGCGTGTTCAAGGCTGCGGCGCCCTCCAGCGAATGGGCCACGAGCGTGACCGCCCACCAGGCCAGGCCGGCGGCCAGGGCCAGTGTGGCCACCCATCCGTACTCGGACCGCGTCGTGAGAATCAGGTGATGGAAGCCGGCAAGGAAGACGATGAGGCTGACGTACATCCCCATGTCGAGCAGCACGCGCGTGAGAACGACGACCCTGATGCTGGCCAGGTATTGAGTGTGAGCGACGTGGGAAAGCGGTATCTCGAACAGGAGCAGGATCGCACCGGCCATCCCACACCAGCCCGCCCAGTGCCACACTTTCACATCGGTCATGAGCGCCTCTTTGCGAGCGTGGTTTGCATGAAGTTTGCCGTCCGAAGCTGGCTCGGTCGTTCGGCGCCGAACGAGTGTCATCGCTGCCGGAAATCCGGCGGTCCGCGCTCGCGATCGTTCGATGACCCACGCAGTCAGCGATTGGTTTGCGAGTAATCACAGGAGAGAATCCGGCAATCCTCTTGCGTGGGAGCCAGGGTGATTCCGATGAACAGATCTCTCGTCCCCGCCAGGAGCGTGGCGATCATCCAGGGTCACCCGGATCCAGGAGGCAACCACTTCGGGCATGCCCTCGCGGAAGCCTACGCGACAGGCGCTCACGAGGCCGGGCACGAGATCAGGTTCATTGATGTCGCCACGCTCGATTTTCCTCTCCTGCGCAACAAGGAAGACCTTGAATGCGGAGCACCGCCCGAGGCCATTCGACAGGCCCAATCCGCGATCGTCCGTTCCGATCACGTGGTGATGATCTATCCCGTGTGGTTTGGCGCGATGCCGGCGCTCCTGAAAGGGTTCATCGAACAGACCTTTCGGCCAGCGTTCATCTTTCCTGATGCCACGCCTGGTGAGCCGCTGGGGTTCTTTTCTGCGCTCAACCAGCGAAAAGCTCTGAAGGGCAAGACCGCCCGCATCGTCGTCACCATGCAGATGCCCGCGTTCGTGTATCGCTGGTACTTTCATCCTCACCCGGAGAAGAACACGCTTCGTTTCAGCGGCATTGGTCCGATCAAAGAGACGCTGATCGGACGCGTCGAAGCGCGGAATGGGGCCAACCGTGAGCGATGGCTCCGCAAGATGCATGCGTTCGGCCGTGAAGGCTGGTAGGGCATTGGCCGCTTCGGTGGATGTCGCTCGGGCCCCTGAAAGCGGAAGCCGAGCGCCGGGCACATGCGGCCACCTCTCGTTCACCGATGCGCCGAGTGACTGGCCGTTCGCTTCACGGTCTCCATCCAGATGAGGGCACCGATTGCGGCAGCGGCAATGACAAGCGCATCGACGGCATGTGGTCGGGACATGCGGAACAAGTCCCGAACGGGCGGCACATACAGAATCATCGCGAGCACACCGAGAGCACCGGCCACGAGCCAGCGGAGCGCCGGATTCGGCGAGCGCCAGGCGGTCCAGACCGAGCGCGTGAACGAGCGATTCGTGAGGATCAGCGCCAGGTTCGTGGTGATGAGCGTCGAAAACGTGAGTGTCCGCACATCGGATTCACTGCACCCAAGTCTCCGGCTGACGACGAGTACGAGCAGCGTGGCGCCGAGCGAACCCAGCCCCTGGAGAAGACTGCGGACCATCATCTGTCGCGTGAACAGCCGTCGTTCGGGATCGCGCGGCGGGCGCCGCATGACATCGGTCTCTTCCGGCTCCATTTCGAAGGCAACGGAACAGGCCGGATCGATGATGAGCTCCATGAAGATGACGTGAACGGGCATGAGCACGAGAGGCCATCCGAAGAGCACCGGGATCAGCGAGACGCCGGCAATCGGTATGTGAATCGCCAGGACGTACGCCGTCGCCTTCTCGATGTTGTCGTAGATGCGGCGCCCCAGGCGGACGGCCCGCACGATCGACGAGAAATCATCGTCGAGTAGCACGAGGCCGGCGGCTTCGCGCGCGACGTCGGTTCCGCGGCCGCCCATGGCGATGCCGATGTCCGCCGCTTTGAGCGCGGGTGCGTCGTTCACGCCATCTCCGGTCATCGCCACGACCTCGCCGTTGGCTTTCAGCGCCGTCACGAGCCGGAGCTTCTGCTCGGGAACGATTCGCGCGAAGACGTCGACGTCCTGCACGCGGCGCTGCAACTCGCCCTCGTCCATGCGCGCGAGGTCCAGTCCCGTCAGGCAGGCCGCGGCTCGGGCGAGGCCAATCTGCTGCGCGATGTTCATGGCCGTCGCGGGATAGTCCCCGGTAATCATCACGACCCGAATGCGCGCTGACTGACACTCCTCGATGGCCTCGGGTACACCGGGTCTCACGGGATCAGCCAGACCGACGAGCCCGAGATAACGGAGACCGAGCGCCTTTGGCGTGTCCGGCATCGCCGTCGAACGCCACTCTCCGCGAGCGACTCCCAGCACGCGCAGGCCGTTCTTCGCCATGTCGTCGACCTGCTGAAGAACACGTCCCCGCTGTTCATGGGTGAGGCCGCAGAGTTCGGCGATCGCTTCGGGCGCGCCTTTCGCCGCCGTGACATGCGTCAGCGGGTCGTCGCGGTCGCGCCAGACGTGAACCATGGCCAGCAGCGCATCGGACAGCGGGTACTCGCGTACGAGCGAGAAACGCTGGGGGTCGACCTGAAGATCAACCCGCTGCGCAAGGTCCGTGAAGGCTCGTTCCATCGGATCGAACGCGTCTGGCCTGCTGGCCAAAATCGCGGTCGAGATGACGCGTGTGAACGCCGGTGGGAGCACCTGATTCGTGCTGCCCATCTCGTGAAGGGCATCGGTGGTCGCAATGGCGGCCACCGACATCCGGTTCAGTGTCAGCGTACCGGTCTTGTCGACGCAGAGGACGGTGGCCGAACCGAGCGTCTCGACCGCGGGGATGCGCCTGGTGAGCACGTGCTGTCGAGAAATTCGCCACGCGCCCAACGCCAGGAAGACCGTCAGGATCACCGGGAATTCCTCGGGCACCATCGAGATGGCGAGCGTGAGCCCCGCGAGCGCGCCGTCGAGCCAGCGATGGCGCGTGAAACCGTACACGACGCCAACGACAGCGCAGGCGGTCATTCCAGCAACCGCCAACAGCCGCACCATCCGGCTGACTTCGTTCTGGAGCGCTGTCCGCCCGACCTCCAAGCGGGCGAGGGCGGCCCCGATCCTCCCGAGTTCCGTTCCGAGACCCGTCGCGTAGACCCGCGCTATCCCGTCACCACGGACGATCAGCGTCCCGGAGTACACAAGCGGCCGATCGTCGCCGCCTGGGGGTTCAGACGAAGCGCCTCGTGCGCCAGGCACCTTCCGCACGGCGACCGATTCGCCAGTGAGGAGCGACTCATCCGCGAACAGGTTGCTGCAGGACTCGACACACGCGTCTGCAGGCACACGATCGCCCTCACGCAGGACGACGAGGTCGTCTCGTACCACCTCGCGCCCGGGGATGCGCTTCGTGACCCCAGCGCGGATGACCAGGGCACGCGGGCTCGAGAGATCTCGCAGCGCCTGCAGGGCTCGCTCGGTCTTCTGTTCCTGGTAGAGCGTGATCCCGATGACGAGAAACACCGCCGCGAGGAGCGCGACGGCTTCCTCGGGATCGCCAAGCAGCAGATAGACCGCGCCGCTGGCGATGAGCAACAGAAACATCGGCTCGCGAACGACCTCTACCGCGATCGCGACAAGACTGCGCGGCTGGGCGGAGGGCAGCTCGTTGTATCCGTCACGTTGCAGTCGGGCGGCGGCCTCTGTGTCCGAGAGACTCGACCTCGACGGAGTGTCAGGAGAAACGACCATCGTCGGCGTGGATCGCCGGGTTACCGAGGCCGCCACTGTGGCGGACAGGCAAGGACGGGAGTCACGGCATGCGACAGGACGTGATACGAGATCGAGCCCCGTCTCGCGCCGAACCAACCGCGCCTGTCACGCAGCGCGGTGATCAGAAGACCCGTACGTTCGGTCGCTGCGACCGCGGCGATCTCGTCGGCGATACCGCCGCAGACGACCCGTGCGCCTGTCGCCACATGCGTCTGGGTTCGCACGGCGAGTCCGTCGAGCTGCTGTTGCGCTCGGGCCACGCGAATGCGGTCGTGTGCGCTGAGATCCGCGTTGAGCCAGGCCGGCGCGGCGATTTCGCCGACGACGTGAACGAGCAGCAACGACGAACCGAACCACTCGGCGATGTGCGCGGCGACGTCCGCGTCCTTGCCAGCATTGCCATCCAACTCGAGTGCGGCCACAATTCGTTCGCCCGGCCACGACGGCGACGGACCCGTCACCAGATGTTCGCCAGCACGTGGGACCGCGAGTACGGGCACCGTGGTCTGTTGCAGAACGCTCAGCGTCGTCGAGCCCATGAGCAGCCGGTCAGCGCCCGTGACGCCGTGCGTGCCCAGGACGATGAGGTCGGCTCGGCTGCGGGCGCCGGCCTTCGTGATCTCGTCGGCGGCGTCGCCGACCGATACGTGTGACTTCAAGCGGAGCGGCTTCCGCGCACTCGCCGAGAGCGTCGTCTCGATGAATTCCTGCAGCTCCTGTCCACTCCTCTTGGCAAGATGACGGTCGTGCAGGGCCGCGGCGGCTGCCGCGATCAGCAGCGGGTCGTTCACATATGCGACCGTCAAAACCGCATTGCCGCGCGCAGCAACCGCCGCCGCATATCGCAGCGCCAGCCGAGAGTCCTCTGAGAAATCGATCGGGCAAAGTACCGATCGAAAGCCCGCCCATTTCTTCACACGCATAATGGAGAGACCTCTTCCAGCTCAGCGCGTCCGTTTTGGATTCCGCTTTCCACGCGGCCGCGTCGGACGTCGCTTCTTGGGCTCGACGGCCGACAACAGGGCATCGGCGGCTCGCAGTTGGAGCCGGTCGCGCTCCAAGAGGCCTCGAGTCACGGCCTGGACGATTCGACTGCCTGGTTTCGACGACATAGAGGGTCCTATTGCTTGGCGTGTGGACGAAGTCGACTTGCCGCGCCCTTCACCTGTTCGAGAAGGCGCTGTGCCCACTGGAACTCGCCGGCCAGCATCGCCAGACCGGCGATGATCGTCAACCATCCTGGTCCGGGCAGCGCCAGCATCGCGATGCCGGCTCCTAGTAGCGCGAATCCAATAACCGTCTTCGCAGTCCGCATCGGTCGTCCAGCTTTGGAGGCTGCACGCGTTGTGCCAGTCATCTGTCGCGTGGGCTGAACACACGGTGGTTCCTCGATGCGGTGGCCGCCGGTTTTCTGGCGGTGCCTTGGAAGCACCGCCGGGATCTCGCGATACCCGCTGCACCACCTCGCTGCGCTTTACACCAATTCGTCGGGGTGGAGCTGCCGGATGAGCTCGTGCAGATCGAACGCGAGGCTGGAATACGTGATCTTCCCGACGCGCACTTCGAGCAGCTCCCGAACCGGAATCTTGGCGTGGGCGCCGGTCGCTTTGAACAGGCCGCCCTCACCGAGATCGAAAGCGCCCAGGTGGGTCCCGGTCAGGATGAGATCCACTTCGCAAATCGTGTCGCCGTGCTGCTCGACGCGCACGATCGACAGCGCGGCGTCCGGAAACGCCCGCACCCACATCTCGGCGAACTGGAGGTATCCGGCCCCGCCCTGTTGGCGCTGCCCGAGCGGTCCATGCTCGAGCACCGCGTCGTCGGAAAAGAACTCGGCGGCGTCCGCAAAGCGCCGTTCGTTGAAGCAAGCGTAGTATTTCCGGATCAGCTCGTGCCCAGGCATCTACGTTGGAATTATACGGCCCGTCTGCAATAATGCGCGTCATGAATGCATGCCGCCGCTCCCTCCGACCGCTCCTGGCCGCGTGTGCGATGTTCGGCGCCGCGTTGTCCGCGCAGACACCCCCGCCGGGGGTGGACCCCGCGGCCGATCTCGTCCGCCAGGGGCAGCAGAAGCAGCGGGACGGCAAGCCGGATGAAGCGCTCGCGCTCTATCGTCAGGCGCTTCAGGCGTCGCCCAGGTCCTTCGCGGCGAATAACCAGGCGGGGATGCTGCTCGACTTGACGGGCGAGTATAGCGAAGCGCGGAAACATTTTTCCACGGCCATTCAGGTGGCGAGCTCCGCGCAGCAGAAGGCGCAGGCCGAGCGCTCGATGGCGATCTCGTACGCGTTCGAACGCAACTGTTCGGAAGCGGCGAAATACGAGGTGCCGCTCCACGAGGCGTATCTCGCCGAGAAGGATTTCTACAATGCCGGTGAAATCGCCGACGAGCTGGCGCGGATCTGCATCGAGTCGGACAAGTTGGACGAGGCGTTGAAATGGTACCGGATTGGCTGGGAGACGGGGCTGCGCGAGCCCGACATCACGGCGGACCGCAAAGACCTATGGGCGTTCCGCTGGGAACATGCGCAGGCGCGCGTCGCCGCGCGGCGCGGCAACAAAGCCGAAGCGCAGAAGCACGTGGACGCCGCGAAAGGGGTGCTCGACAGGGGCACCAATCCGACGCAGGCGCCCTTCTTCCCGTATCTGGTCGGCTACGTCGCTTTCTACGGCGGCGATTACAGAACCGCGGTGAGCGAGCTGCAGAAGGCGAATCAGACCGATCCGTTCATTCTGGTGCTCCTCGGACAAAGCTACGAGGAGCTCGGCGACCAGGCGCAGGCGATCGAGTACTACAAGAAAGTGCTGACCGCGTCGAGCGCGCACAATCCGCCGAACGCGTTCGCGCGGCCGCTGGCCAAGAAGAAGCTCGGATAGCCGGTTCGTCCCGCGTTGCGCCTCAGCGGTTCGGCTGTGGCGATGGCGGCAGCGAGGCTGTTGACGGCGGGTCGTTTTTCGGAGCCGCTCCGACATCCTTGATGATGAAGACTCTTTCACCGGGCCGGATGAGGCCGAGGTCGCGGCGGGCGACCTCTTCGATCGCGGCCGGATCCTCGAGGAGGCGTCTGGCCTCCTCGCGCAGCCGCGCGTTCTCGGTCCGGTCGTGCGAAATGGTCGCGGCCAGCTCGTCGTACTCCTTGCGGGCCCGCACCATGGCGAGCAGCCCGCGGTCGCCGACGAGGGCATCGACGACGATCACGGCGGCGACAAAGAGCAGCAGCAGGCGAACCGTCGAACGGTGCCGGCCCGGGGGCTTGATCACCGTGGTTCGCCGCTTCGACTTGGGCCGGATCTCGTCCTTGGGCACGCGCAGGAACAGTACAACAACTCCAAACAAAGTACAAGAGCAAAAACACGAACCGCCGAGCTGCCAATGACCAACACCGTCCTCGTACTGACGACCGTGGCGGATAGCGAGCGCGCCGAATGGATCGCGCGCGCCCTCGTGAACGAGCGGCTGGCCGCGTGCGTCAACGTGCACGGGTCCATGGCATCCTTCTATCGCTGGAAAGGCGCCGTCGAACGGGAGGCCGAGCGGCAGCTCGTGATCAAGACGACCCGCGAACGGCTGCCGGCGCTCGAGGCGCGGCTGAAGGCGCTCCACGGCTACGAGCTGCCGGAGTTCGTGGTCGTGCCGATCGAGAGCGGAAGCGCCGCGTACCTTGGGTGGCTCGTGGAATCGGTCGACTAAGCGGCCGGGCGGCGTCGGTGCCGCAGGTACTCGACGAGCATCGGCAGGATCGACACGAAGACGATGCCGATCGTCACCAGAGAGAAATTGTCCTTCACGATCGGCACGTTGCCGAAAAGCAACCCGGCGCCCAGGCACAGGCACACCCACGCGCCGGCGCCGATGGCGTTGTACAGAACAAATGCCGGCGGGCGCATCGCTGCCGCCCCCGCCACAAACGGCACGAACGTGCGCACGATTGGCACGAAGCGGCCGAGGATGACCGCCTTGCCCCCGTAGTGCTCGAAAAAGCTGTGCGCGCGCTCGAGATGCTGCTGATTGAGCAGCCGATGGGAGAGCGCGGATCGATCGGTCGCGCTGAAGACGCGCGGGCCGATCGCGCGCCCGACCGAGTAGTTCACGGCGTTGCCGGTGAAGGCGGCGAGGGTGAGCAGCCCGAGCGCCGCCGGCGTCCTGAGCGTGCCCGTGGCGCACAACGCCCCGGTGGCGAACAGCAGGGAGTCGCCCGGGAGAAATGGCGTGACCACGAAGCCGGTTTCCGCGAACACGATGGCAAACAGAATCCCGTACACCCACGAGCCGTAGGCGGCGACCAGTTCGAGCAGCTTCTTGTCGCTGTGGAGGAGGATGTCGAGCATCAGACCTTGTCGAGCGCCTGCGCGAGATCGTCCCTCAGGTCGTCGATGTCTTCAATCCCCGCCGAGATCCGGACCAGGCCGTCGGTGATCCCGAGCGCCGCCCGATGCGCCGCCGGCACCGACGCGTGCGTCATCGTCGCCGGATGCGAGATGAGCGTTTCGACGCCGCCGAGGCTCTCGGCGAGCGCGCAGAGCCGCACGCCGTTGAGGACGCGGCGTGCCGCTTCGAGCGATCCGAGATCGAACGACAGCATCCCGCCGAAGCCGCGCATCTGGCGTTTGGCCAGATCGTGCTGCGGGTGCGACGGCAGCCCGGGGTAGTTCACGTGCCGCACCTTCGCATGGACCGCCAGGAACTGGGCGAGCGCCAGGCCGTTCGCGTTGTGCTGAACCATGCGGAGCGGCAGCGTCTTGGTGCCGCGCAGCACCAGCCAGGAATCAAACGGGCCGAGGATCGCGCCGGCCGCGTTCTGGATGAATTTCAACCACTCGATGTCGTCGTCGCGCACGGCGATGGCGATCCCGCCGATGCTGTCGCTGTGGCCGTTGAGGTACTTCGTCGTGCTGTGCGTGACGATGTCGGCGCCGAATTCGATCGGCCGCTGCACGTATGGACTCGCGAACGTATTGTCCACGACCAGGCGCACGTCGTGCCGGTGCGCGAGGTCGGCCGCCGCCCGCAGATCGGTGAGCGTCATGATCGGATTGCTCGGTGTTTCCACGAACAGCATCCGCGTCGCCGGCGTGATCGCGCGTTCGACAAGATCGAGCTTCGACGTGTCGACGTAGGAAAACGACAGCTGCGAGCGCGTGAGCACCTTGTCGAAGAGGCGGAAGGTGCCGCCGTACGTGTTGTCCGAGACGACGACGTGGTCGCCGGCTTTGAGGAGCGTGGCGATCGCGCCGATTGCGGCCATGCCGGAGGCGAACGCGAAGCCGGCCTTGCCACCCTCAATCGCCGCGATATTGCGCTCGAGGGCCATCCGCGTCGGGTTCTGCGTGCGGCCGTACTCGTAGCCTTTGTGCTTGCCGAGCTCTTCCTGGACGTACGTCGACGTCTGATAGATCGGCGTGATGATGGCGCCCGTCGCCGGGTCAGGCTCCTGGCCGGCGTGCAGGCAAATCGTGCTGAAGCGTGCGTGGGGTGTGAGCTTCACGAGGTCGTTAGGATACTTCTGCTAATATCGCGAAGTCCACGTCCATGGCCCGATCCCGCTCTCAACGGCCGTTGCCCGCGGCGCCCGATCGCCAGACCGGACTGCGCCACGCGCTACTGCGCACGCTGCCGGGCCGCCTGATCATCGTCGGCACCACCATCAGGCTGGCGGTGCTCGGGCTCGGTGCCCTCCTCGGGCCGCTGCCGACCTTCTTCAGCGTCGTCGACACCGTGGCGGCGCTCGCCGTCGCCGGCGGCGCGGGCTACTTCCTCGTCCGGCTGTTCATCGCGGCGAAGCACCGGCTGCTGTGGCGCGTGCGGCGGAAGCTCATCCTCTCGTACATTTTCGTCGGCTTCATCCCCGCCATCCTGATTGTGGTGTTCTTCCTGCTCGGCGGCTTCCTGCTGTTCTACAACATCAGCTCGTACCTCGTGCAGAGCCGCCTGCGCGCGGTGAGCGACGAGGCGCGCTTTCTCGCGCGCAGCACGGCGCTCGAAATCCAGCGCTCGAGCGGCCGCGATGTAGCGGCCATCGTGGCCGCGCGGCAGGCGAATGCGTCGCAGCAGTTTTCCGGCATCTCGTTGGCGGTCGTGACGGTGGGCCGTCCATGCGCCGACCGCACCGAAGACGCCGGTGCGGCCGCCGCGGTGGCGACCGCCGGACCGTGGGCGCACGCTGATGCGCCGCACGCGATTCCCTCGTGGATTGATTGCGCCGGTTTCGGCGGCCTTCTCGCGTACTCGCATCCGACCGCGACGTCCGAGGTCGAAACGCACATGCTCATCCGTGCCGCGGCGTTTCCAGATTCGCCCCAGCCCGGCTACGCGGTCGTCGTCGACCTGCCGGTGACCGACGACGTGACCGGACGCCTCCGGACCGAGAGCGGCGTCGAGTTGCAGCACATGAGCGTCGTACCCGGCGCCAACGGCAACGCGGACATCCAGCCGCTGCGGGGCCGCGCCGGCGCGGACGGCACCCATGCGCCCGCCGCCCCGGTCGCGTCGGGCGGACGGCTCACGCAAGTGGCCTACCTCGACGTCCGCGACTGGACGACGGGCAACGCCGGCCAGGTCGCCGTCCAGATCAAGCTGAGCATCGGCGAGATCTACGCGCTGATTTCCGGGGCGAAGACGCACACGAGCGACGCGCGCACCATCGGTCAGGGGATGCTGCTGCTGCTCAGCGCCATCGGCCTCCTGTTTCTGATCATCGAATTCGTCGCGCTCATCGCGGGTCTGGCGCTCGCCAAGTCGATCACCGGGTCGATCCACGAGCTGTTCATCGGCACCAGCCGCGTGAGGCAGGGCGATTTCACACACAAGATCCCGGTCAAGTCGGACGATCAGCTCGGCGAGCTGACCGACTCGTTCAATTCGATGACGGCGAGCATCGAGGACCTGTTGCGGCAGGCGGCGGAGAAGAAGCGGCTGGAGGAAGAGCTGCGCATCGCGCGAGAGATCCAGATGTCGCTCCTGCCGCAGGGGCCGCTCCTGATGCCGGGGCTGTCGGTGACGGCGCTCTGCGTGCCGGCGCGCGAGGTGGGCGGCGATTACTACGACTTCTTTCCGATCGCCGATCACCGGATCGGCGTCCTCATCGCGGACGTGTCGGGGAAGGGGACGTCCGCCGCGCTCTACATGGCGGAGCTCAAGGGGCTGATGCTGTCGCTCAGCCAGATTCACACGTCGCCGCGCGACCTGATGATCACGGCCAACCGCATCATCGCGGAGAATCTCGACGCGCGCAGCTTCATCACGATGACCTACGCCGTCATCGACCTGCGCGAGCAGACCATGACGTACGCGCGCGCCGGGCACACGCCGCTGATGTACCTGCCCGGCCCGGGCTGCTCCGCGCCGCGGCGGATTCAGGTCCTGGCGCCAGACGGCCTGGTGCTCGGGCTGAAACTCGACAGCGGCGAGATGTTCGAGCGGCTGCTCGAGGAATCGACCATCC
>OCZT010000729.1_pt1 | contig 33330 bp, 32 predicted proteins | sample 1539031 | NCBI WGS metagenome assembly OCZT01 (sample SAMEA3539308, study PRJEB22396) | soil metagenome | biome: tundra; feature: field; material: soil | place: USA | collected 2010-05 | depth 0.15 m | reverse complement strand
TACGGTCCGGAGATGAAATTCAAGCCATGACGACGCAAGTGGCGATTTCAGGGCATGAGGCCGATCCTAGCGGGCCGAACTACGTTGCGGTTTTTATCTACCTGGCGATTTTGACCGGGATCGAGCTGGTCGTGTATGCGACGGGTCTGCCGCAAGTCGCCAAAGCCGGCCTGCTGATCGCGCTGGCGGGGGCACAGGCCGTGCTGGCGGCGATGTACTTGATGCATCTGGCGATGGAAAAAAAGGCGCTGGCGCTCATCGCGATAGTTCCGGTAGTGCTGGTCACCTTTCTGTGCCTCATGCTGCTGCCCGATCTGACGGCGCGGATGTGGACGAAGTCCGAGCACAAGATCGGGGAGACGAATCCGGCCGAGATGGAAGAAAATCCGGTCGCGCCGCCGGCCCAGCAAGTCCCTCAGCATTAAAACAGTGAAAAACTTGGCAACCTGATTGGATTCCTACCATTCACTGGCGCCGCTCAACGCGATCCTCAATGGATGCGCCGCCATTCTGCTGCTGGCGGGATTCGTCTTCATCAGGAACGGCTGGGTGCGAGCGCATCGCGCATGCACGATCGGCGCGATGGGTTTTTCCGCCGCTTTCCTGACGTCATATCTCGTTTATCACTACCACGTCGGAAACGTGCGCTTCAGCGGCCAAGGGTGGGTTCGGTCGCTGTACTTCGCGATTCTGATTCCGCACGTGATCCTGGCCGGTGCAATCGTGCCGCTTATATTCGCGACGCTTTGGTTCGCGCTCCGCGGCAAGTTCAAGCGCCATCGCCGAATCGCGCGATGGACCTTCCCGCTGTGGATGTACGTCTCGGTGACCGGAGTGATCGTTTACCTGATGCTGTACCGGATCTACACGCCGATATATCCGCCGGCGGCGGCGGCTCTCGCCCCGTCCGCCTCGCGCTGAAACTCTGTCCCCTCTCCCTGCAAGGGAGAGGATCAAGGTGAGGGTCCTTATACAGCGCGCATTCTTCGCACGCGATTCAAGGTTCCTTCTTCGGCCCTATGCCTTGGCGCTGGGACGGCTCGATACCGCCTGATGCCATCGCGCGAGGTTCTTCTGATTCTCCTGGACCTTGATTCCGGTCAGCCGGCCGAAATCGATTCCGATCAGCGCCGTGATATCCGCAATCGTGTAGCGCGGTCCCGCGATGAATTCGCGATCTGCCAGCACCGTGTCCAGCCATTCCAGCCGTTTGACTGCCGCGCTTCGACAGATCTCGCCGTATTCCTTGACTTGCGGGATGCGTCCCTTGAAGAAATCGCTGGTGTTGCGGAACGCGCCCGCCGTCATCATCAATACTTCGAACTCCATCCGCCGGTTCCACATCTCGACGACCGCCTTGTCCTTCGCATCCACGCCCATCAGGCGCGGCTCCGGCTTGGTTTCCTCGAAGTAGCGGCAAATCGCCACCGACTCCGCGATATGAGTGCCGTCGTCAAGTTCGAGCACCGGCACCCCGCCCATCGGATTAATTTTCAGGAACTCGGGCTTGCGATTGTCGGCAGTAGCGAGATTCACCTGCACGAGAGGAACGTTGATGCCTTTTTCCGCGAGAAATACGCGCACGCGGCGTGGATTTGGAGCCCCGGTGAAATCGTAAATTTTCATAGTTGCAATTTAAAACTGTGCGCTGCCGCCGTCAACTCCAAAAAATCATTGGATTCAGCCGCGCGACGGTCAGCTCAGCCGCTCGCGATGATAGGCGAGATAGATCGCGGTGCCGATCGAACCGGTCAGCGCGATTGCCAGATAGATCACGATGAACCCAATCGATCGATCCCCCTCAAGATGCGTGTACCAGAACAGCACCAGGTTGTAGGGGACGTAGAACGCATAGACGATCGAAAGTGGGATCACCCACGCGCGCAGGTTCCAGATGCCGTGGGCGTAGATGAGAAATACGATGCCGAACAGCGGACCGAGCACGAGGTTGTTCGCGACGCCGTGGAACTTGTGCCCGAAGACCACCAGCCCCCCGACCGCCGGATTATGCGCGAACTGGAGCGCCTTGGTGAAATCGGAAAGCGCAAGCACGACGAACAGCACCGTCATAACGGTGAGAAACCATCCAAGCGGCGCGCGAGCGGATTGCGACGTTTCATTTGCCATGCGCCGGACGCTAATCGCGTGCGCAATTAGATTCAAGCGAGCGCGTCGCTATAAAAAAGCAGGGGCCAGCCCCTGCACCTTAGTGAAGGAGAAAAGATGCGGCCTGACGGCCTGTTAGAACTTTTTTTGTGTCATTCTTGAGCGCTTCTGGATAACTCCGCTTCCACCAGCCGAAGCCCTGAGCGCCGCCGAAGGGGAAGAATCCCGGCGCTGGGTCTTCTTTGTGTCATCCCGAGCGTAGCCGAGGGACCCCGGTTCCTTCCTTGCCGCGTGTCTGTGACACCGCTCCTGACAGGGAGGTGTCACAGACACACGGCCGACGCGAGACCTTGCGCGGCGGGTGAGGGACCTAATTTTCCGTGATTCCCCGAATGCGCGGCGCGTCAGACAATCGCGCCGCGTCGCGCACGGCGATCAGCAAGTGATTGAGCTTGGCAAATTTTTTCTTCGCGCGTTTCACTGGCTCGACACTAGTTGGCGGTCGACTTCACACTCAAGCCGCGCATCTTTGTTTTAACACTGGGTGCAGAGCCTGTCCTGAGCGAAGCCGAAGGAGGTCACCCCTGCTCAGGGATGAACTATTTCAGCCTGCCCCGGCCGCGCCCGGCGTGCTACGCGTACTGATATGGACAACGATCAGCATGCTCTACCCTCGCCGGCCTTGGCCTTGCCCGAAAGCGGGCTGCCCGCGCTTTCGCCGCGCCAGCTTGCGGCGCGCCGCGCCAACGCGAAGAAATGTACCGGGCCGCGCTCACCCGAGGGCAAGGCCGTTGCGTGTCTCAACGCGCTCAAGCACGGTTTCTTCGCGCGCGACGTCGTGAACCCCGAACTCGACGGCCCGGTTCGCGTCGAGGAATTCAATTCGCTCCTCGACGCTTTGCTCGAAGACTTCCAGCCGCAATCCGCCCATGAGCGCATCCTGGTCGACGAGGTCGCCGCATGCTGTTGGCGGATCCGCCGAGTGCTGCGCTACGAATGCCGCGAATCCTGGCTCGATGAGGACGCTTCCAGCCGCGACGCCGATACTGAGACGCCCAGCGAATCGCTGCTGGCCACGATGGGTTATGACAACTACGGCATTCGTCGGCGCACTGCTCGCAAGCTCCGGCGCGCCGGACTCGACGCCTTTGTCCTTCCGAGCGATTTGGATGTGGATAAACTCGTCCGCTACGAACGACTCGTAAAGCGCAATCTGCACCGCGCGCTCTATTCACTCGAACGCATCCGCGCCGCACGCAGCCGTTCGGAATCATCGGACGCAACTTCACCATCACAAGCATGACTCAGCATCGGGCGACATCTGCTTCGCGAAAAATTAATTTTGACGGAACGAAACTACCGATGGGAGTACAGCCTCCGCCGGACCACAATGGGTAGTATGAATTGCGGCGGTTGACTTGGCGCTCAAGGCGCGTAGTGTTCATTGAGATTCGCCCGGGGAAGCCGGTGTGAGACCGGCGCTGCCCCGCAACTGTAAGGCTGAGCGTCGCCACGAACAAATCGCGGCGCTCGTCGAGTCAGGCGACCGGGTGAATCGATGGAGCCGAAGGAACCTTCGCGGGAGAGGGAGGCTTCAGGAGTCTTTTCAGTGACTACTGCCGGTGCCGTACTGCCGCGTAGTCGTTCGTCGCTCCTGGCCGCTTCCATTCCGATCCGCGAAGCCTCGGCCGGACGACGTGGACGACGAACAGCACAAATCGCAACTTTCCTGCGATGCGACCGAGCCGCGCGCGACTCGTCATGTGGCGTCGTTTGCGGCTTCGATCGCGGCTCACGCGGCGATTGTCGGTTTGATTGTGTGTTTCGCGTCGCCGGTGGCAAGCCTGCCCGGCGATTGGGTTCTCGCCTATCTCGTCGAAGGGACAGACCGCCCTGCGGGACCCGGCGGCGCGCGCGCTGGCGCATCCGAGGCCCCGTCGATTCATGCGGAGAGCGGGATGCTTAAGCGAACGCTGGCGGATGCGACGATGCGCTCGGCACCGACGCGGGCCGCTCGGCAGCCGCGTCGCCGGATTGTAGAACCGGATTCCGAAGTCGCCGGGCTGGCGCCGCTGCGCTCGGTCGCGCCCGCGCGATATGCCCATTCAGAGCATGACGAGCATTCGCAAAATCGTGATGATTCACCGGGCGGCGCGTCTGGTTCTTTTTCGGCGGCCGTTTCCGGCATCGGTGCCGGACCAGGCGGCACCGCGGCGGCAGGTGCCGGCAACGGCGACGGCGGCGGCGACGGTGGCGATCCAAATTCGATCGCCCACGCCGATTACGCGAGAAATCCTCCCCCCGCTTACCCTGCCATCGCGCGCCGGCGGGCGCAGCAGGGCACCGTGACGGTCAGTGTGCTGGTCGGCGCTGACGGTTCCGTAGAGCGCGCCGAAGTTGCGGATTCTTCCGGGTTCGACACGCTCGACGACGCTGCGCTGGAAACAGTTCGGTCGCGATGGCGCTTTGTGCCGGCCCGCCACCGCGGACTTGCCGTCGAAAGCTGGGTCCTGGTGCCGATACGCTTTGCTTTGATCGAGGCCAACGCTATTCGATGAGCTTCTCACTTTTCACTGTCGCAGTCGTGCTTATCCGGAGAAGCCGTGATATAAGCCCAAGCCGAGGAGGGTAGGAAAGATGGCTGCGAAACCGTGTACTGCTCTGATGGTGGCGGGGCTGATTGTCGCGGCGATTCTTGCGCCCAACAGCGCACGCGCGATCGAAGTCAAGAAGGATCTTTACAAGAACGGCGGTCCTGCCGGTCCGAGTGCTGCCGGTCCGAGTGCTGCTGGTACCGGCAAACAGAATCCCATTCCCAAGGCGCAGCAACAGGCGCTGATGGACACTGTCGCGAGCGAATCCGATAGCTATCTGAGTGACGAGAGCGAGAAGAAGGCGTCGGGCAAGCTGTACGTCGATCTCGAGCACGCAAAGTTCACCTATCTGCCGGCGATGAAGGAGGGACACTGGACCGTGCTCGCCAAGCTGCAGGCGGCCGAGTACATGCCGTCCAAGAGCGGCGAGGGCAAAGGAAGGGCGACCGGCAAGCAAAAGATACTGGTATTCAACTACCGTCTCGACGGTAGCAAATGGGCCGAAGTCGAAGCTCCGAAATGGCAGGATGTCGAGACCAAGGGCGCCGCGGCGGCCGCGCATAAGTAGCTATTCGGGCGAAGTAGCTATTGGAGTTGCTATAGCCATTCGCGCAAAAGGGAATCGCGGCCACGCTTGCCGCGTTGGGTTTGATCGCCGTGACGCGAAGCAAATTCGCGTCACTGAATACGCGAACAGGAATCGCGCCCACGCGGACCGCGTTGGGTTTTCCCGGCGTTGACACAACGTAGATTCGCGTCACTGAAAAGATCACTGAAAAGATGAAAGGTAAGATTCAGGGCGATCTCAAGGCCGCGATGAAGAGCGGCGACAAGCTGCGCATGATGGCGCTGCGCGGCGTGTTGTCCGAGATTTCGCGTCTCGAAAAAGACGTTCGCCGCGACCCCACCGACGCCGAGATTATCCAAATAATCAAGCGCGAGCGGGCCAAGCGCGAAGAATCGCTGGAATTTGCGCGCAAAGCGGCCCGCCAGGATCTGATCGAGCAGAACGAGACCGAGGCCAAGGTCCTCGAGTCATATTTGCCCGCCGCGGCCTCGCCCGACGAAGTGCGCGCGGAAATCGCGGCTGCGATTGCGGCGGGCGCATCGCAGATAGGCCCGATCATGAAGGCGCTGCGCGACAAGTTCGGCGCCGCCCTTGACGGCAAAACCGCCAGCGAGCTCGCCAAGGAAGCGCTCGCGAAGAAGTAGTCTCAGTGACGCGACCCATCGCCTTGCCAGTGCAGGCGTGGCGGGTGACGCCTAAAACCTCTTGCCGGTAGCGCTTGCCCGCGCGCGGTCACGCGGACGCGGCTTCGTCGAACTTGACCAGGTCCGCGTATAGCTTTTCGATCTCGTGGCCCAATCGTTCGTAGCGTGCGATCAGATCGTCGGCGTCTTTTCGCGCGAGATAGAAGTTGGGATCGTTCATCTCGGCGGAGAGCGCCGCGCGTTCGGTTTCCCGCTGCTCGATTCCGGCTTCGATCTGAGTCCGCTGGCGCGCGATTCGTTCCCGCCTGCGAAGCGCGTCGCGATCGTCATTTGCCGGATGCCCGGCCTTCACCGGCTGAGCGTCCTTGGGTGGTTCCGCTTTCTTTGGACGCGACGCATTTCCGTTGTTGCCACGCGTATCGCGCAATTGCACCGGCCCGGACCGCGTCGGCTGCGACGATGGCGACGGCGCGGCGTCGGTCTGCGCCTTCTTCTCGAGGTATTGATCGTAGTTGCCGAGGTAGCGAATCGCATGGCCCTGGCCGACTTCGAGCACCTCGGTCACGAGCTCATTGAGAATGAAACGATCGTGGCTGACTATTATAACGGTACCCGGAAATCGCCTGAGCGCGTCGAGCAGCGTGTCCTTCGCGATGATGTCGAGGTTGTTGGTCGGCTCGTCGAGCAACAGGCAATTGCTCGGCCGCGCCAACACCTTCGCCAGCGCCAGGCGCGCGCGCTCGCCGCCCGACAGCACTTCGACGCGCTTGTACACGTCGTCGCCCGAGAACAGCATCGCGCCGAGAAGCGATCGAATCTCCCCCATCGTCCGGCCTTGCGCGCTGTCGCTCAGTTCTTCGAGCACGGTCTTTTCATATGAGAGAGACTCGGCGAGATTCTGCGCGAAGTATCCAGCCTGCACGCTGGCGCCGACGATTCGCTCGCCGCCGGTCATCGCTTCGACGCCCGCCAGCAGCTTCATCATCGTGGATTTTCCCGATCCGTTCGGACCGACCAGCGCGATTCGCGCGCCGCGCTCGATTGTCAGATCGACGCCGTCGTAAACCGTGAGCGCGCCGTAACGTTTGACCGCGCCCTTCAGTTCGAAAACCCGCCGCGTACTCCGTTCGCATTTCGGAAACGAAATCGCGGGCGGCTTCTGCGCTCCTTCCGGCGGCTGGAGGCGTTCGAGCTTGTCGAGTTGCTTGATGCGGCTTTGTACCAGGCGCGCCTTGCTCGCCTGGTAGCGGAACCGGCTGATGAAACTCTCCATGTGCTCGATTTCGAGGCGCTGTTTCTCGAACGTCGCCATCTCGAGCGCGAAGCGTTCCTCGCGCGCAACCAGGTACCGCGAGTAGCCGCCGACGTATTCGGTGAGCCGCCCGCGCGACACTTCGACGGTGCGCGTGGTGACGCGGTCCAGAAAATAGCGATCGTGCGAGACCAGGATGATCCCGCCCTGGTATGCGCACAGATAGTCCTCGAGCCAGTTGCGCGCCTCGATATCCAGGTGATTGGTCGGCTCGTCGAGCATCATGAACTCGGGCGCGTCGAGCAGGAGTTTCGCCAGCGCAATTCGCATCCGGATGCCGCCCGAAAATTCGACGACGTCGCGGCCGAGGTCTTCATCGGTGAAGCCCAGCCCGAACAGCACCGACGTGGCGCGGCTTTCGGCGCTGTAAAAGTCGTGCCGTTCGAGCTCGGTCAGCACCTCGCCCAATTCCTCGAGCGCGGCGTCGTGCGCCGGCCCGGAATGCTCGTGGGCAAGAATCTGCTCGACTTCCTTGCGCCGCAGGTCGAGCGCCTGCATCCTGTCCAGCGCCGCCAGCGTCTCGCGCAGCACGGACCTGCCGCCCATCTCCGGAGCGTCCTGCGCCAGGTATCCGACGCGGGTGCGTTGCGGACGGGTGATTCGGCCCGAATCCGGCGGGATCACTCCCGCGATCATCTTGAGCAGCGTCGATTTGCCCGCGCCGTTGAGCCCGACCAGGCCCACCCGCCCGTCGTCGGCCATCGACCAGCTCACCCCGTCGAGGATCTTGCGGCCGCCGTAGGACTTGGAAAGGTTGTCGAGACTAAGCATGGTAAAAAAGTCATCTTATCAGCGGCCTTTGCCTGCCGAAAGTGACTTTCGCCACGACGTTTGAGGGCTTCCTACCTAGCCGACATTGTGTTAAACAATGTTACACTATGGCAAATTTTGCCCCCGAATATCCGCTGCCTAGGAGCGCAGACGAGTTCGAAAGACTCTGTCTGAAGCTCCTGCGGCGTCATTGGCAGCTTCCTCAGCTCGAGCGCTTCCGCGACCCCAAACGCGCCGAGAAGGGAATCAACCTTATCGAGATCAGTGGACGCCCGCGACTCGCCGCCGTCAAGTGCGATCTCAGCGCTTCGCGAAACGACCTGACGCTCGCCGAGATCAAGGACGCTGTGGACCGGGCCGCGAGCCTGAAGCTCCCAATCGGGCGCTTCGTGATCGCGACCACGGCCGCCAAGCCCGAGGGCTTGCAGCGTTCGTTGTTTGATCTCAACCGTGCGAACCGCAAAGACGGCATCTCGGCGATCGAGGTCCTGACCTGGGACGACATCGAGGAACTGCTCGACGAATATCCCCAGATCCTCACCGATTTTGGGACCGCCGCCAAGCGCCAGGCCCTGACCCGGGCCGATGCGGTGGTTCATCTCGAGGCCCGATGCGAGCCCGCGGCGGTGGAACCTTCCGATGCGCTGGGAGAGGAGATCTCCGCCGCCGCAGCGCTTCTCGAGAACCGCCAATATCAACTGGCCCGGCTCGCCCTGCGCAGACTGCGCGAGCAGAAGTGGAGCCAGCTGTCGAACACCCACAAGTTCCGCGTGCTCTCGTATCTTGGCGCCGCGTGGTTGAAGGAAGGCGAGCCGCGCAAATCGGCGATGCTTTTCATCGCGGCGAAATCGTTGCAGCCCGACGAGGAGAATGCCTGCACCAACGAGGCGCTCGCCCACGAACTGCTCGGTGAGCGCGAACGCGCATTCGCGCTGGCCGACAAGCTGCGCATGCAGTTTCCCTCCAGCGGCCGCGCGCTTGCGTTGTGGCTGAACAACGCGCCCAAGTCGCTCGATGCCAGGGCGCTGGAAGAAACCGTCGCGCCCGAACTCGCATCCGATCCGGAAGTCGCGGTCGTGATGGCGCGCCGCGCGCTCTTGGACGCGCGCTTCGATCGCGCCGAGTATTATGCGCGCCTCGCCAGCGCCGCGTTGCCGAATAATTCGATCCCGTGGCTGGTCCTGGGACAGGCGATTCTACTCAATGAACTGGAAGCCGGCGGGGCTGGCTCGACCGAATCGCCAACGCAAAACGACGGGAGCCGCGTCCGCGAAGCCGAAAGCTGCTTCACTCAGGCGCTCGCGCTAGCGCAGGCCGAACACCTGGCGTCCAGCGAAGTGCAGGCGCTGATGGGACGCGCGCAGGCACGAATCGCGCTGCGCGACACCGACGGCGCCGGCAAAGATATCGAACAGGCGCATGGCTTGCAGCGCGAGGATGCCAACGGCCTGTGCGAGTACGGGATTGTTCTGCGATCGCGCGGCAGCCTGACCGAGGCTGTCGAGGTGCTGCGCCGCGCCGCCTCCGTGGGCGGTCGCGACGACATCGATTACCATCTCGCGGTCACGCTCCGCGAGCGCGACGAACCCGGCGATTTGCAGGAGGCTACCGAGCTGCTGATGCGCTCGATCTCGCGGCCGGAGGCGATTCCCGCGGGCGATCTTCCCTTCGCGGTCGCATCCGCGGTCGAAGCGCTTGCCATGCTCGAGCGTTATCACGAGGCCGACGCGCTGTTGGGGTCGATTTCCGAGGCGCGACTGCCCAAGGTCACGATGCAGACGTTGCGCGCCAATCTCCGTTTGGCCCAGGGCAAGTTCGATCAGGCCTCCAGGTTTGCCGACGAGGCTCTGTCCGAGATCGCGCCCGACACCGCCGCCGACAGCCGGCGCAAGCTTGCCGCGTTGCTCCATGATTTGGGGCGCTATCGCGACGCGCTTGTGCTGTGGCAGACGCTCGCGCCCGCCGGCAGCACCGGCACCGACACGCGTCGGTTGCTGGATTGCGCAAGCCGGCTCGGCCGCGAAGACATCGTGAGCGAGATCTCGCGCCAGTTGCATCCCGAACAAGCTATCGACGCCGGCATAACCGCCAATCAACTCGATAAACTCGAACGCAACGATCCCGAAGCTGCGTTGGCCGGACTCGAGGAACTGCTGCGCGAGCATCCCGACGACCGGGTGCTCCGACTGCGGCGCTCTATCGTCGCGGCTCGTCTGGGCAAGGTCGATCTGGTCGTTGCCGATCCCAATGCGATGCCCTCGGCGCGGGAAATTCCGCCTGCGCTCGGCCGCGCGGCCGTGCAATTCATGCGCGACGGTGGCCGCGCCAGCGAGGCGCTTGCCTACGCTTACGAATTGCTGCGCCACCAGGGTGGCAGCGTCGATTCGCATCGCGCATACCTGACCGCGCTCGGACCGGTTGGCCCGACGCCGCACATACCCGACTTCGATACCGCCGGGCCCGGCGCCGCGCTCAGTTTTGTCGAGGAGAATTCCAACACCGAGCGCTGGATCCTGCTCGAGGATGCCAACGATGTCGACGAGACGCTCGATGAGTACGGCCCGCAACATCCGATGACGCGCGCCCTCAAGGGCAAGAAGGCCGGCGAGAGGTTTCAGCTGCCGGAAGAAGGCCGCTTCAGCCGCCGCCAAGCGACCGTCAAGCAGATGATCAGCAAGTACGCCTACCGATACATGGATTGTCTCGTCAACTGGCCGGCGCGCTTTCCCGGCCAGGCCGAAATCGAAGTGAGCTACGTGCGCGCCGACGCGATTCCGTGGAGCGAAATGAATGACAGCTTCGACTCGATGTTCGAAGCAAGAAATGGCAACGGTATCGCCAATGGCAACGGGATTGGGAAGGAAAATCCCGCCGCCAACGGCAAGCGCGAGGACGTCCTCAAACAGGCCGAACTCACCTACGCCAGCAAGCCCGTCCCGATCCACGCGGTCGCCGAACGGATCAACCTCAACGATCTGCAGACCATGTTCATCCTGGCGCAGCGCCCCGAGGCGCCGCTGAAGTGCTGCACCGGCTCCCCTGAGGAACTCGAGGCCGCTCTGGGAGCCTTCGAGCGCGCCAATGCCGTCGTGCTCGATCTAACCGCGATCGCCACCTTGTGCATGCTCGGACGGCTCAGCCTGCTGCCGAGCTGGCCGCGCCAGTTCGTCATTTCGCAGTCCACCCTCGCCGAACTCCGGCGCCTCGCGTTCGAGGATACCCTCCTGCGCCTGCCGCCAGGATTTTCCGCGTCGCTCACCGGCAACGGCAACGACGGCAAGCGCGCCGATGTTCAGTTGAAGGGGCTCGCGGATGCGTTGCAGTCCGTGTGCCGCGTGCGCGACGGTGCGGTGCTTGCTTCGATCGATCATGACCGCCGTGAGCGGCTGATCAATTTTTTCGGCCGCCATGGCGCCGAGAGCATCGTGATCGCCTCGATGCCCGGGCACGTGCTGTGGACCGACGACATGATCCTTGCCGATCTCGCCAAGACCGAGTTCGGGGTGCGCCGCGTCTGGACGGAGGCGGCCTTGCAGGCGCGCGCGCAGGCGGGCAATCTCGATCCCGCCGAGCTGGCTACGGCCAGCACCAAGCTGGCGGGATGGGGCTACTCGTTCGCCACCCCGGGTATCGAGACGCTGATGCGCGCGGGTTCGGTCGCGGTATGGAATCCCGATCAGTTCCCGCTCAAGCAGGCGCTCGATCAGTTTGCCGGCGATTCGATGAACATGTCGGATGCGGTGCGGCTGGCGGCCGAGTTGATCGTCAAGATGTACAACGATCAATTACTGCGCGGGCAGCGCCGGACCGTGACCTCGCGGCTGCTCGACCGGCTTGCGGCGCGTACCGGTGGCCGCGATGCCGTCGAGGCGCTGCCGCGTTCGTTGCCGATTCGCTTCGGGTTGGACCTGATTCGATCTCGCGAACTGAGCGACGTCTTGCGGGGATGGGCTGCGCAAAGCGAGACGCAGTTGAGCGCTTGATGGTTGTTCAACGCGGGCGGTTGTGGTCGAACGCCGATAGATCTTGGCGCGTCGTGTTAGCCTTCGCGATCGACTAGAATCCCGCCCGGGCTAATCAACGGGCACAGGAGGAACGCACGATGGCGTCATTTGGCGAGGGGGACCGGATCGTCCTCATCGATCGCAGGCTCTTCAAGGACGACAACACCCGGATTTTCGTGGGCGTCGTCGAGCAAGCCGATGGCGCCCTGATTCGCGCCCGCGGCTTCTCATTTCACGTCAGCGCCTACGATGTCGCCGGACAGGAACGCCGCGGCGACGAGCGCGTGCGCGTGTTCTCGATGGGTGCCGGGGACATCGTGTACCAGCTTCCCAGGGAACTGGACACCTCGCGGCTGATGCTCAAGCGCTCGCCCAAGTCGATGACGCTCAGCGACGGGGAATACGCGATGGACCTGAGCGACTTTCTGCTCCGCGCGTGACGCCGCGGACTATAGCTTCTCCACGAATTCGATAATCGCTGCCGCGGTATCGCCGGGATTGTCCAGCGGCACGTGATGGAACGCGCGTGGAATTTCCTTCAGCACCGATCCGCGAATCTTCCGATGCATCCGCGTAACGTGCGACCGGCTCACCAGACCGCTCTGATCGCCGCGCAGCAGCAGCGTCGGCGTCGCGATCTTCTTGAGCTTCGGCCTGGTCATCCGGTTGCCATGCTTGCGCCAGACCCGCGTTTCCGGATCGAAGCGAAACGCCCACGCGCCACTGGGCAGTTGCTCGGCGCCGAGGATCGCGAGCCGCTCGATTTCCAGCCGCGTCAGATTTGTCTCGGGCGGATGCAGGCGAAACTTCCGGATGATGTCGCCGGCGGAGCGCAGCTCGGGGCGAACGCCGCCGTGCGATCGCCGGCGCCATCGCCACATCAGGCGGCGAAACAGCGGCGGCCCTCCGTGCGGCGTATCGACGATGACCAGCGCGTCGAGCAACTCCGGATGCGTGACTGCCACCCACTGCGCGACCGCCCCGCCCATCGAATGTCCAACCAGCACCGCGCGCGTTCCGAGGCTCTCGATCAGGCCACGGACGTCTCTCAGATACGCCGGCGGCCCGTAGTGCTCCGAATCCGCCCACTGGCTGCGCCCGTGACCGCGAAAATCAAGCGCGAGCACGCGCCCGTATCGCGTCAGCATCGGAGCGACGCCGTCCCACCAATGCGCATGCGCCGCGCCGCCGTGCAGCAGAACGAAAGTGCGTTTGTCGGGATCGCCACCCCAATCCAGATAATGAAGCTTGAGTCCTTCAACCTCGACGTAGCGGTGGGTCGGCTCCGTTAGCACGGTAGCCGCTTGCTCTTGTGCCATAGCCGCCAATTCTATTCGACCCCAAATCGCGAGCATAGATTTTCATGCGCGCGAATCCGCCGTGTTCGTTGTTCGCTTGCTGGAAGCGCGCCGTCCCTCGTGCTAACAACCGCACCAGAACCGTTGCCAAGGAGTATCTTCGATGGTGCTCAGACTCGAAAACAAAAACGCACTGATCACCGGCGGCGCCAGCGGAATCGGACGCGCGACCGCGATTCGATTCGCCGAAGAGGGCGCCAACGTCTTCGTTGCCGATCGCCATTTCGCCGCCGCCGAGGAAACCGCCGCCGCGGTTAAAAAGCTCGGCCGCAGGTCCAGCGCCTATCAGGTCGATACCAGCGACGAGACGCAGGTGAATGCGATGGTCGCGCAGATGGTGAAGGACCTCGGCAGCGTGAACATCGTGGTCGCAGCCGCCGGAATTTCACACGCGCATTACGGTGAAGAAGGCCAGCCGGACATCGCCTTTCTCAGCAACAAGTCCTTTGCCAACTGGCGCAAGGTTCTCAGCGTCAACCTTGACGGCGTGTTCCTGACCGATCGCGCCTGCGCCGACGCGATGATCAAGGCGGGCAACGGCGGACGCATCATAAATATCGCCTCTGCCGCAGCCCGAGTCCCCCTCCCGGGCGCCGGCGAGTATTCCGTCAGCAAGGCCGGCGTCTGGATGCTGACACGGGTGCTCGCCACCGAGTTGGCCCCGTTCAATATCACTGCCAACGCGATCGGCCCCGGCTTCATCAAGACTCCGATGACCGCCGAGCTTCAGGAGATGCCCGACCTTTCGCCGCTGATGCAGCGCATACCGATGAACCGGATGGGCGAGCCGGTCGATGTCGCCAACACCGCGCTGTTCCTCGCCGGCGAAGAGGGCCGCTACTACACCGGGTCGATTCTGCATCCCGACGGCGGAATCGTCATGCAGTGAGATTGACTTACAAATGTTCGATCTCGAAGAAGGTCGCTCTTTTCTTGTGTCATTCTGAGCGGAGCGAAGAATCTCGCGCGCAGCGCGTACTGGCAGGCGCCGGACGCAGGAGCGTCCGTCGAGATTCCTCGCTTCAGCAGCTTTCGCTCAGAATGACAAAGTCGGCGTTCGCCGTTGCGTTGCTGGTTCTCGCCGGATTGAGTTCTTCCGCGCCGGCGCAGGAAGCGACTCCGACGCCCTCGCCCATGATACTGCCTGCGATTCCGCAGATTCAGCTTTTACCGGTGCCCGGATATGGGCCGGCGCCGCTGACGGTCGGCTTCATGCTATCGAGCACAGATCCGGAGACCGTGCTCCAAACCTTCAGTTGGAATTTCGGCGACGGGCAGGTCTCGATGCTGCCGCCGACCGCGCTGTTCCACACCTATACTACGCCCGGCAGCTACGTGGTCACTGTTACTGCAACAACGGCGGACGGCCATTCTGCGTCATCGCTCGCAGGCGTCGTCGTGACGCGCCCGCCCCAGTAGCCGCGCCGCGAAGCCGTGCGCGCTAGTTCTTCAGCATCTCGATCGTGCCCGTGTCGAGATCGTAAATGCCGCCGACAATCTTCAGCTCGCCCGATTTGACCATCGCCGACAGTTCTCCCGAAGCGGCAAGAGTTTTCACCACCAGCTTCACATTCTCGCGCACCGCATTTTCGACCGGATCGCCGGGCATGCCCTGGGTTGCGCGCACCGCCGGGTACAAGTCTAGGAGCATCGGGCCGACGTCTTTGTTAACTTCCTCATAACCCTCGACTGCGGCGATCACCGCGCCGCATCGGCGATGCCCCAGTACCATCACCAACCGCACGCCAAGATGCTTGACCGAGTAGTCGAGGCTTTCGATGACCAGTTGGTCGGTGACGTTGCCCGCCACCCGCACGGTGAATATATCGCCAAGCCCGCGATCGAAAATAATCTCGGGCGGCGTCCGCGAATCCGAGCATGCCAGCACCGCGGCGAACGGATGCTGCCCCTTGGCCACTTCGGCGCGCTGCGCCTGGGTCTGATTGGGATGCTCCACCTTGCCCGCAACGAAGCGCTCATTGCCCTCGAGCAGGAGCTTGAGCGCCTGCTCAGCACTGATCGCAGGCTTTTGGACCGCGGCTATCACCGCGCGCGTCGTAGTAATCGACAGCGCGGCGATCGCCAGCAGCATCGACATTCTCACCAGGATTTTTTTATGTCGAATCGCCATCGCTTCTCCCTTCTGTTTTACGGTCTCGGACGCCTCGCGCTTCGGCATTGACACGGCTCGGCTATCCGCCAGTATTGGTGGCGATGCAACATAAATCCAGCACCAGCGTAATTTCCATACCCGCGACAAACCCGGCGAGGCGAATCCTGCTCGCGCTCGCGCTCGGCGTCTTTGCTCTCATCGGTGCGGGATGCCAGGGCGATCAGATCGAAACCACCAAACGGTTGGTTGAACAGCAGCAGTCGCAGCTCGAGCACCAGCAACAGGAGATCGAAGACCTTAAGGCGAATCAGAATCTAAGCGACACACCCGGCGTCGCGGCCTCCTCTCGGAGCGGATGCGACAAAGGTGTGGAAACGGCTGCGAGCCAGCGCGGCGGCGACCGATTTTCCGCCGCCGACTTCTCCAAGGCGCTCGAATACTACCAGGATGCGCTCTCGACCTGCCCCACTGACGCCCGGGCCGAGGTTAACGTGGCGCGCACCTACGAGGCGCTCGGCAACAAAGTCGCCGCCATCAACCACTACAGAAAGGCGGCAGACAGCTCCGGCCCCACCGTCAGCGACGCCTCGGAAGAGGCCAGGGCTGCGCTCGAACGCATGCAAGCCTCGCGGCTGCCCTGACCAGAGATCGTTCCCCCCGATTGCTCACCTTTCCACATGGGAATGGGTTAGGGCTCAGGTTAGCGCGCATCGATTCCCATTTCTGGTTCGCTATCGCGTGAGGCCACGCTGTTCCGGCTCAGGTTGGCTCTGCCTGTCCCACTCGGTAGTCTCGATGGTGGAGTGACGCGTCTCACTCCCCATCTCCATGAACGCCAGCAATGAATCTTCCGACCCGACCGGCTCGCGCCCCCGCCGAATCGCAATTCTCACCGCCGGCGGCGACGCTCCCGGGATGAACGCTGCCATTCGCGCCGTGGTCCGGATTGCGGCGGTCGCCGGAATAGAGGTGATCGGTTTCAGACGCGGCTATGAGGGCCTCATCCGCGACCTGGCCGAGCCGCTTAGCACTCGTTCCGTCGCCAACATGATCCAGCGCGGCGGGACCTTCCTGGAGACCTCGCGCTCGGTCGAGTTCCGCACCCCCGCGGCCCGAGGGCTGGCAGCCCGCAACTTGAAACGTCACCAAATCGAGGCGCTCATCGTCGTCGGTGGCGAGGGCTCGATGATTGGCGCGACAATCTTCGGCGGCGAGACTGGCATCCCGGTCTTCGTCATCCCGGCCTCGATCGACAACGACATCCCGGGCACCGACTACTCAATCGGGTTCGATACCGCGGTTAACACTGCGCTCGATGCTATCGACCGCATTCGGGACACCGCATTCGCCTACGAACGCGTCTTTTGTGTCGAGGTGATGGGCCGGGACTCGGGTTTTATCGCAATGGCGGTTGCTCTCGGTGGTGGCGCCGAGGCGGTCATCGTCCCGGAAATCCCGTTCACCCTCGACGACATCTGCGATCGTGTCGAAGACAGCCATCGCCGCGGCAAACGCGCGACGATCGTCGTGGTCTCGGAGGGACCGCGCACCGGAGGCGTCATCCCGGTCGCCGAGGCCCTTACCGCCCGACTGCACATGCAGGCGCGCGTGGTTGTGATCGGCCACGTCCAGCGCGGCGGAGCGCCCACGGCCAGGGACCGGATGCTGGCGAGCCGGATGGGAGCCGGCGCTGTCAGGGCCATCCTCGACGGCGCCGTGCCTTCACTAATTGGCGAAGAGCGGGGCGCAATTGTTTGCGTTCCGCTAAGCGAGGTGGTTAGTCAGCGCCGCCCGCTGGACCCATCGCTGATCGAACTGGTCCATCAGCTCTCCACCTGACCCCCCGACTCACCCCACAACCGCGACCGCCTCCGGCGCCACTTCCGCTGCGCTCAGCATGACACAAAAAGTATCCGATCAGGATTTCAGGAACTTGAGGACCAGTTTGTTGACGTGATCGGGGCGCTCCTGATGCACGAAATGGCCGGCGCCCGGCACCAGCTCTATCTTCAATCCCTTCGGGAACAGCTTCTCCATCCCGTCGAGCGTTTCCGCGCCGATGCAGTTGTCGTCGCGCCCGTGAATCATCATCGCGGGCACGTTGATCGGTATGTTCATCGCAGGCGCCATCGCTTTCAGATCGACCGGCATGCTGAACACCGGCCCCAGCGTGGCGCGATAATAGCCGATGGCCGCCTCGAGCGTGCCCTTGGCGCGAAAGCATCGCTTGAGCGCTTCCATGTCCGCGGGCGCCCATTTCCAGCCCGGCGACCAGTCAGCCCAACACTTTTCCAGGAACGCGAAGTCGTTGAAACTCACCGCGGCCTCGGCAATTTTCGTCTGGAAGAAAAACATGTACCAGGAGCGGCGCTGCTGCGCGTAGTTGGTCACGATCGCTTCGAAAAATTTCGAGCCGTACGGGACTGCCGACGTGACGAGCCGGCTTACGCGATCCGGCGATGCCGCCGCGGCGCCGTATGCCGCGACTGCGCCCCAATCGTGGCCGAACACGATCGCGTCCTTGTAGCCGAGCGCCGCTATCAGCGCGAGCGCGTCCTCCGACAGCGCCGGCGAATCGTAGCGGCCGTCGGGCGCGGGCTCGGTCGGCGAGTAGCCGCGCATGAACGGCGCGACGCAGTGGAATCCCGCCGCCGCCAGCGCGGGCATCTGATGGCGGAACGAATGAGCAGTGTCCGGGAAGCCGTGCAGGCACAGCACCAGGGGTCCTTCGCCCATCTCGAGCACCGTGAAATTCAGGTTCGACGCGCGTACAACTCGTTGCTTCAGTTGCGATGGCATAGTGGCTCGATTCATACCGCACGCCTTCGCCAATGACAAAGCGCGCCTGGCCGTGTTCATGCAATCGGATGTAGCGCAGAGCGTCGCTATCCTGTAATCTCTCTATTGAAGGCGACGGCAAGCACATTCCGCTCCCCGCCTTATAATCGCAAAGGCATTCCGGTTAAAAGTGAAAATGTGCTGATCCTGGCGGCATTCAGGAATGCGCACGCAGGCGCGCCTGTCAGCCGAAGCATCATCATCCGTGCAGCCAAACCGGCGTGTGCGGTGGTGCGGGCAAATACGATTAGTGGAGAGACGAATGGCAGCATCTTTCACGACGACGAGCACAACAAAAACAGAAAAAATCACAAAGTCCGCGCCGTGGGAGATGCCATGGTGGCAGGCCGCCTCGGGGCGCGACCTTTCGGTCCTGATCTGGATTTGCCTCATTCATGTTACCGCCGCGATTGGACTCGTGCTCTATCCGATTCCCGGATGGCGCGTGTTGCTCGGCGCGATAGCGCTGGTATTCATCGGCGGATTGGGCACCACGGTCGGGTACCATCGCGCGATCACGCATCGCTCGCTCACGCTGAATCCGTGGGCGCGCGGAGTGCTGATTTTCTTCGCGATGTTCAACGGTTCCGGCGCGCCGACCAGTTGGGCCGCCGGCCATCGCCTGCATCACGCCAAGGCTGACACCCCCGACGACATCTCGAGCCCGATTTGGGGCGGTTTCTGGTGGGCGCATCTACGATGGCTTTGGCAGGCTGACGAGCCAGACGTCGCTCATTACTGCCCCGATCTCAGCGGACTCTCGTATCGGGCCTGGCGATGGTTCCAGGTGCCGATCCTCGCGCTCTCATACGTTGGCGGTTTGTATTTCAGTCCGGCCGCATTTTTCTGGCTGGGCGCGATCCGCTTGTGCTTCGCACTGCACGCGCAATGCTTCGTCAACAGCGTTTGCCACACCGAACCGGGCATCACGGTGGGCCAGGATTCCAGCCGCAACGTAAGATGGCTCGCGCTGATGCATCTGTTGCAGGGCGAGAACTGGCATCGTAACCATCACGCGCGCCCCGGTTCTGCGCGTCTGGGATGGAACTGGCGCCAGCCCGACGCCGGTTACGTGGTCATCCTGGCGCTCGAGAAGCTCGGCCTCGCCACCGACGTTCGCCATGGCACGCCGAGGGGCGCAGCCAGCCAGCCCGACGCGAAAGATCTGATAGCCAGGGCGGCATAATCGCCAAGCGGACAAGGGCTTTTTTTCGCGTAACGAACGGTCCCGCGGTTCGTATTCCTTGTTAGAGGAATGAACATGAAAACCGCCGGCTTTATCTTTGCCGCGATCGTTTGCTCAGTCATCATGTTTGGGACAGTAATGGCAGCAGCGAACGCAGGCATGACCCAAATTGCGTCATCGTCTGTCGTAGCGACGCTATAATTTCTTCGCGACGCGCTTGACATCAGTCCGAGACTCGACTCGCGCGCGACCGCCTCTTCGGTTCTGAATCGTCCATCCAAAGCGCCTGACCGGCGCGCATTGCCGACCGGTTTACATCCGAGTGCCGCGATGCTTTTGTAAGCGAGGCTCCTCGCCAATCTGGCCGGCTAAGGGAGGGCGCATCGTGTCGATACTCTCAGAGTTCAAGCAGTTCGCAATTAAGGGCAACGTGATCGATCTCGCGGTCGGCTTCGTAGTCGGCGCTGCGTTCGGGAAAATTGTAACCTCGTTTACCAACGACATTCTGATGCCGCCGATCGGCCTGGGGCTCGGCGCAGTCGATTTCGCAAACCTGTTCATCAATCTTTCGTCGAAGCATTACCCGACCATCGCGGCAGCGAAGGCTGCGGGCGCACCGACGCTGAACGTCGGATTGTTCATCAACACGATCATCGACTTCCTGATAATCGCGTTCGCGGTCTTTCTACTCGTCAAATGGGTGAATCACCTCGTCGGCGAAAAGCCCGCGCCACCCACCACCAAGGAGTGTCCATATTGCCTGAGCGCGATCCCGCTCGGCGCCACGCGATGCCCGCACTGCACGTCGGAACTGAAGGCGGCGTGAACAGTGAACAGCATCTCCCGGCAGTGAAAAAGTGAAAAAGTGAAAAAGGGGAAAGGGGGAAAGTGAAAAATGCGGAGTGCGCACGCGGACTTGCCGCGCGCGCCTCCTGCACTGAGACGCCGATGCTTGCGGCTACTCGCCGGCTTGCGCGACGTCGGCCATCGCCTTCGCAGCGCGCTCGCAAATCTCGCTGAGGACTTCGTCAGTGATCACGGTCGAGAGCGCGATCATCCCGCGGGGCGCGAGAAACAAACCCTGATTGAGCGCCGCCAGATGGAAGCTGGCGATCGCGCGGGCGTCCTCGCGTGCGATCGTCGCGGGCGGCGGCTCTTTGAGAAAAAACACGTTCATCAGCGATCCATAATGCCGCACGGAAAACGGCAGCCCCACCTGACCCGCCGCGCGCGTGAGCTCGGCGGCCAGGCGCTCGGCCTGCTTGGCCATCTTGTCGATTCGCGCCTGCGTCAGCTCGCGCACCGACACGACCCCGGCCGCGCAGGTGACTGGATTGCCGTTGAAAGTGCCCGAATGAAAAATCGTGCCGCGATTGCGCGGATCGAACGCCGACATCACTTCTTCGCTGCCGCCGAGCGCTCCGACCGGAAATCCGCCGCCAATGATCTTTCCGAACATCGTCAGGTCCGGCTTGACGTCGAAAATCTGCTGCCCGCCGCCTTCGGCCAGCCTCAGCGTGATCACCTCATCGACGACGAACATCGCACCTGCGCTATGCGCCGCTTCGGCAACGCGCCCGAGAAATTCGGCCGGCGGCTCCACGATGCCCGCTGAGCCGAGGATCGGCTCGAGGAACACCGCAGCAATCTCCGAACCGCGCTCGTACAGCAGCGCCTCGAACACAGTCGCCTCGCCGAAGTCGGCGAGCATCGTGCGTTCGCCGTCCTGACCGGCCAGCCCGATTTCCAAATCGTCGTACGATCCATGATAGCCGTAGCGCGCCATCAGAATGAGCTTGCGGCCGGTAAGGCGCCGCGCGACGTGTGCCGCGAGCATCCCGGCCTCCGTCCCTGAATTGCAAAATCGCACGCGATCCACAGATTCGACGCGCTCGCACAGCACAGTCGCCAGCTCGATCTGCGCCTCCGATCGCGCCGGCCACGAGCTGCCGTCGCGAACCGCCTTGCTCACCGCCTCGACGATTGGCGGATAAGCGTTGCCGTGAACCAGGCTGGTGTAGTTGCCAATCAGATCGATGTACTTATTGCCGTCAACGTCCCAAACGAAAGGACCTTCGCCGCGCTTGAGCGTGAGCGGGTAGGGCCGATAGTAAGTGGTGGTGCGGGTGTCCCCGCCGGGCATCACGCGCTCGGCGCGCTTGGTGAGTTGCGCGGATTTTTCGGTCGCCGCGCGATAGCGTTCCTCGATACTGTTCATCGTCTCTTCCCCCGATGAGATATGACGAGCGTTTACGTTGCTGTTAGAACGCGTCAAATTGTAAGAAATTATAACATACTACGCTCACTTCACCGCCGCGATCGCTTCCATCTCGACCATCAGCCCCTCGACCGCCAGCGACGTCACGCCGACCAGCGTCGAGGCCGGCGGCTCGCTGTCCCCGAACAATTCCGAGCGCGCCTCGCGCATCGCGGAATAGTCAGACTGCTTGTAGTTGACGATGTAAGTATTGGTCTTGACTATATCCGCCGCGGTGGCTCCTGCAGCCGTCAGCGCGGCTTTCAGATTCCTGGCCGCCTGCCGAATCTGGGTCTTCAAGTCGCCCGGGCCCACCAACTTGCCTTCCTTGTCAACCGCCACCTGGCCCGAAATGAATATCAACTTCGCCGGGCCCGCGATCGTCACGATATGCGTATAGCCGCGCGGCGCCAGCAAGGTATCGGGGTTGATATACTTTTTTTCCACGTCTTCTCTCCTGGGATGATGTTGAAAAACTCGGCTCAACTTTTCGATTTCGTTTCGCCGTATTGTAGTACCTGCACCTTCTCGACCGTGATCAGCCCCGAGCCCATCATCTCGTCGAGCACCGGCATGAACGCGTCGATCTTCGCCTGGCTATCGACGATCTCGACGACCATCGGCAGGTCTTCCGACAGCCGCAGGATTTTCGCCGAATGCAGATGGCTGGATTTGCCAAAGCCCATCGGGCCGCGCAGCACGGTCGCGCCGCCGAGCTGAAGTTCGCGCGCCTTCAGCACGATCGCTTCGTACAGCGGCTTGCCGCCCGAGCGTTCGCTCTCGCCGATAAAAATTCTGAGCAACACCGCATCGCGTGGGATTTGCATCGCTACACCCCCCGGTTAAGCGCCGTGGCTGCTAGGAAGCCCAGCCATACTGACAGCACGCACAGCAGAACCGAACCGGCGGCGTTCAATGCCGCCGGCATCCACTCGCCCGCGCGCATCAGGTAAAACGTCTCGAGCGAGAAAGTCGAAAACGTCGTGTAGCCGCCGCAGATTCCCACCATTACGAACTGCCGCGCCGGCGTACTGACCAGCAGGCGCGAGTCGGGGCCGGTCAGCGTCGCGAAAAATCCGATCACCAGGCATCCCGTGATATTTACGAACATCGTGCCGTATGGAAACGTGCCGCCGGTGAGCGTGGTAATCACGCCCGAAAAAAAATACCGTCCCATCCCGCCGAGCGCACTGCCAATCGCAATCAGGAAATACGCGAGCACCCAGGAACCTCCTGTCTTCCAGACACTTACCCGGCCGTCGATTGCGCGAAATGGCCGTCGTCGGCGAGTCCGTTCACAATCAGATGAAGATAGATGAGTCCGGCGTAAGGATGCCACCGCTCGAGCGCCCGCCGGCGATTATTACGCCTCGTTGCCGCCGATGCCGACGTGATGCTCCAGCGCGCGCATTCGTCGAATTATTTCGGGCAGCCGCGTCAGCACGGTGGCGTAGCGGCGGAACTTGCGCACGTCCACCGCGGGGATGCCCCCGACGATCGCGTCGTCTTGCAAGTCGTGGTGGATGCCGGCCTTCGCCATGACCATGACGCGATCGCCGATCGTCACATGGTCGGTGCATCCCGCTTGTCCGCCGAACAGGCACCATTTGCCGATTCGCGTCGAGCCCGAGATTCCCACGTGCCCCGAGAATCGCGAGTACTCGCCGATTTCGCAGTTGTGCCCGATATGCACCTGGTCGTCGAGCTTCACGCCGCGATGCAGCACCGTCGCCCCCATCATCGCGCGATCGACCGTCGAATTCGCGCCGATCTCAACATCATCCTCGATTGTTACGCTGCCGACTTGTGGAATCTTGATCAAATCGCCCTTTTCCTCGACGAACCCGAAACCGTCGGCGCCGATTACCGCGCCGTTCAAAATCGTCACCCGATTTCCAATCACCGTGCCTTCGCGAATCGAGGCCTGGCTGTGCGCGGTGAAGCGATCGCCGATGCGCACGTTGGGGTAAATCGTAACGTTCGGATGAATCACCGCGTCGCGCCCAATCGTCACGCCCGCACCGATTACCGCCGACGCGCCGATCGACGCGTCGGGACCGATCGTCGCGTCAAGCGCCACTGAAGCCCGCGGATCAATTCCCGGCGCGGGGCGGTACGGCGGAAAGAAAATCTCAAGTACGCGGGCGAAGTCGGCGTATGGATTCGCGCTGACCAGCGTCGCGCATTTCGCGCCCGCCCCAAGCTCGGCGGTTGTGATCGCCGCCGATACGTTGGATTGCAGTACGGAGGCGTACTTCGCGCTCGCGACGAAGACGATCATGCCGGGACCGGCGGCCTCGATCGGCGCCGGCGCGAAAATCTCCACGCCGCCGTCACCGCGGATTTCGAGTTTCAGCTTCGATGCGAGTTCCTTGAGTTTCATCTTGATGCCTTGGTTTTCCGGTGAATGAAAGTTTTCAGTCTTCAGTATTCAACGCGACGCGCGCATCGCGAGGATTGCGTCGGCGAGCTCCGCCGGTTCGATTTGCGTCAGGCAGTTGTAATGACCGAAGCGGCAGGTGCGCGCCAGGCACGGACTGCATTCGAGCTTGCGGTAAATCACGCGCGTCTTCGGTCCCAGCGGCCCGGTGCGACTGGGATTGGTAGATCCGAAAATCGCGACGGTCGGAATTCCCAGCGCTCCCGCCAGATGCATGCAGCCGGAATCGTTGCCGATGAACCCGTCGCACAGCGACAACAATGCGATCAGCTCGCCGACATTGGTGTGCCCGGCTGCGATCATCGCGCCCGATTTGCTCGCCCTCGCAACTTCTTCGCACTTCGCGCGCTCCGACGACGCGCCAACCAGCACGACTTCGGCGTCCTCGCGACGTGCGATCAAATCGATCAGCGCGCCGTAGCTGTCCGCGGGCCATTCCTTGGCCGGTCCGTAGGCCGCCGCGGGAGCGATCGCAAAGACCGGACGGCCGGGACGCTTGCGATTCGCCGCGAGCCATTCGCGCATCCGCTCGCGATGCGGTCCGTGGACGTCGATTCCGAAATCATCGGCGCGGGTTTCGGCAACGCAAACGCCGGTCGCGCGCACCATCGCGAGCCAATAATTCACCTGGTGGCCGGTAACCGCTTCGGGCGGCGGCGACGCTTTCAGCGTCAGCATCGCGCCGCGCGCATCGGCGACAAATCCGGCGCGCCGCCGGATTCCGGCCATCGCGATCCACAACGCCGACTCGAAACTGTTCGGAAACAACACTCCCAGGTCGAATCGCCGCGAGCGGATTTCTCCGACAATTCTGCGCCGATCGAAAAACCCGGAAAGACCGCGCCCAACCGAGTACGGTATCACTTCGTCGAGCCATCGGGCCCCGTCAAAGAAGCTCGCCAGTTCCTTCTTGATCAGCACCGCGAGATGCGCGCCCGGCCACGCGCGGCGGATTGCCCGCAGCGCGGGCGTGCTCATCACCAGGTCGCCCAGCCAGTTGACCTCCTTGACCAGGATGCGGCCCGGCGGAGGCTCGAGCATGACCGCGGGGGCAGATAGCGCCGGCGCGCGCGATTCAAGCGCCTCGTGACGCCGAATATTTTCCGATTCCACGCTAATGATTCCCCGCAGCACCCCTTCGATCCTGCCAAAGATTTCATCACGCGCGCGCCCCCAAATAAACCCGCCCCCTGCCGCTCCACCTCGCGCTTGAGAGCATCGATCCTGATGTGTTACTATGTCACACATGAAAGGAAGCACTATAACGGTTCGGCTCGACGACGATCTCGCGCCGATTCTCGACGAAGTCTGCCGGCGTTCAGGACGCACGCGAAGCGAAGTGATGCGCACGGCGCTGAAGCGGCACCTTGCTCAACTCCGGTTCGAGCAGCTGCGCCAGCGCGCGATGCCGTTTGCCGCGGCGCACGGTTATCTCACGGATGAGGACGTTTTCAATCACATATCGTGAGGGTCTTCCTCGACACCAACGTGCTCGCGAGCGCATTCGGCACGCGCGGCCTGTGCGTCGACGTGTTGCGCGTCATTCTGGGCGAGCACGAACTTGTGACCGGGGAGGTGGTGATCGAGGAACTGCGTCGGGTGTTGAGCAGGAAGTTCGGGGTACCGGCCGATACAGTGAAGGAGATCGAGAGTTTCCTTTGCGGCTATCACGTTGAACCCAAGCCACGCGAGTTACCGAATTTAAACCTCAGCGAGCGGGCCGATCTGATGGTTGTAGGTTCGGCGATCACCGCGAAAGCGGAAGTCCTAATAACCGGCGATCACGAGATGCTTGCCCTCAAGAAGAAGCCCGAAGGTCTGCGGATCGTAAGCCCGCGCGAATTCTGGAATCTGGCGACGCGCACCGCGCCACGAAAACGCCTGCAAAACTGAAGCGGAGCTCGCGGCGATCCGTTTGGGGACCGCCGCTTCGACAATTTGAAATCGCCGCGCTTACTTGCCGACGATGAACACGCAGCTGGTGGTGGCGCTGCCGCCGAGGTTCAGCATCGCAAATTTCTTCGCACCCTCGACCTGGTAGTCGCCCGCGCTATCCGTTATCTGCCGATGGCAATCGAGCATCTGGCGCACGCCGGTCGCGCCGACCGGATGGCCCGCGCCTATCAGCCCGCCGCTCGGATTGATCGGCAGCTTGCCGCCGAGCTCGATCACGCCTTCCTCGATCGCCTTCCACGATTCGCCCGGCTTGGTGATTCCAAAATGATCGATCGCCATGTACTCGGAGGTGGTGAAGCAGTCGTGCGTCTCGATTCCCGAGAGCTCGGCGGTGGACGCGATGCCCGCGCGCTTGAAGGCGTCGAGAATTGCCTGGCGTGTATGCGGCAACACGTAGGCGTTGTCCCTGCTCTCGGCGACCTTGGTGTCGAATTCGAGCGGCGCCGTGTGATGGCCCCATCCGAGGATGCGCGGAACGTCGGCGAGCGTCTTGCCGTTGCGTTTGGCCCACGCGCTCGCAAATTTTTCCGACGCGAGGAAAATTGCGACGGAGCCATCGGTCACTTGCGAGCAATCGCTGACTTTGATCCGGCCGCCGATGACCTGGTTGAATTTGCTTTCGTGCTGCGCGTGACTCTCGCTCATGAACCAGTTGCGGGTCTGCGCGTTCGGATTGCGCTTCGCGTTGGAATAATTCACCGCCGAAATGTGCGCGAGGTGTTCATCCTTGAGGCCGTAGCGCTTGTCGTACTCGTCGCCGAGCCGGCCAAACAGTTTCGGAAACGGGAATTCGATTCCCTTGGCTTCGCGCTCGTACCACGCCGCGGTGCCCAGGATGTCGCCGCCGGTGGTCGAATCGACGGTCTTCATTTGTTCGACGCCGACCACGCACGCCAGGTCGTAGCGCGCGGCTTCGATATCGGCCGACGCCGCGATCAATGCGATCGAGCCCGACGCGCATGCCGCTTCATGACGGCTCGTCGGCAGCCCGGAGAAAGCGGGATCGATCTCGAGAAAAAATGCGCCGACATGACCCTGCCTGGCGTACAGCTCGGCGGCGAAGTTGCCGACGTGGGCAGTTTCGACTTCGCGCGGCTCGATCCGGGTAGCTTCGAGCGCGCCCAAAGTTGCCTCGCGCATCGCCGCCACGAAATGCTTGCCTTCTTTCGACCAATTGCGGGCAAAGTCGGTTTGCGCTCCGCCCAATACGTACACCGGCGCTGGTTTCGTCATCGCGCGCTCCTGTCGGTCATCGAATTGAATTATCCAACAAAGGTCCGGCCGTATTCGAGTATGCCGCCGGAGAACATTCTACCACCGCGCGCCGCAGCTTGTTCGACGACCGCGGGGACCGTCAGTTTCAGCTTTTCCAGCATCGCCACCGTGTTCTTCGCGCCGAGCAAATCGACGATCGCCGTGGGCGGCGCCCAGTTGAAGCCGTACGACATGATCGTGTCCACGTCGGCCGAACTCGCGGCCACTTCGCCGACGCGGTTCAGCGCGTAGCTGACGTAGCCGAGCACGACGCGGCGGCATATCTCGGCATCCGCGCCCCTGGCTTCGGCGAGGACCTTCATCGCCTCGCCGTAGCGGCCCACGTGATGCAACTGTTTCATCTTTTCGACGAATTCGATCGGCGCGGGTTTCTGGTAGTTCTCGTGCCCGCCGGTCTTCGGATCGAGCACGAAGACTTGCTTGCCCGCGCGGCGGTAGAAGCCGCCACGCTCGGGCGTCTTGTTACCCAGGCATCCCTTGTGAAGCGCGGCATTCATGTACGCGGGCATCGCGAAGGATTCGTGCGCCTCGTCCTCGCAGTTGGCATGAACGTTGTTGACGATCGCCTTGTGCACGTCCCATCCGACCAGATCGACGGTCGCCAGCGGCGCCATCGCGCGCCCGGTATGCGGCCCGATCAAATAGTCTATAAACGCGACGCCGTGTTCGGCGGCCAGTTGCGCCGTTTCGTTCAGGACCTTGAAGCCGACCCGATTGCCGACGAATGCGGGCATATCTTTGCTGACGATCACCTTGCGGCCCAGCCGTTTCGTCAGCATCGCGACGACGCCCTTTACCACCGCCGGATCGGTATCGGGTCCTGGAATCACTTCGGTGCCGACGATCACCTGCGGCGGATTGAACAGGTGGACGCCGAGGAAATTGCGGCGAAACGAATCGCTTCGTCCGCGCGCCATTTCCGCGACCGACAGTCCCGAGGAACCCGACGCCACGATCGTGTCGGGACGCCGGCTGTTGTCGATCAGCTCGAAAAATTGCCGCTTGAGCGGCAGATCTTCGGCCAGCGACTCGAACACAATCGCCGCCTCGCCAACCGTGCGGGCGAGGTCGCTGTCGTACGCGCCCACCGAGAGCCGCTCCGCGATCGCTTCCGCGCGCGCATCGTTCTGCGCGTCCGCGAATCCCAGGGCGGCTTTTTCGCACGTCCGCGCCAGCAGCGTGACGCTGTATCCTGCCCCCGCTAATACGCATCCCGCGCCCGCACCCATGGTGCCGTTGGCGCCGATAATTATGACCTTGTTGTTGTCGGCCAAGCAGCTCTCCGGTCCTCGTGAAATTATGGTTTCGTCAAGCGGCACTCCTGCCGCCGGGCTCTAATCCGCGCGCGATCATCCGAACTGCCGCGCCTCGAAGCGCGGGTGCTCAAAGCGGTGTTGGGTCTCATCGAGGCTGCTTTGTGGCGCTGCGCCGGCGCAGCCGCGGGCCGCAAGCGATGTTAGCCGAGGGCGGCCATCCGTGCCAAGCAGCGTGCCCTGGCGCGCGAACCGTCTCCCGCTGCTCCGCGAAAAAATTCCCGGGTCAAGGTTCATGCCATGCTCGCCCTGCCGTGCCGATCAACTCGTCGGCCTCATTCGGTCCCCAGCTTCCCGCCGGATACTCGGCCATCGGCACCCGTGCGTCGTCGCTCCACGAATCCGATATTCCCTGCACGAACTCCCACGACTTCTCGACGACCTGCGCGCTGGGGAACAGCGTATGGTCGCCGTCCATCACGTCGAGCAGGAGTCGTTCGTATCCGTCGGGCGAAGCGCCGTCGCCGAACGCGGTCTGGTAGCTGAGATTCATCCGCACCGGTTGCAGCACCAGGTCCAGCCCCGGCCGCTTGGTCATCACGTCGAACGAAAAACCCTCGTCGGGCTGAATCCGAATCGTCAGCGCGTTGGCGGGAACCGCCGAATCGCGATTGAACAGAATTTGCGGCACGTCCTTGAACTGAACGTAGATCGAGCTCGCCCGCCGCTTCATCCGCTTGCCGGTCCGGATGAAAAATGGCACCCCCGACCATCGCCAGTTGTCGATATACGTCTTCAGCGCGACGAACGTCTCGGCGCGCGAATTGTCGGGGACCCCCGCTTCATCCATGTAACCGGACACCGGCTTGCCGTCTGCGTCGATACCCGCGCTGTACCGCGCCCGCACCGTATTCGCGCGCACATGCTCCAGCGTCATCGGACGGATCGTACGCAACACGTTGAGCTTCGCGTCCATGATCGCCGTCGCGTCGAGCGACACCGGCGCTTCCATCGTCAGCAGCGACAGCGTTTGCAGGATGTGGTTCTGCACCATGTCGCGCAGCGCGCCGGCACGATCGTAAAACGCCGCGCGGGTACCCACCCCTTCCGCCTCCGCCACGGTGATTTGCACGTGATCGACGTTGCGGCTGCCCCATAGGCGCTCGAAAATATTATTCGAGAAGCGCAGCACCAGCAGGTTCTGCACGGTTTCCTTGCCGAGGTAGTGATCGATCCGGAAAATCTGCGACTCGTCGAGATGCTTCACCAGCACGCGGTTGATTTCGAGCGCGCTTGGCAGGTCGTGGCCGATTGGTTTTTCGACGACCACGCTTGAGAAGTTCGGCGCATTCGGCCCATTGATCAGGCCGGCCTGGGCAAGCCGCTCGACCGACTCGCCAATCGCTTCGGGAGGGATCGCCAGGTAGTAAACACGATTGGGCGGGATACCGCGGGCCTTTTCGACAGCTTCAAGTTTTACTTTAAGTTTTGCGAAGCCGTCGGGATGGTCGAGCCCGGATAGATAGTCGAGGCCGTCGGCGAACGTCCCCCAGCAGGGTTCATCGACTTTCAGCCGCGAGAACCGGGCGGTCCAATCGTGCGCACTTTTGCGGAACTCGTCGAGCGACATTTCGCGCCGCGCAAATCCGATCACCGCGCTTTTCGCCGGCATCATGCCCTGGCCGCACGCGGCTAGATTGTACAGCGCCGGAATCAGCTTGCGCTTGGCGAGATCGCCCGACGCGCCGAATATTACGATCGTGCACGGCGGCGCCGGTTGGGATCGTTGTATGCTTAGCAGTTTCTCCATCTCGCGGCCTTCCTTATGAGATTGCGCGGCGCGTGGCCCCGCTGGTAACGCAAAGCGATGACTGATAAGTGTGACACGTTCTCCATCTTCATGAAAAAGCTGCCCGCCCGAAATCTCCGCATGACCTCCGACTCCAATCCCCGGCGCGCATCGCTCATGAATACGACGGCCAACTAAATGCCGGGATCGAAATCTTTATCAGGGGGGGCCTCGGAGCCCGCTCCGCTCGGCGCATGGATCCCGGTGTTTGTGTGGGGCGCGTTGATCTTCATGCTCTCGACCTCGGCGTTTACCGCCGCCAACACCAGCCGGATCATCGACCCGATACTGCGATGGTTGCTGCCCGGAATCACCGCCGCGTCGGTTGACCTCTGCCACAACCTGATTCGCAAGGCCGCGCATTTTACCGAGTACGGAATACTTTTCTGGCTGCTGGTCCGCGGTCCGATGGCGCGGCGGCCGTACCTGGCGTTGATGCTTTGTGTAGTGTACGCGCTGACCGACGAGGGCCATCAGGCGTTCGTGCCCGGTCGCACCGCGTCGCTATACGATGTCGCACTCGACTCGAGCGGCGCGCTCTTCAGCCATTTCCTGACCACCGCAATCGCCGAACTCGCCTAGCAGGCCGATTCCTATTGTCAGCGAGGCGCGTGCGTGTTTCTCTCACCAACGCGGAAGTGACGCAGAGCCCTCTCGGACAAGTAGAGCTTAGGATCCCTCTCACCAAACCGTTCTAACAGGGACGAAGTCCCGCATCTTCTCTGACCATCGGGTGCAGGGGTCACCCCTGCCGAAGGAAGCGTGAAACCCACCGTGGGTTTCACATTCAATTGATGTGTATTCGGAGCCTAACCCTCTCTGTTCACCCGCTCGAATGCTCGATCACCGAGCTGATCCGATCGACCCGTCCGAAGAACGCGCGGAGATTCTTCATGTCGGCGGGAATTTTCAGATCGCCGGTGAACGCCAGGTAGAACAACTGGCCATAGAGCGCGAAATCCGCCAGCCCGATCCTGCCGGTCAGAAACGGCATGCTCGCCAGTTGCTCCTCGAACGGCGCCAGAGCCGCGCGCGCGCGTTCCCAGTTGGCCGAATGCTCCGAGATAGTTCGATCGACGAAACCCGCGCCGTACTTGCGCTCGCGGACCAGACGCCATAGCGCGGCACGATCCGCACCCTCCCGAATGTGAATCGCAAGTTCGTCTGCCAGCGCGACGCGATACAGCGCGTCCTCGAGTTGGTTGTCGATATAATCGGCGAGCACCAGATGCATCCCGCGCCATCCGGCGGGGAAAATCGTCGGCTCGGGATAAAGCTCCTCGAGCCGCATCGCGATTCGCGCGGAATCGACGATCGTCTCGCCGTTGTCGAGCGTGACCGCCGGCACCATTATCTGGCCCGACGCGATCAGCAATTCCTTGCGCTCCAGGTAGTCAACCTCGACGACTTCGAACTCGACGCCCTTGAACGCCAGAATCTTGCGCACCTTGGCGCAGAACGGGCTGCCGAGAAACTGGTACAGCTTCGCCGCCATTATCGTGCTCCTATCAGGATGTTGAAAAATTGGGATCAACCATAATTTTCGACTTCAAGTGCTTCAACACCCTGCGTGAAAACTGTCTTCTTGCCTATCCGCTTACCCCTGCCTAACAGGGCCCTTCGACTTCGCTCAGAGTAAACTCCGCCCGCATCTTTGTTTTAACGTTGGGTGCAGGGGTCACCCCTGCCAGGGGTCAGCCCCTGCCGCGCAAAATCTCGTCGAGGTCAAGCCCGGAAATCGAATCGCGCACGACATCGGCCGCCGCCAGATCGGCCGCTGGCGCGCTATGGCATAGCGCAAGCACTTTCATGCCCGCGCGATGCGCCGCCTCGATTCCGGCCCGCGTGTCCTCGACCACGATGCATTCGTCAGCCCGGATCGGATCGCGATGCCCGAGGATAATTCCAAGCCGCCCAAGCGCCGCGATGAAAGCGTCGGGCGCAGGCTTGCCGCGCTCGACGTCCTCCGCCGCGATAATGTCGAGAAACAACTCGCGCAGTCCGGCGCGGCGAAGAATCGCTTCGGCCTCGGCGCGCAGCGTGCCGGTCGCGATCATCAGCGGAAATCGTCGCGCGCATTCGCGCACGAACTTCTCCGCGCCCGGGTAGAGAACCTCGCGATCCGCAACCATCGCTTGATAGACCACGGTTTTGCGCGCCATCAGGCCCGCGATATGTTCCTCGCCCGCGTCCATCCGATTCTCGCGCAGCACCGTGGCGAAACAATCGTGATCGTTAAGTCCAATCAGCCGCGCGAAATATTCGTCACGTGGGATTTCGATCCCTTCGGGACGCAAGACTTCGTTGAAGGCCGCGAAATGCAACGGCTCAGTATCAACGAGCGTCCCGTCGAGATCGAATATGACCGCGCGAATCATGTTCGAACTATGCTTGCCATGCCCGGCTTGGCCTTGGAAGCGGCTGTGGCCAGGATCGCGGCGATCTCGCGCCGCAGGCGCGGCGGAATCCGGGTTCCTTCGCTGCGCTCAGGATGACACAAAGAGCAGCCGCATCTCATCCTTCCCACTAACTCCTTCTAACAGGGCGAAGCCCGCATCTTTTCTTTTCACTTTTCACCGGGTGCAGGGGTCACCCCCTGCCATCGCGTAGTCGCGAAAAGATGCGCTGCGCAGATTTTCATGTCTTCTCACTGCGGGTGCAGGGGCCGCAGCCCCTGCCCAAGGAGGTGCGGAACCCACGGTGGGTTCCGCATACAATTAAGTGATGCCCGGCTTGGGGTCAAAACGCGTGCCCCACGCGTGCACGCTGACCGGTTCGACCTTCACGATTGGATTTTTCTCCGGCG
>OCZT010000728.1_pt1 | contig 33333 bp, 34 predicted proteins | sample 1539031 | NCBI WGS metagenome assembly OCZT01 (sample SAMEA3539308, study PRJEB22396) | soil metagenome | biome: tundra; feature: field; material: soil | place: USA | collected 2010-05 | depth 0.15 m | reverse complement strand
ACGAGATATTGGCGTGACTGGAGTTCAGACGTGTGCTCTTCCGATCTTCCTGGACGCAAAGGACACTCCCCCGGAGAGTTGGCAGCTGGAACGGAACAGAAGCGGATTCCTCCGCTTCGCTACGGAATGACAACAAAGAAGCAAAGACAAGAACAGAAGCAGATTCCCTGCGGGAATGACAAACAAAAGAACGGACAAACAAAAGAACGGACAAACAAAAGGGAATGACAAACAAAAGAGACTCTGTCTCACATTCCTGCGCTTCGTTACGAAAATGACAACAAATTCGACGGCTTGCTGCCATCCCACATTTGGTTCAGGTTCTGATGCGGGGGTTGGCCAGGGTGTAGGCGACGTCAGTGAGCAGGTTGACGGCGACGTACGTGAGGCCGACGGCGAGGATGCACCCCTGCACCAGAGCATAATCGCGGTTGGAGATGGCGGAGAGGGTGAGGCGGCCGATGCCGGGCCAACTGAAGACCGTCTCGGTGACGATGGCTCCGGAGAGCAGGCTGCCGAACTGCAGGCCGATGATGGTGAGGACCGGGATGAGTGCGTTCGCGAGGGCGTGGCGATAGACGACGGTGCGCTCGGAGAGGCCCTTGGCGCGGGCGGTGCGGATGTAGTCCTGGTTGAGTTCTTCGAGCATGGCAGTGCGGACCATGCGGGTGAGGACTCCGGCGAGGCCGCTGCCGAGGGTGATGGCGGGGAGGACGAGATAGAGCAGGAACTGCCAGCCGAAGATGGGGCCGGTGCCTGCTCCGGAGACGGGGAGCCAGCCTAGCTTGATGGAGAAGATCAGGATGAGGATAGGACCGAGGGCGAAGTTGGGGAACGAGAGGCCGCCGAGCGACGCGACGCCGAGGACACGGTCGGGCCAGCGTCCGCGATGGAGCGCGGAGTAGATGCCCGCGGGGACGGAGACGGCGATACCGATCAGCAGCGCTGCGAGGGTGAGCGCGAGCGTGTACGGGTAGCGCTGGGCTACTAGATGCGTTACGGAGTCGTGCAGGCGGAGGGATTGGCCGAGGTTGGCGTGGAGGACGCCGCTCCAATAGCGGAGGTACTGCGTGTGGAGCGGGGCGTCGAAGCCATAGGCGTGGCGCAGGGAGGAGACGTCGGAGGCGGTCGCGCCCTCGCCGAGCATCTGGACGATGGGGTCGCCGGGGACGAGGTGGATCAGCAGAAAGACGACCGAGACCACCACCCAGAGGACGGGCAGCGTGATGAGGATGCGGCGGACGGGTTTGGGGATGGAGGACAGTGGTCAGTGCTCAGTGGTAAGTGTAAGTGCTCAGTGGGTCAGATGTTGAGTTTGAGTTGGGGATCCTCGGCTTCAGAAGTGGCGTTGATGGTTTCGACGCGGGCTCGGGCGATGCGGCGGCCGATCATCTGTTCGACAACGTAGCGACGGCCGGCGTGGGTTACGCTCTCGCCCGCGATAGGCAGATGGCCGAGTTGGGTGAGCATGAAGCCGGCCAGGGTTTCGACGCCGGCCTCGCGGGGGAAGGTCCAGCTGAGTTGGGTGCCGAGGTCGCGCAGAGTGGTGCTGCCGTCGAGGGCCATGACTCCCTCAGCGTTGAAGCCGGCGGTGCGGGCGGCGACGTCGAACTCGTCTTCCAGTTCGCCGACGACCTGCTCGAGGACATCCTCACCGGTCACGATGCCGACGGTGGACCCGAATTCGTCGACGACGACGGCGATCTGACGACGGCGATCCTGGAATTCCTGGAGGAGTTCGACGGCGAGTTTGGTTTCGGGCACGACGAAGACGTCGCGCATGACCTGGCGGAGCGTCTGCCCGGAGTTGACGGCGCCGCCCAGGCCGAGGGCGACCGCGCGGAAGTGCATGAGGCGGGAGACATCCTTGGAGTAGACGACGCCGATGATGCGGTCGGGATCGGCGATGCTGCCGACGGGCGCGTCGCCCCCTGCAAGCGTCCTATCCTCGTAGACCGGGACGCGCGAGTGCTGCTCCTCGACGATGCGGGCGCTGGCGCGTTCGATGGGCATGTCCGCAGGCAGGGAGAAGATCTTGCCGCGGGGGGTCATGATCTCGCGGACGGTGACGTGGTTGAGTTCGATGGCGCGGTGGATGATCTCTTCCTGGAACGCGGGAAGCAGGCCCATGCGGCGGGTTGCGGTGGCGATGAGCTTGAGTTCCTCGGGCGAGTGCACGGAGCCTTCGCCGTGCAGCGGCGCGCGGAAGAGGCGTAACACCACCGACGCCGAGCGGTTCATCATGCGGACGGCGGGGCGGGTCATGCGGATGAAGACGTCCATGGGGCCGGCTACGGCGAGCGCGATGCGCTCGGTGCGCTGGAGGGCGAGGGATTTGGGGACGAGTTCTCCGAGCAGGACTTCAAAGTACGTGATCGCTGCGAACGCGATGACGATGGCGATGGTGTGCGCGTAGAGGACGGCGTGGGGTGGGAGGACAGTGAGCCAGCGGCTGGCGGCGTCGAGCAGCATTTGCGCGACGGCGGGTTCGCCCAGCCAGCCCAGGGCTAACGAGGCGAGGGTGACGCCGAACTGGACGGCAGGGAGGAAGTCGTCGATGTTGTGCTTGAGTTGCAGCACGGTGCGCGCGCCTGGGCGGCCAAGCGCGAGCAACTGCTGCATGCGCGTCTCGCGCACGCTGATGAGCGCGAATTCGGCAGCGACGAAGAAGCTGTTGGCCAGGATGAAGAAGGCCACCATGATCGCGCGGAAGAGCATCCATTCCAGCATTCCGTGCTGAGTCTAGCACCTGGGCACGCAAAAGGACGCCCGGCGAGCGTCTATATGCCGGGCGTCACTTTTGAATACTTAGGAATTATGCGAGCAGTTTGGCGACGGACTTGTCGATGGTGTCCTTGGGGACGTAGCCGACGATCTGCTCGGCGACCTTGCCACCCTTGAAGAGCAGGAGCGCAGGGATGCCGCGAATGCCGTAGCGCATGGGCGTGGCGGTGTTTGCGTCCACGTCCATCTTCATGACCTTCAACTTGCCGTTATAGTGCGATGCGACTTCGTCCACCACCGGCGCGAGCGCGCGGCACGGGCCACACCACGCGGCCCAGAAATCGACCAGTACAGGCGTCTCCGATTGCAGCACTTCTTTTTCAAAATCTGCGTCGCTGACGGCCGTTACAAACTGTCCTGCCATGTCTTACTCCTCCCGCTACTCTGCCAGGAGGCAAGTAGGCGTACGTTTCTATCTCCATAATAGATGCGCGAGGGGTGTGGGAGTTTCAAGATCGGCGGGATCGACGATGGGGGCCAAAACTATTAACGCCCGCTGCCCGTGTTTAGACGGGACAGCGGGCGGCGTAGCAGCCCTCCCCAGAACTGCACACGCGGCAATATTATGGGGTGCGATTGCGCAATGTAAAGGGAATTTAAGGGTGACTAAAGTAACCTGTCGCGGGTCGCATCGTATTCACCCTGACCGCTTTAGTGGGAGATGGGAGCGGAGTCAGGCCGGTGTGGCGACGGCCTGTCGCGCGCCAGAAGCGATGGCGGTCTCGATGATTTCGAGGGCAGGGTCGCTGGCCACCTGGCGAATGCGGGCGGCTATGTCGGCGGTGGCGGCGTCCGCCTCGACTATCAGGAGCATGGCGGGGCCGGCACCGCTGAGGGATACGCCCAGTATGCCCAGTTCACCGGCCAGCGGCAGCAGAAGAGGCAGCAGGGGGCAGGCCTCCATGCGGTAGGGCTGGTGCAGGCGGTCCTGCATGGCTATACGGAGCAGGTCGCCACGGCCGAGCGCGAAGGCAGCGACCAGGAGCGCGGTGCGCTGGACGTTCGCTACGACATCCGCGCGGCCGTATTCGGCGGGTAAAAGCGCGCGGGCTTTTTCGGTGGGGAGGCTGGCCGAGGGAAGCGCCAGGAGTAGCTTCCACGGGAGATTTTCGCCGCAGGTGGCCGCGGTGACAACGCCTTCGGATACGGCGGAGACGGTCATGTAGCCGAGAGCGCAGGCGGCGACGTTGTCGGGATGACCCTCGCGGCGGCTCGCCTCGTCTATGCAGGCCTGGCGATCCCAGCCGAGGCTGCCGAAGTGGTTTGCGACCATGACTCCGCCGAGCAGCGCGGCCGCGCTCGAACCGCAGCCCATGCCCAGCGGAATTTCGTTGTGAACGCGCAGATGCAGCGGCGCAGCGGTTTGGCCGGCGCGATGCAGCACATCGCGGTAGGTCTCGAAGATCATGTTGTTGCCGGTGCGCGCACAGCGGTCGGCGTTGCGGCCAGTTGCCTCGATGGTCAGTGGAGGGCCGCCCGGCGCGTGCGACACTTCGGCGTCGATGGTGAGCGTGAGGCCCATCGCCAGGCCGACGGAGTCAAAGCCGGGGCCGAGGTTCGCGGAGGTGGCAGGCAGGATCAGCCGGACGCCGCCGGCAGGTGTGTGCGGAATCTGATTGAAGTTCTGGCCCGCTTGCTGGCCCGCATTCTCGCTCATACGGGGATTCCGGACGCCACTGGCATGTGGGACGCGTCGGACATCGCCATACGCTCTTCGAGCGCTCCCAGGACCACCGACTCATCGGCTTCGAGCACGATGGGCGGCTTGCGCAGCAGATCGTGCTGGGAGCGTTCGGATGCGGTCGCGGTCGCCATTTCGGTTGGCGTGAGCAGCTCGCCGCGGTGGTAGTCGATGGTGTACTGCGAATCTTTCAGGGTGTGACCGGTGAGGATGAGGACGACGCGCTCCCCCGAGGTGACGCGGCCCTGCGCGACGAGCTTCTTGAGGCCGGCGAGCGTCACGGCGGAAGCGGGTTCGCAGCCCACGCCCTCGGCGCCGATTTCGGCTTTGGCGAGGGCGATCTCCTGCTCGCTGGCCTGTTCGCACCAGCCGCCCATCTCTTCGATGACGCGGGCGGCCTTCCGCCAGCTTGCGGGGTTGCCGATGCGGATTGCGGTGGCGCGGGTCTCCGCCTTTACCGGCTTCATCTCGCGGTTGGAGTCGTTAAACCAGCGATAGAGCGGGTTCGCACCTTCGGCCTGGATGACGCTGATCTTGGGGACACGCGAGATGAGGCCGATGTGCTTCATCTCCTGGAAGCCTTTGCCGAGCGCGGAGGAGTTGGCGAGATTGCCTCCGGGAACGACGATGTGTTCGGGCACCTGCCACTCCATCTGCTCGACGATCTCCATGGCGGGCGTCTTCTGGCCTTCGAGGCGGTAGGGGTTGACGGAGTTGAGGAGATAGATCGGGAAGCGGCGAACGAGCGAGAGCATGAGACGCACACAGCCATCGAAGTCGGTCTTCAACTGGACGGTCATGGCGCCGTAGTCCATCGACTGCGAGAGCTTGCCCCAGGCGATTTTGCCCTCGGGGATGAAGACGATGGAGCGCAGTCCGGCGCGCGCGGCATAGGCAGCCATCGCAGCGGAAGTGTTGCCGGTGGACGCGCAGGCGACCCACTTGAAGCCGCGCTCGACTGCAACGGACATGGCCGCGGTCATGCCGGTGTCCTTGAATGAGCCGGTTGGATTCATGCCCTGGTGCTTGCTGAAGAGCCAGTCGACGCCGGCGATCTCCGCGCAGCGAGGCATCTCGTAGAGTGGCGTGTTGCCCTCGCGCAGGGTGACGACGTTGTCCAGGTTGTTGAGGATCGGCAGCAGATCGCGGAAGCGCCAGACGCCGCTCTGATCGATGGCCATGGTGGAGGTGCGGAGTTCCTGCCAGCGGTAGCGGAGCGCGTTGGGATTGGGCAGGCGAATGTCCGCAGGAGGGCCGGAGGTACCGGCGCCGGGACTCCAGGGATAGATCACCTCATAGAGGCCATTGCAGTCGGGGCAGCGGAAATCGCTACTGGCGGCGTCCGCGGCGATCCTCGCACCGCAGTTTGTGCATCGAAGTTGGTGTGTGGCACTCATCTGACTTACCTTTAGGCTATTGTAAGCGGTGGAATATGAAGACGACGAAGTCACGCAAATCAGGCATCGTTCTGGCACTGCTCGTGTGCCTTTTGGGCGTGCTTCCCTGCTGCCGTGCGCAGACCTCCGATCGCCAGATCCACGTGCTCGCCGCTGCGGATCTGCAATCGGTGCTGCCGACGCTGGCCGACACCTTTGAGCACGCGAGCGGGATCAAATTGATCGTCAGCTATGGGTCGTCCTCGACGCTGGCGACACAGATCCTGAACGGCGATCCCGCCGATCTCTTCCTCTCCGCCGACTACAGCTTCCCGGAAAACATCGTCTCCGCGAATCTGGCTGACACGACCGCGCCGATCCCGTATGCACGCGGCACGCTGGTGTTGTGGGCGCGCAAGGATTCTCCGGTGCAGCCGCTGTCGCAGAACACTTTGCGCGAAGGCCACTTCACCTCGCTGGCCATTGCCAATCCGGACCACGCTCCGTATGGCCGCGCCGCGGTCGCCGCGCTGACGTGGATGAAGCTGTACGAGACGCTGAAGCCGCAGATCAGGATCGCGGAGAATGTTGCGCAGACGGCGCAGTTCGTCGAGTCGGGCAATGCGCAGCTTGGGCTCATTTCGCTGACGACCGCTTCGACGGAACACTTCAAGGAGGTCGGCTCGTTCATCCGGATGCCGCCGATTGCGTACCCTGTGATTCGCCAGTGTGCGGTGGTGATGAAGAAGTCGGAGCACAGGAGCGACGCACACGCGTTTCTTGACTGGCTGCGTTCGCCGGCCGTGCAGCAGAACCTGCCCAAATACGGACTCGATGCCGTGCAGTAGCGACCGCTCCGGCGAAACTCCCGATACACTTGAACCGACATGGATACGCAAGCACTCTGGCTGACGCTGCGCCTGGCGCTGAGCACGACCGCGTTGCTGCTGCTGATCGCACTGCCGCTTGCGTGGTGGATCGCGGCTGGCACAGGCGCGGCGCGCGCGCTGGTGCAGGCGGTGGTGGCGCTGCCACTGGTGCTGCCGCCGACCGTGCTGGGGTTCTACCTGCTGGTGGCGCTGGGGCCGCTGACCGCGCCAGGACGGCTGATCATCCGGCTGCTGGGACATCCGCTGGCGTTTTCGTTTGGGGGACTGGTGGTGGGGTCGGTGCTGTACAGCCTGCCGTTTGCGGTGCAGCCGCTGGTGGCTGGGTTTCGCGCGATCGATGTCGCGCTGCTGGAGGTTGCGGCAACGCTGGGAGCCTCGCCGTGGCGCGCGTTCCGGACGATTACTCTGCCGCTGGCGAGGCCGTCGCTGGTTGCCGCGGCGGTGCTGACGTTTACGCATACGGTGGGCGAGTTCGGCGTGGTGCTGATGCTGGGCGGAAACATTCCGGGCGCGACACGGACGCTGTCAATTGCGCTGTATGACCAGGTGCAGGACTTCAATTATGCGGCGGCGAATCGGACGGCTGAGGTGTTGCTCGCTTTCAGCCTGGTGACGCTGATCGTCGTGTACTGGCGCGGTGCGGAGAGGAGGTCGCTCCTTGTCGGCTAGAGCTATTTTGCCCATCAAGGCGCCTCCCCAGGTTGATGTCGATCTGCGCCACCGAATCGGAACTCTCAACGTCGATGTTAGGTTCTCACTGACTCAGCCGTGGACCATTCTCTTTGGTCCATCCGGCTCAGGTAAGACGACTATCCTTCGTGCGATCGCAGGACTTGTGCACCCTACTTCAGCGAAGATCGTCACCACCGTCGTCGACTTTCAGGGTCAGGAGCAAAACAGGTGGCTCATCGACACGCAGGAGTGGCATTTCGTCGAATGTCATAAGCGGCATATACCGCTCGCCGCTCAAAGGGCGAGCCTGTTTCCTCATATGACCGTGCGTCAGCAGATTGGATACGGCATGCGCTTGATGGCGAAGAATCCGGATGACGAGGATTCTGAACTGGAAAGTTGCGATGAGAAGACTCAGGAGATATTCAGCCTCTTTCGCATCGTCCACTTAGCGGACAAACTTCCCCGCGCGCTCTCTGGCGGGGAGGCCCAGTGCGTTAGCATGGCGCGAGCTGCCGCTTCCGCTTCCCGTCTGCTACTGCTCGACGAACCGTTTTCGGGGCTCGACATGGCTTTAGCGTCCGAGATCATGCAGGACCTTCAACCATGGGCCGCAAAGCGCAACCTCTGCGTCCTGTCCGTCACGCATGATGTGGCAGAGGCGTTTCAGTTGGGCGCGGAGGTGATCAAGCTGGCGGAGGGGCGCGTCATGGAGCAGGGGCCGGTGGAGGTGGTGCTGGCGGAGGAGCGGGCGGGGCTGCTGCAACAGCTCAACGGGGTTGCGGGAAGCCAAGCATGACTGGCTCTTGTTCGAGGCGGATCGCGAAGAGTTCTTCGACCCTGTGCATCACCGCATCACGCAATCCGACAATCTCTGATGCTGACGCACCGCCTAGATTCACCAGCGCCAGCGTGTGCTTCGTTGAAATGCCAGCCTGACCCATGCGAAACCCCTTGTGAAAGCCAGCACGCTCGACCAGCCATGCGGCGGGCAGTTTTACCCTACTCTCACCTGCGGGCCAGTGCGGTATCTCGGCGGATGCGATGTGCAGCGCGGCGGCGATCCGCGCGACTGCCGTCTGCTCCACAATTGGATTCTTAAAGAACGAGCCTGCGCTGTTAGAGTCCGAATCGCTTTCGACCAGCAGCATTCCTTTGCGGGCACGGATAGCACGCACGGCGTGGTAAATCTCGAGCGGTGTGGGTGGGACGGTGGCGCTGGAGAAGTGGCGGGCCAAATCCGCATACGAGAGATTCGGCGTAGCTGCGAGATCGAACTGGAATTCGACGGCGGTAACGACATAGCGATTGCGATGCGTTGTGTTGAAGATGCTGCTGCGGTATGCGAAGCGGCAGGCATCTCGATCGAGCACTACGTAGGCGAGCGTATCGAGGTCGAGCGCGGTGACGCTGTGAATGCTGCTCGCGACCTCCTGCCCGTAGGCCCCAATGTTCTGAATCGGACTACCGCCGACTAGACCGGGGATGCCGGCGAGACACTCTATCCCGCTGATTCCCTGCTCGCAGACGGAGAGAACGAAATCATCCCAGATTATGCCGGCATCAACCGAGACGCTCATTGTGGTCGGGTTCTGAGGGGGATTGAAGAATTGTGGAGCGGGGTCAACCACGGAGTAGTCGCCGAAGACTGCGTGGATGACCAGGCCATCAAAGCCGTCGTCCGAAATGAGCAGATTGCTGCCGCCGCCCAAGATGAAGATTGGAAGGTTTCGTGCGCGAGCAAAAGATACGGCTTCAAGAAGTTGATGCTGGCTGGTAACACGGATAAACCAGCGGGCCGGGCCACCCACGCCGAGCGTGGTGTATTGGGCCAGCGGAATGTTTTCGAGAATCGTCACGCCCTCTAGACTATTGCAACATGACGATTGCGGGGTGCGGTCGCGGACCTGAACCATCGTTGTGACCACTGGACCTGCGGGATGTGCGAGTGGCACGGCGTCTCCTGGACCCGTACAATCAAGGTTGAAGCAGCTTTCACGACCGGCGGCTTTCCCGAGGAGGATTTAATGTACCCAGAGATCATGCTTATTCCGATGCGCGAGGAGCTGACGCGCGCCGGCCTGAAGGAAGCACGCACCGCTGCCGAAGTGGATGCGGCGCTGGCGGAGCCGGGCACCACCATGCTGGTGGTCAACTCGGTGTGCGGATGCGCGGCCGGCAAGATGCGTCCGGCGGTGCGTCTCGCGATGCAGCACGGCACTACGCCGAGCCATGCGATCACCGTATTCGCCGGGCAGGACCGCGATGCCACGGAGAAGGCGCGCAGCTACTTTGGTGGCCATCCGCCCAGCTCACCCGCGATTGCCATCCTGCGCGACGGCCAGCTTGTCTACCTGATGCAGCGGTCGGCGATTGAGACATCCACCGCGCCGGCGATTGCCCAGGAACTGACGCGGGCGTTCGACGCCTACTGCGCAACCACCACCGCGTAAATTCTGCAGCATTCTGAGAAAGCCCCGCCTTCGCAGCCGATGCATCGCTGCGAGGTGGGGCTTTTCCGTTAGGGCACGGCCCACTCATCTGAATCGGCTTCGCGCCGATGAAGGCAGCAGGCCATGTCGAGCAATCAATTCACCTCCGAAGAGCGTTTCCTACAGCCGGTCGCAGAATCGCAGCGGCCGTATTCCGCAGGCGCTGCGTATGGGTCGGATTCCATGCACAAACGAGGCGACTCGATTCTGCTCGGGGAGAGTGTGGCCGTGCGCCGGTTGCGTTCGCAGATCCAGCGCATCGCACCGCACTTCCGCACCGCTCTCATTCGCGGCGAGACCGGCTCGGGCAAGCAACTCGTCGCGCGCGCGATTCACGCGCTCTCGCCGGGCGCCGCCGGCCCGTTCATTGTCACCACTGCGTCCGCGCTGGTTGAGTCGCTGGCCGCCAACCCAGCGAGACACCTCACATCCGCTGCTTCCCTGCTGGAGTCGGCTGGCGGCGGCACTCTGTATTTGGGGGGCGTAGGCGAACTGTCCTTTGAGCAGCAGGAGGTGCTGTTCCGCTTTCTGCGTGCCTGCGAGGAACACCGCGCCGCGCCGCGCCCGGCGATCCACAGTCGGTTTCCCCAGTCCGACACCGGCCTGTCGGACGTGCGGAGCCTCAGCGTCCGAATTCTGGCCGCGACGGATCGCGATCTGCGTACGCTTTCCGCGATCGGACAGTTTCGCCAGGACCTTTACGCCCGGCTCTCCGCGGTGGAGATAGCCGTCCCGCCGCTGCGCGAGCGGATCGAGGACATTCCGATTCTCGCCGGATGGCTGCTTCGCGGGCTTGCTGACGGGAGCGGGCAGAGTCCCAAACTGCTCGCCGACGCGACGCAGGTCCAGTTGCAGGAACGCGCGTGGCCGAGCAATCTTCGCGAGTTCGAACGCGTCATCGCCCAGGCGGCCGCGCTCGCCGTGGGAGGCCTCATCGAGCCGCGCCACCTGCTCGCGCTGGTTGAACACCCGTTTGCCAACCCGGCCGCGCCCGCAGCGGTCAAGCTGGAACGCCTGCACGACGTGATGATGCAGCACGTGCTCGAGATCCTCACCCGATGCAGCGGGAACAAGGTGCGCGCGGCGGATGTGCTTGGGATCAGCCGCTCGACGCTGTACCGCATGCTGGGGGCCGGATCTGCGCCAGCGAGGCAACTTTAGTTTTCGGTGGGAGCTCGATCTATGTGGTCGACCACGATGATGTCGACGGGAACCTTCTGGCGCTGGAGGCTTAGGCCGAGCGTCTCCTGGAGAGCGGTGAAGAGAGATGGAGCCGGGTCGGGGTTCGCGCCGCCGGAGGTGCTCATGTCGTCGCTGGCCCACCGGAGTTGGAAGTCGTAGACGCCTTGAAGGCCGGTCCTGTCGACGACTACGTCGCCCAGGCTGTCCGCTAATTCGTAGGCCAGGGTGGACATCTCGATCTTCCGCGCCCTGAAGGTCCACACGTGGCCCTGGTTGCCGCCGGTAGTGCTGCCTTCGCCCGGATCGGCGGGCTTGAGCTTGAAGCCGGTTTTGGACACCAGGAGCGCATAGCCGGACATTTCTTTCGTGTCGTGGTGGACTGCCAGGTTGAAGCGGTCTTCGAGCAGGGTGCGCAGCATGAGCCAGCGGCCGTGGAACCTAGTGCCCGGAGGATATTTCGCGGTAATGTCGAAGCGGACTGATTCCATCCAACTCGGGCCGGTCACTTGATACGGCTGAACTTCGTAAGCCAGCACAATGAGGTTCTTCAGTGTCTGGTTGGTGAAGATGGTCTGGTCGGAGCTTCCTCTCGTCGAGGTACCGCCGCCGGACGTGTTGAGCTTGACGGTGGCCACTTCATAGGTCGGTCGTGCGGCTTGAGACTGGGACGAAACCGCGACCGAAGCGAGAAGCATCATTCCGGCAAGAATTGCGCGCGTCATAGTTCCACCCGCCTTCAACTTCTAGCACGCGCCCCGCTCTTGTGCAGGTGCAAGAAAATGAGCCAATCAGGCGAGCAGCCCACAAACCCATGACCTCGCATAAGATAAGACTCGGGTCCCCTAGCCTGCCGAGGTTGAATGAAAAAGCTCTTCTCAATTCTGTGTGTCTTCTCCGTTATCGTAATCCTCATCCCCGCGCATGCGGCACAAGCCCAGTTGCGGGCCCAGGCGCTGCCTCCTACCACGGCCGCGGTGCCCGCCCAGAATCTGAGCCAGGACATCGCCGCGCGCTCGCGTGATCTCTCCCGCCTGCTCAACGACATCTGGCAGGACAAGCTGAAGCACGAGCCGGAGTACGCGACCTACCTCGGCGACAAACGCTACGACGCTGAGCTTTCGGATTACTCTCCGCGCGCGGTCAACGACTCGCTCGCGCGAGGCCGCACCTTTATTGAGCGGCTCTCCGCCATCGACACCACCGGGCTGACGCAACAGGAACAGCTCTCCGCGGAGCTGATGCTGCGGTCGCTGATCGAGGACCAGGAGGGCGCGCCGTTCAAGGAGTGGCAGATGCCGGTCAATCAGTATGACGGCATCCAGCTCGACCTGCCACAGCTCGCCGAACACACCTCTTTCGACAACGCCGACGACTACGACAACTACATCGCGCGACTCGGCAAGATACCGCTGGCCTTCTCGCAGACCATGACCAACATGCAGACCGGCGTCGACGTGCACCGGACGCCGCCGCAGTACCTGATGGAAAAAGTGCTGGCACAGACTCAGGCGATCGCCGGGCAGAAGCCGGCGGACAGCCCCTTCGCGCTGCCGCTGAAGAAGTTCCCCAAGACCGTGAGCGCCGAAGAGCAGAAGCGCATCTCCGACGCCGTGCTGGACGCGATCACCACGAAGGTGCTGCCGTCCTACCAGCGCTTTGCGAAGTTTCTTACCTTCGCCTACATTCCCAACTGCCGCAAGGATCCGGGCATCTGGGCCCTGTCGGACGGCGACGCCTACTACGCGTTCCGCATCCGGCAGAGCACGACGCTGGACAAAACCGCCGCCGAGATTCACCTGATCGGCCTGCACGAGGTGAAGCGCGACGAGGCGGAGATGCTCACGATTGTTCATAAGCTCGGATTTGCCGACCTGAAGAGCTTCGCGGTCGCCCTGAAGGCGAATCCGAAGGAGCATCCTGCCTCCGCCGACGCACTGCTCAACGCCTACAAGGGCTACATCGCGCAGATGCAGTCGCGGCTGCCCGAGCTGTTTGGGACGCTGCCGAAGGCCAGGCTGGAAGTCGTGCCGACGCCGGCCTATATGGCTCCGAATCAGCCCCAGGCCTTTTACGATCAGGGCACGCCCGACGGCAAGCGCCCCGGCAATGTTGATGTGAACACTTACAGCTGGGCCGACCGATCGCTGGCCGATGTGGAGGCGGTTGCGTACCACGAGGGGATTCCCGGGCATCACCTGCAGATCTCGATTACGCAGGAACTAACCGGGCTGCCGGCGTTTCGCCAGCAGAGCTACTACACCGCGTACACCGAAGGCTGGGCGCTTTACTCGGAGCGCCTGGGCAAGGAAATTGGGTTCTACCAGGACCCCTATTCGGACTACGGACGCCTGGAGGCCGACATGTGGCGGGCGATTCGCCTGGTGATCGACACCGGCGTCCACTCCCAGCATTGGACGCGCCAGCAGATGGTGGACTACTTCCACGAGCACTCCACGCTGGATGAGACGAATGTGCAGTCCGAGGTGGACCGCTACATTGCGTGGCCGGCGCAGGCGCTCGGCTACAAGATGGGCCAGTTGAAGATTCTCGAACTGCGCGACCGCGCAAAGACCGCGCTGGGGCCGAAGTTCGACCTCAAGGCGTTCCACGATGTTGTGCTCGACTCCGGAGCGCTGCCGATGGATGTGCTGGAAAAGCAGGTCGACGCGTGGATCGCGGCGCAGAAAGCACACTGAGCCGCCAGCCAGTAACTTCACCTTTCTACAGCAAAATCACGGATCAAAATGCACGCAGCGGGCAGGCTCCTAATCGCGTTATGCCTGCATCCAACGCTCTACGACCGCAAGCCCGAAATCTTTAAGTGCTGAGGAGCGAAATGCAGTCATCGATACCAAATGCAGCGAAGGCGATGTGTGCGCAAAAGCCGTTGCACATCATTACGACGAGTTTTCTGGATGGAAATGAAGTGCTTGCAGGTTTCTCAGATGGAACCGCCGCGATCTTCGAGGCCGAGGAGTCGGAGAAGCTGAGACCGGCGCGCAAGCAGACCCTGCAAGCATGCTCGGCGCCCGCTCATGCGGACGGCCCGCCCGACCCGCCAAGGCCGTAGCGAGCGGCGCTCAGCACTCCGCCTAGGGGCGAGAAATGCTGCAGTTTGCTATTTGGTGTCGTCCTGTTCGAGCAAATGCCGGGCCTCTGCCAGTGGGATGATGTTCCCGTCCACACTTAGCTCATAGTCGCCCGCGTTCTCCGGCACGGAAATGACGGTTTCCACGGTATGACCGCGCTTGCGGAGGACTTGCACGAGGAGATCGATATCGATCATGGGTTAACTCCCAGTCAGGGAAGCTTTACGGCATCACTTCTTGGCAAACGAGCGCATCAGGATCACCAGGTTCCAGATAGCGTCGTCCTTGGCGCGAGGTCCTTCTGCAGGCATTTTCAACTTGTCATCGCCGTTCTTGATGATCAAAAAGAGTTCTCCGTCGGTCCTGTCCTTCAAGCTCGCCGGATCGGTAAGATCTTTCATTTTCAATTGCATATCCGCAACAAGTTCGCCTTTTCCGTTACCGTTCGGGCCGTGGCACATGGCGCAATCGATCCCATACACCATCTTGGCGTGAGCCTGGGATTCAGGCGTGGGTGTCACAGGATTTGTCATCGTTGCGGCAGCGGCCGGCGCGGCCTTTTCGGGCGCGGCAGTCGGCTCCTGGGGCAGAAACGCAAAGAGCAGCGCGGCGGGAAGGACGAATAAGAGTTTCAGCATTACGTGCCTCCATTCATTCGGGCGAATCCTGCGCCTCCTGCGAACACGGAGAAACGCCATCGCCCGAACCTACGTAAAGTCTGCTCCTGGGATCGCGTGCAAGCTGTGTCCTAGGTCACGTCTAAAGAGTGCTATCACCCCTTAGACCGAAGTGCCGATAAATGAGTCCGATATCCGCCTGTTTTTCCATACGCTGCAACTAGCGGCTCACCTTCCCTGGATAGGAAAGTTGAAGCTCGCTGTACACATTGCTGTTCCCAACCGGAGTCGATCCAGACCAGAACACCCCCGCTCCTCCAAAGGTGTTTGGCGTGATCGTGCCGCTCAGCGACAGCGTCTCGCCGTCCACCGTGTTGGAGCCTTTGACGGTCAAGTTGGTCCCAACTACCGACATGGTGATGGTCGTATCCGGCTTGAAGACTCCGGTCAGTTGCTGCTGATCGTTCAAGGGAGAGCCAACTCCATTCTGGATCTTGTAGAGCTGGAACATGCACTTTTCGGCCGATTGGATCGTCCGCCAGAAACGCAGGGAGTAGCCGGTCTTGGTGCGCGGGTCGTACTTGATGTAGATGTCCGCCCGCTCGACCCTGGCTCCGTCATCGGGAGATCCGGCAATGCCAAATCCCTGCCCGGCGGTCTTTTCCGGTGACATCACAACCTTGAACTGCATGTCTCCCGCTGGAGCGTCGTTCTGATAGAGGAGTTCCGCATGCGGAAGGGGCGCACGACCAAGGGCTGCGCCGGGGCCTCCGGCAGCAGCACCACCGGCTCCGGCACCACCTGCACGAGCGCCAGCGGCTGCACCCGGTCCGGCTCCTGCACCTGTGCCAAAACCTCCACCGGGCGCTCCTGCGGCTCCACTTACACGAAGGCCGTAGCCGTTCACGAGCGTGTCCCCGGTTACCGAGGTCCACGTGCCGATCACCGTCCACATCCCGTTCACAATCGATGGATTCTCCGTCTCCACAAAGTTGCGGAAGTTGGGATTCACCGTTGTCGAGGTGACGCTGGCGGCAGGGATGGGCTTGCTTGCGATTGCAGTAACTTCAGGGCCGGGATCGCTGATGTTGTGCTTGGGTTGAATGCTGACGCGAAGGTATTTGCCGACGTCGCCGGCGGTCAGCGTATAGCTTCGCAGGGGCATATTGCCGCGGCTGACGGCGACCTTGCGCGGGTTCGCACAGGAGGCGTCGTCACATTGATACCAGGTGATGAGCGACTGGTCTTCGTGGCCGCCGAGGCCGAGCACGTAGTGGACGGCAACCTTGCCGTTGAGCGGAACTGCAACCACTGGCTGGCTGGTGAATTTGGGTGGATCGAGGAACGTTGGTTCCACGTTTACGTGCACCGTGAGGTAGAAGCCATTTGCCGCTTTGGCCTTGACGGCAACGTATTCCGCGCGGCCGGTCTTGTTGTTGCCGCTGATCGTAACCTTGTTTCCCGTGGTCGAGCTGAGGGTGACCAGGTCGGACGCAGCGGACCAGGTGACCGGCGTGTCCTTCGCGCGAGCCGGCAATACGTTCGCGGTGATGGTCGCACTGGCTGCTCCCGTGCGAACCGTGGGCGACACGGCGCGGCTGACGAATGGCCCGCCGCCGGGAATACCTTCGGGTTGCGGAGGACCGGTGACGGTCATACGGAAGACGGCGCTGTCTTCGCTCTCATACTTTGCGCGCGCATTGGCCGGATCCCAGTCGTCGACCGGACCGTTGGGAAGAGCGGCGCGCAGCAGGTTCCACGGGTTGAAGGCCTTCACCTCTTCGTCGCTCAGTTCGCGTGAGAGCGTGTACGTCGGCGGACCCAGAAGGCTGTCCTTGATGGCGAGCGGCTTTCCGTTCGCGTCTTTCACGTGATAGGTAAGCGAGTAGAGGTTTTGCCGCACCGCGGCCTTCCACACCATCCACGCCACCGGAGACTTCGGCGTATTGACCGGCATCACACAGTTGATCAGCGTGTCCGGATTTCCGAATCCCTTGTAGAATTCGAGGCCCCGCGACGCCTTGAAGACGGTGTTGATGAAGGTGAGTCCCGAGGCCGACATGACGCCGTTACCGGTCGGGAAGTAAATTTCGGAGTCGTTGAAGACGCCGACCGTCCCACCGCCGAGGAAGTCGTCGGTGCCCTCGATGAATACGTTGGTGAAGTACGACCGCGTGGTCCGGATGAACGTCGTGTCCAGCCGGCTGAGGAAGGCGACGTGGGAATAGACGTGCTTGTCGCCCGTCATCTGGATCGCAACCGCCTGCGTGATCACGTCGGAGCGCTTTTTGAGGTTCTTCGAGGGGTCGCCGGGATACTCGTAGTCGAGGTTGGCGTAGTTCACGACGGTGAGGTTCATCATTGTGAAGCCGGTGGCGTTGATATCGAAAATGTAGCCGTTGTTGGTGGCACCCTCTTTGTTGCCCCGATTGTCGGCCAGCACCACCTTCCGGCGGTCGTCGGTGAGCCCGAGGATCGTAATGTAGTTCTTGGTGACCGATATGCTGTAAAGCGCAGACTCGTCAACGTGAAGGAAATACACGTCCGGCTTGATGCCGATGACGGTCGGCTTATCCGGCGTGCCGGCGGCCGCCGCGGCATAGGCTGCCTGCAACGTCTTGAATTTTCTGGTGGCCGGGTCGTCCTGGGAGAGGCTGCTGTCGACTAGGTAGTCGTACCGATAGTTCGTGGTGTCGAACTTTACGCCGGTATAGCCATTGAATGGCGCCGCATCGCGCAGATTGTCCTGCGCCTGGGCGACCGGCCAAACTACCGAGGCGACCAGCAATACCACTCCCAATCTCCGTTCGTACGCTCTCATAATGTCTCCTGACGGGATCCGCACAGATTTGCGCGCTGGCGATTGGTGACCACCCAGGCATACAGTCGGCAAATTGGTCGGATCACTGCGAGGAAACATTAAGCCAGCAATACGAGCCTGTCAATCGGTCCGTTTTTCTGGAATGCGCTGGCCAGAGACGCCCCTCAATCGCGAACCGGGAGACCTACTCTGGTAGCCTGTTTGCATGAGCACTGACACGTTCGAACTACCAGTCCAGGCGGGTGGCCTGCCCAATCTGCGCGTTGCCATCCTCGGCGCGGGCAAGATGGGCGGCATCCTGCTCCAGGCCTTTCTGAAGAACAACCTTCTGCTTCCCGAGCAGATCGTCGCGACGGTGCAGCATCCGGACCGCGCCCTGGCACTTTCCGTGCAGTTTGGCGTCGAGGTGGGCACCAACAACCTCGCGGCGGCCAAGTTCGCCGACGTCATCCTGCTGGGCGTCAAGCCGATGCAGGTCCCGGCCGTGGTCGCCGAAATTACCCCGGCGCTGACGCCGGACAAGCTGCTGCTCTCCTTCGCCGCTTCGGTGACGACGCGATCGATCGAGGATGCAGCCGGATGCGATCTCGCGGTGATCCGCGCGATGCCCAACACGCCGGCGATGCTGGCCGCGGCCATCACTGCGCTTTGCCCAGGGCGCTTCGTCGCGCAGAAGCAGATGGCGATCGCGCAGCGCATCTTCGAGACCGTCGGGCGCACCGTGGTGGTCGACGAGAAGCACATGGACGCAGTGACCGGCCTCTCCGGCTCCGGACCGGCGTTTCTCTACATCATCATCGAGGCGCTGGCAGAAGCGGGCGTCAACGTGGGGCTGCCGCGCGACGTTGCCACTCTGCTGGCTGCGCAGACGGCGTACGGTTCGGCGCGGATGGTGCTGGAGACCGGCTACCACCCGGCATTGCTAAAGGACCAGGTGACCACGCCGGCGGGCTGCACGGTCGACGGCATCCTCGAACTCGAGGAGGGCGGCCTGCGGGTAACGCTGATCAAAGCCGTCAAACGCGCAACTCAGCGTGCGAAGGAACTCGCCACGGGATGATTCAGCTACCGGGTAAATACGCTGGTTGACAATGCCTTTCTGACGACCGGATCGCGGGCAGAGGTGTGGCCGCCGTCACTGTTTTTGAAGCGGACGACGCAGTATATTGATGGATCGTGGCATGGCTGATTAGGGCCTGCCCGATGATTTGGAAACGGGAGCATAACCCATGATGAAGGCTCTGTTCAGGGCTTGTTTATTTGCAACATGTTTGTCCTTAGTTAGCTCGGTCGCTCAAGCGCAACAGAGGGTCCACGCAGTATCCGGAACGGTTACGTCGATCAATCCCAAGATAGGGATGACTGAAATCGACACCGACGACGGCTCCTCCGCGCACTTCCGATGGCTGAAGAAGTCCGAGGTTTCGGTTGAGTTCGACAAGACCGTAAGCGCAGACGCAGTCCCCGTGGACAAGTTCACGACCAAAGGAACCCACGTGATCGTCTACTTCTTCGGCGAGGGCGACGTGCGGACCGCGGTTGCCCTGCGCGACCTCGGCGACGGGTCTCTGGCGAAAAGCACCGGGACCGTTGTGAAGTTGAACCGTCGCGAACACCTGCTGACCATCAAGAACAGCTCAGGGACCGAAGAGTCGTTTCACGTTGACCCCAAGACGGTGGCCGATACGGCGACAGGCGTGATGGAGGGTTTCAAATTCGACTTGAGTAAGGGCGATCAAGTGCGAGTGACCGCCGCGCAGGCCAATGGAAGCGCAACAGCTTTGCTGATCGTCCCAGCGCTCTGAGGCCGTCCGCTTCCGTCGACGCCAACCCTGTGGCGAGACAACCGCATAGAATCGGATTATGCTTGCAGCGTCTGTGAACCCGGCCACGCACAACCGCATCCTGCCGCGCTTCGCGTGGTTCGCAGTCTTCTACAACGTGCTCGTCATTTTGTGGGGGGCGCTGGTCCGCGCGAGCGGCTCGGGCGCTGGCTGCGGCAATCACTGGCCGCTGTGCAACGGCCAGGTAATTCCGGTGTCGCCCGGTTTTCATACCGTCATCGAATTCACGCACCGGCAGATGACGGTTGGCTCGACGTTGGTCGTGATCGCATTGCTCGTCTGGACCTTTCGCGCGACGGTGAAGGGCCACGCAGCACGTGGATTTGCAATTGCGTCGATGCTCCTGCTGCTCAACGAGGCGCTGCTCGGTGCGCTGCTGGTGAAGCTGGGATACGTGACCGGCAACCAGTCTTCGGGGCGCATGGTGTTGCTCTCGATCCATCTCAGCAACACGCTGCTGCTGGTGGCCGCACTGACGTTGACCGCACGATTTCTCTCGACTGGCCAGCGCTGGGCTGGACTGCACCGCGCGCTAGGATTCGGGTGGGGGGGCGCCGGACTCGCGGCAACAATTGGCGTCGGCGTCAGCGGATCGATGGCTGCGCTGGGCGACACGCTCTTCCCTGCCGTCTCGCTACGCGCCGCATACGCACAGGATTTCGCGGCCAGCTCGCCGTGGCTGCTGCGGCTGCGCCTTGTCCATCCGATCAGCGCGCTGGTCGCTGCTCTCTTTGTGATCTGGCTGATTGGCCGCTCGCGCCAGATAGGCCAACATGAAGCTGCCCCAGGTGAGCCAGACAGACAAGAGATAACCCGCGCACGCCTTGCGGGCCTGGTCCTCGGCCTGCTCGGTCTCCAGTTCGCGCTTGGCATCGCCGACGTGCTACTGCTTGCGCCCGCGTGGATGCAACTGCTCCACCTGCTCGGCGCCGAACTTTATTGGGTTGCGCTGGTGCTGCTCGCGGCGGAGACGATCTGGCCGACAGGAACGCTGGCGTTGTCCGGAACGCCGACACCCTCGCCGGTGACGACCACGGTCGCGTAGGCTTCTCATTTAATAAGGAACACAAGAAACCCGGACACGATGGTCCTGTGCCCGGGTCATTCCTTGAATCTCATCTGCGGCTAAGCCATTAGCCTGGCCGTCGCCCGCTCAGGCCTTAATGAGTTTCCGGCTTGCCTGCGACTGCATCCCCGGCATTCTCGGTCGCGTGAGCAGTGCTCTTAGCGGCAACTTTGGTGCCGTGGGCAGTGTCCTTGGCTGCGACCTTGGTTCCATGCGCGGTGTCCTTGGCGGCTACCGTCGTGCCATGCGCTGTGTCCTTGGCCGCGACTTTGGTTCCGTGGCCGACATCCTCGGCTCCGACCTTGGTGTCGTGTCCGACCACTTTGGCGCCGTCCGCGGTCTTATCTGCCGCGACGGCCGTGCCATGAGCCGTCTTATGGTAGACCTTCTTGGTCGCATGCCCTGTGTCCTTAGCGGCATCTTTCGTCGCGTGGCCGGTATCGACCGCGGCATCCTTGGTGGCGTGCCCGGCGTCCTTCATGTCCTGGCCCGCATCCTGAGCGTACGCCGCTCCGGATCCAAGCCCCACTGCAAGCCCTGCGGCGAGCAAAAATCCTGTCATCCGAATCGTCTTCATGCTTCGTCCTCCGGCTTGCTCTCGGCAGGCCATACTCAAGTAGATTCGCCAAACCGGCGGCGAGATGTACGGGACGTGAGGATTCGCTGGACGGTCGAATGGCAACTGCTCGCCAAAATGCGTATATTTCTCTACGTCTGCAAAATTAGTTCTCGACTCGAACAGACCGGCCGAAGCACCCATAGTTCCGCCGGCGGAATGGAAGCATGATCCCGATGCACTTTGCCCCGATCCCCGCCGTTTTCTTCTTCGCCACCCAGTTGACTCACCTCGCGCCGGTCGATTTCGCCATCCTGCTGCTGTACTTCGCGATGGTGATCTTCGTCGGCTTTTACGTGAAGGGATCAACCAACACCAGCGAACAGTTCTTCCTTGCCGGGCGCGAGATGTCGGCGTGGATCGCCGGACTCAGCTTCGTCTCGGCCAACCTCGGATCGCTCGAGTTGATGGGCTGGGCGGGTGCGGCCTACCAGTACGGCATCCTCGCGATCCACTGGTACTGGATCGGCGCGATTCCCGCGATGCTGTTCCTCGGCATCGTGATGATGCCCTTCTATTACATCTCGAAGACGCACTCCGTTCCGGGCTACCTGCAACTTCGCTTCGGCGAGGGCGCGCGCGCGCTGTCGGGCGTCTCCTTCGCGTTCATGACGGTGCTGATGTCGGGCGTCAACATGTACTCGATGGCGCTGGTGATGAAGGTGGTGCTGGGCTGGAACATCAACTTCTCGATGTGGGTCGGCGCGGTGACAGTGGCGATCTACGTCATGCTCGGAGGCCTGCGGTCGGCCATCATCAACGAGGTGCTGCAGTTCGTACTGATCTGGGCGGGAGCTGCACTGATTCCGATCCTCGGCCTGATTGAGGCAGGCGGCTGGACCAACCTGAAGGCGCTGATCATCGCGCGCATGGGCGACCCGGCTTACATGCACATCTGGTCGACCACGGGCAGCTTCAGTTCCAATCCCATGGGAGTCCAGTGGACCGGCCTGGTCTTCGGACTCGGCTTCGTCATCTCCTTCGGCTATTGGACCACCGACTTCCTGGTCGTGCAGCGCGTGCTCTCCGCGAATAATCTTCGCGCGGCGCGGCTGGCTCCAATCATTGGTGCAGCGTTCAAGATGTTCGTGCCGTTCTTCGTCATTCTGCCAGGACTGCTGGCGCTGGTGCTGTTGAAGGATTCCGCCGGACACCTCATCCAGCTCTACCCAACCGACTCGGACATGGTCATCAACCACGGCGCGCACAGCTTCAACGAGGTGCTTCCGATGATGATGGTGCGGTACCTCGGGCCGGGCCTGTTGGGCCTTGGCATCACCGCGCTGATCGCGGGCTTTATGTCGGGCATGGCCGGCAACGTCAGCGCCTTCTCTACCGTCTGGACATACGATATCTACGGCGCGTACCTCAACAAAAAGGCCTCCGACGCGCACTACGTTCTGATGGGCCGCTGGTCGACCATCCTCGGCATGGCGGTCTCGGTCGGCACGGCCTACCTGGTGATGAGCGCGGCCAGCATCATGGATTACGTGCAGGAACTGTTCAGCTTCTTCATCGCGCCACTGTTCGGCACGGTGATTCTAGGCATGCTGTGGAAGCGCGCCAGCAAGGCGGGCGGCTTCTGGGGCCTGCTGTGCGGCACCGCGTCGTCTGTCTTCATGTGGCTGGCGGTGATGCACGACAAGACCAACATCCGATTCATGATTTTGGAGCCGCATGCGTCGGCCGACACCATCATTCGCGTGCAGGCCATGGCCGCCAACCTGTACCGCGCGCTGTGGTCGTGGTGCATCTGCGTGATCGTCACCGTCGTGGTCAGCTACATGACGAAGGCGACGCCCGAAGCGCAACTTACCGGCCTGGTCTACGGTTCGACCGTGATTCCGCATGACGGGTCAAGGAACGTTTTCGAGAAGCCGATCTTCTGGGCGGTTGTAATCGCCACCGTCCTGTTCATCCTCAACCTCTGGCTCTGGTAACCCAACTGGCTCTCGCAAGGAAATGACAATGACATCGCAACCCGAAGCACCGCATCCCCATCACGTCGATCCCAGCACTGAGCAGGCGCTGTCCATCTGGTTCTTCGTCGGCGTCCTCATGCTCTCCAGCGGACTGATCATCTTCGGCCAGGGCATCTACGAGTTCTGGCACCCGGGCACGACCGTTCTCGCCAACCTGCACCCAGCCTTCTGGTGGGGAATGCTTATGGTACTGTTCGGCGGCTTCTACACCTTCCGATTCCGGCCCGAAATGGACTAGAACCTTAACACCGATCGACTCCGAGAAAACCGATTCAAGAGATTCAGTGGATCGACATACGGTGAGCGCAATCGGGTTTTTCATTTACCTTTTTTTGAATTGGCTGCATCGGTGAAAATCGGTGCTAAGCCCTTTCCAACCGGCCGCGCAAAAGGCCAAGGAGTTTCAAGAAATGTCCCGACCAATGACCATGGGAGTACTCGTAGGCAACCGCGGATTCTTCCCCTCGCACCTCGCCACCAGCGGCCGGCTTGAAATCATCGCCGCGCTTGAGGCCGCCGGCATCAAGCCCATCGTGCTGCACCCGGACGTCACCGCCCACGGCGCAGTGGAGACTTACGAGGACGCGAAGAAATGCGCCGCCCTGTTCAAGGAACACGCCGCCGAGATCGACGGCCTCATCATCACTCTGCCGAACTTCGGCGAAGAGCGCGGCCTGGCCGACGCGATCCGTCTCGCCGACCTGCGCGTACCGGTGCTGATCCAGGCCACGCCCGACGCGCCCAGCAAGATGACCATCGCTTTCCGCCGCGACAGCTTCTGCGGCAAGATGTCGATCTGCAACAACCTGAAGCAGTACGGCATTCCCTACTCGCTGACAACGCTGCACACCGAAGCACTTGACTCGACCGAGTTCAAGGCCGACCTCGCGTGGTTCGCCGCGGTGTGCCGAACGGTTCGTGGGTTGAAGAACGTTCGCTTCGGCGCGATCGGAGCGCGGCCCACCGCGTTCAACACCGTGCGCTATTCCGAGAAACTGCTCGAGCGCTCCGGCATCACCGTCGAGACGCTCGACCTCAGCGAAGTGATGGGCCGCATTGGGCGCATGGCGGATAACGACGACGCCGCGCAGGAGAAACTCGCCGCAATCAAGAAGTACATTCCCGTTGGCCAGACGCCCGAGGCCGCGCTGCTGAAGATGGCTAAGCTGGGCGCCGTCATCGACCACTGGATGAAGGCGAGCGAACTGACGGTGAGCGCCGTTCAGTGCTGGACCTCGATCGAGGAGTTCCTCGGCATCGTTCCCTGCACCGTCATGTCGATGATGAGCGAGAACTTGATCCCGTCGGCGTGCGAGGTCGACGTGCTCGGCACGCTCTCGATGTATGCGCTGACGCTCGCGAGCGAGACGCCCTCGGCGCTGCTCGACTGGAACAACAACTACGGCGAGGACCCGAACAAGGCCGTCTGCTTCCACTGCTCGAATCTGCCGAAGCACTTCTTCAAAGAAGGCGTGAAGATGGACTATCAGCTCATCATCGCGGGAACGGTGGGCAAGGAGAACACGCACGGCACGCTCGACGGCACGGTGAAGGCGGGGCCGATGAGCTTCGCGCGCTTCTCCACCGACGACTTCGCCGGCCAGATCAAGGGCTACGTCGGCCAGGGCGCGTTCACGAACGATCCGCTGAACACCTTTGGCGGAGCGGGCGTGGTCGAGATCCCCAACATGCAGTCGCTGCTGCGCTACATCTGCGAGCACGGCTTCGAGCACCACGTCGCTGCCAGCTTCTCGACCACCGCCGCGCCGGTCTACGAGGCTGCCAGCAAGTACCTCAACTGGCCCATGCACTGGCACAAGTAAACGCCGCAGACACCGCTGCTGCTTGGCGGCCTTATTGAGCGGCGTTGCTCTGCTTGGCAGGCGGCTTCGCAGTCACTCGAACCGTGACGCCAGTCATGTCGGTATGAATCACCATCGGCTGCTGCGCGTTGGCATAGGCCTGCACCGTCGTCTCCTTGGTGTAGGTCGCGGGAACGCATCCACCGTTCGCGGAGTTCGGGCAGTTCGGCATCTCCTGGCGGGTCACCTCGCGCGGATTGGTGACTCTCAGCGTGTACTCGCCCTCCGGCACATACAGGAAGTGGAATGCCTCATCGTCGCCGCTCACCGTAGTACTGGCGAGCATTGCGTTGTCGTCCGAATCGTGGAGTTCCACCTTGCCGGCGTTGACCGTCTGGCCCGTAGCAGAATCGACCAGCGTACCCGATACGGAATGCAGCTTGGCCAGCGAGATCTCTATGTCGTTGCCGTCGGCCTGCTCCCCGTCACCCACTTTGACCGTCTTCGCGTCGCGCTGGCGTACCACGTCGCCGCAGTAGACATCCAGCGTGAAGCCTGCCTTGGGGCCTGACGAGCCGCTGTTGCGAAAGATGTAGGTGGTCTGCGTATCGTGGATGTCGACCGTGGCCTTCAGCAGGTATTCGCCCGGGGGCAAGCCCACCAGACGGAAGCGGCCCCGGTCGTCGGTGGAATCCACGAAGGACATAGCTGCGATCAGGTGGGTACGAAACTTGACCCATTTCCCGGCCTTGTCCTTGCGCAGCAGCGAGACCTCGGTAGCGGCGTATGGCGCGCCGTCGTCGAACCGGACCGTGCCGGCAATGGTTGCGCCCTTCACCAGTACCACCTCCGTGGTCGTGGTTCGGTTGGCTACAACCGTCACTGTCGTCAGCAGTTCGGCGATCAGATTTTTTGTCTGTGCATCGGGATGGTTCAAGTCATCGCGCGACAGTTCCGACAGCGGCGAGAGATACCCCAGCTTCTCGGCGATTACGTAGTAGTCGCCCGGCGCGACGTTGGGGATCGTAAACGACCCGTCCAGCAGGGTGCCGACCACCGTAGTCGTGGCCTCGGACTTGCTGCTCCGTGTTTCTGGGCCGATGGCCGGGGAAGCAAGGTCCACCACCGGCTGCAATACCACCGAAGCCATTCGCGCCGGTAGATGGCTATCGCCGCAGATCACGTGCCCGGTCACGGTGCCCGTCGCTGCTGGCGCTGCGACCACCGCGGGCGCCGTGGGTGCCGCAACCTGCTGTGCGATGAGTCTGGCAGACACGGCCAGTACCAAAACGAAAGCCCAACGATTCAGGCGCATTGATAATGCCTCTTCCCTGCGAATGCGAAAGTTTAGCATTCTGGCGCGTTGAGTATTCTGGCGCAATAAGACGTACCCATCGCGTTCGGGGTCTATTCAACTACGCGAGCTGCCGAGTAGACTGGGTCGTCCCGTACTGTTGCAACAAATCCTCAAGGGTGAAACCGATGAACCTCCGCTTATCGACGATTCTCTGTACGTCCTCTCTTCTCGCCGCGACACTGTTTGCCCAAACCCCGACCCAGCCTGTAACGCCGCCAGTGGCGCAAGCCAGCCCGGATGCGACCCAGCCTCCGCGCAGGGTTCCGGAGCCGCCCTACAAGGCCACCATTCCACCCTCTCCAGGCGACCTCACCGTCTGGCCCCGCGGCGTCTCGCCGCTGGAGGTCGGCAAGGCGCTGGCCGAACACTTCGTGACAACGCCGCTGGGCCGGGGCATCGCGTATCCCGAGGTCTGCTCCTGGTACGGCGCATTCACCTTCGCCCAGATCACCCACGACGACGCGCTGCGCGACAAGCTCATCGCACGGTTTGCGCCCATCATGCCCGGCGGTCCAGAGACCCATCGCATGCCGCAGCGTCACCACGTCGACGACTCCATCTTTGGCGTGGTTCCACTCCAAATCGCGATTCAGACGAAGGGTCTTCCGACGTATGACCCGAAGTATCTCCAACTCGGCACCTGGTGGGCGGACCGCCAGTGGGGGCCGCTCGCGCCCGACAGTCCCGCTGAATTGCCATTGGGTGAACACAATGCGCTGGTGAAGGATGGCCTGTCTCCGGAGACGCGCCTTTGGGTCGATGACATGTACATGCTGACCATGCTGCAGCTTGAGGCTTACCGCGCCACCGGCGACCGCAAGTACCTCGACCGCGACGCGCACGAGATGGTCACCTATCTGGACCGGTTGCAGCAGCCGAACGGACTTTTCTTCCACGCGCCCGACGTGAAGTACTTCTGGGGGCGGGGCGACGGCTGGTTCGCGGCCGGCATGGCGGAGATGCTGCGCAGCCTGCCCGCCGACCACCCCGATCGCCCGCGCATCATGGCCAGCTACAAGCTGATGATGGCCGCGCTGCTGAAGTATCAGGGCGCGGACGGCATGTGGCGCGAGCTGATCGACCACCCCGAGGCATGGCCCGAAAGCTCCAGTTCCGCCATGTTCAGCTTCGCCCTGATCACCGGCGTCAAGCACGGCTGGCTGGACGCCGCCACCTACGCCCCCGCCGCCCGCCGCGGATGGATTGCCGTGGTCGGCTACGTCGATCAGAACCACGACGTCACCCAGGTCTGCACCGGCACAGGCAAGTTCGACAGCATGCAGTATTACCTCGATCGCAAGCGCGAAACCGGGAACCTGCACGGCCAGGCGCCCGTGATGTGGGCTGCGTCGGCATTGCTGCGCGACGAGAAGTAAGCCATCACTCTTGGGCCGCTGACTGACTTGGATCACTTAACAGTCTGCGCAAATTATTCATCTCAGCCGTCTACAATGAGCCTTTGCTAGCCAGACACGCATCACTTAGGGCAAGGAAATCCTAGAAGGTCTTCAGGGAGATCGGACATGAAGAGGATCGTGCTGTGCATCTTGGCACTTGTTACGGGAATAGGAAGCGCCACGCACGCCCAGATTGTCTCTGGCACATGGCAAGGAACCATTAGCGCCGGTAGGGACCTTCGAATCATCGTGAAGATCACTGACGACGATGGCCGACTGAAAGGCGCCATGTATAGCATTGACCAAGGCGGCCAACCCATTGCGCTCTCCTCGGTCGGCCTGCAGGGGACAACCTTCACGTATGCCGTCGCTTCGATCAATGGCAGCTACAAAGGCACTTTGAGCGCCGATGGCAACTCCATCGCGGGCATCTGGACGCAAGGCGACCGCCCATTGCCTCTGAACTTAGTACGTGCGACCAAAGATACGGCGTGGGAGATTCCCGAGCCACCCAAGAGCATGGCAGCGGACGCGGATCCCTCCTTCGAAGTCGCCACCATCAAGCCCAGCAAACCGGAAGCGCAGGGCAAGGCTTTCTTGTTACGCGGGCGCACCGAATCCACCTTCAATACGACGCTCGCCGACCTTATCGAATTTGCTTACGACATGCACGCAAAACAGATCGTCGGTGGACCGGACTGGATCGACAAGGACAAATATGACATTTCCGGAGTGCCCGATAAAAAGGGTCAGCCCAGTTATGAACAAGTGAAATCAATGATGCAGAAGCTGCTGGCAGACCGGTTTCAGCTCACTTTTCATCATGACAAGAAGGAACTGTCCGTCTACGTGCTGTCAGTGGCGAAGAACGGCCCGAAGAATGTCACGAAGAGCGCAGCTACACAGCCGGGCTTCTCCATCCCTATCAGTCCGGCGCCGGGAGGAATCAAACTGTCGGTACGAAATGGGACGATGACCAATTTTGCCGTCTTTGGGCTGCAGGGAGCCGTTCTGGATCGGCCTGTTCTAGACCAGACTGGGCTGAAGGACAGATTTGATTTCGCCTTGATCTGGATGCCCGATGATTCACAGTTCGGCGGCCACATGCCCATTCCACCCAGCGACAATTCTGCACCGGGCCTGTTCACAGCAATCCAGGAACAGCTTGGCCTGAAGCTGGACGCGGTGAAAGCTCCGGCCGATGTGCTGGTGATCGATCGCGCGGAGAAGCCGTCCGCCAATTAGGTAGCGATTGGGGTTTCTTGATTCGCCGCGGAACAGTCGAGCGAGCTTTGAGCGTCCTTCCTGCTGCACGACCAGAAGTAATGTCCGCCCCGAACAACCCTGTGTGATGGAGATCACAGTCTGCGTCCCGCCCTGCGGGTATTCTGTTCTTGCCCGGGACACGCAGAGTTTTATGTTGCCCATGGTCCTGCCGCCGCGATCTATCGGCGGCATGGCTTTTTAAGCAACCCCTGAACGGGCGCAATCGCCGGTGGTGTCCTAATGGTGCAGAGTTAGGACACTACCCAATCGCCCCCGGCATTGCGAAATCCGGCAAACTCCGCCATACTTAGGTGTTGGGTTGTGTGAGCTGTGGTTCCGCCTGCTTGTCCGGTGGACCGCTCGAGTTCATCTCTTCGCCCACATACCGTTTTCTCTGAGAGGAATTCCAAGTGTTGATGATTCGTTTGGCGCGCGTTGGCGCCCGCAAGCAGCCCCACTACCGCGTCGTTGTGATTGAAAAGGACCGTGCCCGCAACGGCCGTTCCATCGAGGTTGTCGGTACGTACAATCCCCGCACCGCCCCCGCCTCGCTGGAACTCAAGCGGGACCGGATCGATTACTGGGTCGGCAACGGCGCCAGGATGTCGGAGCGCGTCGGCAAGCTCTTTGCCCAGCCCGCCGCTGAACCCGTCAGCGCGGCCTAGTTACCGGGATTGGACCGGTAACCGCCGGCCAGTACCCAAAGAATCTCTCATTATGCCGTCTTTCAGACGGAAACTTTACTGTTTCTTCACGTAGACTCATCGCAGGCCTGCTTGCAAGCCGGGTGGGCCTGCGTTTCCCCTTGACGCCTCCCCCCAAGGTGGTATAACGCTACTGCACCGGCGGAACGTCATTCAGCCCTTAAGACCTCACCCCAGAATGAGGCTATCGGCTGAAAGAGCCGGAGCAGCATACTCCTACGAGGTGTCTGTGATGATCGAAGCAACGCCAACTGACAGCGAACCAACAGAGCGGATGAAGCAACTTATCCTGGAGATCGTCCAGGCGTTGGTTGACCAGCCCGATGATGTCTCCGTCGAGATGCTTGACGACCACGATTCCACAGTCATACGACTGCGGGTCGCGCACCAGGACATCGGCAAGGTCATCGGCAAACAGGGCCGGACGGCGCGCTCTCTACGCACCATTCTCGGCGCCGCCAGCATGAAGCTGCACCATCGCTTCGCGCTCGATATTCTGGAGGACGGCGACGTACGACAGGCGGACTAACCCTACACCGGTCGCCGCCGGTCAAGTGAAGCATCTCGCTGCTCGACAACGGCTGCGAAGGGGCCGCACGGCGAAGGTCAGCCCTTGCACACAGATCTGCCAGCATAGGTAACATGCGTCCCATGGAAGCGACTTCGCAATGGATCGTGCTGGCCCACATCCTTCGGCCCCAGGGACGCAGAGGTGAACTTCTCGCCGACCTGTTCACCGATTTTCCTGAGCGCTTCGACCAGCACCGCCAAGTGTGGCTCGCTCCGCAGGGCTTCGCCGATCAGGACTCCGCCGAGCCGCATTCAGCCGCAGCAGCCGAACCGGCTGAGGTCGCCGCGCATTGGCTTCCCGTCGGCAGGAACGCGGGTCGAATCGTCTTCCACTTCGCTGGCATCGACACCATCGAGCAAGCAGAGAAACTCGCCGGCAAGGAAGTCATCGTGCCCCTCACCGAGCGCCTGCCGCTTGACCCAGGCGCCGCCTACATCTCCGACCTGATCGGCTGCACTGTCTACGACCGCGGCGTCGCGCTGGGTGTCGTCGACAGCGTCGAGTTCCCTACTTCGCCGGATGGCTCACGACGGCTGGAAGAAGCCGCTCCGCTGCTCGCCATCACATCCTCGGAAGGCGACGAGATTCTCGTCCCATTCGCCAACGCTTTCCTGCTTGAGCTCGACCTGGCGGCAAAGTCCATCCGCATGGCCCTGCCCGAGGGACTGGCCGACATCAATGCCCAGGGCAATCGGCCGGCTGCGAAAGAATGAGCTGGCGTTCTACACTGCGAATGACTCTCCGGCCCGGCACACATGCGCTTTGACATCCTCACCATCTTTCCCAACTTCTTCTCGGGGCCGCTCGACCACGGCATCCTGAGCAGGGCTATTGCTACCGGCGCGGTGGAGGTGGCGACGCATGACCTGCGCGCGTTCACGCATGACCGCCATCGCACCGTCGACGACCGCCCATTTGGCGGCGGCGAGGGAATGGTGCTGAAGGCACAGCCCATCTTCGAATGCGTCGAGTCGCTCGGCGGCATTGCGACGAAAGCAGACCGCGATCTGTCACGCCAGTCGGTAATTTTGCTCTCTGCGCAGGGAAAGCGTTTTACGCAGGCGACGGCGCATCGTCTCGCTACGCTGGAGCGCGTCGTGCTCATCTGCGGCCGCTACGAGGGCGTCGACGAGCGCGTCTGCGATCTGCTCGCGGACGAGGAACTCTCCATCGGCGACTACGTCCTCTCGGGCGGCGAACTGGCCGCGGCCGTGGTGCTCGACGCAACTGTGCGCCTGCTCCCTGGAGTGCTCGGCCACGCCGACTCGTCGCGCTACGAGAGCTTTGGCGCAGGCGACGATCCCGCCGATGCGTTGACTGCCGACGGCGTGCCGCGATCAACTCACGGCGCAGGCGGTCTGCTCGATTATCCCCACTACACGCGCCCCGCGGAGTTTCGTGGCGTAGCCATTCCCGAGGTGCTGGGAGGAGGAGATCATTCCGCCATCCGCCGCTGGCGCCGCCAGATGGCGCTGGAAAAAACATGGCGCAACCGGCCGGATCTGCTCGCGCTCGCCGCGCTAAGTGACGATGACCGCGAGTTTCTGGCTGGTCTCGGCTTTCCGGAAAGGGATTGACGTCCCTGCAGGAGTTGTCTTATTTTGTGGGACAATATAGGATAATGGTATGCCACGCGCCGGAACAACCCGCACTTTCACGATCAGCTTTCCTCCCGATCTCGCCGAACAGGTCGAGCGTTTGGCGAAGAAAGAAAGTCGCACCACCAGCGAACTCTTTCGCGAAGCCTTCCGCGCCTACCGCGCAGAACGGCTTCGGGCCATCCTTGACGAATCGAATGCGGAAGCGAGCGAGAGGGGTTACAACGGATACGGTCCCGAGGATGTTGAACGCCTCGTTGACGAGGACCGAGCCGAGCAATGGGCTCTCAAGCAAGCTGCCAAACGGTGATCATCGTCTTAGATTCCAGCGCCTGGGTCTCGGCCCTGGTATTTGGCGGTGTTCCCGGACAAGCGCTGATAGAAGCTCAAACTGTTGATGCGATGCTGACCTGCACTCAGCTCGAAGACGAAGTAGTCCGCATCATGTGCGAGAAGTTTGGTGACTCTCCGGAAAAAGTTAGGAAGCGCATGAGAGCCTTTCTAAAGGATTCGACGCGAGTCATTGTTACCGGAAGGCTCGCTGGCATCTGTCGCGATCCAAAGGACGATTTCATTTTGGAGTGTGCCGAGACCGGCAACGCAGACTTGATCGTCACCGGCGATAAAGACTTGTTGTCGCTTGGGCGTTTCGGAGCCACCGAAATTCTCACTCCAAGGCAATATCTGGATCGTGCCGGAGATCGACCACGCCGCGGTTGAAAATCGCGCTCTGGCTGAGCGAACCCGGAGTATAGTGGCCCCGTACTTTCCAAAGGAGTTTTATGAGTCGCACGCGCGTACCGCTTTACCTCGTAATTTCTGCTTCCCTGCTAGCCGTATCCTGTTTCATCTTTGCTCAGGACGTGCCCCGGCCACCACATCTCAGCAAGCCGTCGCTTATGCTCATGCTGCCGAAGCGGACCCGCTCGGCCCACAGGCTGATCAGCAGCGGAAGGCAGCAATGGCCTACGCGGAGAACGACCACACCAGCCATGTAAGCCTCTGCCAAACTGTCTTCAATCAGATGAATTCTGACAAGAGCAACCACGGGCATGACATTTCGATCCAGATGCTAATCTCCACAGCTGCTTTCTTGTATGAACATCCCGAGGCGGCCAGCGATTCAAGAAGTCAGAACGTCGCCGGACTGAACTCTGCGTTGAATGTCTACGAGAAGTTTCTGGCGGCAGATCCTAAGACCAAATATTCCTTCTATGACAACCTGCTCAAGAAGCGGGCCGAGGGAAAGCTTGAGAAGGAAGTCGCAGGCATGTGTCCCAAGTAAGAGTCCGTAACTTCCAGGCCCTCAATGCTTCCTGGTCCGCGATTTCGTGGGTGCGAATCTCCGGCTCAAAACTTCCGAAAATCGTGTAAACTAAAGATTCGAATTCTGAACAAGAAAGCACCTATGTCTATTCATCCGATTATGCAGAAACTGGCCGCCAAACTTGAGCGGACCGACCACCCCGCCTTTGCTCCCGGCGACACCGTCCGCGTACAGGTCAAGATTCGCGAAGGCGAGAAAG
>OCZT010000727.1_pt1 | contig 33347 bp, 28 predicted proteins | sample 1539031 | NCBI WGS metagenome assembly OCZT01 (sample SAMEA3539308, study PRJEB22396) | soil metagenome | biome: tundra; feature: field; material: soil | place: USA | collected 2010-05 | depth 0.15 m | reverse complement strand
GCTCGACCCGGCTCCGTGAGTGGGCTCGGCGAAACAAGAATTCGAAGTACATCCCTGAAGCACTGCTGGAAGCCTGGGGATTTGAGATCGAGTCGACGCTTTAGAAATCAACCGAAGCAGAATGCGAGCGCCGCCTGATCCAAGGGCGGCCTTTTCGTTTATGACGAGACGATGTTCGGGGATGGCGGCGACGATATGATTGAGTTGGAGACACTATGAAGCAATACAAAACGGGAAGGGTTCTGTCGGCCCTCTTTCTTGGTGTGATGTTCGGTCTGTACCACCATTTCGACGAGGTGCGCTGGCTGCGGAACGGCCGTGATGCGTTTCTCGCTTCGCAAAGCCTCAAGTTTGACAAATTCACGCACTATCACGCGGCGACGACGATGCTGATCGCGGGAATCATCGTCGCGGCGATTGTCTTCGGTCTTTATGAACTGATTGCAGCCGGAATTACCAAGGTGCTGCCGCCCGGCACCGCTGAGGAATAGAAATGATGCAGCAACCGCGGGAGACGGTCTTCGCCGATGTGGAAGATGCGGTCGAAGAGATACGCGCCGGCCGCATGGTGGTCGTCGTCGACGACGAGGATCGCGAGAACGAGGGTGATCTTACCCTTGCCGCCGAGTTCGTCACGCCCGAGGCCATCAACTTCATGGCGCGTTTTGGCCGGGGTCTCATCTGCCTGGCGCTGACCGAGGAGCGCGCGGACTACATGCGCCTCAGCCCCATGACATCCGAGAACACGTCGCGTTTCGGAACGGCCTTTACCGAGACCATCGAGGCGCGCGAGGGTGTAACGACGGGCATCTCTGCTGCCGACCGCGCGCACACGATTCGTATCGCCATCGATCCGACGTCGACCGCGAATGATCTTGCGCGTCCGGGCCACGTGTTCCCGCTGCGCGCGCGCAAGGGTGGCGTGCTGGTGCGTGCCGGTCAGACTGAAGCCTCCGTGGATCTCGCACGCATGGCGGGACTGGTTTCCGCCGGGGTCATCTGCGAAGTGATGAACGAGGACGGGACCATGGCGCGCGTGCCCGATCTGATCCGGTTCTGCGCCGAACACGGCTTGAAGATGCTCACAGTGGCCGCGCTCATACGCTATCGTCTGCAGCACGAGCGCTACATCCATCGCGTCGCCGAGGCGATGCTGCCGACACGGTACGGCGAATTCCGCATGATCGCGTACGAGAGCGAAGTGAATGGCACAGAATCGCACGTGGCGCTGGTGTACGGCAGCGACACTGAGAAGAAGGACGATGCCGGGCCGATGCTGGTGCGCGTGCATACTCACTGTCTGGCCGGCGACGTCTTCGGCGCGACTTTGTGCGACTGCCGCGCCCTGGTGGACAATTCGCTGCGCATGATTGCGGAGGCGGGTCGCGGTGCGCTGGTCTATCTGCACAACGGCGCAAGGGGCTTCGGCATCGACCGAACTAATGTTGTCAACACGGGGGTTCCCGCACCGGGTACTGTTGCGCCTCACCGGTTGCTGCTGCACCGTGATGCGAGCCGCGATCCAAGATCAAACGATGGTGAAGAACGCCACCAGCGGACCCAGCGCACACTGCGCCAGGTCGGGCTCGGCGGGCAGATTCTGTCTGACCTCGGCATTCGTCGCATCCGCCTGCTGACGAATACACCTACACATATTCCTGCGCTGCAGGGCTTCGGCATTGAGATCGTTGAGCAGGTGCGGATCCCCATTGGCGTTGCCACCGCCGTTACTTCACAGTAAGGTTCAGCGTGACCGTCTGCGTGATTGGCAGTCCGCCGCTGACCGAGCTTGCCGTCACCTGGTACTGGTAGACTCCCGCGGGAACGTAGCGCAAGTTGGAAGGGATGACGCTGTTGCCACCGCATCCTCCGGCCGAAAGCAGTGCGATGGCCGCGAAGACAGCCCATGCGATTGGACCGACCCGGCGCCATGCTGGGTGCCGCGATGTGCGCGCCTTCCACGTGAAGATGATTGCGGGAAAGATCAGGCAAAGCGCAGTGTCGCCAAAGCTGCGGCCGTGCTTTGCTGGCGCGGGGTCTGCCGCGATCGAGGTGACGGTGTTGAGCGTGGCCACAGCGCTCTCAGTCGCGCCAGCCATGGAGACACTCGACGGGAGCAGCGAGCAGTACGCGAATTGTGCCGGCATGATGGTCGCGCAGTTGAGTACAACCGTCCCGATGAAGTTGCTCACTGGCGTTATCGTCAGGTTGTAGGTGGCGGGTGAACCGCCAGCGACCGTGGCGGATGCGGTATTCGAGCCGCCTGCCGTCAGCGTGAATGTTCCATTGGCGATCCCGCTACCCGCGAGCGGCACGCCTGCGGGCGACGTCGCGTCCGAGCTGGTGACGGTCAACGTTCCGGCGCGCGCGCCCGCCGTCGTCGGGGTGAAGTCGACGGTGACGGAGCAGCTCCCGCCGACTGCGAGTGCCGACACTGCGCAGGGCACGGTGACCGTATAGTCGCCCGTGGTTGCCAGGGCGATGCCGGTGATGGGCGCCGTGCCGGTGTTTGCGAGCGTGAACGACAGGCTGGCCGCGGACCCCACCGCGATCGGCCCGAAGGTCAAGCTGGCTGGGAATATCTGCAGATGCGATTGCGCGCCCACTCCGGCAAGCGCCACTGTCAGCGGCAGGGCCGTGGCCGAGCTGGCGATCGAGAGTGTGCCGCTGCGCGTACCCGATTGTGCCGGCGCGAAGGTCACCTGCAACACGCAACTCGCGCCCGGGGCAAGCGCGCTTCCGGTTCCCGAGGCCGGGCAAGAGCCGTTGGCTGCGTTGAAGTCTCCGGTCGCGGCGGTGCTGGTGAGGAGCGCTGCGATGCTGCCAGTGTTTGTGAGCTGCACGTTGAGCGATGCGTTTGCGCCGACCAGGACTGTGCCGAAGTTGAGCGAGCCTGGGCTAACCGCCAGGGTAGATGGGCTTGAGACACCGACGAGTGAGATGAATTCGAGCGACGTGCTGGCGTTCGAGGCGATTTCGATTGCACTGACGCGGGCACCGGCGCCCCCGCCTGGCTGAGCGGAATTCTGCGGATTGAAAGTGACTGTGAGGGTGCAGTTCGCACCGGGAACGATGGTGGTGCAGTCGCTCGTGACAGTGAAGTCCGGCGTGGTCTGTATCCCCAAAATGCCCAGTGCCGCGGTGCCGGTGTTATCGAGTGTCACCGTCTGCGGCGCAGAGACATTTCCAACCATGGTGTTGGCGAATGTGAGCGAACTCCGTGACGCGACGTAGGCGGCGAGCGGTGCAATGTTTGAGGGCGACGCGATCGTCAGTGGCGTCGAACTGCCGGAAAGGTCGATGAAGTCCGGAGAGGATAGGGCGTCGCTCTCGATGACGAGAGTGCCCGTGTCTGCGATGGACGGCGGCGGACTGGAGCCGGCGGCGACCTGGTTGGTCGGCGTGTAGTCGAGGGTGACGGTGCAATTCGCTCCCTGCGCCAGCGTCACACCACATGTCGTTGTCGAGAGGAACGGCCAACCGCTGGCGATGCGGCGGATGGTCAGCGGCGAACCCGGCGATGTATTGGTCAGTGTGAGCAGACGCCGGGCCGACTGCCCGGACGGCACTTGTCCGAAGGGGAGTACGCCGCCCGGCATGAGATTTCCCGCTACCGCGAGCGTGCCTGCGCCGATACCGTATCCCTCCACATATCCGATGCCGTTGAGCGTTGCAGAGCCGTCGGTGGGTGTGCCCTGGGCGAAGAGCGTGCCGGTAATGTCTCCATTGACGAGCGGAAGAAACGCGACGGAGAAGTTGCAGCTTGCATACGGCGCTAGACCGGAGCACGGAGCGCCGGGGAGGACGAACTGGCGCGGCAATGAGATCGACAGGGCGAGCGATTTTGCTGTCAGGTTGTCGATGGTGAACTGACGCGTGACACCGATTGAGCCGACGGTCAGCGGTCCGTATTCCACCGCGCCCGGAACGAATTCGAGGCCTTCGTCTTCCGTGGTGTAAGCGCCAGTGAGGGGGACAGTGTAAGTCGTGAGAACGGAAGCGCCGCCGACGTTGCTGGTGACGGGAATTTCGAGCATCCCTGCAGTGGGCGCGTTGGCCGGCGTGAACGTGACCGAGATGACGCAGTTCGCCCCGGCAGCAAGCATGCCGCAATTGCTTGTGGCGACAAAGCTGGTCGCGGTTGAGCTGCTTGTTGTTGTGCCTGGCGCGCCGATCTGTTCGCTGGCTCCGCTGGTGTTGGTGAGGGTGACACTTTGCTGTGTGGATGTGCTGCGGGGAACGTTGTTGAAGGTGATTGCGGATGGACTGAGCGAAATTCCAGGGTCCGCCGAGCCGTATCCGGTGAGCGTTGCAATCGCCGTCGAACCGCCCGCGAGCAAGGTGAGTGTACCGCTGGTCGAACCGGAGGATGACGGTGCAAAAGCGATCGCAACGAAACACGATGCGGTATAGGCGAGCGGGCCGCCGCACGACGCGCCTCCGCTGGGGGTGCTGGAAACCGCAAAGTCGCCCGTGACAGCGGGTGGAGCGAGGGTGACTGCGTTGCCTGTCGCGACCAGGTTGGTGAGTGCGAATAGGACGGTGTCGCTGGTGCTGTGAATCGGCACAGGGCCGAAGTCCTGCGTCACCGGTGTCAGTAGCAGACCAGTCAGGGGCAGCCCATTTCCGGCGAGAGAAAGCACGTAAGGGTTGCCGCTCGACGAAGAAGTGAGTGCCAGCGTGCCTGTTTCGGGACCGATCGAAACCGGAATGAACCTTACGCCGAGCCAGCAATTGAAGCACGTGCGGGACACGCTGGCGGTGAACGCTGTGCTGGGCGGCTGTCCGTGTCCATAGCCGATGTCCTCGACCAGAACGGCGGTGAAGGGCGAGCCTAATGTGATCGATGCAGTCACCGCCGCGAAGCTCGTAAACGGTAGCGTGATCTTGTACCACTGGATGGCCGGCTGGCCCGCGATGACGCCGCCGAAGTTCAGCGTGCCGTTGTTGGCGGGCGATAGAATGCTGGTGCCCACGCCTGAGAGTGTGATGTAGACGGGCGTCGTCCCGGCACCCGCTGTGACCGAAAGCATTCCCAGGCGCGTGCCCGGCTGCGAGGGCGCGAAGCTGACGACGACACTGCAGGAGGCCCGGCCAGCCAGAGTCGCGCCACAGTTAGTGATTTCCGTGAAATCGCCGGTGAGGACAACGGACAGCGCAAATGCGGACGCGCCCGTGTTCTGGATGGTCAGCGTCTGTGTGCCGCTGGAGACACTGGTGACCACGACGGCATTGGCGAAGTTGAGCGAGGTCGCCGAGACGTTGAGGTTCGGATTGACACTAGCGCCATTGGCGGCGGGCTGCGGTAGCGACCTGCCCGTCACCAGCGCCGTCAGCCCCTGGTCGAGTGTCAGTGTAGCCGAATCGGTGGACGGCGTGTGCGCGCTCTGGTAGGCAAGCTGGAGTTGACATACGGTAAGTGGTTCGAGCAGGCCGGGACATCCGTCTGTGACCGAGAAGGGCGAGGTACCCGGCAGAGTGACGGCCGTGTGAGTAATGGCCGTGGTCGAGTTGTTGGAGAGATATAGATATCGCGGAAGCCGCAGCCCGCGCGTGTACTGCGTGCCGAAGTCAATCTCGGCGGCCGAGAGCGAGAGCGCGGCTGCCTGTCCATAAGCCATGATCTGCACGTCGCGAGCGCCGATCAGCCAATTCTGACGGATCGCTCCGTCATTGGCTGAATTGCTCGATGCAGTGAGCCCGATCGTGATATGGCAAACACCACCGGGTGCAAGCAGCCTGGTGGTGACACCGGCCAGGGTGCAATCACTCGCGGCCTCCGCCAAAGTGTAGGGCAGTGTGCTCTTTGGGCTGGTGTCGAGCGCGGAGGTGAACGTCTAACTCTGCTGCGTAAGATTTGTAACGGTAATGATTCGCCTGACGGCGCCGCTGGCCGAACTGGCCACACCAAAGTCGAGTGTCTTTGGGGAGAAGACAACCGGGGCGGGGATAATGCCAGCCGCAAGGGCGGGCAGAGCCGCAGTTTGTGGGACAGCGTTTGCCGCCGAGATTGTGATGCTGCCCGGCCCGCTGCCGGTGAGGGTAATGCTGCACTCGCCTCCCGCAGCCAGCGTCGAGCCGCAGTCGCCGGCAAAGGTGAAGCCGGAGACGGATACTTGCACACCGGTCGCCTGTGCCGAGCCGAGATTGCGCACGATGAGATTGGGCGAATCGTCCCATGAGAGCGAGAGCGAGGCCATTGCAACCGCGGCATTCGCCGGAATCGCAAGCTTGGCGAGATAGGCTGCCGATCCTGCGCACAGGCTTCCGTTGCATCCTGAGGCCGGCATCACCGCACCGCGCACGCTCGACAGGAGTGCAGCGGTAGGAGCGTTCTCCAAGGGCAGGTCGAAGGTCTGCGTAGCCATCAGGTTCTGGCTTGCATAGGGTGAAAAGCCACCGCCCACGATGGGGTTTCCATCCGGGTCGACTGCGATACTGGTGAGCGTGACCGGAGCGCCTGCGTTGCCGGGATTCGATGCTGCAATGCCGCCGAAGCGAGCGGTCTGATCGACAAGGTTCGCGGCGTTCACACGCACGGCAAAGCTATTGCCGATGTTCGAGAGCGGTGCCAAAGGCAGCAGTGGAAGGCTCAAACTCCCATCCACCCACGCCGTGCCTGCAGCGCCCGCCGCCACAAAGGATTGCGACCCCGGAGCGAGCACGGTCGACGCCAGCACCGCGCTGCCATCGAGCGGTATCCGGAGCTGCACCTGGTAGCCTGTCGCGATCATCGGACGCTGCACACTGGCAACAGGGAACTGGCCGAGCGAGACCGAGCCTGAGAGCAGCAGATCGTTCGCGGCCAAATCTATCGCGAGTGAGGTGATCCCAGCCCCGGGGATGAACGTCGAGAACGTAATGCCATCGCCCACGGGAGTCAGCTTGGTCAGAAATCCGGAAGTTGCGCCGAGCATCTCCGGCACAACTGCTGCGACGGTTGGGTAGCCCGGGGATGTGGTCGTACCCGCGATGTAGGCATTGTCGGCTGCGTCGGTGACGATCGCCGCCGGCGTTGTGTTGCCGTTCGCGCCGCTAAGATACGTCGCATAAAGCAGGGAACTGCCGTTTGCCGAAAACTTCTCGGTGAAGCCATTCGTCGTGCTGCCATACGCTGGTGCTTGGGTGATTGCCGAGGACGTCACCGGCAAAGTCGAAGCGAAGATGCTGCCTGAGATGAATACCGCGTCGGCCGTGGCTGCGATCGAATCCGCCGCCATAGCCCCACCCCCGGCAAACGTCACGAACATGGTGTTGAGGTTCGCATCGAACTTGGCCACGAAGGAGTTGATTGAGGCTCCGGACGGGTTTTGGAATGCGGCGCCTGCCGTCGCTGTTATCGTGCCCGAGGTAGTCGTCCCGGTGACGTACACGTTGCCCGCAGGATCGAGTGCCATGGCCAGGCCGATGTCGCCCTTCGCACCGATCTGCGACTGCGCCAGGACGTTGGTCGCGGCAGCATCGGTCCTAAGCAGCCGCACCCCATCTTTCTGGTCAATTAGCAGGTAAAGACTTCCCTGCGCGCCAATTACGATCGCGTTGATCTGGCCGTTATTCAAGATTGCGCGAAGCCCTGCGAATGCAAGCTGCTGCGGTCCTGTCGGTGTTAGTTCCTGCGCGTGCAGTGCGAGCGCCAGTCCACACACAAGGCCACAGGTCACCCCACGCGTCAGGCTAATGCGAAGGCGACCCACGAATCCCGCCAGCAGCGCGCGCAGTTTTCTGCCGGCAGCATCGAAGCTTGACGCTGGGTCCGCAGGCGTGCCGGTCTGATCGAATCGCATCATGGTCATCTGGCTGCGGCGTTACGCGGAGTGCAGCCTGCCCTCAATATCCATGGAACCGGGCGGTTTAAGTTGTCCTGATTTGAGAATGCCCGAACGAACGCAACTATACCGTCCCCATTCGGGAATAGGTACTGTTACTTTGCTGCGGGTTCCGGCTCGCAGTCGAGCGTTTCGGTGGGCGGGACTTGATGCGGGTTGGCGAGTAGCCCAGCATCGAGCAGGGAAGCCAAGCCACGTTCGCGCATCTCGCGCTCGAAGGCCGCGTGGTCGGTGTAGTGGATGGTCTGCATTCCAATTGCCGCGGCTGCGTGGACATTTTCCTCACGATCGTCGATAAAGAGGATGTGGGCCGGTCCTGTCTTCAGTGCTTCGGCGGTCTTCATGAAGATCGCCGGTTCGGGCTTCGCCATAAACAGCGTGTGCGACCAGGTGCAGTGCTCGAAGCCGGAGAGCCAAGGCAGTTTCGCAACGATGCCCTCGGCGATGCAGTCGCCAATGTTCGACAGAATGCCGGTGCGGATGCCCGCGCGTTGCAAGCGTCTTGCCCACTCGACCATAGGCGTGTTGAGCTGTGTCCAGAGGTCGATGTCGGCGGCAAGCAGTGCGGCTACCTGCGCGTTGTCGAGCGTGACGCCCGCGTGGGCTGCGACCGCGTGCCAGTAGGCTGGGCCGGTCAGCGCGCCGCGGTCGTAGTCGTGACGGAACGCCCAATAGCCCGCATGCAAGCGGTCTTCGTCGAGGCCGGTAAAGGTGCGCATAACGGCCCATGCCGCCGGATGAGGCGGCCCCGAAAGCACCATGCCGTAGTCGAAAAGGACCATGTCGATGCGCTTCGCGGCGTTCACATTCGCGGGTGTAGAGTCTTCTAAAAATGGATAGGGCATCTCATTCGATTGTAGGCGATTTATTCTTGAGGAAGCGGTGACGGCCACGCCGCCAAGACTTGTGAGCGCGATGGAATCACAGAAGTGGACCCCTGAGTTGCGATGCTGGCTGGATGAATGCGCGCGCGAGGCAGGATTCGAGGCTTCCGGCGTCTCTGAGGTCCACGATCCCCACAACCCCGCGGCCGCACAAAAGGCGGCGCGTTTCACTGAATGGGTGGAGTCCGGACGCGCGGGCGAGATGGAGTATCTCAAGCGGCGGGACGAGCATGGCACGCTGTTGCGCAGTGCTTTGCAGGTAGCGTTGCCGTGGGCGCGCTCAGTGGTAGTGTGCGCCATGAACTACAACGCAGACGCGCCGCAATCCATTGACCCTGCGCCGCCAGAAACAGGCTGGATCGCCCGCTATGCCTGGAGTGGACGCACGCTGGAAGGCGGAACGCGCGTCCCGACCGACTACCACGACGAGTTACTCGCCCGTCTGCGGCGAATCGAGGCGGGATTGCTGGCGCGAACCCAGCCCACCACTCGCTGCTATGTGGACACCGGACCGTTGCTGGAACGCAGCCTTGCAGCGCAGGCTGGAGTTGGCTGGATCGGCAAGAATACCTGTCTGCTGAACCAGCAACTCGGCTCATGGCTTCTGCTGGGCGTGATTGTCACCTCGCTGATCGTGGAGGAGCGGGCCGCGTCGATGCCGGCGCCGGACCGATGCGGCAGCTGCACGCGCTGCATAGACGCTTGCCCTACAGGCGCGCTGCTCGGCTCAAGTGCCCCGGACGCTCCGCGTGAGATGGACGCGTCTCGTTGTATCGCGTATCTCACCATCGAAAAGAAAGGCGTGATCGACGAGAGCCTGCGCGGCCAGATGGGGCGCCAGGTCTTCGGCTGCGACATCTGCCAGGACGTCTGCCCGTGGAATCGCCGTGCGCCGATCGGAAACCACGAAGGCATGCAGGCGCGCGCTGACTTGATCAACCCCGCGCTTGATTGGCTTGCGGCAATGGACCCGCGCAAATTCAAGCTACGCTTCAAGGGTTCACCCCTTGAACGCACAGGGCGCAAACGGCTTTTGCGCAACGTCGCCATCGCCATGGGCAACAGTGGCGACGAGCGATTCGTCAGCCAACTCGATGCGTGGGCCGCGACTGCGGAGGATGCTGTGCTGCGTGAATCGGCGCTCTGGGCACGGGAGCGAATTCTGGCGCATTCAGCGAAGGGTCGATCGTAATGGGGAAGTCTTAATCGTCTGCTAGCATCAAGTTTCAAGGGTACTCATTGGCGCAATGTCCACAGAAATCTTGACGAAGGATATCTCGACGAAAGAAGTGCCAGGGAAGGGCGCTTTGGCGCTCGAAGGAAGCGGCGATCGACAAAACGATGCTGAGATTCCAATCGCCGAAGTGCGCCCCGTCGTCCGCGCCAACGGGTTCTGGGGACAGGCCGCCGCGCTGATGAAGTATCTCCTCCGGACAGAGGTCCACACCTACGCCTTCAGTGTGGCCGCGAACGTCATCCTGTCGCTGTTTCCGTTCATTGTGATGATGCTGACAATCTCTCGCCGGATCTTCCATTCGCGCTCGATGGAACAGGTGGTCGGAGAGATGATGAACAACTTCCTGCCGACCTCGCAGGAGTTCATCATGCGCAACATGCAATTGCTCGCGCATCCGCACAAGGGGGCGCAGGCCTTCTCTATCGTGATGCTGCTTATCAGTTCGACCGGCGTATTCCTTCCGCTTGAAGTCGCATTGAATGCGGTGTGGGGTGTGCGCAAGAACAGATCCTATCTGCGCAACCAATTGGTCTCCATCGGCCTGGCGCTCGCTGTTGGAGTGCTTGCGATGACCTCGGTCGCGATGACGGCTGACCAGAGAACGCTGTTGAGCTGGATATTTCTGGGCCACACCAACAACATTGTCTACAGCTTGCTCGAAGGCAGCATGTTGAAGATCCTCGGAGTTGTGGCGAGCATTCTCATCTTCTTCCTCATCTACTGGATTTTGCCCAACCGCAAGATTCCCGCGTGCGCCGTGCTTCCGACAGCCATCGTCATTGGCCTACTCTGGGAGGGGGCGAAGTACCTCTATGTGCTGGTGCTTCCGCGGTTGAATTTTCCGTCTGTCTATGGTCCGTTTTACGTCTCCGTAGGACTGATGATCTGGGCGTTTCTCTCCGGGCTTCTTCTACTCGCGGGCGCGCACTTTTCGGCTACGCGGCATGCGCTGGCTGTCGCCCGTCAAGATGAGCGCGAGGCGGGTGACGAAGAAGGTGCTCCGGGCGCACAGGAGAACGAGGCCAATGCCAAAGGCGCTTGAATCCAGCTCGCTGGACAGTCGCCGCAAATGGTGGAAGCGAAAGCCTCCGACCGGCGTGGCTGGAGCCGTCTTCTGGCTCGCGCTGTGGTTTGGGCTGCTCTGGCTTCTGCGCCAGGTCCCGAGCGTCGGCAATCCGCTGCTTGGCTGGATGCAGATCCTCGTTGGATTTGCGCTGATTGGTTTGGCAATCCCACTGACCTGGCGTCTGCTGCGGAAGCGTCTTCTCTGGAGCCTGCGCAACCAGCTCTTACTGACCTACCTTCTGATCGGTCTCGCGCCTGTCGTCTTGTTCTTGACCCTGGTGACAATCTCGGCGTATATCGCGGCCGGCCAGTTCTCCATTCACCTCGCAGATACGCGAATGCGCCAGCAGCTTGATGAGATCGGCGTGGAAAATTCGGTTCGCGCTTCTCGTATTGCTCGCATACTTAGAGACCGTGCAGAAGGCCCGGTGCATTCGCAGGGACGGCCCGGACCACAGCACAGGCCAGGGCCAGTGACGCCCGGCGCTGCGTCTGCGGCGAGCCCGGCGGCGACAGGACAGACAGCCGCACAGGTCGCATCTGAAGTCGCGGCCCCGACAGCGGCGCTCGGCGAAGCAGCGCCTGACCCACTCCTCGCCCGGCTGCACCGGCATACGTCGGTCTACCTCAATGGAGCGCCGTTATCTGCCGCCCTCGCTATCGCACAGCCGGCCGCGAACGGAGCACAGCCCGCTCCCACCCAGCAGCTCGCCACGACACCGGAGAGCACCTCCGGCTCACAGCTCGCCGCGCCGCTGGGGCTTCCACCGTGGGCCGCTGACCTGCACGGCAATCAATTCCGCGGCCTCGTGCTCGACGGTCAAGACCTCTTCCTCGTTGCCATCGATCAGAGGCATGTCGACCGCAATCAATTGCTCAGCGTCATCACCAGCCTGCCCGTTGACGCCGCGCTTATCGACGTAGTTGCGCAGGGGCTCGGACGCGTGCGTGTCTCGGGCCTGATGACTGGAGGCCCGGGTACGCCTGCGACCTCCGACGCCAACTCCACTGCCCGGAGCAACGGTCGTCGCTCCCTCGGCAACGACATACAGCGCACCTCGGTCTACGGCGGTGCGGAGCCGGTGGCAGTCAACTTCTGCGATCTCGGCATACCCTTCGTCTCCACAATGGAAATCACCGACTGGGACACCAACCTGCCAGACAACGTTCCCGTGGAAGTACATTCCCGGCCCTCGCTTCTCTACCGGGAACTCTTCGGTCACTCGCTCGGCGGCATCGTCACCAGCTACATACGCAATGGCCTGGTCGCGCTGTGCATCCTCTTCGCGCTGATTGAGGCCATAGCCCTGTGGATGGCTCGGCGCCTCAGCCTCACCATCACCGCCTCGGTCGCGGAACTCTACGCCGCTACCCAACGCGTCGATCGAGGAGACTTCGTGCATCGCATCGCGGCCGTGTCCGGAGGCCAGCAGGACCAGCTAGGCGATCTCGCCCGCTCCTTCAACCGCATGACCGGCTCCCTCGAACGCCTGCTCATCGAAGAGCAGGAGAAGGAGCGCCTGCAGAGTGAACTCACCATCGCCCAGGAGGTACAGGCCAACCTCTTCCCACACCGTGTTCACGACCTTCCCTCGCTCGAGCTTCATGGCATCTGTCGCCCGGCGCGTTCGGTCTCAGGGGACTACTACGACTTCCTCCTCTTTCGTCATCCCGACAATCCGGACGGCTCCCCCGGCCGTGAATCAGGCGTCGGAATCGCTCTTGGAGACATCAGCGGCAAGGGCATCTCTGCGGCTCTGCTCATGGCGACGCTGCACTCCGCCGTACGCGCCTACCGTCTCGCGGGCGAGGACCTGGTCTACAGCGAGAGCTCTCTCGCGGGACTCAGCGTCAGCCGCGAAGGCCTGGCAGGAGACGGCGGAAAGCTCTTCGAATCGCCCGGCCGCATCCTCTCGCTGCTCAACCGCCATCTGTATCGCAGCACGCAGCCGGAGAAATACGCAACACTCTTCCTCGGCCACTACGACGCTGCCACTTCACAGTTGACCTACTCGAATGCGGGCCATCTGCCGCCGCTGGTGCTCAGCCGCAATGGCAAAGTCCGCCGGCTCGACTGTGGCGGCACCGTGGTCGGCCTGATGGACGGCATGCGCTACGAGGAGGATCGCTTCCAGATGCGGTCAGGCGATATCCTGGTCGCCTACTCGGACGGAATCACGGAACCCGAGAACGACTTCGGCGAATTTGGCGAGGCGCGCCTGATGGAGGTCGTCGCCCGCTACCGCGACCACCCTCTTGATGTCATCTCTGCCCAGGTCATGCTCGCTCTCGACACCTGGATCGGCGCGGAGGAACAGCCCGACGACATTACGCTCGTCCTGGCCCGCCAGGTGTAAGCCCAGCCGTTGCCTCCGAGGACCAACTTCACCAGGCGGAAAGCCACCGGCCTAATCCTTCAGCACAATTGTCGCGTTCGCGGTTTCGAGGCGGAGGCGGCGCTGAAAGCGCTTCACCGAGAACGAAATGGGTACGCCGGGGCAAAGGTGGCCGGAGTTGTGATTCTCCGGTCCCGAGAGATGTACCTGGTTGACGATGACCGGGCTAACGAAGGGAATCGGGGAGCGGGTGGAGTGCTCACGGCCGATTAAGAAGCCGGATTCGGGCGTGAGCTTCGAGGTCCCGGCCGCCTGGGTCGGACTTTCGGAGCCGTCGCATGGTTCGTCGCTACCGAACGTACGCACCCTGATATTGCGGATCTGAGCGAAGGTAACTCGGCAATTCACGTAGGACCAGGACTCCAACTCGTTCAGGGCGCACTCACCAACCCCGGGGACGAGGTGGTCGTCTGTGCCCAGAGTGTAGGTGTAAGGTGCGCGGTCTTCGAGTTGAGAGACGAGGAAGTCGATGTGGATTGAGACCGGAGCGCCGGCGAGGCGATCATGGACGCGCCAGGGAATATCGATGAAGGAGCGAGTGTGTACCTCGGTGCCAGGCCCCTTAGGCATGAGGCCTCCGAAGTCGTCATTATCGTCGATCCAGTCTGAGGTCCAGCTATAGCCGTCCGCCGCCTTCAGGGTGTAGCGTTGCGCCTCGCGGTTGATGGTGGCGCCTGGAGGGAAATTGGAAAACAGCAGCGGGATGCGATACATGGCGGTTCTGGGGTTCTTTGGAAGGATCAGGGCGGTGGGTTGCGATACGCGGGCGTCGATTGAAACTGTGACATGATCGTCCGGGACACTTGCGGCGTACCCGGCGGCGGCTGCGGAACTACCTTTGAGGATGAGCGAGGTGAGGACCAGCACTGCTGCCGCGGTGGACAGCAGGACGATGGATTTAAGCGTTGCTCGTCGGCGGTATTGCATCAAGATCGCAGCCGTGAAGAACGCCATTGCAATGCCAATCTGCAGCGGTATGAAGAAGAGCGGGGAGTGTCTCGGCAGACCCAGGGTCGCGCTCACGCTACCGAGGTAAGTGAACGCAGAAGTAATGCCGGCGATTGCCGCCGCTATCCCGAGAAGTGTGAGGGTCGCTTCCGCGAACGATCTGGTCACGATAGCGACGCAGGCCATCGGAAGGATGAATATCGACGTCAGCAGAAGGAGGTTGAATAGCAGCTTGGAAAGATCAGGCGATATTGGGAAACCGCCGCGGTGAAGGAGATAAAGCTGCGACAGGAACAACGGAGTGTAGAGGAAGACCAGGAGGAAGAGTGATTTTGCGGCAAGCAGCTTCGACCATTCGTACGGGCGCGTCGTCCAGAATTGGTTCAGGCCTGCCAGGCGCTCCGCGTGAACCAGCCGGAAGATAAGGATGGCCCAGGAAGCCCAGAGCAGTAGGGCCATGATGGCGGAGCCGTTGAGGCCAGACGGGGGGTGGTCAGCCCAAGACCGGGGCTCAACCAGGATAAAGAGCAGCAGGATTGCGAGCGAGGCGAGCAGCTCCAGCCGCAAATGGCGGATGTCTTTGCGGAAGATATTGACGATCTGATTCATGCGGTTGCTCCCAAGTCGGGTTGCGTACGAGTTCGGTGGGTGCGTGCCTGGGCAAGGAAGATGGAGCGCAGCGAAAGCGGCTCACATTCAATACTCCCTGCCGTGGGGAAGAGCCCTTCGATCTGCGCCGCGGCCTCGGCGTTCGTCGTAAACGCCGAGTGCGTGAGGCGCACCAACGAACCCGACCGCTCCACCTCCAGCCACGCGCTGGGCATGACAGGCGGCATCGTACTCGCGGGGTCGACCTGGAACTCGAGCCGGCGAAATCGATTGCCTAGCGTAGTCATCTCTTCGGAGAAGAGAAGCCTGCCTTCTTCCAGGTATCCAATGTGGCTCGCGAAACTTTCAATCTCGGCAAGGTCATGCGACGAAAGAAACAGCGTGGTCTCTCCGATTCGATCGAGCAGCCCCTCTATCAGTTCGTCCCGCACCATGGGGTCGAGGCCGGAAAATGGCTCATCGAGAATCAGCAGTGCCGGCCGATAACTCAGCGCGCCGACGAACGCCGCCTTCATACGCATTCCGCGCGAGAGATGCTTCAGCTTGCGATCCATAGGCAGCCCAAAGTCTCGTACAAGCTGCGTCTGAAGCGTGCCGTCCCACGTCGGGTAAAACGGCCGCAGATAGCCCAGCAAACCGCCTACTGTCATCCAGTCGGGCATCTCCTGGCTCTCCGAGACGTATCCAATGCGATTCAGCGCCGCGCCGCGAATCTGCTCGGATGGCAGGCCCATCACCTCTGCGGTCCCGGAGGTGACGGCCTGCAGATTCATCAGCGTCTGGATCAGCGTTGTCTTGCCGGCTCCGTTGGGACCCACCAGGGCGTAAACCGACCCTGGCTCGACCGAAAGCGTTACCTGTTTGAGCGCCATGTACCGGCCATATGTTCGGGTAAGTGAATGGGTGCGAATGGATGGAACAGACGAGGCAATCATCGGCGTGCCTTACTCCTTGGCTCGGGTGTGAGCAGTTCGTACTGTTGCGAAAGGGTGCGAAGAAGCTCGTCCCGTGGGACCCCAAGCCGTCGAGCCTCTACCACCAGCTCTTCAATCTGCCGCCCAAGCAGTCTTGTGCGCTCTCGGGGAGTGGCATCCGGCGGCGTCGCGACAACCGTGCCAATCCCGGGATGCATCGCCAGCAGGCCTGCGTTGATCAGTTCGGTGATCGCCTTGTGGGCGGTGTTGGGATTGATGCGCAGTTCTTTCGAGAGTGCGCGGACCGAAGGGAAGGCGTCGCCGGGACGCATCTGCCCGGCAACGATAGCGCGCTTGGCTGCGTAGACAATCTGATCCGAGATCGGCAGGCCAGGCTGGATCGAGATGGGGAAAGGTGTCACATGTGTATTAGTACAATCGATACACAATTCGTGCAACACAAATCTTCATCCTGTCCTCTATTCCTTTTTCACTGTCATCGTCCATTCCTTCTTTTCACTGTCATTCTGAGCGAAGCGAAGAATCCCCGTATTGGTACTTTGGCCCTCGCTCGTGAAGGATGATCCTTGCTATCCGTCTCGAAATCGCGGATAATAGTTCACTGAATCGAGGTGCTCCATGTCTTCAGCACTGGTTGCGCCGAGTGTGGTGGGCTACCCCTTCGATCAGGCTCCCAACCTGGCCAGCGCCGAGGAGCGTAGCCGACTCAGTGCAAGTGCCCTGAAGGCCTTCGTGAACATCGCCTCGAAGTGGGGCTTGAATGAGGCGCAGTCGCGAGGATTGCTCGGCGGGGTCGCCTCCTCGACCTTTCATGCCTGGAAGACGAATCCCAAAGGCAGGAAGCTCGATCAGGACTCGCTGACAAGAATCTCTCTCGTCATCGGGATCTACAAGGCCCTCAATATTTATTATGGCAAGCCGTGGGCCGATCGCTGGGTGACGCTCGAAAACCGGGGACCTCTGTTCGCGGGTCGAGCTCCGATCGACTACATGCTTCGCCAGGGCCAACCCGGCATGGTCGAGGTACGCCGCATGCTCGACGCGTGGCGTGGTGGACGTTGACATCTAAGCGCCAGGCTCTTCAGCACAGATCTCCTCCGATCCAGATTCTCAAACGGCAGGGGATGCACCGTCTCATCCCCTCGCGCTTCAGCGGCGGCGGCACGGTGCTCGAAGACATTGTGACGGACGACGCGATGCTCGCGGACATCATGCTGCTGGATGGCGCGACCAATGACCGTCTCCAGGGCGAACTCGATGGCCTGAGCGGCATCAGCCAGTTTGAGCTGGTGTACGGCATCCCGAACGCGCACATTATTCGAGCGGCGTTCCTCCACACCAGCCACTTCGGCTCCCGCTTCAACGATGGAACCCGTGGCGCATGGTACGCGGCCGGGGATCTGGAGACATCGATTGCGGAAGTCGCGTATCACAAGGCAAGGCGTCTCGCGGAGATGGTTGTGCCGGATCTGCCCCACCAGCAGCCGGACAGGGAAGTATCTGAATACGACGACTGGCTTGCTGACTTTCACGCACCCTTTGATACTCTCGAGCCAGTCGAACCGTATGCAGACTGCCTCCAGCCGGAGCCTGTTCCGCAGTGCTACATAATCTCGCAAGGGCTGGCAAAGCAGCTTCTGGACCAGTGCTCCAACGGCCTCATCTATCCCAGCGTTCGCCGCAAGGGCGGCCTGTGCGTCGTATGCTTCCGGCCGGCGCTCGTCTATCGCCCGCGACAAGCTGGCAGGTACGAGTTGCAACTCAGGCTGGACGGCAGCGGCTACAAGACTACCGTGCGGTCTGTCCGCCATTAGCGCTGGCGAGCCTCATTGCCTCGCCGTCCGGTGCTTTGGGCCGCGCCACCTATTAACTAGCTGATAAATAGCACCAAGAGGGTATTTTGCAGCCTGGGCCCTCTCGCTACCATGCCGATAAGAGGCCTTATGGGCATATACGTCAAGGAGCAAATTGCACCATCGCTTTGCGCTAATACAGAAGCGCCACCTACAGGTGAATGGCAGCGTACCCGCCTTTCAAGCGGCGAGGAAGGCCAATCGCTCATTGAGTTTGCTCTGTGCCTCCCGGTGCTGTTCCTCCTGATGACCGGGATATTCGCCTTTGGTATCACCATCGGCAACTATGTCACGCTGACCAATGGCACCAATGCGGCTGCGATGCAGCTTGGAATCAGCCGGGGCCAGACGCTCGACCCCTGCGCCATCGTTTCTGCAGCGGTGTACGCAGCGGCGCCGAGCCTCAAGCAATCGAGCTTGACGTTCGCCTACGTCCTGAATGGCACCTCCTACAGCGGGACAACGTGCAGCAGCGCCTCAACCACGACCGGGGCAGCAGGCAATCTCGTGCAAGGTAAAACCGCCCAGGTGACCGTCACGTATCCGTGCAGCCTCAAGCTTTACAACGCCAACTACTTTCCAAACTGTGTTCTTACCTCCAAGACAACGGAGCTTGTCCAATGAACCGAAATATCACAACTCGTGTATGCAGGCTGCTCAAGGACGAACGGGGGCAGATCCTCCCGCTTATGGCGATCGTCATGATCGGGTTTTGTGCCACGGCTGCATTGTCGATTGACCTGGGCCGCGCCTTCTATAGCTATCGCGAGCTTCAGTCCTCATCCAATGCGGCGGCGCTCGCGGGCGCGCAGAGCCTGCCCAATTCCACGGCAGCAGCCGCTGCGGCAACCTACAGTTCCGTCTCCGGGAATCTGAACGCCTATTCCAATCTGGGAACCGTAACTATGGTGTCCGGCTACCCGAAGCTGGAGTGCCTGACCGCCTTGACCGCCGGGGGAATGGCCTGTGTCGCGCCCGCGAACGCAAATGCCATCCAGGTGAAGCAGCAAGCAGTCGTGCCTTTGATCTTCGCCCCGATATTCGGCAAGAAGACGCTTACGCTCACGGCCACCGCAACCGCGGCCATGAGGGGCGCAGCATCCAGCCCGTATAACGTGGCCGTCGTCGTCGACACTACGGCATCGATGAACAGTTCCGACGGCGATACCACCCAGTGTCCCGGTACAAGAATTGCATGCGCGCTATCCGGCGTCCAGGTTCTACTCCACGATTTGTATCCCTGCCCGGCGAGTGTATTGAACTGCGGCACGGTCACCAACAGCAACGTAGCGAACTCGGTGGACAGAGTTACCCTGTTCACCTTTCCAAACGCGACTTTGGGTACGGTCATGAAGGACTACAACTGCAGTGGTAGCGCTCCCACCATTACGCCGTACACCTTCCCCACCGCAGGTGCATCCACGTACGCGCCCGCCGGGTCAACCTACCAAATCGTGGGTTACTCGAGCGACTACCGCACGTCCGACACGACGTCTACGTTGTCCAGCACGTCTAACATCGTGAAATCGGCCGGGGGAGCGAGTGGCTGCGCAAGTATGTCAGCTCCTGGTGGTGAGGGGACCTACTATGCCGGCGCAATCTATGCGGCACAGGCTTCGCTGGTTGCAGAAAAAGCAGCCAATCCGGGTTCGCAAAACGTGCTCATTATCATCAGCGACGGCGACGCCAGTGCTTCGTCGTCCGCCATGACGGGCGCCTCGACCTCATCCGGCACCTACCCATCCACAAAGCAACAGTGCCACCAGGCGGTCACCGCTGCCCAGGTCGCGAAGGCAGAGGGAACCGCGGTGTACTCGGTCAGCTACGGCTCGGCAGCGTCGGGATGCTCAACCGATACCAGCCCGACCATCACCCCTTGCCAGACCATGGAGCAAATGGCTTCCGCTACGCAGAACTTCTTCTCCGACTACACCCAGGGTGGAACTTCGGGCACCTGCATCTCATCCTCTCAGCCAACCACCAATATAAACCAGATCTTCACCGACATAGCGGGCGACCTCTCAGTTGCGCGGTTGATCCCCAACGGCACGACGTAGCACCGCTCCCGCGGCCTCGAAGCGTCAGGGTTTGCCTTGCATCGCCTTCACTACGATAGCGTTCGGCGAGCCGCCCGCGGGCAGGATAGTGAACAGCGCGGGTCCATTCTTGTCAGCGGTGCGGATGACGGAGACGTCACCGGAATGCGCGTCGGCCGCCAGCAGAAGGTGCTCATCCGCGGAAAACGCAAGCGCATCGGGAGCATGGCCCGTGCGCACGCTGCCCGCCATCTGGCCGTCGTCGATGTTCCACAGGTTGATTGAGTCAGCGCCGAAGTTTGAGACCCACAGTGTGCTGTTATCCGCGCTGACTATGCTGTAGACCGGGCGATTTGCAATCGTGTCGGTCCGGCTCACCTCATTGGTCTGAGTGTCGATTGCGGAGACCGAGTTCGAGCCGAAGTTGGAACAGAATATCTGACCGCCATCTGGCTTCAGCGCCAGCTGTATCGGCGTCTCGCCTACATCCAGCAGAGTCAGCATGCGGTCGGTCAATAACGACGGATTCTGCTTCGTCATCCACGAATCCGGCGTCGCCGCCAGTGACACAGCCATCACCTGATGCCCACCAGAACACGCGATGAACGCCTTTGACGAGTCGGGAAGAATCACGGCGTCGGTCGCGCCCGGGCATCCAGAGAACGCCGCTCGCAGATGCAGCATCGGCTGCTTTGCCGTAGGTCGCGGCTTGGTTGCGAGGCCGGAAATTCCCAGCCCTGCCTCCGGCGCATACGGCTCGACGGCAAATATTGAGACGCTGCCGCTGCCGCGGTTCGTCACCACCAGCGTGCGCATGTCCGGCGAGATGCGCGCAAGGCCGGGCTGCTCGCCCGTTCCCACGACGCCGATCTCGCGCCGGCCATCCAGGTCGATCACGCTGACGGAGTTCGATCCGCTGTTGGCAACATATGCGAAATGGCCGGTCGCATCGACTTCGATGAAGTAGGGGAGCTTGTGGACGGAGATGGTTGCGACCACACGATTTGCCTCGGTATCAATCACCGACACGGTCCCCGACAGCGTGTTCACGACATACAACTCGTTTCGCTTCGGATTTACAGCGAGGCCACTTGGCTGACTCCCAACCTGCAATGTCCTGTCCTGCCGCATGTAGATCAGGTCGAGGACCGACACCGTATTCGACGAGCCATTCGATACATAGGCGAACTCACGGTATCCAGGCGGCACATCGGGGAAATGTCCGCGGCGGCATCCAATAGCCGCCAGCAGCATTAGCAAGGAGGTAGCCAATGCGAGCCGGGCACCTTTTCGATGACTGCGCCGCGCAGGCGCCAGAGCCGAAGGCACGATTCCGCACATCGCAGCAGGCCAAACTGATTGCATGATTTGCACTTCCGCGAGTCTAGCCGCCCGAGCACTGGTCCGCAAGCCCGAGCGTCCCGAGAAAATAAAATGCCTCGCGAAACTTTCCTGCGCGCCAAGGTTTTACGTCAGGGAAGTGTAATTCCAGACCCGTCCGGAATCCACGCATCACTGACACATCCCTCGGACAACGAAGCCGGGAAGATGCTTCGGCTTCGTTGTTTTTTGTCTGCTAGGAATCTTGCTGGATCACGGGGTCTTCCCCTGAATCTCGCTTGCTGCGCATCCATTGCGCCGCGATCCATACCGCGTAGCCACCCTGGATCAGCCACACCGCGAGATACGAATAGAGCAGGTGATGCGCTCCCATGCTGCTGCCGAACATCCAGGCGAGTTTCACTTTGCGATCTCCAAAGAAGCTTCGATAGCCTGCAGCGCGGCATCCTGCTCGGATGCCTGGCGTCGACGCTCAAGCGCGTAACGCAAGATCAGGATAAATACCCCCCACATCGCCCACGCCAGAACATTCCAACCGAATGCCGGCTTCATGGACGGGTCGAGACCCGAGTCTGCTCCACCGCCAAAGACCGGCGCAGGATGCTGCGTGCGCCACCACTGAATCGACATATAGACGATTGGCACATCGATCGCCGCAAAGACAGAGAGCACGGCCGCAAGCGTGTGAGTTTGTCCAGTAGACGAGAGCTTGCGAAGCATAAGGTAGCTGACGTACAGCAGCCACAGCAGGAGCATGCTGGTAAGGCGCGCGTCCCATGTCCACCAGATGCCCCAGGCAGCCCGCCCCCACAGCATCCCGGTCACCAGGCAGATGCTGCTGTAGACGACCGTGACCTCCGCCGACGAGATGGCCACGGCATCTGCGGTGAGCGCCTTCAACGGATCGCGGCGCCGCCAGTAGAGATAGAACAGCGAGGCCACGAAGTTCACATACGGGAAGAGCAGGCTCAGCATCGAGGTAGGCACGTGGTAATAGAAGATACGCTGCACGTTACCCATCGTCGCTTCGGTTGGCGCAACGAACAGCGCAAGCCTGGTGGCGTACCCGATCACCCCCAGGGTCATACCGAGCCAGATGATGGCGACCGGACCGAGAATGCGGGAGCGTTGCACGATATCTCCATCTTACCGCGAACATCCGAACTTTGGGTCGGGGACTGTGACGGATGTCACTTCCTCTCCCCATGGTCAACCAATCTTCCGTCGCGCCATCCCAAAGGACGCAATCTGGCAGAAGTGCCGGTTACTCCGCGCTCAAGACGGTATCAAACAGCAGCAGACACACGGTGGTGAATGCGATGTTGTACGCCACGAGCAGGCGTATCCACACGCCCGGCCCAAACTCGCCTGTGAGGATCGCAGTCGTGGCTTGCATCATCCCCAGAAGCGCCGGAATCGATATCGGGAACAGGATCAGCGGAAGCAGAAGTTCGCGGTTGCGCGTTCGCAGGCCCAGCGCGGCGAAGAAGGTGCCGTTGCACACCAGCGCCCATGTGCCCAGCGGCATCACCACCGCGAACAGCCAGCCCTGTCCTAGTGCATGCAGGTTATAGAAGACGATGAACAGGGGCGCGAGCACTGCCTCGACGATGGCCACGAAGAGCAGGTTCGCGAGCGCCTTGCCTAGGAACAGCGCCGACGGCGGCGACGGGGACATCCTCTGCGCATCCAGCACACGATTTCGCTGCTCGCGCGTCCATGCCTGGTTCAAAGCTGTGATGGACGCGAACAGGAGCGCCACCCACAAGATTCCTCCCGCAATCTGCCGCGACATCGCCGCGGTCGGGTCGAACGCGAGCGAGAAGACGACCACTACCAGGAGCGAGAAGAACAGCATCCCGTTCACCGAATCGCGCGACCGCCATTCCAACTGGAGGTCCTTGCGCAGGTGAACCATAACATGCCCGAAATAGCTCATCCGGCCACCGCCGCGGCATGCATCGGCTTGGTAAGATCGGCTAGCGTTGCTCCTGTTGCCCTTAGATAGTCGGCGGGCGCAAGCACAAGCTGTGTCCCGCGCTGTCCGGCGGAGACAGACACGACATCATGCAACTCGATCGTCTCGTCGGCGAAAGCAGGGAAGGGGGTGCGCGCGGCCATCACGGTCACTCCTCCGCGTACGTAGCCGGTGAGTGGTTCGACATCCTTCAATGACGCCAACTCGATCTTCTTCACCTCGGCGGCGTACGCCAGCTTTTTCAGGTCAAGCTCTAAGTCGCCTGGAATGACCGCGAAGAAGTGGGCGGCTTCCCGCTGCCCGGCGCATGGTGCCGCACGCGTCAGCAGTGTCTTGAAGACCTGCTCCGGTGGCATGCCGATCTTTCGCGCAACTGAAATCGCACTGAGGTCGTCGGGGTCAACTTCGTATGTCTGGACCTCGTACGCGATGCTAAGGGAATCGAGCAGACGCGCCGCATTAGTCTTCACCGGCCTCGACGCCTTCATTGTTCTCCCGGGTGCGGTGCTGTAACGCCCGCGTCATTGGCGTTGACTCTGCTGACCACGGAAACGACAGCTCCTGCGCGCATCGTCAGTGTCATCTCGGCAAGTGGCTCGGCCAACTTCGGCTGGTGCGTGGTGAGGATAATGGTGCGGGCTCGACCGACTGCAACCACAGGGAGCGGGTTCACGGGCCCCGGACGCGCCTTAGCCTCGTCAATGGGCGCCTCTACAGGCCACGTCCGGAAGTCCAGAAGCAGTTCCACCATATGTTTCGCGGAGTCGACATCGAGGTTCGAGAACGGTTCGTCGAGCAGAAGTAACTCGGGATCCGTCTGCAGCACCCGCGCCAGCGAAGCCCGCTGCCTCATCCCTTGCGAATACTGGCCTACAGGGCGGGTTAGCGCAGGGTCCAGTCCGACCGCGCGCAGCGCCATCTCCGGGGAAGCCGTGCAACTACAAACACACTGGCCGCCGCTATGCAGTTTGGCGAAATAGCGCAGATTCTCGATGGCCGAAAGCTCGTCGTACAGCATCGCATCGTGGCTCATGTAAGCAATGCGGCGGCGTTGTTTGCGCGGGTCCTCCTGGAAGACCTGCACCATCCCCCGCGACGGCGAGATCAGTCCGGCCAGCATCCGGAGCATCGTGGATTTGCCGGCGCCGTTGTCCCCAAGGATGACCGTAGACGAACCCACCGCAAACCCGACCGAGACCTTGCGCAGCGCGGCGAAACTCCCATAGAGTTTGGAAACTTCAAAAAGCGACGCGGCGCATGCGGCATCGGGGGCTTTCACGGGTTTTCTTTCGCCTGTTTCCATGCAGCCTCATGCGAGTATAGAACTATCCAATCGGCCCGGAGCTAAACGCCATGCGCACCCTCCCCAACTTCCTCGTTGTTGCCGCACGTTCGGCTTTTTTTGCGGCCGTTGTCTTGCCGGCTTCGGCGCAACCTACATCACTGCCTGCCCCCGACCGCGTCCTCGCGCGAGAGGTCTTCCAGCAGCTCATCGAGACGAATACCTCGCATTCTGTGGGTAGCACCACCGTCGCGGCGGAGGCGATGCGCAAACGGCTCCTCGATGCTGGCTTTCCCTCGGGCGATGTTATGGTGATTGGCCCCGATGCGCGCCACGGCAATCTCGTCGCGCGCTATCGCGGTGCTCAGGGCGGCACGAAGAAGCCTGTGCTGATCATCTGTCATCTCGATGTGGTCGAGGCCAAGCGCGAGGACTGGACCACGGATCCATTTCAGTTGGTCGAGAAAGGCGGCTATTTCTATGGGCGCGGAACGCAGGACATCAAGGAATCGGACGCCGCCTCCATCGTTAGCTTTCTCCGCCTCAAGCGGGAGGGGTTCATGCCGGACCGCGACATCATCCTCGCTCTGACCGCGGGTGAAGAGGGCGGGGAAGGCAACGGCGTCGACTGGCTGCTGAAGAACCATCGCGATATGATCGACGGCGAATTTGCGCTCAACGCTGACTCCGGGGGGCTGACCACTCACGACGCCAAGCCTTTAAAGATCGGCGTCGAGGCCACCGAGAAGCTCTATGCCGACTTTCAATTGACCGCGACGAACCCCGGCGGCCATAGCTCGAAGCCCATCCCCGACAACGCCCTCTACCACGTGTCCGACGCCCTCGGAAAGATCGAGCACTACACCTTCCCATTTGAGTTGAACATCGTGACCCGCGCTTTCTTCAAGCAGATGGCAGATGTCGCCAAGGGCCAGCAGGCCACCGACATGCGAGCCATCCTCGCACCCTCCGTCAACCTCGCCGCCGAGGCTCGCCTGTCTGCCGATCCACGCTACAACTCCACCATGCGGACCACCTGCGTCGCCACGATGATGGAGGCCGGACACGCGCCCAATGCGCTTCCGCAGCACGCGCAGGCGAATGTGAACTGTCGCATCCTGCCCGGACATTCTCCGGCAGAGGTTCGTGCGAAGCTGACGGCGCTGATCGCCGATGCCAAAGTCGAAGTGAGACTGGTATCCGATGCCGCCTCCGACAGTAGCGAGAATGATGTGTCGATCACGCCCCCGCCGCTGAACAAGGAGGTCTTCGACGCGCTGCACGACGTGGCGGGTCGAATGTTTCCGGGCGTGCCTATCATTCCGGAGATGGAAACTGGCGCCTCCGACAGCAAACTCACCATGGCGGCGGGAATTCCGAGCTATGGATTCAGTGGCATGGGTATCGATGACGACGACGACCGCGCCCACGGCAAGGACGAGCGCATCCGCGTGGAGGCGTTCTACACCGGCGTACAGTTCGACTACCTGTATTTGAAGAGACTGACAGGAGGAAAGTAGCTCAGCCTACTTCGCGGGAGCGAGCATAGCTGTATTGCCGGCTGGCGCCTCGCCCGGTTTTGCTGGCGCGTACTTGGAAGCGCACTTGGCCTGCAACTGGGTCGCGTGGAATACTCCATCGCGGCCATAGGTCCCCACTGCCAGCGCCTGCGCATCATCCTTGAACGTGTCCGGCGGCGGCTCGGACCCCTGGTAATTGACCTTCAACGTGTGGCCCTGCTCCAGTAAAACGAACTTCGCGTTGGTGCCTGCACGCTCTATGCTTCCCGGCGCAACGTTGCCTGCGACCCGCAGGTTACGCGAGTACGCCTTGTTGCCCATCGAACCCAATTCGCCGATTGTGACGTAGTAACTCTTGGTGTCGCGCACGCCGGTGTAGGCGAGCCAACCAACGGTCGCCAAGATCACCAGTGCAGCCGCGAGTATCTTGTAGGGTGGCTTACCGTGCATGAGTTGAGTTTATCAGGGAATCCGCTACGCTCCGATGTGATGGACGTCACATGCTGAGCGCGCATGGGAGCGTGCGCACGATGGTGGAGCGCAGTTCAGCCGCGTTTAGCGGTCAGCCGAGTTTCCTCGATTCGACCGAACAATCTATCTACCAGAATCGGAAAGAGATAGTCTGAGGTGACTTCCCAAGGGCTCTATAATGATTCGGTCCGCCTATGAGACCTATATCCTCAACTATCGCTGGCTTCGTCGTGGCACTGCTGCTGCTGCCGCTTGTGATCTACCTCTACCTTGCCTTCGGCAGACCACCGGTCGCAACCGCGGACGCACCACTTCCCCTAGAGGCCCGAATAGTCCAGATTCCGCTGAACGCCCGCATTCGCCGCGAGATGCCGGCAAGCGCCGCAATCCCCGCCACCGACGAGAATCTGAACGCCGGCGCAGGCATCTACGAAGATAAATGCGAGATATGTCACGGCACCAAGGATGCGCCATCGGGGATTGGCAGGGCAATGTTCCCCCGCGCGCCGCAGCTTTGGGTCAAATCCGAAGACGGCTCTGTTGGGGTGAGCGGGGATCCGGCGGGCGAGACCTATTGGAAGATTAAGAATGGCATCCGATTGTCCGGAATGCCAGCATTCGGAAAGGCGCTTTCGGAGACGCAGATCTGGCAAGTGAGCCTACTGCTTTCCATGGCCGATAAGCCGCTCCCTGCCGAAGCGTCGAAGATAGTCGGGCGATAGACCTGTCTCGATTGCTTCAAGCATATCGCCGCCGAGCAGCGGCGCACATCGACTCAGCGCGTAACCAGCGCGAACGATCTTCGGGACTAGGGAGTTGGCTGCACGTTGGGCTTTATCGGCGCAGAGTGGCGAGGAGTGGTTTCGACAACGATACGCGTGTCTTTGGCGAAGCTGATCTTCTGGCCGCGGGCGATCCAGCGGCTGTAGAAGGCGCGTGCTGCACCCCAGTAGCCGATGCCCGCAGCGGCGTAGGGTGACCCTCCTGCGAGACCGACAACCGTTCCTATCAGGCCGAGGCCCGCCGCGCCTCCGACTCCGTTCTTACCTAACCCGTTGCCGGCACCGGCGCCCCTGTCGCGTTCCTGGTCAAGTGGGCGACTGGCCATGAGGGCGAGGATCAGCGGGATGCTGATCTTGTCCTGGGGTTTCGATTTCGCCTGACCCTCTGAGTTGAGCGCGATGTCCTGTGCCGAATCGGCGCCAGTGAGGCGAGTCTCTACCGTCTGCGTCTCGGCATCCGGCAAAGCCAGTTGGCTAAAGCTGAAGCTGAGGGTGCCCGTGCGGCCGAACAGGCGGGCGGGCTTTGCGTGGGTCACGGCGCCGATGAGGGTAGCACCCTGGGGAACGGCCAGCGTGTGGTTGGCATCGTAGATAGGCTCAGCGACGACTGCCTTGATCGCCTGTCCGGTCTTGGAGGATTCCGAACTGAGAGCGTCCGTGAGGTTGGCCTGGACGATCCATGTCCCGGTGTCATCGCCTGGCTTCTGCGGTGCTGGTGCCTGCGGCTCCCAGATGTGGGGCTTGCGGACTGGTGCGGATGGCGGCATTGCCAATGCGGGTTGGGCAGACACTTCGATGGGAGCGAGAGTTTCGACGGTCCAGGAGGTGCCCTTTTCTATGCGCTGAGGATGGTAGGGGAGTTGATTGTAGATCAACTGTAAGAGGCGGTCTCCTTTGCCGGGCGCAATGAATGCTGCAACGTCGCTCCGGGCCACGGTGAGTCCGGCATCGAACTGCTGGTGGAGAAAGCCTCCCTTGGAAGGCGGCGGCGCGACGGCGCGATAGATCGGTGTGCCCAAGGTCGCGGTGCTGGAGGCCAGAGGAACCGAGGTGTTGTCCGCAAGGATTATCTGGGTAAATAGGATTTCCGGAATCCGAAAAGGGGTGAAGTCTCCGCCGAGCAATGCATGGACGCGACGGCTGTGGTCGGAGCGTAGTACGACCACGCTACCGGCGACCACAGTATCTTTCTGAAGCAGAATTTTATTGTCCGCGTAGATAGGGTAGAGCAGGTGGGCCGTGATCGGCTGACCGGCGCGCATCGGATAGTGCCGGTCGATCATGAGGGCGAGCGGCGTGCCTGCAGGCACCGTGCCTGACCCTGTCTGACAAAGCGATGCAGTCGGCAGCAGAGCGAAGGCGAAGATGAGTGCGTGGCGAAGGTTCATCTTGTTTGATCTTAGACTAATAAGACTGCGGGATGGTATCGCTCCGGTAAAATGACGGGATTGCCATCAGGAGCAGGGAATCAACCATGCGCAGACCTGATGAAACCCCTTGGCTTGGGGATTCGTGCACGGCAAACAGTAAACGCCGCGGCGCTAGGCCACGGCGTTTCTGCTGACGGAATTGTGCGGCAAGTTTATCCGAGTTCGTTCATGCTCTTGGCGCCGAACTTGAGGCACCAGGGGCTGGCGGCTTCGAGGGCCTCGTTGACATTCTTGATGTTCTCGACACCGGTGGTTTCCAGCCAGTCGCGGAAGGCCCTTGCGCCCTGCTTAGCGAAGACGGCGATGCCGTCTTTCCACGTAGCGCGGCCGCAAAGGACGCCGTTGAATTTGGTGCCAGACTCGCCAGCAAGTTCAAGGGTTTCGATGAAGACAGGGTTGGAGACGCCAGCGGAGAGATATATGAAGGGCTTGTGGGTCATCGATTCGGCGTCACGGAAGTGCTGAAGGGCCTCGGCGCGGGTGTAAGCTTTCTCTCCCTTGAAGGCCTTGGTTCCTTCGACGAACTCCATGACGATTGGCACCTCGACCTTGAGCATATCGACGTTATACCGCGCCTTGCCGAACTCGGCCATGGCACCGGAGACGATTTCGGGCTTCTTCTTGGCGTAGGCGAGGGACTTCTCGTCGCCGCCATCGGCGTCGTAGCCAACGAACTCCAGGAAGAAGGGAATGTCGTGGTACATGCATTCGTCGCCGATGCGCTCGATCCACGCCTGTTTGAGGTCGTTGATGTGAGATTTCTCGTAGGGCGTGTAGTAGAGCAGGATCTTGATGCAGTCGGCCCCCGCTTCCTTCAAGCGCCGTACGGACCAAACGTCAAGCAGATCGGGCAAGCGGCCAGCGGTTTGAGAGTCGTAGCCGGTCTTCTCATACGCCAGAAGGAGGCCCTTGCCATGGCGATGCTTGGAGGCGGGCAGGCCATACTCGGGATCGAGCAGGATGGCCGATGCATGCTTGCAAAGGACATCGGTTACGAGCGTCTTGAACTCCTCGAGGTCCTGGCCGGTAGCAGCGGCACCACGTTCCTTGGCGAGCGACTTCTGAAGAGATCCGCGCTGGTCCATAGCCGCGGCGGCGATTACGCCCCGCGGGTCGGAGACGGCTTTAAGTCCTGCGAGTTTTCCGGGTGTCAACTTCATGATTCGATGTTCTCCTGAGTCATTCTTTTTGCATTTTCAGCTTCGGAAACAATTCTACACAGCGATGCGAGGGCTGGTTGTGACGGCGGTTACAGGCTGAGGACATGTGCGGACGGGATTATGCGCGCCACAAGACGAGCCCGCCAATTGATTTAACGCAGCGTGCAGATCGGCGTTAATGGAAACGCCAAAGCGGCCGATAAGGAGTTCTATGGGGCTCCTGTCTGTCAATCGAGTCGTAGTGAGGCTTGACGTCCGGGGGATCGCTGTATCGTTTCTGATGCCATAGAAAGGCAAAGCATTGATCGCACTCCTAATTGCAAGCTCAACGTTGGCCGGAACGCTATTTGGCTGGTACGGACACAAGGCCAGTCTTCGAATCGACGCATGGGGCGAGAACATGAACCAGCGGGAGGGTATCTGCCCGAACTTATCGAAGCAGTTTAATAGCGATGATCAGGCCAAGAACAGAAAGCGAGTCCGGGAGGATGCTTCTTTCGTACCGCCAATAAGTAGACATCTTCCGGCCGGTGCGGTCATCTCAAAATAACCTCTTGCGTGGCAGTGGCATTCTTCCTGTCGGCATAGGAGAAAGCTGCGCCCTGAACCCAACTGCAGCCGTCGCGCTTACACGCTGGAATCGTGTAGACTAAGCGGAGATTCTCGCCGCGGTTCTTCCCCTTCGATTCATCCCTTGGGAAGTCATGGCTGCTCCGGTTGCGTTCCCGAAAAGGCCGCGCCAGGAGGCCAGGCGCGTGAGCGAGAATCACCAGATCGGCAACAGGAGACGTGAGCACTATGGCGAAGATTGCCAAGACCGGCGACCGCAAGAAGATGATGGACACCAACAAAAGCACTGACTGTCCCAAGTGCTCCAAGCCCACGCGTATCGTCAAGCGGGTGAAGGATCGTGAGCGCGGCATACCTGGCGGCGTTTACATTTCCTGCTCCGCGTGTGAATTCTTCGAGAAGCTGTAAGTCATACCCGCGGTCAGAAGCGCGCCCCCATGAGCCACCCCCGAGCTGGGGCTACCTCTGCTTATTCGCGACGAAGACGGCCGCCACTTTATCTTCGAACACAAGCGTGAAGCCCGGGGCCACCCGCAGGAGTTGGGTCAGAGGGGACTGCGCCGGTCCCACCACCAAACCGGCCGACTGTAGCGCTGGATCGGCCGCCCAGTCGGGCTCTGCGTTCCAGGTGGCGACCGAGCGGTCGATGCTCTTGTCTCCGTAGAACGCGGCGCGCCCATCTATGCTCACCGGCATTCGCAGAGACCAGATCAGGTATCCGCCCCAATTGAAATCGTTATACAGGGGGCCCGCATAACCCTTCGCGCGGATCACTTCCACTGCACGTACAGGCAGGCTCGATGCGACTTGAGACTGCAGTTGGGCATTGTTCACGTGCATCATGCGGAACCCAGCCAAAACAGCTAATGCGACACCAAGTACCGCAAGCGCCGTGGCGAATCTCGGCAACCTGACGGCTGCCTTCTCTCTGCCGACGATGGTGGACGCCAGAATCGCTGCGGAGACGGTGGCCATCACCCACACATCGCGGAGCGAGCGAAACGACACGACTGACGCAAAGACCAGCAATCCAGCCTCAAATAATCGGAAGCGCCTGCTCCAGGCCAGCGCAGCCGCCGACGCCAGCGCGAGAAAGAGTAAACAAAAGTCTGAGAGATCGCGGAATCGCATGGCTTGAAGCTCGGAGATTTTGTCCATGACGCCAGCCTGCGCGGCAAGGTCGTACGCCACGCGATAGATGTGCCAGCCAGAGGGATTGGCCATGGTGCCTATCACACTCCCCGCGAATGCAGCAGCAAGTAGCCATGGCGCGCGCAGACGCGTCCTCACTCCGATATTCCAGCGGACCAAAACCGCTTCCGCCAACGCTATCCCCAGCACCACCAGGCCATCGATGAACTGGATGTGGAGATTGCTCCAGAGCGCGAAGATGACCGGCAGCCATGCCAACTCGCGCGTCCGGCCGGTCTTTCGTGCATGCATCAGAATGTCAATTTCCAGCACGAAAAACAGGACGGTAAACGCCCACGGCCGCGGCTTAAACAGGTGCTCGAGACTGAAGCAGGTCGCAAAAGTCAGCAGTGCGACGACGGAGAAATCCGGCTGTAGCCGCTTGATGAGGTGCTGCAGCGCCACCGTGATGGCCAGCACCATCCCCGCCGAATACCCGACGATGCCTACCAGCCCAAAACGTTGAAAGAGTTGGATCGACAACAGTTCGAACAGCCAGCTATAAGCAGCCCATGGCTTTCCTGCGAGAGGGCCGGAGAACGAATCGACACGGGGCAAAGCGTGGTGCTGTAGTATCCATTCGCCTGTGCGCAGATGCCACCAGATATCCAGGTCACTTGCGACCGCAGCGTGAACGCACATCAGTGCTGGAGCAGCAAACAGGACCACAAGCACCATCGCCTGGGCAAACTGGTCAGCCTTCTTGGTGGGCCTGCCGGAAGCGGGAGCCGCTTGCAGGTTCGACTCTGTTCTCAGCGCAGGCCGGACTTCGTCTTCGGGCGGAGCGGCAGGCGCGACGATAAGGGTTGCCACACCGTCACCATATCGCCTCACCCGTAAAAGACCAATAACACGAACGGGGATGGGTGAGTCACCCAGGCGGTCCGCGCCCGTCAAGCGCCTGAAGGACCGAGCGCTAGCTTCCATCTCGCCAGTTACTTATGGACCACAAAGACTGCGGCAAGCTTGTCCTCATAGGCGAGCTGGAATCGCGCGTCGGTCCGAAGCATCTGCATCAGCGGGGCCTTCACCGGACCAATCACCACGCCGGCTGAAATCAGCTGGGGGTCGGAGGCCCAGTCCGGCTCAGCGCTCCATGTCGCGACCGAGCGATCGATCCGCTGGTCCCCGTAAAGATTCTGGCGCCCGTCGATATTCACCGGTTTGCGCAGATTCCAGATCAGGTATCCCCCCCAGTTGAAATCGTTGTACAACGACCCCGAGTAACCCTTCGCCTGAATTGCCTCCACGGCGCGGACAGGAAGGCTCTTGGCCACTTGGATTTGCAGCTTGTCATTGTTCACATGCATTACGTGGAACCCGGCTAATACCGCGACCACGGCCGCGATCACAGCAAGCCCGGTGGCGAAGCGGGGCAACCGGGCCGCTACCTTCGCTCTGCTTGCGATTGCCGAAGCCAGAATCGCAGCCGCTACTGAAGCCATCAGCCACGCATCGCGCTGCGACCGGAACGACAGCACTGCGGCAAACGCCAGCAATGCAACTTCGAAGAAGGCCAGGCGCCGACGCCACGCCAATGCTGCGGCGCTCGCCATTGCAAGCAGCAGAATCAAGAAATCGGTCAGATCGCGGAACGGAATAGCCTGCAACTCCGACACCTTGTTCAGCGCGCCGGCTTGGGTAGCGAGGTCGTGCGCCACACTATAGATATGCCAGCCATAGGGATTCACCAGCGTCGCCAGCGTACTGGCCAAGAGAGCGGCGCCGAGCCATGAAGGCCGAATGCGTGTCTGGGCGGCGGTCGTCCAGCGCGCCATGATCGCCTCCGCAAGCGCGAGCGCTAGCACGAAAAGGCCATCCACAAATTGAATA
>OCZT010000725.1_pt1 | contig 33385 bp, 36 predicted proteins | sample 1539031 | NCBI WGS metagenome assembly OCZT01 (sample SAMEA3539308, study PRJEB22396) | soil metagenome | biome: tundra; feature: field; material: soil | place: USA | collected 2010-05 | depth 0.15 m | reverse complement strand
TAGTGGGATCCCACACTGCTTTCAACTCTGGTGGAGCTTTTTGTCCTAGCGCAGAAAACGCAATCTCAGACTCTCGGTCTTCAATACGTTCTCCATATGACTTTTCAGAAAAATTAAATCCTGTTATTTTAAGAGCTGAATTCAAACTTTCTATAATCTTTTTCTTGTCACTTTCTGACAAATTATCTGCATATTGCACTTGCCAAGCTCCTTGCCATATATACAACCTGGTACCTGATGTGGGTAATAAATAAAGATTTTCAAATTTTACAGTCTCAGATGACAATTTGTCCAAAACTTGAAGTTCAAACTGCGAAAACATACCACCGGATATAATTGCAACCTTCATCTTCAAGAGCAAACGTCGCAGTAAACCCGCCATTTCATCATCAAGTGCAGTCTTGCTTATCGCAAGAGTATTGTCCAAATCAAAAATGATTAATTCTTTATTTGTGCTCATTTGATACTTACTTTATCAACTCATTCAGTAAATCTTCCTCCTCAATAGTAGCTACTCCAATGACACTGTCTGCTGCCCCATAATACAGGAATAATTTTTTATCACGCAAAATAAGACCGCAAGGGAAAACCACGTTTGACATGAGGCCGTTGCGTTCATAATTTTCAACCGGCTCAAGCACCGGCACAGCTGTGCGTGACTTCACTACGGTGGGGTCATCGAGGTCTAGGAGTGCCGCTCCGACACGATATTTACTGCTTTTTGAAACACCGTGATAAAGAAGTAGCCAACCATTTTTTGTTTTTATGGGTGGACCGGTAATACCAACTTTTACTCCATCCCACATTCCAGGACGAGGATTGATTATTTCTATGCAGGTATCTACTTCTTCTTTTTCAAAATTAAGTGACGGTATGTACCCACCACAAATTCCATTGCCCACCCTGTGAATTACTAGATATTTTCCGTTAACTTTTTCTGGCAAAATGGTTGCGTCTTTGTTTGCAATATTTGGTGCTGTGATGACATGTGGCTCTGACCAAGCATCCCAGTTTCTTGCAAGAAAATTTTTAATAGTTATATCACTTACAGTTACGCGTGGAGTGTCACCATTGTATGCGACGTAAGTCATGTAAAGTTTGTCGTCAATTACTACTATACGTGGGTCCTCACAGCCGTAGTTTGCATCCGAGCCAGGTCTTGATTCAAAATCCGCGCGAGGTTTATATATTGGTTCATCTAGTCGCTCATCAATTTTGAATCCATCTTTAGTTACCGCATACCCCAAGACCGACACGTTAGAAGGAGTCGTTGCACGATAAACAATGTGAATTTTGCCCTCAAGTTCTACCGCAGCCGGATTGAGTGTTCCTCCCGCTTCCCAAGCCACACCAGATCGTGGAGAAATTATCGGATTTCCAGGAAAACGTTTGAAAAATGATTGTTTGGAATCAAGTAAAGTATTGAGAAGACTATCTAGGTGTATAGAGGCCATTGCACAATGCGTGTCGGCCGCACCATAATATATTTCCAAATGTCCCTTTTTTATAAGTGCTCCACACGGAAAAATAATATTGGGCACGTGGCCTGCCTTTTCATAATATGCATCAGGCACCATGAAGGAACCCTTGGTGCGCCCGATAATGCGTCGTGGATTTTCTAAATCAAGAAGTACTGTTTCAATGCCAAAAACAGTATTGTCCCTTGCATAATCCTGAATGTGCGAGTAAACCACGAGCCAGCCCTTCTCAGTCCAGAGTGGTGGTGCCCCCATTTCCACTTGGTCACTATCCACGCGTCGCAAATTTATTTTATGATTATCAAAATTACGCATCCAACCTTCCCAATATTCTTTTGACCAGATGTCTTCCGGTTTATTAAATTCTATATAGCAAATATCAGAGGGTCTTCGGTCGGTATTGACAGTTACAAGAGCAGCCATCTTGCCATTAATTTTTTTTGGAAAAAGAGCCATGGCCTTTGCATTGAAAGGAGTGACCAAGTGCTTCTCTGTTATTGTTTTTAAATCAGGACTTAGTGCAACACCTACTCTGATATTGTCGGCGGAAAATGGATACCCACCAAGTGCTGTGTAAAAAATATAAAATGTATCATCAAATTTTGTCACTCTTGGGTCTTCGCAGCCATACTGATCAAATTCTTCGCTTGGGCCAAAAAATACTTTACGGTTTTCAAAATGAATTCCATCACTAGCCGAGGCAATGCCAATTACAGAAGTGCTTATTTGAGGATTACGAAGCATGTCACGCTCTGACATTGCTCGATAAAGTATGTAGGTTTTTCTTTTTTCAACTATCGGGCAACCATTGAAAGTGGCGTAAGCTTCCCATGGATGCTCTTCTACTGGAGTGAGAAGCGGATTGTGTTCTGATCTGTTTAAGGTAAACATGTATTTATACTTTACCGTATTCCTGGAGCCATTCTAGTAGTGGCTTGATGGGTGTCTTTGCCACACAAACATATTTATCACCTCCTCCGTAATAAACAACTAGATCATTATCAATAATCAAAGCGCCGGAAGCGTAAACTACTCCTGGTTTCCAGTCGTTTTCGTAATGCATATCCGGCTCAAGTATGGGGTCTGGAGCTCGGTATAGGACTTTTGTGGGCTCATTTATATCAAGAATCATACAGCCAAGCTTGTATTTGTTTGGATCACTATGATCCATGGCATGATAAAGGAGTAACCATCCAAGACTAGTCTTAATAGGAGGTGGACCAGCACCACGAACCCAGTTGTCCCAATAATCGGTTCTCCCTCCAGCTGGAGCAGTACTTTTTATGTATTCTTCTTCACCGTTTTGCACAGTATTCAAATAATCAATACGAATTTTGGGAAATATTCCGTGAAGAACTGCGAACTTGCCATTAATTTTTTCTGGAAATAATACCCAGTTTTTGTGGACTTCATTGGGTGGTGAAATGAGTCTTGGTGCTTTCCAATTCCAATGTTTCTTTTGTAAATCTTCCACAGAGATAGATGTGAGACCAATGCGCACGGAATCCCATCCTTCAAACGCTGTGTATGTCATGTAAACTTGACCGTCAATAACCACTGCACGTGGGTCCTCACATCCTCCCCAGCCACCACCGGAAGTATAAATGCTCGGATTGTAACCACGCACACGGTCAATATCTGTTTCTGGACGAGTTGCTTCAGAAATATAAACCGGGTACGGTGAACGCTCTGCAAAATTCATTCCATCACTACTCTTGGCGTAACCGATACGTGAAAGTCCATCGTTGCCTATTGCTCGATAAAGTAAGTGAACAAAACCTTCATTGTCCTTTATTACTGCTGGATTAAATGTTCCAACCATTTCCCACTCTCTATGACTTGATGGGCTGATAACTGGATTCGCATTGTGTCTTTGCAACTCCAGTTTAATACTTGGAAGAATTCTCTTTCTGAACAGCCATATGCCAAAATAAAAAAGGATAAGAACAACTGCGCTATACAGTGCAGCAAAGAGAAACGGCGCGCTAGTTACTAGTTCAAGAACATTGGACATTTCATTTTATTTAATTCGTCCGTAATCATCCTTCACCCGTGTGATGTCGCCCTCATCAAACACTCCATATGATATTTCAAGAATAACCACATCACTATTTCCAGCAAGAATGCGGTGAAGAGTTTCTCGGGGCACAAAATATTCCTCCCCTTTTACAATTTCCGTACGTTTATCGCCTATGGTTGCAGTGCCCTCTCCTGCCAAAATATGCCAAAACTCATCTCGAGATTTGTGAGATTGCAAACTAAATTCTTGACCGCGGTTAACGGTAATAATTTTTACTGTGCAAGGTGAATTTTCTTCAAACTTTACAAACTCACCCCAGGGTCGCTTTTCGCGATATGGTTTGGGGGGTTGCGTGAGCATTTATGAGGCTAATTATAACACAAATACTTATCGCAAATAATAAAAAAGTGTGGAGAAGTCTACATTTTAAACATTATGGCACTGTCGCGGTATATTTAACACAAACACCACTCAGTTGAGGGGTATTTTTTTGCCAAATTTTAAGCGCTTTGTTTCCAAAGACTTTCAAAAAGAACCTCCATAGTGTGGTGAATATCCTCGTCTTCTATCAAGATTCCTACTGGCTGTTTGGACCTTATCGAAATTATTGCCACCTTGTTGCCATATATAAAATTGGAATTGTTTATTGCGTGTGATTGGTCCAAAAACCTAGTTATTCTAAGCTCTTTTATGTCTTTTCCCCTAAGCTCTTGAGCTTCTTTGGTTTTTGGAGCCAGAAGTTGAATACGCAAATTGTGACGTATTCGACTTTCTATAAAGTCATCCATATAAGATTTCCCAAGAAGATTTACCCAGTCATCCCACGAGAGAATTGCCGAAACGTTATGCTTTGTCTCGATGATGTTGTTCATAATCTGTCTAATCTCTTTCGGACCACTGTAAGTACGTACAGTTGGTTTTACCGCAATATCATGCTGAATTAATTTGAGCTCTGGAAGAACTGCATTTATTGCAGTTTCGTTTTCTTTATATCTTTTGACAAGAGTTTCAGGATTTTCTGCTGCCCAAATTTTTCTTCTGCACATCAGATATGTATTCAGTAATCCCTTTTTTTGCAATGACTTAATTACCAGATTCACAGTAGTTCTGGGCATTCGCGCCTTTTCCGCAATTTCAGTTGCGGTGCTTCCACCAAGTTCAAGGGCAACAAGATAAACGGTCACCTCGTGAGGAGAATATCCAAGTTGTCCAATTGCACTTCGTATATTCATAATTTTGACATTCTGATTTTACCACAATTTTGACGACAAAATTGTTGTCATATAAATGTCGAAAAAACAAGAGAACTAAGGATTATTTACTACTTTTCTGAAATACACCAACTTTATTCTCGATTTTTCATATAAATAACTAAAATGAACGTAAGAAATGAAATGACTCAAAACCAAATAATACAAATGCAAAGCACATTAACCATGGCTCATCATAATTATGAGAAGATGCTCTGTTCTTATTCATTTTTCAAAACACACGACCCAATGGTCAGTGAAGATTTAGTGCAAGAAACTTTTCTAAAAACTTGGTCGTATTTAATAAAAGGCGGAAAAATTCATAACTTAAAAGCTTTCTTGTATCACGTTCTAAATAACCTCATTGTAGATCAATATCGCAAACGTCAAACATCCTCATTAGATGTTCTCATAGAAAAAGGTTTTGAACCCAGTGAAGACAATACCGAGCGTCAATCAGATATTTTTGACGGAAAAAAAGCATTTAAATTATTGAAACGGCTTCCAAAAAAATATAAAAAAATTATAGAAATGAGGTATGCTCGGGATTTATCGTTAGAGGAAATATCCAAAATTACCAAGCAGTCAAAAAACACGATAGCTGTACAAACACACAGAGGATTAGAAAAGCTTAAGCCGATTTTTCGTCTAAGCACAAGCCACTCTTTGCTATTTTTTCTAGGCATCTCCTCTATGTATTTTTGGTAGTTTGCCGAGGCTAAGCCTCGGCAAGATTCTAGGGCTAATTTACTGTACTAATTGTTTTGGGAATTACAAACAAATTCCCATCGTCTTTTATTATTGGCAAACCGGAAGTACACAGTAGTGAAAAATGAATACCGTTTGGATTTTGCGAGTAGGTGAGATTATTTGATGAGCTAATCGGCGGACAATCGATAAGCTGTGAAATGCTCATGGTTTTCGGCTGTGTCCCCTGCGGATAATATAAAAATATTTCAAACTGTGTCTGATATTTGCCATCGCTTTGTTTTTCACTGGGTACCTCTATGTCGTACGACAAAATTGTGGACGTGCTCGCAACAGGCAAAGATTGCAAATTTGCACTTTGAGAAGTTGAACTGCCACTACCTGCTGTTGAGTTGCTTGGTCCGGAAGAACTAAAGTGTGCGTAAATTATCCAAGCTAAAATCAAAAATATCACCATTCCACTTATCATCGCCCACATTGGTATTTTCTTATTGGTTTCCATAGTTCTATTATATCAATTTTATTGACATTTTTTTGCAGTGTTTGCCGAGGCTTAGCCTCAACAAAGTTTTATTTAAATGTAAAAACCACAATTTCCGAATCAGTCCCTACTCGCAGGGGCGGGCCCCAAGTGCCAACCCCACTGGTCGTGTAAACCTGTGTCTTGCCAAGCTGATTCAAGCCATTTTCGAATCGTCCGTAAGCCATTTTTGCAAAATATTCTAATGGCCATTGTTGTGCCTTGTGCGTGTGTCCCGACATTTGCATTGATATACCCGCTTGCTCTGCCACACCTATATGACTCGGCTCATGTTTCAAAAGTATTGATGGTATGTTCCTTTCAATTTGGATGTTTATAAGCACATTTTTAAAATCCAATTCCTTTGTCGTGGTTTTATAATCGACGCCCACAATTTGTAAACCGTCAATAACCACTTTTTCGTCATGCAATGTTTTAATACCTGCTTTTTTCACTGCCTCAAGAAGTAAATCGCTGTTTCCGTACACTTCGTGATTACCAGTTACAAAGTAAATTCCTAAAGGAATCGAAAGTGAAGAAAAAGGAACAATGCAATTGAGCACTCCCTGAGCTGATGACCCGTCAAATAAATCGCCTCCTATTAAAACAATGTCCGGAGAAATTTGTTTCAATTTTTCCACCACACTTTCCACAAAATTTTTTCCATTTATTTGACCAATGTGCAAATCACAAATCAAAACCACTTTTCTCCCCTTCCAAACTTCCGATAAATTGGGTAACCCTACAATAACTTCTTTTATAATCAGTTTTTTAGCGTGAAATAACCCGTAAATTCCAACCAATGTCGTCAAACCAAACAAAATCAAGGCAAAATGTCTTGAAGAATCCCCAATATATGCAAATTCAATTATGTATATAAATGAAGCTATAAGAAAATAAGCAAAGAATCCCATCCAAACCATTGAAATGATGGAGTAGACCCGGGTAAAAAAATTATATCGTTTCCTCCCCAACAAAATTGAAGCAATGAAACTCAACGAGAAAAAACCGAGAATTACAATAGTTATAAAAGAATTTTCGTTAATACTGAAAACGATAAGTACGGCTTGATAAACCACAAAATTTGCCAAATATAAAAAGACTAAAATGGTGGCAAAGAAAGCAATATATGTTTTAAAAAGTAAAACAGTTACGAGTGAACCCAAAATTTTTTTGATACGGCTCATGTATTATATTGTGATTATAGCATTTTCCAATATGAACGAGGTTTCTCCTCGGAATTAACGGCGTCTGAGGCTTAGCCTTGAGAATTTGAAACTAAGGCTAAGTCCTCGGACACAATATATTTCTTGTTTATTATTTTTTATCTTTTATTTATAAACTCAAAACAAAACCCGCTAGGGGTCCAAGGGACTTAGCGGGTAAAAGCGCGCGAAATACTTCACACTTCATTCATCAAACGGAGAAACTCTTCCCTTTTTCGCGCTTTCTCCTTCTCTGCATGAAGAGCATCTTCCTTTTCCATCTTGGAAATGATTCGCCAAACGAAAGCGTAGAGAACCAACACCGCTATCACAAAGCCGACAATCACCCACTTGTACGATTCTGAGTCATCGAGCATTTCTGTCACTCCAGAAAAGGTGTCTGTGAATCATGCACAGCAAACATCTCCGTACACAATGACGTTTATGCCGATAAAGTCAAGCTTATATGAATCCGAGGCTTAGCCTTGAGAATTTGAAACTAAGGCTAAGCCTCGGATACGATTAATTTTTTATTCTTAAATATCAAGGTCGAACCTTGATATTTACTCCACGTGAACCTTCACATCCAGATTCTCTTTTTCAATTTTCAGTGTCAATATCGCAAACGCTCCCACCGCCACGACCAGCGACGCAATGACGAATACATAGTTATATGCATCTATTTGGGCTTTTAGAATTACCAACTCGATATATTTTTGAATGTCTGAAGCGTTGTGACTAGCCAGCGTACTTAATTTATTGATAGACAAAATATTTTGGCCAATGCGACTGGTAAGTATTGTGCCGAAGATAGCGATGCCGAAAGCTCCAGCCACGTTTCGTGCCAGCGCCAGTATTGATGACGCCACCCCGATTTCGTTTTGGTCCACCACAGACGCAATGATATTTGTTCTCTGCGCCATACCAAAACCCATTCCGAATGCCATCACTCCGAGTGGCCACATTATAGAAAGGGCCGTCGAACGCACATCAAGAAATGAAAAGAAAAATAGTCCAATGCTTGCCACAATTGTGGATGCAAATATCACATACCTCGCTTCCACCCGCCCCATGAGTGCGCCACCGAGTGGCGCCGCAAGCATCAAAGCCGCCGCCATCGGCATAAATAGGTACCCCGACTGCGTCGCAGTATATCCCAAAAATGTTTGGGCAAAAATCGGAATCAAAAATAGTCCACCCATCATCCCCATAAACACCACCACGTTGTTCATGAGCGTATTGACGAACGCTGGAATTTTGAAAAACTTCAGGTCGACAATCGGCTCCGGAACTTTTCCTTCAATATATAAGAACAGTCCGAGAAGAATCACAATCGCCGCATAGCAAAGAATGCTCCAGTTTGATAGCCAACCCCAAATCGTACCTTGGTCAAGTACCAAGACAAGCGCCGAAAGCATGCCACCGAGTGACAACGCTCCCCACCAATCGAAAAATATGGTTTTTACTGCCGAGCGCGATTCGTGAATAAATGTCAATGCCATGAGCATGCCAATGATGCCGACCGGCAAATTGACTAGGAAAACCGAACGCCAGCCGAAAGTATCGATAAGAGGACCTCCAATGAGCGGACCAAATACCGAAGCCGCCGCAAAGGATGACGACCAAATGCCAAGCGCCTGTGCCCGCTCTTTGCCCTGCCTGAAGGTCACCGCGATGATAGCCATCGCTGTCGGATAGTCGGCCGAGCCGGCGATTGCTTGGATGACTCGAAACACGATAAGTGAAGATAGGTTCCACGCCAAGCCGGCCAAGACCGAGCCTACTATAAATAATCCGAAACCTAAAATATAAACTTTTTTTCTTCCCCACGTGTCACCGAGCTTGCCCCATATTGGTACGAACACCGCGTTCGCGAGAATGTACGCCGTGGCTATCCATCCTGCAGCCGTTACAGAAATAGAAAAGTCATTTATTATTTTTGGCAACGCCAAATTAACAATCGTCTGGTCGAGACGACCTAGAAATGTACCCACAATGACGGTGAAAAGAATCCACCACCTTAGATTGTCCGATTTGTCCTCCATTACTTTTGTGCTACTTAGGATAAATGCTCATCTTGGCTGACATGCCGTTTTTGAACTCAGGATGAGATGCAATGTCATATGCTACTTTTATATCAAACTGTTTTGTTGGTCGCTGGTCGGAAATTGAAAATGCCACGCCGGTTGTATCGGAAGTCGGACTGATTTCATCCACTACTCCCGTGTAAACGCTTGAACCAAAAGCGTCCACGGTAAACGCTACCGAGTCACCTATTTTAATTCTAGACAGTCCTTTGTTTTCATCTATGGTACCCACCACTCGCAGCTGTGTCGGATCAATCATTGAGACCACTGTAGCCCCTGGCATGAACACTTGGCCTGGAGCATTTTGTACCGTTATTACTTGTCCATTGATTTGTGCTGAGAGTACTTCACCACCCACTTGTGCAAGGGGTTCTCCTTTTGTCACAACGTCACCAGCATTTACGTAAACAGATTGTAGAATGCCTTCATTCTGTGGACCGATATTGATAATGGGGGCTTCTATCATTGATAAATCAATCGTCACTCTTGTAGTAACAACTTTGTAGAGCAATGCACCTATAAGCAAAAGTATGATGGCTACTATGCCGGCCAAACTTTGGACCCATGGCTTTTTGAACATGCTCTGTTTTGGTGCTGGTATTTGTGTTTGTGTAGTGTTTTCCATTTTAGTTTGCTGTGGAGTTAGCTGTAATTGTGATAACAGACTGACCGGCGGTGACTGATTGGCCGACTTTCAGGTTTTGATTGACGAAAGTCACAGTGCCGTCGAGAGGAGCGACAACAATATTGTTTTGATACTGAGCGAGCGCCGCTTCATAGGCTCCTTGTGCAGCTTGAATGGAAGCGCTTGATACATCGGCACTCGTTGAACCATTTTGCCCGAGGTTTGCGGAGAGCTGACTCAATACTTGGTCTCGAGTGGAAACAGCGGAGACATATGCATTTTTATTTATCTGGTATGAAGCTGATTTTGTATTTGGAATTGTCACCGTCCACTTGGCACTTCCAGAAAATCCTTTGACAAAAGTTATAGATAACCCGCAAGTTCCAAATGGTTGTGGGTTACCATATGTGACATTTCCACTTCCAGTTTCAATTCCACTGATATTGAAAGAATAGCCAGAATCTACAGAAGAAACATACGGGTCAATTTCATAAACTCCTACTTTGTCGCAAGTATATGTGCCAGTAACTATTGGATTGTGAGTTTCATCGGCTATGCCAAATGGAATTGCTTGCAAACCAGATGATAGGAGTGTGCGATATGCATTGTTTACCAAAATATCTTGCTGTGATTTCGCATTTTGATATTGAATAGAAAGTGAGCCGTACTGCGCCTTGGCAAGATCGAGTGCGCCCTTTGCTTGATTGACTGCGCCGAGCGCCACACCAGCGTCAAGTGTCGCCAATGTTTCTCCTTTGGTTACTTTGTCGCCGATTACCACAGACACGGAAGCCACTCGGCCGGATGTATTGAAAGACAAGCTGATTGTGTTTCCGTCTGTAGAAATATTGGTCGAAGTACTATTTTGGAAGTCTGCCACGGTCGGCGGATTGCCCACAAACCTGATAGCCACAAGGCCAATGACAAGCGCCACGACAAAAACAATGGGCAGAATTTTACGTGGTTTGGATAAAATTAATATAAGCTTGTCTTTCATAAAGAAGGCTATTCTAAGCCCTTTTTTGACCATTGTCAAGCCTTCTTTTTTCGATTTAATTCTTAAAGAAAAATGACCGCCCACACTTAAGTGAGCGGTCATCGCTACAGAAACACGTCAGACTTGAAGTGTCATCAGCCAGCATTCTTTGCCGACCCTTTCAAATTGCTGACGCATCCTGAAACCGAAGTTGCTTGCGAAGTACATGGGCAGTGAGCTCGTAAGTTCTACGAGCATCACACCTTTGTCCTTCCGCAACTTGTTCAGTATCGTTTTCATGAGCTTTTTGCCCACGCCACGACGCTGGTATTCCGGAAGAACGGTGACCCAGAAAATGTCATAGACGCGCCAATCTGCCCACGACATCATGTAGCCAGCGAAGCCTACGATTTTTCCCTTCGACTCGGCAACAAAGAAGCTTGGCTTGCTGGATGAATTGCTGAACATATCTAGCAAATCCTTTTTCGCCAACTTTCCGTAAGCCGCATCGGAATACGCCTCGGTCGCAATTTGAGCGACGGTGTCTACTTCGCTACTCTTGAGAGGGCGAATCCTGAACCTCTCCGGTTTCTTCTCCACAAATACCTCCTTGAGAAATCAGCGTACGTACATCTCTTTTACAAGTATACACTAAATATAAAATTTGTCAATTATACACAAGTTTAGTCCTAGACACATCTACGACCCATACGAACTCATATCTGCATTTATACCATTTACAGTGGCTTGAATATAATTTTGAGTCCCGACAACCACAAGCCAGATAGTAACAATCGTGGAAATGATAAGAAGCGTCCATGCTATCTGCCCTATTTGTTTTGCTTTCGGGTCTTTTGATTTGAAATATTTTACCCCTGGCCATCTGGTGACAAAAAGAAAAGCGAGCATTGGCAAAATAATACTAAAAGCATAAATCCATACTTGTGTGGCTGTAGTTGTAGAAAGTGGAGCCGAATTTATTTTTATTCCACAATTCGGACAAAAATAATATTGCGGAAGTATCGGCTGGTGACACACCGTGCAAACCGCCTGTGGTGATACTGGGTCGTCAGACACATTTTTTATATTAAAGTTTTGTTCCATAAGTCACATTCAATACTATCAAAACTTAAAGGTTTTGCGAATCGAGGCGAGGCCTCGTTTTTTTTGCCGAGGCTAAGCCTCGGCAAAAATTTGATTTATTAATATGTTATAGTCAGTATCAGAAATACTCCAACAACGAGGATCTTTAAATGACGGCTACTGATATCAGGCATCCCTACCCCATGACATTGGATGTTACAGACAAGGAATCTCAGGAGTTATGGACATTCATACTAAGAAAAAAGCCTTTTATTTTTCTGTATCCAGTCGAAGGACGTCCCGAACTGAAAGTTGGGCAAGGGCCAGATAGCTGGAGGATTAAGGGTGCCAGCGAAATTCTCCAGTTCTTGAAGAAAGAATTCGGCGAATGAATTGGCCGTGTGTTTACCCCGCGCGAATCGCGCGAGGTAATTTTTTTGTGTTCGAGGTCTCTCCTCGGAACCTCGAATCCCGAGGTGAGTCCTCGGACACTTTATCTTCAATCAAAACCTCACAATTTTACTAACTCCTAATATATTTGACTTCGTCGGAAACTATTTTTCCAACTTTAAAATCTTCGGCAAATTGTCTGGGTAAAATACGCACGTCATCAGCAGGACTTACCCATACAATTTCAGCTATTTCTTCTGCATGAGAACGACTGAGCCCTCCTATATCAAGATAATCTTTTCCATTCTTCACCTCAAAGAAAAACTCTATGTAATGCTTGTTGTCTTTTTGTGTAAATGTATGAACATAAAACAATCTACCAACGTCTGGCTTCACCCCAAGTTCTTCTACAATTTCTCTAGACAAACACCCCTTCAAATCCTCGCCCCACTCCAAGTGACCTCCGGGAAGCGCTACAAAGCTTGTATTGTGAGGATGTTTAACACCGAGCAATTTTCCATCATTAAAGATAATTGCCCGCACTCTAATCAAAATTTGTTTGTCTTTTTCCATAATTTTTTTTCTGCACAGGCTAAGCTTGTGCAATTTTAGCTCTACAAAGTTAAACTTTTCTTGTCATACCCAAAATGTTCCTCATCTATCAAATCAATTTTAGACGGCTTTAGCATATACCAAGAGTCTCCTTGCAAAACATCATCACTTTCCTTTGGTTCTGGATGACTTCTTTTCTTAAGGTGTTTCAGGGCCAAATCATATCTTGAACCGTCAATTTTGTTTGCCATACCATAAAATTGAATCCCAAAGTTTTTCTCTTTACTTTTGGTACTAAAGGTAATCGTTCCAGCTACTTCATTATTTTTTAATATTGCTTTCGAATGGCGGGCATCAGGATCTGACATCCAGTAAATATTCAAATCATTGTCATAAATAAATACTACGTCGGCAACCCAAAGGCCACCGTCATCTCTGGTGGCAAGACTCATAAGATGTGCCTTCCCCAAAATTTCCAAAATTTTATTTTTTATGTCCATGCTTGTATATTATATAGTGTAAAAACGTATCTTTACCCATCAACCATTATTGTTTCCTCTCGGTCAGGACCGACAGAAATAATACGCACTTTGATACCAGCTTCTTTTTCTATAAATTTAATAATATTCTTTAGCTTTTGTGGAAGGTCTTTCATTTTTCTCAAATTTCTAATTGAAGATAGCCATCCAGGAAAAGTTTTATATATGGGTTTGCAGTATTTCAAGACGTCTTTATCTGTTACGACGATATTTAAACGGCTTCCATTCTTTAGGACTTTATCACCCACAATATACTCTGGGCCCGTGTACTCATAAGCCACACATATCTTGATTTCTTTGCAGGTATCCATAACATCCACCTTTGTGAAAATTACATCCGAGCTACTGTACTGAACCGAGTATCGCAAAAACGGTAGGTCAAGCCAGCCGGTGCGTCTCGGGCGACCGGTCGTAGCACCGTATTCATCTCCTTTCATTCGCACTGCTACCCCAAGCTTAAAATCGTCAGTTTGGTCCAAAGACAAATCCCCAAACTTTTCTTTTTCTGTTTCCTTGTTTATTCCAGGAGTACCGCACCATTTCGCCGACTCTTCCCCGCCAAATTCTGTCGGAAAAGCTCCCTCACCTACTCGTGTCATGAATGGCGCTTTGACTATTCCCAATGTCATTTCTACGTCATTTTCGCGAAGCCCCACACCCTTTGCTAGTCCCTGAACCGTGCAGTCAGAAGCGGTGACAAAGGGGTATGTGCCATGGTCGATACTCAACAGATTCCCTTGTGCCCCTTCCAACAAAATTTTCTTTTTGCCCACTGCTTTTCTCAAAAATGCATCCGTGTCCGTGATATTTTTCTTAAATAGTTTTCCGTATCTTGTATATTCCTTTACTATTGCGTCTATATTAAATATATTTTTTGCATCATAAAAAAGCCCACTTCCCAAATGCTCATGCTGCATGATTTTCTTAATAACATTTTTATCATACTGCCTAAGTACAACCATTTTATTACGCAAATTTCTTTGAAGTTTTTCTTCAAAAATTTTTGGATTAAGTAAATCATTTACCGTAAGACCAATGCGAGCATAATGGTCTTCATATACGGGCCCAATTCCTCTCCCCGTTGTACCAATTTTATCTGAGCCAGCCTTACTCTCTTTTATTCGGTCTAGAAGTAAGTGCTGTGGCAAAACCAAATGAGCATCTTTCGAAAATAAAAGATTTTTGAAACTGCATCCCGATTTCTTGAGTAGTGACATCTCATGTTCCACCACGGCCGGATCAAAAGCCACACCGTTTCCGATTATATTTATTTTTCCTTTTGCATCATAAAGAATCCCCGAGGGAATGAGATGGAATATATGCTCTTTATTGCCAAGGCGAATAGTATGCCCGGCATTTGCTCCGCCTGTACCACGGGCAATAATATCAGCCCATTCTCCAAAATAATCTACAAACTTCCCTTTCCCCGTGTCACCCCATTGATTACACACCACTGCGATTGTCTTCTTTCCTTTAAGTAATTTCATAAAAGCATTATAGCAAACTATGTGACTGGTAAATATTAATATAAAAAATACTCCGGGTGGTTGCCCCGGAGTACCTAACTGCTAACGCACCGCAAGCGTGTCAGCGGCGTACACCAAACCCTTCGGTTTGATTACGACTTTCTTGTCACCGTCCTCGATGTGACCAGCAACGAACGCCCTTAGGCCGAGTTTCTTGGCGACATCAATCACTTGAGCCGCCTGTGTTTCGGCCACGTAGAGTGCGAAACCTGCGCCCATGTTGAGATTGCCGTAAGCTTCCGCGTCATCGACTGGTCCATGCTTCTGCAAGAAGTCGAAAATGGGAAGTTGTGTCGGAAGTGTTTCGATCACATAGGTGAACGACTGCGTTGCCCGCATGAGCTTGCGCCAGCCATGCCCCGTGACATTCACTGCATATCTTGATAGATAAATAGTATCTATTGGTCTTTTTGCCCCTGAACCAATTTGTACCATTTCGTCCTTGTGGACAAAATGGTTGTGGATAGCTTCACCGCTGTTTTCACAAGCCGTTTTTGCCTTATCAATAACGTTCAAAAACTTACGATAGTCTGGATACTCAAGAACTTGCGCCAATTCACGCGATGACCAATACTCTGATCCATTGTTATCTATTCTTTTTAATGCTTCGAATTGATTGTCTTTCATTTTTTGCTTGAATAAAGAAACTTTACACCTTTCTAATTCTGTCTGCAAAGACCTATTGAGTCTTGAAATTAAGCCTTATTTTGGTAGGATTATCGAGTTATTGCGGGATCGTCTAATGCTCCCGTTTTGCCCAAGAGCTTTGCGATTGGACGCAAAACGCAGTACTGAGAGGCGTCTAGCCGAGCACGTAGTAGGACTCCGGATGGAATCAGGAGTCCGTGATAACAATAGTATTGATAGAAAAGATAAGTAATTTAGATTAGGTAACATTGCGGGATCGTCTAATGGTAGGACATCTGCCTCTGAAGCAGAGTATCTTGGTTCGAGTCCAGGTCCCGCAGCCAACTTGTGCTAGGTTATCGCGCTCGAGATGCGTTCACGCAATACTTTTATTATCTCCTGAAGGACGATATAATTTGTCTTAACTATGTCCACCGATAAACAAAGCATCGATTGGTACAACCAAAACGCGAAAGCTTACACAGACCATGTAAAAAATCCTCAGGATTCTGTGTATCATTCCTATTATGAAAAACCGGCCATGTACTCTTTGGTGCCAGATATCAAAGGTAAAAAAGTAATTAGTCTTGGTTCTGGGCCTGGGGAGGATATTTCTTATTTGAAAAAACTGGGAGCGGAAAAAACCCTGGGTATAGATATATCTACAGAGATAGTAAAAATCGCTCAGGAAAACCATCCGAACTGTGATTTTGAAGTAATGGACATGGAGCACCTCAATCTTCCTGATTCGAGCTTCGACTTTGCATATTCCAGTTTGGCGATACACTACATAGAAAATTGGACTAAGGTATTTAAAGAAGTTTATAGAATTCTAAAGCCAAATTCCTACTTCCTCTTCTCATGCGGACATCCGGTGAGATATAGTATGGGGAAAGCGAATACTGACACTCAGTGGATTAATAAACTTGAGATTATAAAAGACAAGGAAACCAAAGAGATCACCATTACTGGAGACTATCTAAATAGAACCAAGCTTACTAATGGATTTGGTAAAGATACCGTTACTACTTGGAATAAGTCGTTTAGTGAAATTTCCTCAGAAATTACCTTGTCAGGATTCCTCATTGAGCAAATCATTGAACCTAGACCAACTGAAGAAATGAAAAATCTATTTCCAGAGAAATATAAGAAACTTAACAAGATCCCAGAGTTTGTCATTTTTAGGTTATTGAAAAAATAAATAGACTTTTCTTCATTTTTACTTGCGCTCAAGTTGCGTCGAGAAAGTAGTGTAAAATGTAACTATTCCGTCAATCTGGGCTTGGTCATCTAAGGTTCCAGCACGAGTCGGCCAGCCAGCTCGTATATACTTAAGTAATGCAAACAAATAATTATTTTGCAGGAAGTCCTGATAGTCCCCACCACATTTCAATCGGATGTGTTTTAAAAAATAAAGATGGCAAAATTGCATGTCACTATTTTAAATCTTTCGCTCATAAATCGATGGGAGAATTTAAAAACTTCTACTTGTTGATGAGGGAAACAATTGAACCTCATGAAGCCATTGAAGATTGTCTCTCGAGGGGTCTGATGGAAGAATTTGGTGCAGAAGGGGGGTTGAAATTGTATCTCGGGTCTATTGTTTCCCATTTCACCAGCAAGGACTCAAATATTGAAAAAACCACATTGTATTTTCTATGCGATCTCGTTTCCTTTGACCTAGCAAAAAGAAAAAAAGAAGATCCTGAATTTGGAAGTGAAATAGTGTGGCTCGACAAAGATGAACTTATTCAAAAAATGAAAGAACAGGGCAAAAGATTGAACCGAGAAGACCTAGATGAATCCAAGGTGCTTCAGGGTTTAAAATAAGTTCCAACTTCGTACCAGGCGGCCAGCTCGTAAAATTACTCTGTTATACTTTTATTATGCATCCAGATGCAATGAAAAAAAGACCTTATTCAATTCAGGAATATAATCCTGACTGGGTTGTTAAATTTGAATCAATCAAAAAATTTCTAGAAGAAGTTTTTAAAGAAAAAGCTATTCATATTGAACATGTCGGCAGTACTTCAATTCCAGGAATAAAAGCCAAACCAGTTATCGATGTTGCTGTCCTTGTAAATAATATCGAGCCATTTACTGAAGAGAGAAAACAAATGTATGAAGCTGGATACAAAAGTATTGATAATTACATTGGCCCCAACACTTTAATTTTTTATAAAGAAGATAAAGATCAAAGAAAGACAGAGAATATTCACATATGGCCAAAAGATCATCCTAAAGCAGACAGGACAATATTAATGAGGGATTACTTCAGAACTCATTCCGACCAAGTAAAAAAATATCAGGAACTCAAGGAGAGATTAACCAAAGAATTTCCTGACGATTATCCAGCCTACCGAGCAGGAAAGGATATATTCTTAGATGAGATTGCGGTTTTGTCTAAAGAGTGGGGAGATTCCCAATAAAAGTTCCAACTTCGTACCACACAGCCAGCAAAATTACTTTCTTGCTTTTTTGTTTGCCAATCTTTCTGCTTCTTTATGAGCTAAATCAAAAAGACTTTTCATAACTTCGGCCATTTCCCTACTTTCAATAATAACGCCGAGTCCTCCATTGTCTTTGACCATGTAGCCTATTTTGTCATCATAGATTGCAAAATCAGCCGAAAAATTGTGCGACTTTTCTGGTACAAGAGTTATGGAGTCAAAGTTGTTGGGTATCTTTCTTTTTAATTCACGATTCATTTCGTCATCTGGGTGAATACTAATCATCTTTACTCCGCGTTTGAACCGTTCCGCCACAAAATGTGGAATGTAATTGTAAATAATTGGACCAAGATTGCCCGGCGAAGATGAAACTCTTATCAATTTTTCCTTAGAGCGAAGGCTGTCCTCAAAAATATTGATAAGCCCTTGCTTGCCTTCATAGATACGAACTAGTGGTTTCTTTTTTGTTCCTTTATACAGTGCTTTCATTTCCGGTACCAATGCTTCTATCTTTTGTCTGACATTTTCTTGTTTGCGAGCTTTATCTTCGGCTGAACGGAGCACTGCTTCTGGCGCAGTAGCAATATATTTTCGTACTTTTTTGTCATCAGACACACTGACCAAACCCTTTTTCTGCAAGGATTCCAAAGTCACGTAAGCAGAGCTACGGTTGATTTTCGCAACTTTTGCAAGTTCTTGAACAGTGGCAACTTCAAGCTCAAGAAGGGTTATATAGGCCTTGGCTTCCTTTTCACCTAAGCCTAATTCTATGAGATCTTTTATAAACATATTTGTTGTCATATACTAACAACAAATTTTATAAAATGCAAGATACCAAGCACGTTTCCCTTAACAAAAGCTAAGATAACAAATAATTATGTTGTTTAGTGTCGACAACATTTACCAGTTTCCTATGCTCTAATCAGAGTTCTTTCACATGGAGGTTTGAAATGTGTAGATGCACAGAGGGAGTGAAGTGCAACCACGTACGATCAGATTGCCCCAAAAAAGGGAGAAACGAAATGAGTGAATTGAGGGAATGGAGAGAAACCGTCACAGATTTCACCAAGCATGACGAAGTTGGCACGAAAAATATTCGTGCCGAGGTCAATCACCCAACACAGGAGGTACAAAATGGGTGAAGCAAAGGAATGGGGCAAAGCCCTTGGCCACTTCATTGAGAGTGGCGGAACAAGAACGGAACCCTCTCGCGAACAGAAGGAGAGCGAAAGGGAGAAGGAAGCAGAAAGGCGAGAGCGGGACGACGACGACTAGGACCGCTCTGCCACAAGAATCGGCATTCAATTGCCACCCGCCATGTCTTAGGACCTCTGGCGGGTTTTCTTTTTTCATAAAAATTACTAAGTACGTTGCTTTTAGTAAGTGCCATAAATTTCAATTTGACTGTAAACACAATTCTGTGTCTTCCTACATTTCCTACTTGTAGGATTTGTAATTAGTGCATATAATGTACGTCTTGATATTCATGAAAGAAAAGAATTTTTCAAAAAAGTTCTATGGCGCAACCACTGTCGGGGAAAAGGGCCAGACAGTCATCCCTGCCGAAGCACGAGAAGCCATGAAGCTCAAAAAGGGTGACAAACTTCTGGTCTTCGGTATGGGTTGCGACATGATTACATTTTCCAAATTATCAAATCTTGAAAAAATGGCCTCTCACCTATCAAAAAAGGCTGATGCAATCCAAGAAATTATCAAAAAAAGTTCGATAAAATAAATATAAATATGACATACGACACACTTGCATCCAAAGAATCTGTTGACAAAACCTCTGCTTCACTTGCTGAACATGGTTTCATGCCTGAATATGTAGAAACAAAAGAGGGCGCACTTGCCAAAATCAAGGAACTTATTCCAGTTGGAGCCTCTGTTATCAATGGTGCCTCGCAAACACTCGATGAAATCGGCTATGTAGATTATCTCAAGGCTGGACAACATGGATGGAACAATCTACACGAAGCAATACTCGCTGAAAAAGATCTGGCCAAACAATCAATATTACGAAAGCAAGCTGTTTTGTCTGACTTTTATCTTGGCTCTGTACATGCAGTTTCAGAAACGGGTGAACTTGTTATTGGTTCGGCCTCGGGGAGCCAGATGCCGGGCATTGTCTTCACTTCACCAAATATTATTTTTGTTGTCGGCACACAAAAAATCGTCCCGAGTCTAGATGATGCGCGCGTACGTCTTACTGACTACGTCGTACAACTTGAAGATGCACGAGCAATGCAAGCATATAGTGCACACACATCACTCAACAAAGAATTGATTCTGCATGGCGAAAGCACAAAAATGGGCAGAAAGGTCCATATTATATTTGTTAACGAAAAATTAGGATATTAATCATATGCAAGAAAATACATCAAGTATTATTGAGGTCAAAAATCTCGGCAAAAAATTTAAAGATTTCGTCGCAGTAAATGACGTTTCGTTCACAATACAAAAAGGAGAAATATTTGCCTTTCTGGGCCCCAACGGAGCAGGAAAATCTACGACAATCAAAATGCTTACTACCCTCTTGTCACCTACCAGTGGAACAATGCGCCTCAATGGATTTGACCCCATTACGCAACCAAACGATGTTCGCCATTCATTCGGTATCGTTTTTCAAGACCCGTCTCTTGATGATGAACTGACTGCCAAAGAAAATATGGATCTCCACGCAGTTCTCTATGGCGTACCAAAAGAAGTTCGCGAGCAACGCATTGAAGAACTTTTGAAACTTGTAGAACTCTGGGACCGTAAAGGGGACCTGGTCAAAGAGTATTCTGGAGGAATGAAACGTCGTCTTGAAATTGCTCGTGGACTACTCCATCATCCAAAAATTTTGTTTCTAGACGAACCAACCCTCGGTCTCGATCCACAAACCCGCAACAGTATGTGGAATTACATTCATGGCCTAAATAAAAGTGAGGGCATAACGGTTTTCTTTACTACTCACTACATGGAAGAGGCGGACCGGAATGCCCAAAGGATTGCTGTCATTGACCATGGCAAGATTGTTGCGTCTGGAACATCGGCCGAACTGAAAGCAAAAACAAATACCACATCACTCGAAGATGCATTCCTCGCGCTTACAGGACATGAGGTTCGAGAAGAAGAGTCAACATCAACAGATAGAATGCGTTCTGGTGCGAGAATGTGGAGAGGTGGAGGAAAACGATAATTTCATTAAACAAATATTATGTCAACAATTTACATACTCTGGTTACGACAACTCAAAAGATATTTTAGATCAAAATCTAGAATGATTGGGTCGCTCGGCCAACCAATTCTTTTTCTTTTGGCGCTTGGTTATGGACTCGGTCCAGTCTTTCAAAGTGCCGGCCAAGGCAATTATCTAAACTTTCTTGCGCCTGGTATTGTGGGCATGGGAATTATTTTCACTTCAATATTTTCCGGTATAGAAATTATTTGGGACCGACAATTTGGTTTTCTCAAGGAAACCATGGTGGCCCCTGTGTCACGCTTAAATATAATGATTGGACGCACATTAGGTGGCGCTACTGTAGCCACTTTTCAGGGAATATTGGTTTTGATACTTGCAAGCATTGCAGGCTTCCGCCCAGTGAGCTTCGCCCTCATAATTCCAGCCATATTTGTCATGCTTCTGGTGGCCTTACTCTTCACCGCCCTAGGTACCGCCATTGCCTCAAGACTGGACGATATGCAGGGTTTCCAGCTCATTATGAACTTCCTAGTGATGCCCCTATTCTTCCTCTCTGGAGCCCTTTTTCCCCTTCAAGCAACTGGAGTACTGACGGATATTGCCAAATTTGACCCCTTATCCTACGGCGTAGACGCACTGCGCGCCCTACTCATAAATTCAAGTTTCTATGGTCTTACTACTGATATTGCTGTACTTTCTGTAGTCACAATTCTATGTCTCGTAGTTGGTAGCTGGTCGTTCTCTAAAATTCAAATATAAAAAATCGTATCCGAGGACTTAGCCTTAGTTTCAAATTCTTAAGGCTAAACCTCGAATGCATTCAATCATGATGCTGCTGAGGCGAGGCCTCGGGTACTCTCGAGGTCTCGTCCTCGGCAACACCTTTACTTTTTTATTTCTTCCCTCTCCTTTTCGCGGCTTTTATAAATGCTGTAAACAATGGATGCGGGTTTACCCGCCGAAACTTTTTCACTTTCGTTTACTATGACGAGATGACAATCTTTGCAAATTTCTTTTTTTACATGCCACCACAAAAGCTGTAAAAAGTTTGTGCGGGTGAAGCGGTCTCGCTTTAAATTCCGGATGAAATTGCGTGCCGAGAAAAAACGGATGAACTTTTTCTGGTAATTCTGCAATTTCCATCAATACTCGGTCTGGAGATGTACCAGAGAAAACCAACCCAGCTTTCTCAAGTCTTTCAATATATTCCGGATTAACTTCATAGCGATGGCGATGTCTCTCATTGATTTTGTTTGTCCCATAAGCAATCTGCGCAATACTTCCCTTTTTGAGAATAGCAGGACAACTTCCAAGTCGCATACTTCCGCCATAGTGATTAACTGCCATATAACTTTTTTGTTCAAGCATAATATCTATGACTGGGTTCGGAGTTTTCGGATCTATTTCAACCGTATTTGCTTTTGACAACTTCGCAACAGAACGAGCATACTCTATGACGGCCAGTTGCATTCCATAACAAAGGCCAAAATATGGGATTTTTTTCTCACGAGCATATTTTATAGCCATAATTATTCCCTCCACACTTGTCGACCCGAACCCACCAGGCACGAGCACTCCGTCAAACTTAGACAACATACTGGGGTTCAGTTTCTTTGTTTCAAAATCTACTGCATTTATATATGTCAGTTCCGGTTTGACGTTCTCATGATAGGCCGAGAACTTTATGGCCTCGAGTACAGAAATATAGACATCGGCCAACACAAAATCGCCGGAGTTAAAATATTTACCGACTACCGCAATCTTTACTGATTTCTTTAAATTTTTTGTCTTTTTGACAAATTTTCGCCACTCCACAAGGTCTACCTTTGGTATTCTGTTAATCTTTAGAACTTGAAGAAGTTTTTTACCCAGTCCATCTTTCTCAAAGTTGATTGGTACATCATAAATACTTTCCACGTCGGGCGCTGAAATGATTTGGTCTGACGGAACATTGCAAAACAAAGCTAGCTTGTCTTTACGTTTCTGGTCCAGAGGAACCTTACTTCTAGCAATGATAAAATCTGCCTGAATTCCAGCAGAATTGAGAGTTCTCGAAGCATGTTGGGTCGGTTTGGTCTTCATCTCGCCAATCTTTGATGGAATAGGCAAATACGAAACCATGACAAAAGCCACACCCTCTGGGTCTTCTATTTTCATCATGCGGGCCGCCTCCAAGAAAAGAATGTTTTCGTACTCGCCCACCGTACCACCAATTTCAATAGTCGTAATGTCTGCATTCGCCTTCTCTGCCGCTATTTTTATACGACGAATTACCTCTAGCGGAACATCAGGCACTACTTGAACGTTTCTACCTTTGTATTCAAGATTGCGCTCCTTGCGAATTACTTCCTGATACACTCGTCCAGTGGTCATATAGTTTATCCGCGAAAGATCCATATCAAGGAAACGTTCATAATTTCCCATGTCCTGATCGGTCTCGTCGCCATCGTCAAGCACAAAGACTTCACCGTGAACCGTCGGGTTCATAGTGCCTGCATCTACATTTACGTACGGATCAATCTTAAGGGCAGTGACACGGAAACCCTTAGCCTTCAAAATCTTGGCAATAGAAGAGGAAGCGATACCTTTGCCGACTCCCGACATCACACCACCGACGACAAAGATATACTTTCTCATTTTCATTTTATATCTTGAGATATTTACGCACCGCTAGATAACTGGAAACTGCTCCGACGATTATTCCCGAACCCATAATAATGAGGAAAATCTGAGCAAAATTTGCAGTGTAATAATTAAACACATTTAGTCCAATAAAGAAATTCTGTGTTGCTCCACCAAGCCAGAGTGTGACTGGATAAAAAAGCATGAGTGTGATGAGTCCAGCTACAGCTCCATACATGACACCCACCACCACAAACGGCCCTCTAATGTACGTGGAATTTGCTCCGACAAGTCGCATTACAGAGATTTCTTCACGAGAAATAAATATTGCTAGTCGAATAGTATTAAATGTAATGAGGATAGAAATAGCCACCATCATAAATGTGATGATTGTACCAAGGCGGTTTGCAGAATTAATTATGGCTGTCAGTTTGTCTATTGAAGCTTTGTTTTGATAATAATTAATTCTATCTATAATATTTGAGCTGTCTGTTGATGTTTTGTTTGTAAGATAATCGGCTATGCCCTGGTATTGAGACGGGTCTTTGGCCTTTATGTTTAGAGTTGCTCCTAGAGGATTGCCACCGAGTTCATCAAGTGCTTGAAGGGTAAATTGGTCATTTTGATGCCGTGCCTTGAAATCAGTAAGAGCTTGATCACTCGCGGTATAAGTCACAGACTGCACTTCAGGCAAAGCTTTAATTGACTTCTCCAGTGTTAGTATGTCGCTCTCTTGGGCGGTAGTGACAAAGTAGACATTTATATCGACTTTGTCGCGAATGACATTTAGTGAGGTGTCGAGTATTGCTGAAAGGAAAATTAGCGAACCGATGACAAAGAGGGTGATTGTCATTACCAAAATAGATGAAAGAGACACGAACGTATTGCGTGAGAAATTGAAAAAACCACTTCTAATTATTCTTTTTGTGTTGGTCCAGAGCATGTTGATTTTCTTAACGAGTGAAACGAGTTTTAGAAAATCTAAATCCCGCTTCAACATCACTGATACGCAATCCCGCAACCCGCGGGGCCGAATAGGCCATACCTTGATGGGCGAAGCGGGTTGCCGTTTTATTACTCACATTATCAACATTTATACTTATCATTTTGATTATATCACGTGATGTTGATGCTGGGATAATATACATGAGGGCGGGGTCATTAAAATTATAGTCGTTTCACTCCTTGATTTTATATGATATACCTCCCTTGTTTATCGTCTCTGACCACTTTACCATTTTCCATGGTTATTACTCTTCGGCCCAGCGAATCAATCACTCCTTTGTTGTGAGTGGTAAGTATAATGGTCGTACCCAAGTCATTAATCTTTTTCAAAATTTGAACAATGTCGTAAGTGTTAACTGGATCAAGGTTTCCGGTGGGTTCGTCGGCAATGATAATGTCAGGCTGGTTTACAATTGCGCGAGCAATAGCCACTCTCTGCTTCTCACCACCGGATAGTTCGCTGGGAAAATTCCAAATTTTTTTGCCCAAATCCACAAGCTCTAGAACATGTGGAACATCTGACTCAATTTCCTCGTCAGTTCGCCCTGCAGCCTCCATAGAGAAGGCGATGTTTTCATATACGTTTTTGTTGGGCAAAAGTCTGAAATCTTGAAAAACGACGCCTATTTTCCTACGATACTCTGGAATTTCCTTTCTTGTAAGTGAGTGGATATCTATTGAGCCAAAAAAAACCTTGCCTAGAGAAGGAGCATCTTCAGCAAGAATAAGCTTCACTAGTGTGGTTTTCCCTGCTCCTGAATGTCCTACTATGGAAACAAACTCCTTAGAGTCTACCGAAAACGAAACGTCGGCCAGAGCGACCGAGTCATCTGCATAAATTTTTGATACTTTATCAAAATAAATCATTATCTTGCTATTGTATCACAAGAAAAAGCCCCAGGAAAAGGGCTGTAACTTGGACATCAAGTCCCAGGTGAATTGTTTAGACTATAAGGACTGGACCAAATACCAGGGTTCGGAAAACATACAATAGAATAAGTATAAACAGAATAAGAAAGAAGCCAGCAATAACGTTCCTCGGATGCTGATGCTTAATTTCAATAAATATCATCAGTAGCAGCCCAATCAGGACAAATCCCGCCAAGCACATGTAGAAAATAGAATAAATTTTTTGTGGCTCGGTGAAAAGTTTTACAAGTTGAGACGATTCAGGAGTTTGTGACGTGTTCTGGCTACTTGGGTAGTTTGTTGTGGAAGCATTATCATTTTGTATTGCCACAAAAGTGGGTGTTTCTATCAAAACAGTTTGCTTTGGTGGTTGTGGTGCAACAGATTCACCCAAAACTTTGGTTGAATTTGTTGAAGAAGTCTTAGATGTAGAAGCTTGGGCTACTGGCGTGGTAATCAAACTACGAACCGCGCTTACCACAGATGCAATTGGCGAAAGAGGTCTACCAAACTCTTGCACTACAAATATTGTCGGTTGGCCTTTATACACTCCTTGAGAAGTAGCAATGCCAATTTCTGTAAATTTACCATTGAGAATATTTGCTCGGTGTTCAGGAGAATTCATCCACGCCTGATTGACTACACTTGAGTCAGAGAAGTTAACTGCGAGATTTTCTCCAGCATACGCATATTGATATCCAGCGTCAGAAAACCAGCTATACCAAACCTTGCCACCTGGACTGTTGTGAGAAAAATAACTGCTAGCAGCCATGTCATTGGCTTTGTTTTGCGCGACTTGCTGTAATGTCGGATTAACCGTGAGCAGGGCAAGCTGGTTTTGTACTCGATCCTGGTTGGCAAAATCCACTAAAACTCCAGGTAAAACAGAACTTAGAAAATCTGTGCTGAAAAAAACTGTGTTTTGAAAAATACCAATCGCAAATACTGCCACAGCAAGCGCAGCCACCAAAGCAATACCGCTTTTACGAAAAAGATGTGGCTTGTAGCCGTTGGCTTCGCTTGGAATTAGATATTTTTTCATTGCTCTTGACATAGCTGAATTATACCACAACTTTATAAAAAATACAATACCAATTTATTTCCCTAAAATAATCATATTAATAAGCTTCTTTTAAGTATAACGAAGAACGCTGTGAAAGTGTACTTACTTTCACAGCGTCCAAGAGTAATACCCTTGATATTACTTAATACTCACTGAATGGTGAGTATTTTTAACACATCTACCGAGACGAGGTCTTGAGGCTTAGCCTTGGTGATTTGGTTTCGTTGCTGAGACGAGTCCTCGCACTAAATTTCTCGAGGCTAATACCTCGATGGTACCCGGAGGTGAGAAACGAATACTTGGAGCGACTATATTTTCTTACGACTAAAAGGAGTTAGAAAATAAGAAGTACTCTCGTGGTGCTTCGCAAGACCGGAGCGCGCGACCAAAATATCTTGAGTGAAGCGATTAGATATTTGAAGTACTCTTGTGGTAACGGCGCGAGGTATGGGGAAAAGATTTTTTAGTAGAAAAATACTTTTGTCTGTCCTCGCACTAAATTTCTCGAGGCTAATACCTCGATGGTACCCGGAGGTTTAGTCCTCGGGAAATTTTGTTCAATAAGTGACTTAAGCCAAATCAAAAACGCCCAGTCGAGCGCCTTTGATTGTAAAGTTTATCTACCTGATTTGATGTTTAAAAACCAAACAGATGTTTGAAGAATCCACCGAGTCCTCCTCTGTGACCACCTTGGCCACCAGAATATTTGGTGACGTGGAAGGAAAAACGAACTACTCAAATCAACTATTTGAACCTTCTATAAATATAGGCACAGGTGGATATTATAAATGAGATTATTAATATCGGAAGAGGACAATACTTACCCAGAACCACCAATATGAGTATGACAATCAATGAGGCCAATCCGAAATAAAGATATGATCTATTTTTTATTTCTTCTTCAGGTATTCCTGCTTTTTTATATTTCCTTCTTAGCCAGAATCTCCAGATCAGATAGATAACCAGAAGTATAAGCAGAGCAATTAAATTACAAGCAGATAGTAAGCCGCCAAAACCGGAAGCAAATGCGGCAGCCAAGTTTCCATCTGAACCCGTGGTATCTCCTGTATTTAAAGTAGTATCTCCTAACACGCTTCCACCAGAACCTCCTGTCCCTCCATCCGAGCTACCACTTCCTGATGCAGGTCCGACACCGCCACCGCCCGTAGAAGCGCCCAGAACTAAACCAGGATTAGGATTACCAGCTTGAGCCAATAGAGGCACTGTGAATTGATGTTCATAACCAACAGTTGCGGGCGAAGCATGGGATACGACACGATATACATAAGTTGCCCCTGGAGTTAGCCCTGTGAGTAATACAGAGTGATTCGTAACCTTTAATGGGTCTTCTACTGATCCATAAGGGTATCCTAGATTCGGCAATATATTTAAATCTAAATTATATAGCCCAGGTGAGACACCATATATGACCTGACTAGTAGATAATTTATTTGTATCCCAAGTTATTGTAGCTACTCCTGAATTACCAACATTTAATATATTGATTGCTTGTTCATTATATATGACAAGAGTTATGGTATTTCCGCCAGAGCCAGAAGTGCTACTACCTCCCCCTCCTCCACCACCTCCACCATTCTCACCACTTATAACTGTATTTCCACACTGAGTTGCTCCACCTTCAAATCCAATACACAAGTCAAAACCGAGATTCTTACCTTGTAGATTATTCTCTGCACTACCATCAAAAGAAACATTAAATGAATAGCTTGTGTTATTTTCATTAGCAAGTGAAGAAAGTGAAACTTCTCCAGCACGAAGAAATGCCCCGAGTGTTCCAGTATATAGAGGTGTTCCCCCTTCTTTGATTATAAGATTAAGCTTGTCTCCTAGACCACTTGTATCTACAGCATTTGTAGCTTCCACGATTATATTTTGCGAACTTCCTGAATTATTTTCGACTCCGACATTACTAGTCACTTCACCACCTGGTGTAAAGTTGGCTTCACTGAAAAGTGGATTTGAACTAAAAGTTACAGAAAGAGGTGTTGGCTCAACCGCAAAAGCTGGGTGAGCAAAACCGCCAACCATAGTAATAATGGCAATCGGCAGTATTAAGACTTTAAGAAAGTTTTTCATAGCGTTATTAGATAGCTGGCGGTGGTTCAGTTGCCGGAGTTTCCACAATTGATGTCGGTTCTATAACCGGTTCTGGTTCAACTATTGGCGCTGACTCTATTACTGGTTCTGCTGGTTCACTGACTACTGACTCAATGACCGGTGCCGGTTCAGGAACAGGAACCGGTTTAACGATCGGCTCATCTGGTGGCATTTGAACCGTTGTGCTTGCTGTTGTGGTTGCAGTTATATCATTGACCATATTTTCCGTTGTTGAGGCGGTGGAATCGGGGACGGCAACGAGCGGTTCTGTGGTCGTAGCAGTAACATCGGAGTTAGTAGTTGTAGCAACTGAAATATCTGGCACTGCCCCGCTTCCGCCATCGCTTGAAACTTGATCTGGAACAACAGGAACTTCTGGCGCATTTTCCATTATTTCATTTGGTCCGCCCGGTGTCGGCAGAGGGTCTACCCAAGCACCTACACCGTCGGGAATACGAGCTTCAGAGAATCCAGCTGGCTTTCCTCCAGCATATGCATATTCATCTAGTTTATTACTACTTGCATCATACAAGCGAACGGTATCGCCAGTATTATTTAATGCTGTAGAGTCGCTAAGTATAAGTGTCATCCATCCTTTTGCTGGAATAATTGTTGAACCACTATATGGAACTGCAGTATTTGAACCACTTGTTGTTGTGATTGTATATTTTTGTTCGGTTACACCGCTTATTTCGGAAACTTGCCAGCCAGCCAAATCAAAAGATACATTACTATTATTATATAATTCTATGAATTCTTTGTTTGCAGGAGCCGGGTCAGTTGATTTTGGATTATAAAGAATCTCGTTTAGAACGACTGCCTTGCCGATTCTTATTGAGCCTGACTTTTCTTTTATACTTGTAAAGCCAGACGATACATCAGATAAATTACTTTGCCATGCTGTGTAGCTCCAATTAAAGTAACAAGTTTTACCCCAGACACTAGGTGGTGCAGTAGGAGAAACGGTGAAATTATAATTCCAAGTGGCATTTGTTGTCGTAGTTGCACTTGAAGTAAAATCTTTTATTAATCCTGTGTATGTGTATGTTCCGTTTGTTGCAGTCATCGTAATATAATCACAAGCGGAATTATCACTTCCTATCAGTGTAGTTGATGCTTCATATTGAGAATCCAAACTTCCGGTATTAGATATATCCATTCCCGTAGAAGTGCTATCTGTCGGATATAGTAAACCTGAAGAAAAAGTATTTGTATTATCTAAAGAGATGGCCAAAGTTCCCGTGGTGAAAGTATTCCCTGTAGAAATTGCTGTATCACTAAAATATGCAAAAGTTTGATTTATACCTAGTGTATCAAATAGCATTGAGACCACCACCAAAACAACCGCAAATTTGTATAATTGTTTTTGAATACAAGAAAGATATTTATTTTTATACTTTACTGTCATCATTTTTAATTTCTTCTACTTTGACTATCTTTCTCTTTTCTCTTATTGCCATTATTTGTTTCCCTATTTTTCGTAGTTCGTCATATACGACAATGACCGCAGGGATGACAATCACAAGCATGAGTCCGACTGGCTTCTTCACGAAGTCCACAATGTAACCCAACCAAGGAATAGAAAACAAAACTTTCCCAATTACGTCTTTCTGTGGAGTCTCTGTGCTGTCCTCGGCATTGTTTGCATCACCCTTCGTCTTATATACAATGCTTCCTTCAACCGCCTTCATCTCTGCTATACGGTGAGTGGTTGGTATATCTGTCTTGGTGTTCTGCCCAAATGTGATAATGTCGCCAACTTTGTAGCTAGACTCTGGTTTAATGATTACAACACTACCCGTATGAATTGCCGGTTCCATGGAACCAGACAAGACCGTTAAAACTTTAATATTGCCAGTGATCGGGAAAGTAGAAATGATAAGCAATAAAGCAACAAAAATTATTGCACCGAGAACTGTGTAATATATGATGTTAATTGTTTTTTTCATTATTAATTCATTTTCTCACACTGAAAACAAACTCAAAACCTCCACACTCAACCCCTCCGTTTTAGGAGAGATTGAGAAGCAAGCCTCGAATACTTTTTCTAATTTATTAATCATCCCTTACCACCAAATTTCAACTTGTGCTGAAATTTGGTTTTAGGAATTTTTATTAGTAATTAGTTGTGTGCGAATGCTGAACCAGCCGGTGATGTCACAATAACTTCCGTTATGTTGTTGGTGCGACTCGTATCGACTTCACTATCCCACCAGTTGTTGGTAGCATCAACCGTTGAACCTGATGTATACCAGTTAACATTGTTTCCAGTGCCTGCGGGGATAAAGTTGTTCTCATGAGCAACGTTTCCCGAACCTGGTGTACCTAATCCCCAAGCCTCTCCAGTGTTACCACTAAATACGTTTCTGGTAACTGTGGCGTTACTGAGGCTATCAGAACCAATACCTACGTTGTTAGTGAGGAAGTCGTTATACGTAATGGATACTGGTCCAGTTGTTGGATTAAGATATATACCTGAAGTTAAACTACTAAATGTATTATTACTAATAACTCCGCCTGTAACTGCAGTTGAAGTCAATACTCCTCGTGATAGACTTCCTGCACTTGTAATATTGTTGAAGCTGACATTATAACTATTTGCTCCACCTATTATATATACAGCTGCATTCTCACCAAGTACTGGACCTGAAACAATATGAAATCCAGTTACTTTTGTTCCGCTGTTAACAAGTTCAACCGGGTGAACGATAGCGACACCCTGGGTTGTAGCCGCAAGAGTGTCATTGTTTTGGTTTACTTGGATTGGACCTGTATCCCCTGCGCCTGTGTAGCCAGAGTCAACACAAATTGTGCTTCCGGCGGCGGCAGTGTTAATAGCTGTTTGGACTGAATTGCTTCCTGTTACCGTTACGGTGCAAGATGGTGCTACATATGAACTAAGCTTTGCACCAACTTTTGGTTCAGATGATGCAACACTTTGAGTTAATCCAAATACTGCATTAAGAGTAACACTTAAACCTTGAATATCATTTCCTGCTGTTGTAGGAACTGACCACTCAATCTTTACGCTAGCTAATTTACCTATTGGCGCTGGACCATCATTTGCACCTGTAATTGCGCCAAGTGTATAAGTATTGCCGTTAAATTGAGCTAAGGTACCAGTTGTGACATGAACCCAAGTCCCGTCATGGTTAGCATCATAAGACACCGTAAAGACTAAATTATCCATAAGTGCATTCCAAGAAGAAGCCAAATTTAACTGAAGAGTTGTATTGCCATCAATACTACCTTCATTTTTAAGATCAATTATTTGAGAACCAGTGTCTCCGGGCTTTAGATTTGAGAACATATTTGCAGGAGCAGGAAAACCAGGTTCCCATTGATAAATACTTGGATCTGGATTTGCATCTATTTTAAGAGCCATTGTTCCAGAAGTGAAAGTGTTTCCACTTATAGTTGCTGTACTACTAAAATATGCGCGAGTTGCGCCAAATGTTCCGACTGCTACGACTGCGATGACTGCCAAACTAAATAATATTTTTTTCATTACTTTGTTAATTTACTTACTAATAATGCTAATAATTCTGCGCACGAACGAAGCGATACGCCCCGCGCCAAATGGTGCACGATCACAAAGATCCTCTGTGCCGTCTGGTACGGGGCTTATGGCCCACAAGGGGCGAACGCTTCTTCGTGCACTTCTCAACCTACAGACCTAAAGAACAAAAAGAACTTTTCGACACCTTTTTGTCATTAAACAAAAAAAGTCCGCGAAGAAATCTGTTGAATTAACGGGTTCCTACGCGGGCTTTTTTTCGCTCATTGTTTGCACAGCTATATTACTATGATAGACATGTTGCATGGCAGATGTTCTTATTAAGATATCTATTATTTCGGCTGACTTAGTACTACTATCCAACAGACAAGTTGTCAATCGTAATCCAACCAATAGCTTTGTTGTCCTTTAAAGACCACTTCTGAAAGAATTCAGGAGAGATCTTTTATATTCTGCATTCAACTCCCCCATACAAAAAACGACTTGTGTAGGAACTTCCCAGAGCATACTCTTAACAATTCCCTTTTTCTATTTATAATATGGGGATTATCGGTGAATATACTCTTTTTTTCACATTTTTTTGAGCAAAAAAAGATTTTTGTTCAAAAAACGCCCAATAACAGGCCGTTTCTAGCATTATGTTGATTACATCAATTATTAAGTTTTTCGCGTTACGACACAGATATTTGTGTCTTTCCAATTTTTAACCGAGGCGAGGTCTTGAGGCTTAGCCTTGGAGGGTCCTTTTAAGGCTAATGCCTCGATATAGCCAAGACCTCGCCTCGGCAACCAGTGAGAAATTTTGTTCAATATTTTTTGAGGCGATGTCTTGAAGCTTAGCCAGTATTGAGACGAGTCCTTGCACAAAACTTCTCGAGGCTAATACCTCGATGGTACCCGGAGGTTTAGTCCTCGGGAAATTTTGTTC
>OCZT010000724.1_pt1 | contig 33391 bp, 26 predicted proteins | sample 1539031 | NCBI WGS metagenome assembly OCZT01 (sample SAMEA3539308, study PRJEB22396) | soil metagenome | biome: tundra; feature: field; material: soil | place: USA | collected 2010-05 | depth 0.15 m | reverse complement strand
GATCTCACGAAGTCTGCGCACGCTGATTCCCGCCGCGTCGGCGAGTGCCTCCTGCGTCAGGTCCTGCTCGAGTCGGCGTAGGCTGATCGCGCGGCCGATCGCGGCTTGTGGTGTCGGGCTTCGCGGCACACCGGAAGCCTCGGGGTACGGCGCTCTCGTGACCAGGAACTATAGTTCCGGTATGCTCAGGACCTATGGGCTGAATCGGGAGTCAGGCTCGCCGGTGCGAGTGAGGGAGAACCGGGTGAATGGTGTGAGGGAAGGATCAGGGTTTAGGACGCAGAGGTCGATCAAGCGGTCTGCGATCCGCTGTCTCGATCGACTCGGCCAAGGCCACGAGCTCGGACAGCCGCAGCCCGAGCAGGCGAGCAATCTGATTCACCGTACCGTAGGCGGGGTTACTCCGTCCGTTCTCGATGTGGGAGATCCAGCCCTGGTCCTTGCCGAGCTCCAAGCCGAGGGCCTGCTGGGAGATCTCGAGCTCTTCGCGTCGCATGCAGATCGCGCGGCCCAGGGCAATCTGGGGTTCTTTGGCGGTGTTGGGCACCCCCGGAACCCTCGGTGCTACGCATGCTCTTGGCTATGGAGTAGGTTCCATATCGACGTGGCCAGCTACGCTATGCAACCGTGTGTTCCCTCGCGGACGTCCCGGCGCGACCGCTCCGCAGCCACGCGGCCTGTCGTATCGGGTCAGCGCCTGCTGCGGCCCTTGTACAGCCCCCGCAGGAGCACGTCGGGTGCGACTTCGAGGCCGTCGAGGAGGCGGATGAGCGTGCTGAGTCTGATCTCGCGCTTGCCTCGCTCGATCCTTGAGATCTGGACGACGGCCAGCTTGGTCCTAGCCGACAGCTCCTCCTGGGTCCAGCCGCGTTCTTTGCGGGCGTCGCGGACATTCTCGCCCAACTTCTGAGGTAGGCCAGCCATGTCCGTCGATCCTTACGGGGCAGAACCAACTAGACCATGACCAAAGCGGTAACAGCGGGGACGCGATCAGGGGTCGTTGGAGCCTAGATGCCACCAGCACTGATCGACGCAAGGCCCGTCCAGATCGAGCCGTTGTACGTGAAGCTGCCGGGTGGGCGGCGTGGCGCTGACGGCTTGAGCAAAGACCAGGTGGCCGCTGACCAGCGCCGGCGCTTGCACGGAGCGATGATCGAGGCAGTCGCCCGACATGGCTATCAGAAGACGACGGCCCGCGAAGTCTGTCTGCTGGCTGGTGTCTCGGAACGAGCGTTCTACGAACTGTTCGACAAGAAGGAGGGCTGCTTCCTTGCGACCTACGATTACGTCGTTGGCCACGCGGCGGAGCGAATCAGCTTGAGCTATCGAGGCGAGGAGGACCCCGAGCACCGCTTGTGTCGCGCCTTCGAGCAGTTCGCCGTGGAGGCGGCCAGCGAGCCTCGAGCGGCTCGATTCGCGCTGTTGGAGCCATTCGCCGCTGGGCCCGCGGCCTTCGCGCGCATGGACCGTGGCCGGGAGATGTTCGAAGGCCTGATCGCTGCGAGCATCAGCAGCCCGTCCCGCGGGGTCACGCTCTCGCCGACGATCGCGAAGGGCATCGTCGGCGGTGTCGAGCGGGTGACGCGCGTGTACCTGCTCGCTGGCAAGATTGACGAACTGTCCGCCACGGCCGATGAGCTGTCCGCGTGGGTGTCCAGCTATCGCCCTTGGCACTGCTCGACGCAGGCTCAGACACCGCGAGCCGCAGCTCGGCCACAGCGAGGGCTGCGGGGCAAGGATGATGGCCTGCGCATCCTGCGGGCCGCCGCCGCCATCGCGACGAGCCACGGCTACAGCGCTCTGAGCGTGCCGAGGATCGCCCGGGTCGCTGGCGTCGGGGAAGAGATGTTCAACGCCATCTACGACGGCCCTGACGCGATCGAGGCATGCTTCCTTGCCGCCTTCGATCTTCTGGGCGCTGAAGCGCTCGTATGCGCCGCGAGGACCTCGCGCGATGCCGGTGGCTGGCCGGAGGGTGTGCGCAGCGGGATTGCGGCGCTGCTGAATCACGTGGCTGGCCATCCGTTCCTCGCCCGTGTGGCGTTTATCGAGATCTTCGCGGTCGGACCGTCGGCGATCGAGCGCCGGTCCAGAATGCTGGAGAAGTTCGCGGACGTGTTCATCAGACACATACCGGACTGGCAGCGGCCGTCTGAGCTGATCGCCGATGCGATCGTCGGCGCGATCTGGGCGGTCATCCACGACTACGTCGCTCGTGGCCAGGTCGATCGGCTGAGCGAGCTCGTCGACGACGCGACATATCTCGCGCTCGCGCCCGTGATCGGCCACGAGTCTGCGGTTCAGCTCATTCTCGGTGGTCGCGGGAGTGCTCGGTCCGCCGGTCGCGCTCCGAACCCGTCTTCCGCCCCTCCCCCCAGCCCGCGCAGGCAGCCTAGGCCCGCCGAACCATGTTGGAGCGATCCGGATGTGCCGCTGGTCGTAATAGATCTCGCATCGATCGAGACGTATCTTCTCGTTCGCTCGCTGTCGGACCTGGCCGTCGAGCAACAGGGTGCTGTGTGGTGCCCGCTGATCAGCAAGCCAGCCCGGCTGGACCTCGACCTCGAGGCTGCGCGACGCCAGGTCGATCGCCTGCAGCTTCCCTTCGTGCGGCCCGAGCGCCACCCGGCGCAACTGCGCAGGGCGATGCGCCTGGCGACATTTGCCTCGGCACGCGCTCGTGGCGCGATCTTCACGATTCGCGCGACCCGTTTGGCCTGGGCGGCCGGCGTTGATCTCGACCGTCTCGGTGATGAGCCCAGCCTCGAAGACCGAGACGCCGAAGATGACCGGGGCGACTATCTGCGCCTGATCGTGCGGGAGGTCGGCCTCGAGATCGAGGAGGCCAAGACGGCGATGGAGGAGGGCTCTGACTGGGATGCTGAGCTGGACTGGGCTGCTGGTCGCCTTGGGCAGCTGGGCATCCAGAGCGCGCCCGCCTTGCGCTGGCAGGGGCGCATCTACAGTGGGCTCGACGCGATCTCGGCGGTCCTCGCCGACGCCGGGATCCATCCTAGCCTCGCGTAGCTGACGGCCGCTCGAGACGGCGCTGTCACAGATCGCGCGCTGGCGCATCTATAGGCGGTGAAGGGGCCCGGCCGGGGCAACTGTCGCACGTCATCCCCGGGCCGTGGTTCATGCGATCGGAGCGAGCTGAGGGAAGCATGGCCGAACGAGACGAGCTGGGACTGCGCGCATTGCGGTTGCTCGCCGAGGATTGGATGGTCTCGGTCCTGATGGGACTGGCTGCCGGTCCCCTGCGACCCGCGGAGCTCGAAGGAGGCCTGCCGCACGCCGGGCACTCGGTGGTGATCCGGCGGTTGCGCGGTCTGCTGGAGGGCGAGCTCGTGAGCTGTGCGCATCACTCTGGCGTTCCTCCACACCCTGGCAGCGCCGCAATTCCGGGCCGGGCTTACTACACCTTGACCGACGCCGGACGAATGCTGCTCGAGGTCACGGCCGAGGCGGACCGTTGGGAGCGGAGGTGGTACTCGCATCTGGAGCGAGGCGCGCCGCCGGGGATTCTCGCGATCGGGCTCAGCGCAAATCACCGGACGCGCACGATCATGCTCGCGCTCGCCGACGGTCCGCTTGCGGTCAGCGACCTGCGTACGCGCCTGCCCGAGTTGGGGAGCTCGACGCTTCGGCGGCGGCTGTCCAACCTCGTCCTCGGGGGCCTGCTCGAGCGCCACGAGCTCGAGCGCGTCCAGCGGTTCGGGCTGACAGCACGAGCCAGGGACCTCGCGATGGTGGCGTTGCTGGCAGGGCGCTGGGAATGGCAGTGGTTCAGGCCAGACCTCGCCGCGCCCGGCAGCGACCTGACCGACTTGCTGCACATCCTCGCCCCCATCGCTCGCATCGCTGGCCCGACGTCGGGAGTCTGTCAGCTTCATCTCGACGGCCACGACGCCGCTGCGCCGGATATCTACCTCGCCGCCCGCGCGGGGAGCATCCTCGCCCTCCCGCAGGCGCCGGCGACGCCCCCGGAGGCCGTCGGCCACGCGACGCCCGAAGCCTGGTGCGACGCCCTCCTTCTCCCCGATCGACCGATCAGCGTCGCCGGCAATCGTTCGCTGATGCTGACCGTCATCGGCGCCCTCAGTACCGCACTCCTCCCGAAACCTCCGCAAACCGCGTCTCCAACCCTGCTTTAGAAAACATTTATGTCGCGCCCTCTTCATCCGAGCCGGGAGAGTCCCACCAAATGGACTTTCCTGGGATGCAGGACTTCTTCGATTGTCACCATAACCGTCCGCAATTTGCGGGGGCATTGCCGCGCCGAATGTGCACACGACTCGTTCACACGACGCCCTCTTGCTGTGCTAAACCACGCTCTTACCCCGTCGCCGAGGCGTGCAGCTGCCCCGCCGGTCGGGATCGTCAAAGTCAATCACCAGGGAGGCAGCTACCCAGATCCAGATCCCGACTTTTCTCAGGCAGGCCCGCCATACGGGTCCCCAACCACCTCAGCCGGGCTTCTGCATGCCGGACCGAGGGGCAGAAGACCAAATCGGCCTCGGAGCGGCCCACCTCAAAGCAAGCCGCCCCAAGGCCACCATCGACTACAAAGGAGCATGATACATCATGTCTAAGAAGCTCTACGCGGCATTCGTGCCGCTGTTCGCAGTAGCCGCATTCGCGGTTCTGCCGGCTGTGGCGCAGGCCCAGCTCCACTATTACAGCAATGGCGTGATAATTCCACAAAACAAACCCGTAACAGTCACAACCAAAGGTACCCTAGACTTCAGTGGTGCGGGAGAGACATTCACGTGTAAAGTCACAGACAAAGGGACAGTCACCAATCCAACCGGTGGCGGGGCTGGCGTCGACAGCATCACAGAATTCGTCAACAAAGAATGCGTAATCGAACCACCGAGCTGCGCTGCCGGAGAAGCCGAGGAACTCACTGCCGGAAAACTGCCCTGGAAATCAGTTCTCGTGGCTGGGCCGCGAGACCAAATCGAAGGCATCGAACTCAAAGTTGAATGCAACAAAGCAGGTGTCAAAACAGTGCTCGACGTCTTCACGGGGAAATTGACGCCCAAGTTCGTTAATGGTTCCCCGGTAACAACGTGTAAAGGAGCCACGGACAGTTTCATTGAATTCGACGAACCTGGCTCAGGCTTCCTTGAAGATCCCGCCAAAAATCACGGTGTTCCCTCGGGCAAAGACTTTATCGAAGGCCCCGCGGGCGACCTGTGCATTACCGTCAAATAATCCGTAGAGCAGATGCCAACCAGCAGTAACAAGTAGGCGACGCAAGGGTGGGGCCACGACTGACTGTGGCCCCACCTTTGCCCGGATGGCACGCGCCGCGTAAGCCATCGTCGTCGTGATCCGTTGCGCGCGCTGTACCCGACCCAGCGATAGCGTCGACGGCGCACGCACACTCCGTCATTCAGAAAGACGCGGTGGACGCCGTAGCCGGATGTCGATGACAATGGAACGGTCCGTCCACCAAGTAGCTACGCCATGTCGCTTCCGGAAGCACACGTCCCCATGGAGAGAGTCCTCGTACAATCCCCCACCTCTGGTCACTGCTCGCGGCGTCGAGTCTTGCCGCCTGGCATGCGTCGCGGTCTCTGTTTCCTCCTCGCCCTCCCAGCGCTCCTCCTAACCTTCCTCGCTCTCTCCGCGGCCCCTGCCCTCGCGGCTCCCTCCTGGGGCATCGAAATGACCCACCAGAATGCCTATGGCCAGCAAGGCGGCGTGGATCCCTACACGGGCAGCGGGACCACGTTCGACCGTGAAAGCGGCTTCAACGCGTACACGATCAAGGTCAAGAACACGGGCACCGAAGCCGCTGGAGGCGAGCGCGTCGGCGACACGTTTAGCTGCACGGGTGTCCTGCGTGTGAGCGGGGCTTCGCTTGCCTACCAGTGGCTGCGAGACGGAGCGGTTATCTCCGGCGCGACAGGAAGCACCTACCGGCTGCAAACCGCCGATGAAGGAACCGCGGTCCAGTGCGAGGTGACGGCGAGTGACAGCGAAGGCACGGATGTAGCGATCAGCCCGAGCCAGGTGGTTGCGCCGTCCCCCGCTGTCCTGCCTCCCGCGAACGGCCTTGCCGAAGCGTTCATCTTCGGTCGCAAGGTCGGGGAAACGGTCAGCTGTGAAACCTACGATTACAATGAATATGGAAAAGGATGGACGGGCGAACCCACGAGCTTCGAATACCAGTGGCTGCGAAACGGGGTCGCGATCTCCGGCGCGAGTTCAGGATCGACGAGCGCGACGAGCTTTGAATATACGCTCACGCCGGCCGACGCGGGCGAGGCGGTTCAGTGTGAGGTCACGGCCACGAACGCGGGAGGCAGCGCCGCTGCGGTGAGCGAAGCCGGCGTATCGGTGGCGGTCGCGGCGCCCCCGGCAAGCATCAGCGGGCTGCCGCCGACGCTCACGCCCAGCGGAACCGCGAGCGTCGGCGAAACGCTGACGTGTAGCGAAGATGTCTTGGGCTGGGAAGGCAGCCCGACCTCCTACAAATTTCAGTGGCTGCGCAACGGGGTGGCGATCTCCAGTGCGGACGGTGGAACCGCCGGCACCTACACGCTCAAAGGGGGGGCTCCGCCCACCGGCGACGAAGGTGCCGCGATCCAGTGCCAGGTCACCGCTGCCAACCCGGAAGGCGCCACGAGCGCCGTGAGCTCGCAGGACGTGGTCTCCCCTTCGTCCACGCCACCTCCCACGAATACCGAAGCGCCAGTGTATGCCCCCGCCAACGGGATTGGCGAAACGGCGGAGTGCTATTCTCCTGGGTCCTGGGAAGGAGAACCGACCTCCTATGAGTACCAGCTGCTGCGCAACGGCGTGGCGATCGCTGGAGCCAATTCGGGCCCGGTGCCCTCGAGCGAAACCGAATTTCGTTACGCTTACACGCTGGTCGCGGCCGACGTGGGCAAGGCGCTTCAGTGTGAGGTGACCGCGACCAACGCGGGCGGCAGCGTCACCGCGCTAAGCACGGCTACCGTGGTGCAGCCGTTGCTACCGGAACTAAGCCCGACCATAGTCCCAGGTGCGTCGGTCAGCGTGTCCGACCACCTGCCCGAAGGTCTCGTGCTGGCCGGTGCGGGCGAGAACGAAGAGGTTTCCAGTGAAGGCTGGAACGGAAAATCTGCGAAAGAAGGGGGAAAAGAAGGGGGAAAACCTGCGGACGAAGCAGGGAAGTGTACGATCGCGAATCCCACGAGCGTAACGTGCACTACCTCAAAGGCGCTGGCTCCCGGCGAATCCTATCCGTCGATCACGCTTCACGTCCATGTCCACAACGAAGCTCCCGTCGGTGTACCGCCCAGCGGCGGCGTGACCAACGTGGCGACTGTCTACGGTGGTGGCGCCTCGCCGGCGAGTGCTAGCGCGAGCGACCCTACGACGATTGCGCTCGTGCCGTTTGGCGTCCAGAGTTTCACCACGAGCGTGACCGAATCGTTGGGTAATCCGTTCACGCAGGCGGGCGGGCACCCGTTCTCTGCGAATGCGACGTTCGTGTTCAACTACGTGCCCGATGACTTTGGGGCACTGAAGACGGCGGGCGGTAGCCCGAAGGACATCGAGACCGAACTCCCTACTGGGTTCGTCGGTGACCCGCAGGCGACACCGAAGTGCTCGGCGGAAACCTTCGCACAAAACAACGAAACACCGTGCCCGAGCGACACGGCGGTCGGGTACATTCACTTCTCCTACAGCCAGGGCCGGATTGTGGCTGGTCGTCCAGAACCTTTCGCGGTTTTTGCCGACCCGGTCTACAACCTGGTGCCTGGACCGGGGCATCCGGCCGCGTTCGGCTTCATCGGCGGCGTGAGCTTCGCTCACTTCACGCTCAACGCCAAGGTGCGCAGCGACGGTGACTATGGGATCACGATCAGCAGTCCTTACACCACCACCCCAACCTTGCTGGCTGCCAGCGTGACGTTCTGTGAGAACGGGGTCACGGTTGGGGGCGGACCGGACGAACACACCGCGTCGTGCGCCCCTACCAGCGCGGGCGCGACGCCGTTCCTGACCAATCCCAGCGAGTGCTCGGGCCCCGCTCCGTTCACCACGCTCCGTGCGAACACCTATGAAGACCCTGCCGGCTACGCCTCGATGAGCTCCTATGCGGGCGCGCCGTCAGGAGCACCGTCGTTCGTCGGCCAGCCGGGGACGAGCGGGACGCCGGACGCGGGCACGGCGTTCGTGACTGGCTGCAACGTGCTGCAGTTCCAGCCGGAAGTCCAGTTCAAGCCGAGCCAGGCCTCCGAAGGCGGGACGAGCCAGGCTGATGAGCCGACGGGAGCGACGTTCGCTCTGAAGGTCCCTCAGCCGGAGGAAGACGCCACGAACGCCACGCCGGATCTGAAGAGCGCGACGGTGACGCTGCCGGCGGGCATGACGGTCGACCCGTCGGCGGCCGATGGTCTGCAGGCGTGCAGTAATGCCCAGTTCGGGTTGGGTTCGACGGTGGAACCTGCTGTGCAGGCGGCGTGTCCGTCGGCGTCGCAGATCGGCACGGTGAAGGTCATCACGCCGCTGCTTGAAAAGCCGCTTGCGGGCGAGGTGTTCATCGGTCAGCCGGACTGCGCGCCGTGCAGCAGCACAGACGCGCAGGAAGGGCATATCTTCCGGCTGTTCTTGCAGGCGTACTCGCCTGAACAGGGCGTGGTCGTGAAGCTCGCGGGCAAGGTCTCGGCGAACCCGACCACGGGCCAGCTGCAGGCGACGTTCACGCAGCAGCCCCAGCTTCCCTTCAGCGAACTGGTGCTCACGTTCAATGGTGGCGCGAGAGCGCCGCTGGCGAACCCGCAGAGCTGCGGGACGTTCACGACCACGACCGACCTGACGCCTTGGAGCGCGCCGGGTACCGGCGGCCTGTCGGGCACGGAAGCGATCACGGGCACCGCGGACGCCACCCCGTCCTCGTCGTTCAACGTCGATTGGAATGGTCAGGGTGGCGCGTGCCCGTCAAGCCTGCCGTTCAGCCCGTCCTTCAGCGCCGGCAGCCAGACACCCACGGGGGGCGCGTCGAGCCCGTTCTCGGTGACCTTCGGCCGTGAAGACCGCGAACAGGACATCTCTGCCATCAGCCTCAGCACCCCGCCCGGACTGCTGGGAATGGTCTCCCAGGTCTCCCAGTGCCCCGAAGCGCAGGCGAACGCCGGCACATGCGGCCCGGAAAGTGAGATCGGCTCCACGACGGTCGGTGCGGGCCCGGGACCCGACCCGTTCTATCTCGGCGGCAAGGTCTACCTGACCGGCCCGTACAAGGGCGCCCCGTTTGGGCTCAGCATCGTCGTGCCGGCCGTGGCCGGCCCGTTCAACCTCGGCACGGTCGTCGTCAGGGCCTCGATCGCGGTGAACCCGAGTACGGCGGCGCTCACGATCGCCTCAGACCCCTTGCCGCAGTTCGTCGACGGCGTGCAGCTACGGCTGCGCAAGATCAACGTCGAAGTCAACCGTCCGGGGTTCATGCTCAATCCCACGAGCTGCGCCCAGCAGCAGGTCACCGCGACGATCGCCGCCGCGCAGGGCGCCAGCGCCCCCGTCTCCAGCCCGTTCGAGGTCGGCGGCTGCCAGAACCTGCCGTTCGCGCCGAAGCTGACAGCATCCACCGAAGGGCACGCCAGCAAAGCCAACGGCGCGAGCCTTGACGTGAAGATCGAATCCGCGGGGGTCGGGCAGGCGAACATCGCCAAAGTCGACCTGCAGCTGCCCGTGGCGCTGCCGTCGCGTCTGTCGACGCTCCAGAAAGCCTGTCTGGCAGCGGTGTTCAACGCGAACCCCGCGGCGTGCGAAGAAGACTCGGTGATCGGCAAAGCGACGATCGACACGCCTATCCTGAAAGCGCCGCTGACGGGCCCGGCGTATCTGGTCTCTCACGGTGGTGCGGCGTTCCCCGACGTTGAGTTCGTGCTCCAGGGCGAAGGGGTCACCCTGATCCTGGACGGCAAGACGGATATCAAAAACGGGATCACCTACTCGCGTTTCGAATCCGCCCCGGACGCTCCGTTCACGACGTTTGAAACGGAACTGCCGACCGGCCCGCACTCGATCCTCGGAGCGTACGTCCCGGCCAGCGCGAACTACAACCTCTGCGGCACGAGCCTTGCGATGCCGACGATCATCACCGCCCAGAACGGCGCGCAGATCAAGCAGACCACCAAGATCGCCGTCACCGGCTGCAAGGCGTCCAAGCCGTCGGTAAAGATCACCAAGACCAAGCTCAAGGGCAACACGCTGCTGGTGACGGTCAAGACCTCAGCCGGGGGCACGATCAGGATCAGCGGCAGTGACCTGAAGACGACTGTCAAGAAGAACGTCAAGGCGGGTAGTCACCAGATCACCGTTGCGCTGAGCAAGGCCGGCAAGACAGCAAAGACACATCGCAAGAAGACCAAACTGCGAGCCAGCCTCACGGTGGGCAAGCAGGCAATGGCCACGACGATCAGCGTGAAGCTCTAAAGGAGATGGCACGCATGAGCAACAATCTCAGGTCACGCATGGGACATATCGTCGCCGTCGCCGCATTCACACTCTTTGCGGCCGGGGCGATCAGCACGGCCCCCGCCCCCGCCTCATCCGCCTGTCCCAACGAAGCCGTTCGTGCGGAAAGCAACACCAACCCCGCGACCGGCCAGCCCTACTCCATGGGTCTCCCGGAATGCCGGGCGTATGAGATGGTCAGCCCGCTTAAAAAGGGCGGGAGCGACGCGCTGGCTGTCCCGGCCCAAGAACTAGGGGTCCCGGTGGCCGCTGATGGCGACGCGGTCCAATTCGCGTCGCAGAACGCGTTTGGGGACGCTGAAAACGCGCTCACTGGCGCGACTGGGATAACAGCAAACTTCTATGTCGCTCGGCGTGGCGCGGAGGGCTGGTCCACATCTTCCGCCAATCCGCCGCGAGATCTCGTAGCGAATCAGTCGCTCGGGAGACTGCCGCTCAGGAGGGAAGCATCGCCTGAAGCTTTCAGCACGGTATCCACTTGCGGCCTGACCGTAGTTAACAACGCTACAGCCGGGAGCAGCGCTGTCTGTGCCCTGCGCGAACCCGATGGTCAGTGGACATCCACTCCTCTCTATCCCAATCTCACAGGTGGTGTCTATCTTAATAGCTCGGGAAATAACGGGTTCGACGGCCGAGCCGGCAGCTCGGCTGATCTTACCGTTCGAGTATTCTCGTCTACCGCCGGTCCCGGCAGCGCGTTCCTGCCGGCTGACACCTCCTCGATAGCTGGTGCTGGCCTGTACGAGGTGACGCGTAGCGGTGATACCGCGTTTGAACTGAGCTTGGTCAATGTCAATGACAGTGGCGAAGAGATCGGCCCAGAAAACAACACGCAGCTTGGCGGTTTCGGGCTGCGGCCCGGAGAAGCATGTCAGGCCGTAGGAGGGCAGCGATCGGGCTCGGACTATCAGGCAATCTCATCCAGCGGGTCCACAATCTACTTCACGGCCTGCCCCAGCGGCGGGGTTGACACTGTGTACGCCCGCGTCAACCAGACCAGCACGGTGGCGATTTCCAATCCTTCTCCCTCACAGTGCACAGCCTGTAGCGCACCCGCCTCGCCTGCGTCATTTGACGGCGCCTCTGCGGATGGCTCCAAGGCTTTCTTTATCACCGAACAGCCGTTGGTCAATGGCGACGAAGGCGGTACCGGAACCGGAGCGGACCTGTATGAGTATGACTTCGACAATCCCCCGGGCAAGAACCTGGTGCAGCTCTCCGCCGGCGGAGCCGGCGATCTCACACCGGGCAGCGGCGCCGAAGTACAGGGTGTGATACGAACATCCTCCGACGGCTCTCACAGTTACTTCGTCGCAAAGGGGGTGCTGACGACTGTGCCAAACGGGGTTGGAGAGGTCGCCCAGGCCGGCGCGGACAACCTCTACGCCGTTGACACCAACACCGGCGAAACCAAGTTCGTCGCGGAGCTTTGCTCGAACGCGAACCTTTCCGGGTCGCTCGGTGATCCGCAGTGCCCGCCGAGCCTGAACGGCAATATGAACTACCTCGAAGGAACCCCTTCAGTCAATGACACGGAGCTTTGGAGCGATCAACGACACTACGCGCAGACGACCCCCGACGGGCGCTACCTGGTCTTCACGACCTACGCGCACCTGATCACGTCAAGCCCGGAAGAACAGAAAGCCAATGATGAAGCCCAGCAGGTATACCGCTATGACTTCGAAACGGGCAAGCTGGCGCGCATCTCGATCGGTGAGCCATCCTTCCCCGGCTCTCACAATGGCAACACACCTGGGATGAACGCCCGCGTCGCTGGATTGGCAGCAGAAGGCGGGGCCTTTGCGGACATCAATGATCTGAGTAGGGCGATTAGCGAAGACGGATCGACAATCGTATTCACCACGCCAGAGCAGCTGCAGGCGAACGACAACACCGGGGCTAACCCGGGATGTGGCGGCCATGTTGGGGTCGAAACCGGCTGCAACGTGTACGCATGGCACGAATGTACGAGTGGCGCATGTGAAGATGGCATGAGCGGTGAAGTGAGCATGATTTCCCCCGGCGGCGACGCGGCGAGCGCACGCACCAGCTTCGGCGCGGCGGGCATGTCTGCATCAGGCTCTGACATCTTCTTCTTCACCGCCCAGCCGCTTGTGGGCCAGGACACCGACCAGCTCATCGACGTCTACGACGCGCGAATCGACGGCGGCTTCCCGGCGCCCACCCCAGAATCGTCGTGCTCTGGAGAAGCCTGCCAGGGAAGCGCATCGTCTTCTCCAGCATTTGGAGCGCCAGGCAGTCAATCCTTCACCGGCGGCGGGAACCTCACACCCGGGTCAACGTCGTTCCCCCCTCCGGTACAAGAAACCAAACCCAAACCCCTGACGCGCGCCCAAAAGCTGACTAAAGCCCTCAAGAGTTGTAAGAAGGATAAGAGTAAGTCGAAGCGGAAGTCTTGCGAAAAGCAGGCTAAGAAACAGTATGGCGCCAAGCCCAAGGGCAAGCATTGACTTGGTAAGCCCGGCGCCACCACGCTTGGTAGGCTGCCGCCGCCGGGCACTAAGATATTCGCGGCAGTGACGACTTTATCGAAGGCCCCGCGGGTGATAGGTGTATCACCGTAAAAAATCCGTAGACGCATCGCAATCTTCGTCGGGGGATCATTCGGAGGCGAAAGAACTTGATAGGTCGAGATCTAACCAAGCTTGAGCGACCGCAGATCCTCCAGCGGCGCTCGAGGAAGGCCCCCCGGACACGCGACGTGTCCGGTCCCTGCTCCCAGCGGGCGCCACGACCTTCCCTCGGGTCGTGGTGCCCGCGCCCTAGCAAATGAAAGCCCAGGGTGCTTGTGTCAGTGATCCTTATCTTGATTGCGATTGCCTGGCTCACCGTGGTGGCGCTGACAATCGGCGCCTGTCGGGTAGCAGCGCGCGCTGAGGCGAGTGACCACGAAACTGGCTGTGGCGACGAGGTCGGACGCGGAGATGTGAGCCGGCCAGTGTCGAAAGTACGCTCCACCAGCAGGGGGCAGGCGCTCAGGGTTCGCAATGGAGGAGGGCCGGGACTCGGTTGCTCAGCTGTGTCACGGTGCCGGCTGGCCTGCGCAGCTCGGCATCCACGGCGCGTCGGCTCTGCGCTGGCATGGACGCTTCTACACAGGGCTAGACGCGATCCTCGGCGTCCTGACCGACTGCGCACGTTGGCTGGCGGCAGTAGCTCGTGCAATCGGAGCGGGCCGAGGGGAGGGTGACCACCGAACTGGAGAAGATTAGTCATCCGCCGGATGTCGCTCCGGAGAAGGAGGCTCCACGCTATTCGGCGCGGCTGCTGATCGGCTGCGCCGATCGGCCGGGCATTGTTGCCGCTGTGTCGGGTTTTCTGTTCGAGCGTGGCGCGAACATCGTCTCCTCCCACCAATACTCCTCAGATCCGAGTGGTGGGAGGTTCTTCATGCGCACCGAGTTCTTCCTGCCGGAGTTGCCCGACGCGCAGATCCAAAGCGCGGACACCCATGTGCAAGCCGGCGGGCGCGAGCGCCTGCAGGCGGAATGCGAGAGGGACGTTGCCGCGCGCTTTGAGATGGATTGGGAGATGCGCTGGTGGGGTGAGCGCCGGCGCGTCGCGATTCTCGTCTCACGCCATGACCATTGCCTGTTTGACTTGCTGTGGCGTTGGCGGCGCGGTGAGCTGGACGCGGAGATCGTGGCGGTGATCTCGAACCATCGCGACCTCGAGGACGAGACCGTCGCGGCAGGCGTGGCCTTCCACCACGTGCCGGTCGAGCAGGGCGACAAGGAGCAGGCCGAGGCCGCGATGCTCGCAATTCTAAAGGGCAATGCCGAGTTGCTCGTGTTGGCGCGCTACATGCAGATACTGAGCGGGGACTTCCTGACGCGCGTGGGTATGCCGGCGATCAACATTCACCACTCGTTCCTGCCGGCGTTCGCCGGGGCCGACCCATACAGACGCGCGCGCGAGCGGGGCGTCAAGTTGATCGGAGCGACGGCCCACTACGTCACCGAGCAGCTCGACGACGGGCCGATCATCGACCAGGACGTCGTCCGCGTCGATCATCGCCAGAGCGCCAGGGACCTCGAGCGCGTCGGCCGCGATGTCGAGCGACTCGTCCTCGCGCGGGCCGTAGCGCTGCACCTCGACGACCGCGTGATCGTGGATGGTCGGCGCACGGTTGTGTTTTGAGGCAAGCGCCCGAGGGGATTGGTCCCTCCCCTGCGTAGAACAGCTCTCGGCCGAGAGTACCGTCCCAAGCGATCTCTATGTTCCTCGATGGTGTCCGGCGCGGGTCGCGGTCGAAGAACCCACGGGGGTCCCTCGAGAAGGGACACGGAGGGGCCCGAAGGCCACACACGGCGCGGTACCGGCAACACGCGGTCCTTGAAAACTGAAAAGACAGCGACCTGTCGCTTGGCCGGCGCGGGGAGAGCAGTTCCCTCTCTGCACACCTGAGGGCACTGATTCCACGGCACCCGGCACCTCTTCGGTCACGAGCTGTGACCGAAAGCAGTGGAGTGGCGGCGCCGCGGTGGAAGTTCGAGGAAGGCCACCACGGCGTCCCCAGCCGGGCACGCGGTCGGCGGGTACTTTCTTACGTACATGCTTCGCGTGGGCCAATGCGGATTTGGGATCCGGCCAGCGGCTCAAGCCCTTGGCCTCCCGGCCGACAGTGTCTCCGCGGCGGTCTAGAAACGTTTCTAGATCGATCCTCCATCGGCAGCCGCGCAATGTGCCAAACACTTCGTTGAATCTGTCTTCTGCTGAGGGCATAACTGTCTTCTCCTTGGTCGTGAACCTCGAAGATAGGCGCATAGATGATCGTGACCGGGACGGTCGGTTATCCGTGTCCTTCGAAGCGAGATTTGAGCGTCTCGGTGGCTGCCCGGCTCGCTCTGGATGGTGTCCGACGCGGGTCGCGGTCCACGAGATTCTGTGGATCGACGTTCTAGAGTCGGCACACCGGCGCTTGGAACCCTTCGCGGCAGCGTTGAGCCTCAACAATCGTCAACATCGTGGCCAGGATCAGGATGATGCCGACGAGGGCGATGATCAGCAATCTGATGCCAGCTCCAGTTCGACGACGGGGCAGCGGTTGGGGCGATGGTCGCCCTGGTGGTCGCGACGGCGGTGGTCGTCGTGGCGGCGTTGGTGGTCGTGACGGCGGTGGTGTTCGCCGCATATACCATCTGTCTTCAATGCCCACGTATTTGCATTTTCGGCGCGGTTGGGTGGTTGCTTGAGGATCGCGCGCCGGATTCGATCTGGCTGGATCGGCGCGCGCCGCGTCTGCCTCACGCCGTTGGTTGGGGCAGGCGCGAGCGAAGGGGTCCCGTACCGGAGCGGGCGTGGGCCCTACGCGTCGGTGTCGCCCGAGAGGTTGATGCGTAGCGTCAGCCCGTTGGCGAACAGCCACTGGATGCCCTGCTCGTAGCGGCTGACCCTGCCGGGGAAAGGCGGCAGGTTCAAGAGCGTCCCGTCCACCGTGTACATGTAGTCGAGCGTACCTTTGACGCTGACGACCGCCTCGTGGCTGACTCCGGGCTCGCCCGTGCCGAGTGTCTGCTTGCCGAGAACACCTATAAGGGGCGGTAGGACGGTCCAGAAGCGCCCCTCCGCGTCCGTCATGGTGAGCCAGACCGACACGTCTTTGCCGATATGGCTGGTGAGATCGACAAGGGCGTCATCGTGTGTGTACCCGTGCGCATCTTCCGGGTTCACGGCCCACGCGATCCGGAGGACGAGCCCATCGGTCAGCTCAAACTCGATCCCGTCGTTGGCTTCTGTAATCGTGCCGGGGAGAGACGGCAGCAGTAGTGATTGGTCCCCGATCACGTAGGCAGACCCGAAGATGTCGCGCGTGCCAGCCGGGATCGACTCGCCGGGGCGCTCACCGAGGGGGTGGCTGAGCCTCCCGTGCAGGCTAAAGACCTCGGACATCCCGCTCTCGCCACGGACCTGAAGCCCCGCGTACACGTTCTCGCCTAGGTGGTCATGGAGGCGTAGACGTGCCTGCTCGTAGGTGATCGTGCTGTCGCTCATGGCTTCACTCTACGCAGCGAGCAGCCGCGCGGCGGAGATAGCTGCTTCCCTCGCTGACTCTCCGATCGTCAGCCGGACCGGCCTCCGTAGCCCTGCATTCGCCTACGAACTGGAGCGTGTTCGTGGGTTGGACTCGTCCACCGCGCGTGGTGGCCGGCGACACTCACCCTTCGGCGCTGGACTCGCGGACTACTCTCCCAAAAAAGGATGTCCGCGAGACCCTCCGCGGCTACGGCTGCTTCGATCAGCCCTACAAGGGGCGCTGGCAAGCCGGGCACGTAGTCGACGCCTGACCCGGAGCGCCAAAGCGCCGTCCTGACCCCCTACGTCGCAGTACCGCCCACGCCCCGACTTCGCGCCAAATCCGCGCCAGTCCGAGTGCGGACCGAGCGGTTTCAGGCGGTTCCAGCGGTCCCAAGTCGCATCAGCCAACCGCCCGGGAACCGGCGGAATCTCGCTCAACAGCGCCAAATACCGCTTAGTTGAGCCAAAAACACGCGGCCGGCCGGGGCGCGACTTTTGGGCCGGTTGGTTTTCAAGACCGCCGCATTCAACCGCTCTGCCACCCTTCCACGGTCACGACGAAGGCTATCGGTCTGCCCGGGGGCCGCACACGAGGGCTGCGGTCCGGGTGCGGTGTGCTCGGCGCGCATACGTTGCCAGCCCGGATTCTGGCGTGGTCGTGCTGGTCAGTGACTCGGAGGGTTGGTTGCGGATGACTCTAGATGAGCGCTGCCCACCACCGCAAATACGAGGCCTGGTCGACGCGAGGGAAATCGTCGCCGCCGCCGTGGATAGTGAAGACCAGGCTGTAGCTGGCGCGATCGCCGTGGTGTGAGCCCGACCGGCTCGCCATTTAGGATGCCCGCGTGCCGCGAGTGACGGTAGTCGATGTCGGCGATGGAGCCTGCGCCGTCTTGCGCTGCGAATGCCTCGGGTTGCCCTGCAGTTGTGAGGTAGCCGTCCTGGACTGCGGGGCCTATAAGGCGTCCTCGCGGCCGGCGATGGAAGCTCTGCGCACCGCGCTACGGCCGGATGGCTTGCGGCGTCTTCGCATCCTCATCGTCTCGCATTTCGACAGCGATCACTGGGCTGGCCTGCAACTCCTCGGCGCCGAAGCCACCCCATCGAAGCTTGCGCCGGCTGTCGTGATCGCCTACCCGCGACTTCCAGATCGGGCCCCGGACACCTTTGCTGCCGAGCAGGCGCTGTTCGCGACAGCCAAGGGCACCGGTGTCAGGTCGCTCGATCTCGTCAATACCTGGAGGGACAAGACGACGACCACGCCGCTCCCGTTGTGCCAGAAGATGGAATTCGCGGCTGTTGGGCGTCGGTGGCGAGTGTTGTGGCCGCCACGCGAACTGCCTCCACACCAGCTTGCCGCGCTTAACGGCGCTGTGCACGACATCGAGCGGCTCGCGGAGAAGCTTGCCGCCGCTGGTGATTCGAACCTCAAGGACAACCTCGAGGCAGCCCGTGAGAGCCCGCTGTCACGTGATGCTCCGGAGGAGGACGTCAGGGTGTGGTACGACCCGGACGCAGCTCCCTCACTGCCAGTCCCCGACGACGACATGGAGGGGGAGGAGGAGTCGTACGACCATGATTCGGAGCCGCCAGGCAGGTTCCCGGACCTCGGGGAGATCCCTGTGGACCATCGGGCGGAGTTTGCCCGCGTCTCGCGGCGGCTCGCGCGGGCAAACAACAATCTGTCGCTGATCTTCCACGACGACGAGCAACAGCTGATCGCATACGGCGATGCCAAGGAGCCGGTGCTTCGCCGAGCGCTGGCTGGCTCGCCTTCCCACTTCCGCGTGGCGCTGGCTCCACACCACGGCACAGCGACGGTGCCTAGCGTCGGGTTTCCCTCCGCTGAAGCGTGTGTCTCCCAGGCGGGCGCGCGTCACAGGCAGCTATGGTGTCGGCACGTCGAAAGCCACGGCCAAGAGCGGTCATGCGTGAACACGGCAGACGTCGGAACCATCAGCTTCTGGTAATCGCTGCTTGTCGCTCGCGGCAACGATGCACCGGCGCATCGGGCACATCACGAGCGGCCGTCCTCCAAGTCTCCATCTTCTCCCCCAGGTCCGAGCCCGAGCACCGCGATCAGGGCGAAGCAGATGTCATGTGCCGAAACCGGCGCGCCCTGGTATTCGCCAATCTCGTGTCGCGCGCTGACGTCGGCGCCAACGAGAACGCGAGCGACCCGGTCTCCGCGCTTTGCGCAACCGCGCTATCAGAGATGGTCTGCGCTTGATGGCGAGCAAGACGTGGCAGGTGACAGCCAACGTTCTGTTCCCGAACCAATTTCCGGTTGAAATGGTGGACGGCGTTCCCAAGCCGCCCCAGCAGCTCGAAGACAACAGCCGCATCCCGACGCAGCAACGGGATCTCGACGGTGCCACCGCCTTCATTCGGCCGGGCGATCCGCAGAGCGTTCCGGGCGCCGAGAACGATATCCGCGTGTCGGTCGCATCGCTCACGATCCGGATGGACAGCGACGCGCCGAGCACGACGGCCGCCGCCGAGACCGCCATCCCGCACCTCGATCGCCTCCTGGAGAGCCTGTCGTTCCAGATGCAGGTCCCCCTGCACATCGGCGGCCTGGGCGTAATCGACCTGACCGGGCCCCCGGCGGTGGGCGACATGCGCGAGATGGCGCGCTGGTCGGGGTTTCCCAGGCCCACATTCCGGCCCACTTCAGTGCCGATGGGATCGCTCGTCGGTCGGCTGATGCCCGACCTCGGAATCGATCTCGATCCAGCCGACCACAAGGCGAACCGCGCGCTTGACTGGTACCTCAAGGCGCTGACCGCGCCGTTCGAGGTCGACCATTTCATCTTTCTGTGGATCGCGATGGAGATCCTTGCGGGCGACAGCGACCTCAAGGTGAGCGAGCCGGTCCGCGGGCCTTGCGGTCACGCGATCGCAGTCTGCCCCGAGTGCGATCAGCCGACGGCCAGGCCCGTTCAGGGCACGAGCATCCAGCGATATCTCACGGAGGGCTACGGCGTGGAACCAGAGATCGCTTCGCAGATGTGGAAGGCGCGCCAGATGCTGCACGGCCGCCACGGCTTTGACTCGAAGGTCATGGACGACCTCCCCGACCTGTCGCAGCGCCTCCGCGCGGTGGTCATCGCCGCGCTCAAGCCCAAGCTCGGCATCCCAGATGTGGAGCCGCCTTTCGCTGCGCCAACCGGCACCTCGATCCTGCCCATCGCTGGCCTAGAAGGCGAACGGCCGGTCACGCAAGAGGACCTCGCGCCACTCGGCTAACGCGGGCGCTGCGCCGTGGCCGCCAGCGCAGCAGAGGATGCGGAGCGCCTGCGAAGCGTCATTCAGGCACGACCTCGGCGAGCATCCCGGCGGCTTCCAAGACCTTCATCGTGACCAGGACCGGGTCGTCGCGATACTGCGTGTGCGACGCGGCTTCGCGGACGCGCCCGACGACATCCTTCAAGCCATAGACCCCGATCGGCCCCGCGCCAACCCGTTGTCGTTTCGCCCATTTGCGGATCTGCTCCTCGTGAGCGCCGCTGCCCGCGAACTTCCCCACGTAGAGCCGCATCTCGATCTGACCGGTTCGGTAGCCGTAGAGCTTCGCCGCGCCTTTGAGGACCTTGCCGCGCACCTCCGGACGGTTGAGCAGCGAGTAGCGCCGGGCTAGCTCGCTCGTGGTCTCGCCGGTCACCTGGTCGGCCACGACCCCGCGTGATCCCAGGTACCCCTTGACCGACGCCAGCACCAGCCGGTCAGCGCGGGCACCGATGAGGTCGACCTCGTACCCGTGCGTCTGCACCTCGACGTGATCGGCCCTCCGAGTCCTGAGCGTCACGGGGAACTTCACAGCCGAAGAGACGACGAGTCCCTCTGCCTCCAACGCCAGCGCCACGAACGACTCGAACGCCTCCACACCGCAGCAGGCTACCCGTGGGTGCGGCGGCGATCCTCACCATGGACCGGCGGCAGGTCTAGCTGAAGAGGCGCACCCAGGTCGCGTGGCCCGGGGGTTCGTCAGCTAGCCGCCAGAGGGCCGCGTAGTAGCGAGTCAGACCGTCCCAGCCCGCGTCGTCCGAGATCGGCAGCAGCTCCCAGCCGAGCTGCTCAAGCGTGAGGTCACCCTTCACGGAGTTGCAGACCCAGCACGCGCACACAAGGTTCCCCGGATCGTTGTCGCCACCCCCCGCCCACGGGACAACGTGGTCGAGCGAGGGACTTCGTGAGGCCACGGCCGGGTGTGTCGCGCCGCCCTTCCAATTCTGGTGGTACGGGAACGACTCGGGGAAGAACTGCGAGAGCAAGCGCATGATCGGGGTGGGGATCACGCGGCACCCGCAGTATCGGCACTGGAAGCGGTCCCGCCGGTAGATCGACGCGACGATCGCGGCGGACGGCATCGTGCGCCGTGGAACATCGCGGCGCGGGTACGCAATCGGCTCAAGCGCAGCCCTGGCTGCCTCAACGTCGCCCGACGCCAAGGCGGCGACCACTCGCTCGAGATGCTCTGGATAGTCGTCGGTCTTAGGGCGGCTCACGCCACACGAGCTTCGGCGTCGCACCTCATGTTCCCTCCAAGGCAGTCAGAACCGCCGGTCGCTCAGGCCGTGCCGGACCTGGGCGTCGCAGGCGTCGAGCCTCAGCCTGTCCGCGACTGCTTCGCGTAGCGCTGGAAATCGCCGTGTTTATGGCAGCTTGCGCACTTCCGTGATCTGGTGGACGCGGCCACAGACGTGGTTGGGAGCGTCGGGGATATGCGTACAGACCCCGCCCGCGCGGCGGCCGTAGACTCGGGCGCCGATGGACGCCCTGGACTTCAGCGATTTCACCCCGACTGAGTTCGAGGAATTCTGCTTCGAGCTGCTGCGGGGTCTGCCCGGCGTGCACAACGTCGATTGGCGCAAGGGCACTCCGAAGCCGGCGAGTCCGGCCGACCGAGGACGCGATATCACGGCCGAGGTCGATCACATCGAGATCGACGGCGCCCGCAATGTGGAGAGGTGGTTTGCCGATTGCAAGCACTACACGAGCGCGGTCCCAGCGGAGGCCTTGCAGAGTTTGTTGGCGTGGGCTCAAGCGGAGCGACCACACGTCGCACTGGTTGTCGTCTCGGGCTTTCTATCCAACGCCGCCAAGGACTTCCTCACCGACTTCGAGCGCAACAACCGTCCCCCGTTCCGCATCAAGTACTGGGAGCAACCAAATATCGAGACGCTCGCCCGGGAGGACGGCGAGCTGCTCCAGCGGTTCTTCGCGAGCGGGACGCCGTTTACCCCGAGCGACGCCGAGCACATCGAGCAGTGCGAGACGGCGGGGTGTAGACACCCAGCCGTCTACGTCAATCCGACCGATTCAGCGGACACAGCGCAGGGTTGGTGCGCTCTGTGCCGGGAGGTCGCCCACCAGCAGGAGGACGAGCTGCTCGCTCGCGCTACCCAGCGCCCCCGGCGCAGCCGCAGCGCCGCAGACCCCGGGGCCTAATGAGGAGCGTTCGTGGGCTCGATGCCGCTACCGCGGCCGACGGAGGCGGTGGCGCTCGCGATGCCAGTCGATGAGCTGGGGCGACCCAGCCGGCGGGGGGCGCCTGCTTTCCGCGCAAAGCGGTAGCGCGACGCCCCTTGGTCGGTAGTGCCGGGATTCGTCAATGGGGGCGGTCTCGTCGAGGTCCGAGCCGGCTACCGCTTTGATTCCGCAGCTAGCCGGCGGTTGTAGGGACGGCACAAACGCCGGAAGGTCCGACGAGGTGGTGCCTGGTCGAACCGGGCAGTCGACGGCGCGACCGTCAGTGCCCGTTTGGCGGCAAAGCGAGCGCGCCGAACGTTCGTTGAAGAGAGGACCACCGATGAATCCGGATTCGTGTCGCGGGACGGTCGCTATGGAGTCTTCGCCGGAGGCTCACAACCGGCGACGCGCGAGCCGGAGGCTGAGGCGGCGCGAGCCCTCCTTGCGCGCGAGGGGCAAATCGCGGGTTTCGGCGGTGCAGCTTGTCGAGTGTTCGCTCTCGCGAGTGGATGGTCCGGCGGACTGCGGACCGCAGCGGCAGCCCGGCTCTCCATGCAGCCTCACCGCCTCGATCGCGTCCGGGATCAGTAGGTCCTCTACGCAGAGCACGACGCCGTGGTCGATCCCGTAAGCCTTGACACTCCGCGGCACGTAGGCAGATCGCGGATCCGCCGGCACGCCGGTGATCGCGCATTGCCGCCTGAATTGCGAGGATCCGCGTCGTGATGCAGCTGTGGCTCCGCGATCGGCCGGAACGGGACTTGCTCGGCCCGCTCCCGGACGAGGTCGACCTCCACCTCATCCCCCGTACCGGGCCAGTCCCGGACGGGGTCGTGGAGGCTGAGTTCCTCGTCCCACCTTTCGGTCACAGCCGCGTGCTCGAGCTGATGCCGGCCATGCGCTGCCTGCGGGTCGTCCAGGCGATCTCCGCTGGCATCGACTGGCTGCTTCCGGCCGTGCCGGCCGGAGTCGTCGTGGCGAGCGCGCGCGGCATACGCGACTCGACGGTCGCAGAATGGGTGGTCGCGGTCATTCTCGCGGCGACCAAGGACCTTCCGCGCTACTGGCGGGACCAGGCCGCTGGGCGGTGGTGTCCAACGGTTCCTGCGGAGCTCGCCGGCGCGCGCGTCCTGATCGTCGGCCACGGATCGATCGGGAGCGCTGTCGAGGCTCGCCTGGCCCCGTTCGGTGTTGTGATCGACCGTATCGCCCGGCACGCCCGGCCAGGCGTGTACCCGGCCGATCGCCTCAGTGAGCTGCTGTCCGATGCCGACGTGGTCGTCTTGCTCGTCCCCCACACGTCGGACACGGTCGCGCTGTTCGACGTGGAGATGCTCGGCCGGCTGAAGGCCGGGGCGCTCCTGGTCAACGCGGCGCGGGGTCCGGTGGTCGACACGGCGGCGCTCATCGCCGCGCTCGCAAGCAGGCGCATCCGAGCCGCGCTCGACGTCACCGAACCTGAGCCACTCCCCGCGGAGCATCCGCTCTGGAGGGCGCCCAACGTCCTCATCACCCCGCACGTCGCGGGCGACAGTCACGCCGCCGAGCAGCGCGTATACCGCTTTATCGGGGATCAGGTGCGCCGATACGTGCGAGGCGAGCCGCTGGTCAACATCGTCTCAGTTCCGACGTAGCCGCTCGCCTGGTCGGGGTGCTCGGAGCACCCCAGCGACGATCTGATCGGAGCGTCAATGCGCGAAGAGGCCATCTGCTCAGGTTGCGAAGAGGCCGTTCGCCGACGCGGGACCAGAGTAGGGGGTGGCTCGCGAGCACAGACGTGAAAAGAGGCTTGCGCACCGATCTAGATCGGTCTCGTTCTCGGAGTACATGTAACTGACGGTCAAGCCATCGCGATTGACGATGTCTTCATGCACCAGTTTGTCGTCAAACATCGTGATGTTGACGCGAAGCTCCGGGTCGACCTGGTCTGAGCGCGCGACCAGCACGTGCACGTCATGGCCCACGTTGTCATCTATCGCCTTGAGCGTCTCGGGCGTGGGCGGATGCGAGAGCAGGAACACGCGCTGCACGCATACCTTGCGCCCGGCGGCTGCCTTGTTCAGCTCCAGATACCTCTTGCCCGTCGCGGACCTCCACCAGTCGGTGTCGCTGTCGTCGGTGACCGCACGCACCGACCGCTTGACCGTCTCGTAATGAGCGAACATGAGGCTGTTATCTCCGGGAGGACTGAGCCAGCGACCCTCTGCGAGCGCCCGCATACTGAGCTGGGTCGCCGTGAGCAGGCGGCGAGCGTTGTCCTTGAACTCCGGGACCTTCGTCTGGCTCATCGTGGTAACGGTCGCCTCGGAAAGTTTGGTAAGGATCGGCAGGAGCACCGGGTACTCCTCGAGGTAGTCAAGGAGGTTCGCATACTGCTCGCGTTTCCGCGCCCGCTCGCTGACGCGGACGAGGGCCTCTAGTTGCAGCACGATCACCACGCCAAGCAGGCCGATGCAGAAGTCGAGCGCCAGTTTGAGGTCCTTCGGGGCGACCCCGGTGGAGAGCGCCACCGTCAGGGTAATCGCAACGGTGACGACTGCCCCAGCGGCCGACAGGTAGCGGTCGAGGCCTTCGAAGCGGAACCTCGAGCGCGGCCACCATGAACCTCGACCCCGTCTCATCGTGTCATTCTAGTCGGATGCGCCTGCGCGAGTTGGAGAATGCGGCGGCTCTCGCATGGCCGCCACCGGTGTGCGCGCAGAGCTGTGGCTTCGAGCTCCGGCTCTCGACGGAGCGCTCCAACCGCGGCAATAGCGCCCGGCTCCTCGGCAAGGAGAGGGCCGACCTGGCCGACATCGTACGATGCGGGCGCCGCTTCTACGCCGAGGCCGGCAAGGCGCTCCAGTTCTCTGTCACCGACCAGATGCCGTTCACCGACCACGTGCTCGAGCGCTGCGGGTTCGAGCTGGTCGACCCGTGCCACTTCATGGTCAGAGCCGCTGCTGGCATTGATCCGCCGGGCCTCGATCCGGGTCTCGCCTTGACGACGAGCGACCGACTCGACGATGGATGGCTGGCGGCGTGGGCGCTATGCGCCGAGCTGCCAGAGCCGGACCGCGAGGGATCTTTCGCGATCGTGCGGTCGGTGACCGAGCCGAGCGTGTACGTGAGCGTCACGAACTCATCGCACGGCTCGGTGGCGATCGGGCGCGCCGTCGACAGCGGGAGCTGGCGCGGCCTGCACAATCTCGCGACGCACCCCGAGTTTCGCAGCGCCGGGATCGGGTCCGCTGTCGTGCGCGCGCTCGAGACCGCACACGACGGCGCGGCTAAGAGGCTGTACCTTCAGGTTGAGGCGGACAGCCCGGCGGGCGGGCTTTACGAGCGCCTCGGGTACCGGATCGCCGGCGGATATCACTACCGGCGGGAGCGAGCGCGCGGCGCGAGCCGGCCGCACGAGGGCGGAACGAGACGGAATACAAGCTGGATCTTCCGTTGAAGTCTCGGCCAAATCCGCCGCCGCACCTGCACCACTGAAGGGACCTATGCGAATAGACGGCAAGGCCGGCAGCGCACTCGGGTGAACCCGAGCTCTGTGTGGCGGATTCGTTGGCGCGATGTCCGCGGCGGCACAACATGACGTCGTCTTCCTCGCGGTAGATCCGCCCGGGTCTCGGATGTTTCGCCCCAGCGGGTAACCTCGATGGGCGGCCGGGCCGTATCCGAGATGCGTCGGGCGCGTCGGGTCTGAGCGAGGCGCCAGGGCAGGATGCCAGGGGATCACGCCTTGCTCGGGGTGCGGCCTGAGTGCTGCGTCTCGCGAAAAGGCGCAGACCGGCCGCTTCAGAGTACGGATTCCCGCTCTCCGTGCGAGGCGGACGTGTCCCCGTCGGCGGCAGAGTTGCGCTTTCGCCCACGCGGCGCGCGCCCCTCGGCGGACGGGGGCCCGTGCGCTCGCTTTGCCACGTCAGGGGAAGCGTCCATTCCGTCACGTGAGAGTGCCGCTCACCGCGCAAAGGCGGACAGCTAGCCGGAGTCAACCAGATGCTCAAAGCTGCTCGAAACCAGATCTGCAGGGAGTCACCGTGTCCCCGGTTGCGTGGGTTGTGCGGCCTCTCTCGGTAGTCATACTGAGCCTCGACTGAGACTCAATCCTCGTCGCACGGTGATCCGCCATCGGCGACGATGGCCTGGCCGACCCGTGCAGCCGGCTTGAAGGATCGTCTCGATCGCCTGCCGCTCGCTTGCGGTGATGGCGGCGGCTCGGGTGGAGGACGAAGGGTCAGCCTGCCGACGAGTTATCCCAGACGTCGACGATCGAGCGGTCGCTGAGTCTCGCCAGGACTGCCGTCATCCCTCGCGCGCGAGACTCAAGGTCGGCGAACTCACGAGCTTTGTCCTCATCTGCGAATGTGAAGGTCTCGGCTGACGGCTCGAACGTGACGATCCATTCGTGCTCGCGCTCGTGCACGCCTGCACGATACCGTCGCGGAGCGAGCGTGCGCGAGCCGGAGCTCTCGTTGCCGTGAAAAGCACAGGGTCAGGGGACGAATCGCGTTCTCCTCTTCGCCACAAGCGAGATCCATACGGCCGCGCCGGCAACGAACTTGCCACCGGGGCCAGGGCACGGCCCTGCGTTCGGCGCGTAGCGGGGGAAGACGCGAGCGGATACGAGATGCCCGCCGGAGCACGAATGCCGGTCTGTGCGCGGGGGTCTACCGCCCGAACGTCGCCGGCGCGACATCCGGCCACTACGCTCGGGCATATGACGATTCAGCGGATGGACAATGTCCTCATCGTTGTCGATGACCTCGAGGCCGTTATTGAGTTCTTCGTCGAACTCGGCATGGAGCTCGAGGGCAAGGGGTCACTCGAGGGGCGCTGGGTGGAACGGGTCATCGGGCTCGACGACGTCCGACAGGACATCGCCATGCTGCGGACCCCGGACGGCCACAGCCGGCTGGAGCTGGCGAGGTTCCACACGCCGGCGGCGATCAGCCCGGAGCCGGAGGACGCGCCGGCGAACACGCTGGGCATTCGCCGCATCATGTTCGCCGTCGATGACATCGAGGACGTCGTTGCCCGCCTGCAGGCCCACGGTGCCGAACTCGTCGGCGAGATCGCGCAGTACGAGGACATCTATCGACTCTGCTACGTCCGCGGCCCCGAGGGCATCGTCGTCGGACTGGCCGAGCAGCTCAGCTGAAGGCTGCCGAAGGGCCCGTCCGTCCAAGGGGACATCCGGCCAACGCGAACGCAGGACTCGATCTCAGCGACGGCGAGAGACCCCCTGTTCGCCAAAAGCAGGGCGCTGCGCTTGACGTTCAAGTGTTAGTCGCCCTGCCGGTACAACCCTCAACCGACTGGCCCGGATTCGCGCCAAATCCGCGCCAGTTCAAGCGCGGATCGTGCGGTTTCAGGCGGTTAACAGCGGTTTCGCGGCGCCGCACAGCCGCGGCTACCAACCGGCCGAACCCCGCTCAACTGCGCCGAATCTGGCAACTAGAGCCAAGAACACCGAGCATGCCTTCGAGGCGCAAATTACCGCCGGTGGGTTTCAAGACCGGTGCATTCAACCGCTCTGCCACCCTTCCACGCGCGGAAACAGGGAGGCTAGTCGATTCGCGGCTGGCTCAGTCGTCGTCGCTGGGGTCGCTGGCGAGGACGATCATCCAGCGGTCGGGCGCGGCGGCGGACTCCTTGATCAGGCTATGGTCGGCTAGCGCTCGGAGCCGGTTCTGGATGCGGGGTTCGGGCTCGTTGAAGAAGGTGGCGAGGTCCGCCGCGCTCACGGTCCGGTCCCCCGCTTGCTGGGCGCGGCGCTGTCGCAACCGGCTCAGGATCAGCTCGTCGATTTCCTCGTCGTCCATGCGGGCCGGAACTGTAGCTGCCCCCCGGATGGGGTGCGGGTGCGGGAGCATGCTCGCACGTGCGGGTGTCGCAGAGCAGGTGGTGGCGTCTAAACGGGGTAGAGGAACGTGTACTTCGCGGACGGGCCGCTCTGGGTCCACTCCGTAAGGCAGTAGCGGCAGGTGCTTTCGTCGTCGGCTCGCACGTCGACCGTGCTCGGGGGTCGGCCTTGGACGACCTGAGCCTCGATGCGTGTGCCTCGCAGAGGACCATCGTCCAGCGCGGCGGTGATGGTGGGCCCGATCTCTTGGTCCAAGGCGCCCGCTCCGGACATCACTCGGTCGCTGAGAGTGTGTGCGGCTCCGGCCCCTTGGTGAGCTCGCCGGCTCGCACCATGTTCGACACCTCTGCGGCGATCGTGCCGCGATCGGCGTTCAATCCCTTGGCCATATCGCCGGTAGTGCCCTGCGGGTGCTCCTTGACGTATCCAACGATGCGCCCGTCAATGTCGTCCTTGTGCTCACGCGCTGCGGCGCGACGGTCGCTCGCGCGACGCGCCGTTGCTCGGCGTGTCGAGCGTTGCGGGACTACTGGTGGCGTGGGGAGCGCCGAGTCTGCCGGGGGTGCTCCGTCCGCGGTTGGTGGAGTCTGCATTGCTGAGAACCTCCTGACCCTCATGGAGGTGCCGCGCGATAGGAAGAGGGTACGAGACCCGACGCGTGGATCATTGAGCTAGGCCCCGGGGGTCTCGATCATTGCCTCAAGCCCCGCGCCTCGGCGCGGTCGCGCTTCGGTGACTTTCGGGCTTTCGAGGCTGAAGTCCTGCCCGCAGGGTCAGCTCAACTACCCATAATATCCCCATTCCGGGTCCGCAACAGGCCGATTGCCCAGTGGCAAGCGAACCGAGTTGTTACGGGCTCGACAGCGGTGCGAACAGGTCGGGCAGTTGCTCCTCGAGGTTGAGGATCGTCACGTGGCTGCCGGGGCCGTTCGTGAAGTCCCGAATCGGGACATCCAGGCGCCCGAAGCGCTCCTCGAAGAGCGTTCGGGTCGCGGGCGAGCGGTCGAGTCCCCACGCGGCCGTCGAACGTGTCTCCCGGAGAAAGTGGAGCGGTCGCGTTCCGAGCACGTAAAGCTCGGCGCGGCGGCCAGACGTGTCGGCTGCGAGGTGCACCAAGTCCTTGAACACCTGCCTCTTGCGCATCGCGTCGCTGCCGTCCCACCGCGAGAGCTTGAACTCGGCGACCCGGCGGTCGGTCTCCACGTCATACGGGCGGGATGGGTCGTTGCCGGCGGCGAGGGAGGGTCGAAGCAGGACCTCGCCTGGCGTCATCAGCTCCGAAAGCGCGAGCGTGATCGCGGTGGCGTGGATCAGGTCGTTGATCCGTCCCAGCCGGCCGCGGATGAGCATCGCTCCGCGGAGCAGGTCTGACGAGAAACCGCGGGCGCGGATAATCGCCTCCACCTCGTCCTTGCCGCGTCCGTCGAGGTCGTGCTCAAGCTCGGCGATCGTCGTGGTCAACGGCGCGTCACTGATGAAGCGTGCCAAAGTTCTAACCGCGACTTCTAGGTCACGTTCGCCAAGCATGTGCGGAAGGATAGGCGCGACATTGCGCAAGCAGCCCGCCGTCGCGACCCTCCAGCGTGAGCCGGAACCTCGACCTGAGAAATGACCTCACAACTCCCTGACATCAGCGAAGAACAACGAGCCGTCCTTGAACGCATTTGCGAGTTCTTCCGGGCCGGGTCGCCGTGGCCGACGTTTGGGCAACTGGACCGCGAGTTCGATCGCAACGGCATCGATCTTCCCCAAGTCCTGGGGCAATCCCGGTCGTCTACGCCCTCTTGGACAGGAACCGACTCTTCGATCCTCAGCCAGGCATGGAGTTGCAGCTCTCGCTCTTCGGCGTCGCTCAGTGCGCCGACTCCGGGGATGACCTGGCGCTCTTCTTCGATGCGCTCCGGTGGCTTGCCACCATCGAGGTCGAGCACGTCATTGACCCGAGCGATCCGTCCACGGTCGCGGTGACAGCGACCGCAGCGGACTTCAGCGAGCATCTCTCCTCAACAGCATGGGCAGCGTCCCCGATCAGCGTGCGGAAGGTCGGGATGCTTCTGCAGAACCAGCCGCCGCGCATCTGGCAGAGCTTCGGAGGGGGCGGCGACGAATGGACAGCTTCCCTTACGCGGGACATCAGGAAGTACCGCAACGTCGCAAGCCTCGACGACTACCTGAAGATCATTGGTGATGTCGCTCCTCAGCTCCTTGGGCTCGGCACTGCGTGGCCTGCTTCTCCGCTCCTCCCGACCAACGTCGCAGCGAGCTTGTCGGCTCCGCCCCGCGCGGCGGAAAGCGCACCGCGGCCAGCCAATGCGATGACCGACGCGGAGATCACCCGAGTCGTCAACCGCTACATCGGCGTCTCCGGCGGCTACCTCGGCGACTTCAGCTACCGCACTCACGCTGACTTCTATCCGGAATACTGCGACCTGGAGATAGACCCATACGCCGTCGAGGGAACGACCCGCGAACGCTTTATCGCCATCCTCTCGTCGCTACCGCCCAGGGATCAGGCGAAAGTGCTCCGAGGCGTCATCGAGCGATTTCCGCCAGACCAAGGAACCGACGCCCGCCGGGTCGCCCACGCTGGGCTGCTCAAGATCATCAAGCGCCTCGAGTCAGGGCCGCTTATCGTCGGGGCCACCCCGCAGATTACGAGTGAGGTGGTGCTGCGAGCGCTGACGGACGCAGAGAACCTCATCCAGACCTCCGGTCCGACGAGTGCCGTGGACCGAGTCCACACGGTGCTCCACGGCTACCTCCAGGCCGTTTGTGACGGCGAAGGGATCGTCTACAGGCGAGATGATTCTATGGTCGTGCTCTTCAAGAAGCTGCGCTCCGGTCATCCCAGGCTCGCCGACCTGGGGCCTCGTGGTCAGGACGTCGAGAAGGTCCTCAAGTCCTGCGCCAACATCCTCGATGCCTTCCTGCCAGTCCGGAACCAGGCGAGCGTCGCACACCCCAATCAGGAGCTGCTCGACGAGCCCGAGGCGCGGCTCGTGATCAACGTCGGGCGGAGTCTGCTCCACTACCTCGACTCCAAGCTCTCCTGATCCTCACCGCTTGCGTAGTGGCCGTGTAGGCGGGAACAATATGATCCCGAGAGCTTGAACCATGTTGGGGATGCGGGACCCGACGGTTTTGTCGGCGAGGAGGCAACGTTGAGAGAGCGCAGCCGGTCGTGGCATCGAATGGGAGCTGCATGAAAGGGCACGATCCCGGCACCTACGGCACGAAGGTCGGCGCGGACTACGACCTGTTGTACCCGGGGGACCCGCTCGAAACGGAGGCAGCCGTTGCGGCATTGGACACGCTCGCTCGGAGTGGCGCTGGCGGTGGATCGATCCTCGAGTTCGGGATCGGCACCGGCAGGTTGGCCCTGCCGCTACTTGAGCGGGGCTTGAGGGTCGCGGGGATCGAGGCCTCCGAGACGATGATCGCCCAATTGCGCGCGAAGCCTCGCGGCAACGAGATCGAGGTGGTGCCGGGCGACTTCTTGCGCGCTCTGGTCGAGAGCCAGTTCTCGGTGGTTCTCCTGGGGTTCAACGGCATCTTCGGGCCTGCTGATCGTGACGAGCAGATCGCCTGCTTTCGCAACGCCGCGCGTCATCTCGAGCCGGCGGGATGCTTCGTCATCGAGACGTTTGTGCTGCGTCCGGAGCAGCTTCACGGAGGTTGGTGGGTCTTGCCCCGCTTCGTTGGGGATGAGCACGTCGAGCTGCAGGTCTGCCGCTACGACACGGCCGCGCATGTCCTCGAGCGCACGATGGTGCATCTGCGCCCTGACGGCCTGCGCTTTGTGAAGCTCGCCGACCGATATGCGTGGCCGGGTGAGCTCGACCTTATGGCGCGGGCGGCTGGGCTTCGTCTTCGCTTTCGCAACGGGGGCTGGAGGGGTGAGCCGTTCGGGCCGTCCAGCAGCACGCATGTGTCGGTCTACGAGCGCGCGGACTCAGTGTCGACCGGCTGATACGCACCCCAGGCACGCCCGAAGAGCGTCCCTAACTGTCAAAGCTGTCCGGCTGGCGCGATCGCCCACTGCGCAACCGCGCGCGCCTCAGTCTTTGCGCGATCTCCCGTTGCTGTTCGCGGGTCAGGGCCGCCACCAGGAGCAGCGCCGCGAGGATCGTGAGGATCCGAAGTTCGACGTGACCGATCCGATCTGTGCGTCCTCCGAGCAAGTAACTCACCAGCGCGATCACCACAGTGACGACCGTCAGTGCCGTCAGGCCGCTGAGGATGTTCCCGATCTTGTGCGCGCGTGCGGCGGCGGCCTGCTGTACGCGGTGCTCGGCGACACGCTGCAGGACCTCGACCTTGCCTTCGACGCTTGTGACCAGCTCCTCGAACTTGGTGACATCCGCAATCACCTTCCAGAGGCCGAGTTGTCCCCCGCCGAGGTCGGTAAGGGCGCTGTCGAGCCGCGCTCGTGCCTCTCTCACGCGCATGTAGATCCGAAAGATCCGCTCGGCATCGGCTTCCAGCTCGGGTAGCGACTCTGGCGTCTGCCACTTGTCGTTGTCGAGTGTCGCCAGGAGACCCCGATCCATCTCCATGAACAAGGCGTAGTAGGCCCAGTGGAGCTCGATGAGGTTCATTGGGATCTCTTGTTGTCCGGCAACCTCACCGCGAACGACGATCGCGCTCGAGTCGATACCGGGGATGAATATGCCGCGCGGAAACTCGGTCGGCTGCGAATAGTTCGGTTTGAACGGGCGGGCTACGCGTATCAGCTGCTCTGAGCTCGCGTTCGAGTCCCCGCCCAGCACAAAGACGGGGTGAAGCCAGAGCAGACGGCCCCATTCCTCGCTGTCTACCGGCCGGTTCTCGTGACTCCCCGCTCCGTTCGAGCTGGCCGGCGGAAGCGCGCGCAGTAGCGGTGTGAGCCACGGCTCCGGCTGATCTCCGTTGACGCATCTCGCAACCGCACCCGAATAGACGTCCACCGTCTCCTGGGCGAGGACCTTGTAGGCGGCGGAGACGGGAGACTGCACATCACTGATCGGATCGCGCCGCAGGCGACTCAGCGACTCGATTGTTCGGCATGCGGCGTCAGCATCCAGCGACGGTGGCGTCACGACCTCATAGACCCCCGCGATGACGCCGACGCCTAGGTCGTAGAGCTGGATGCGTATCGCACGAAGCTTCCAGGTCCATCCCTCGGTTTCCCTGCTGAGCCACTCCCGCGCGCTGCCCGGACAGGCTCGCTGTGCTTCTTCTACTTTCGCTTTTAGGTGCTCGCCGTTGCGCTGCACAAGCACGAGAGGAACGAGGCTCGAGTAGCCGCCACCGCCATACTTGTATGAGGGAACGTCGCGCCATTTGATGCTCTCGTAATCCCAACCCCCGCTGGCGTGGCTCGTCAGATCCTCGCCGAGGTCACGCTGAAGCTGGCTGTACTCGGCAACCCTCACCTTCAACGGCCGCCCTGTCAGGAAGGCACCCGTTAGGACGACCTCGAATCGCTGCGTCTCTCTTTGCCCGTTCACCCAGCGTCACTCTCAGATCGGAAGAGCGTCGTGTAGGGAAAGAGTGTAGATCTCGGTGGTC
>OCZT010000723.1_pt1 | contig 33420 bp, 30 predicted proteins | sample 1539031 | NCBI WGS metagenome assembly OCZT01 (sample SAMEA3539308, study PRJEB22396) | soil metagenome | biome: tundra; feature: field; material: soil | place: USA | collected 2010-05 | depth 0.15 m | reverse complement strand
GCGCCCTTGGCGAAGGTAAGCTTCACGACACTCTTGTAGGATTCGCCAGTGCAGACGATGCCGTCGTGCGACCAAATCGGAGTGCCCATCCACTTCCACTCCTCGACGACGTCCGGGTCTGCTTCCTTGATGAGCTTGCGCATTCTGCTGAGGGTTCCCCCGCGCCAGTCCCCGAGTTCGGCGATTCTTTTCGAGATGAGCTCCGATGCCGACTGGCCTTGGCTCGCGCCCGACTCTTTCATGTTCTCATCCTAGAAGTTCCAGAGACAAAACCGGGAAGCCCGTTCGGGCCTAGACCTGGGCGCCGCGGAGCCAGCCCGCTCGAGCGTCGTCCGGCGAGAGCCGCGCTAGGAGGCCCAGCAGCGGCACCGCGGCGGCGAACGTGGCCCCCAGCGTGTCGGGGAGGTTCGGCGACAGCGCCTCGTCGTCGGAGAGCCGGCGCCCGAAGGTCACGTCCTTGAGCTTGAGCAGCTCGGCGCCAGGGTGATCGGCCGGGAAACCCATCGGCACGCGCTTGAGTCGATCGCCACTAACTTCGCCGAACGTCGCCACGAACTCGGGGGCGTCGAGCACGGCGCGTACCGTCCCGAGATCGGCGTCGATCGCATGCCGCCACGCCGCGAGCTGGGCCGGCTCGGGGTGCCACATCCCGCCGCCCGCGAACATCTCGCCGGGCTGGAAGTGAAAATAGCCGCCGACGCCGCTTCCCTCTCCGGCCCAGGGGAAGCTCGCCGACACGTGGCTCTTGTACGGCGACTTGTCGGCGGAGAACCGGACGTCGCGGTAGATCCGGAACGGCGATCGGGAGTCCGCGCGAAGAGGCAGGCCGGCCGCCTCGAACCGTGTAGCCAGGGCCAGACACAGGGCCTCGAGCGGTTCCTTCAGCAGCCGCTCGTACTCGCCCTTGCGGGGCTGGAACCAGGAGCGTTCGTTATGCAGGGCCAGGTCGGCCAGGAACTGGATGGCGTCGCGCGAGAAGCCGGTGAACGGCGCTGCAACGGTCATGGGCCACCTCGCGATGAACGAACGAGAAGCGACGCCATGTTCTCACCGTCGGTCTCAGCGGGACACGTCCGACGAGAACCGACCGACGGACGGGACTGCAAGCGCGCGCAGGCGCGCCGGGACGGGTCGCTGAGGAGCCGCGGGAATCGCCGCAGGACTTACGGTTGACCTGGCTCGCGGGAGGCGCCGAGACCGTCACCGGCTGGTCGTAGTTGGTCATCGTCATCATCAGCTCGAAGTTGTCGATCAGGGAGGAAGAGCTTTTGATGTCGACCTGAGCCAGCTGGGTGCTCGATTTGTAGATCCAGAAATCGACCGTCGCTGAGCCGACGCTCAAGACCGACGTCAGGCCCGTCTCCGACTTGATCGATGCGATCGCGGAGCTGCTGGCCTCGGCCGCGATCTTGGCATTGAGCTTGTCGAGCGAGAAAGCGAGGCGGAGGTGGTCGTGGACCTGGTACGTGCCGGCCGGCAACGGGGAAGCCTACTCTGACAGAACGGCACCGGCAACCTGGGCCACTACGACGCCAGTTGGGCCAACGTCGACTCGTATTGGAAAGCCACCGAGTCGGTGAAGATCTACATCAATCGAACCTGCTGAAGGCTGGAGAGGTAGCCAATCGGCCAGTCTCGCTCTCACCGCCGCCGCGCAATCCAGCTCGGCGGCGGTTCTTCAGTGCGCGGCGAGGTCCCGATGACCTGCGCAAACCGGTAGCGCGGGCAGCAGCGGGCAGCAGCGGGCAAGCAGTTGGCAACAGTTCGGTCAGACGTGCCTGTGCAGGTCCGTTTCCGGCGATGCCTCCGGAGCGTCCAGGTCTCGCGGCTGCTGCTCCCAGCCCATCGAATCGGCCTCGCTTTTCGCAAGGTTGAGGTACACCACCTCGTTTTCGACGTTGGCAACGTGGGACGCCGGAACGTAGAGATTGCCGGAGAGACCGGATCTCGACGCCAGGATGTAATTCTGGCCCACCTGCTCGACGGTGCCAAAGCGTCGCCCGTCATTGCCCAGGATCGCCCAGCCGGCCTTCAGTTCCGCCATTCGCATGCGCTCTCGACCTCTTCGCTGCTGACTCGCACCTACTGTAGCAGCGGGTGCGCCGAGGGCACGAAAGCGACTAGATCGCACGCATCCTGTTGTTCTTTGGGTTGTGCTCCACCTCGGCCAGACCAAGGGCCTCCATGAGTGGCGGAACATACATTCCGAACCGGCCGCGCAGCCCTTTCTTGAGGCCGTACCAGCCGCCGACGAGATTGTCGGGCGAACGGGCCCAAGCTTCGACCGTGCCCTCGGCCGCGGGCTTCTGCTCGTCGGCGCTGCCCAGGAGTATCCAATCGCCGCGCAGCTTCAGCATTGCGTGGAGGTCATCGAGGCAGCGCAGCTGATAGCGCAGGACCGTCGTCCCGACCGTGCAGACGAGCGCCGGCGGGTCGGCCGCCTCGTCGCGATACATCTGATACTCCGACGTGCCGCTCGGCGTCTTCAGCTGCCACGGCTGTTCCCGCGTCCCGACGACTTGAACATCGACCGCTGCCATGTCGCCTCCTTGTTCCGTCCGAGCGCCGGTCTGAGCCCGCCCAGCCAGAGCGCTGACGTTGCGACCGTACAGCCCGGAGTCACGCGCCGCGCCGGCCGCCTGCCGCCGATCACGTGGCGGGACGAACTGCCACGCACGACAGGCGTGTTTGCCGCTCGCGGGGTAGGTAGACTCGGGTGTGAGCCCGCGCCGGCCGGTCTGAGTGTTGCGCGGCGGCTCAGCCGACGCTCGGTCGGAAGTCGAGGGAACGGTTCATGAACGAGAACCCGGAAGAGGGCCGGACGACCTGCCCCAACTGCGGTGCGCAAATCCCGGCGAGCGTCGACACCTGTCCGATCTGCGGCCGGCTGCTCAGCACCGAAATGCTGTCTTCGACTTCGGCCTCCACGCCGGGCGCCGGGCCGACTGCCTCGAGCGCGACGGCAACGTCGGGGACGACAGCGGCGGACCCGTCGCAGCACCGGATTCTCGGTTCGCGACAGAGCCTTGGCGCGGTCCAGAGCCTCGGCCAGACCCAGAATCTCTACCAGTCGGAGAGCCTCGGCTCGTCGTCGATCTACTCGCACCCCCGGGGCTCTGCCGCGCCGAATAATGCGGACGAGCCCGATAATCCGGTCCCGGCGGCGGTCCAGCCAAAAGCCGCGGTCCAGCCAAAAGCCACGGTCCCGCCGCAGGCTCGGACGAAGCCGCGAGGCCCGGTCCAGCCACGAGGCCCGAGACAGCCGCCCACCGAATCCCAGCCGCAGGGTTCCGGACGACCGCAACATTCGCGCCCACCGGCGTCCCCTTCGCGACCTACTGGCTTCGCCTACCCCCAACCCCTCCCGCGTCGCCAATCGACGCCGAACTTCTCGCTACTCGGCGGCGTGGCGATCGTCCTGTTCATCGTGGCGATAGTCGGGCTGTTCGCGTCCAACAGTCGCAGCTATTCCTCGTCCGATGCCTCATATTTCGGCCAGGATCAGCCCATTGCCGAAGTCACCGCAAAGTGGGCCGTCACTGCCCTCCAGCCCGGCAGCTTTGCCCCGACCGGGTCGATGACCACGCCTCGCACCGGGCACACGGCCTCGATGCTCGCCGATGGCCGCGTCCTGATCGCCGGCGGCTGGGACGGTTCACGCTATCTCGCGTCGGCCGAGTTGTACGACCCGTTTACCGGCACGTTCAGTCCGGCCGGCTCGATGGCTGAGGGTCGCGACGACGATACCGCCACCGTGCTGCCCGATGGCCGAGTGCTCATCGCCGGAGGCCAGGGCGACACTGGGGCTCTCGCATCGGCCGAGTTGTACGATCCCGCGACCGAAACCTTCAGTCCGGCCGGCTCGATGGCCCAAGCTCGCTCGGGCTACACCGCCACGTTGCTCCCAAACGGACGGGTCCTGCTCGTCGGGGGGGTCGATGGGTCCGCAACCCTCGCCTCGGCCGAGATCTACGACCCGGAGAGCGACACCTTCAGCACCACGGGATCGATGGCATCCGGTCGCTCGGGCCATGCCGCGTCGCTGCTCATGGACAGCCGGGTCCTCGTCGTCGGAGGCAGCAATGGCTCGGGGCCGCTCGCTTCGGCCGAGGCTTATGACCTCAAGAGCGGGACGTTCACTGCCGCAGGGTCGATGCCATCCGGCCGCGTCGGCCACACCGCCACGCCCTTGCAGGATGGTCGCGTCCTGATCGTGGGAGGCGACGCGGACTATCGCACCTCGAACGAGCTGTACGACCCGCAAAGCGGTGTCTTCTCTCCCGCGGGCTCCACGACGGCTTTTCGCCAGGACCACACAGCCACGTTGCTCTCCGACGGCCAGGTACTCGTGGCCGGGGGCGGCGGATGGACTCCCTCGGAGTCGGCCGAGCTGTGTGACCCCAACACGGGCACCTGCGCCACCACGGGCTCGATGGAATCGGACCGACGAGGCCAAACCGCCACGCTGCTCGTCGATGGTCGGGTCTTGATCGCCGGGGGCGCGGCCACCGCGGGGACCCTCGACTCGGCGGAGTTGTACCAGTCATGACAGCCTCCTGAATCGGCATCTGCGTCGCATTGGGATGGCCGACTGCGAAACATAGGCGCAAGATCGACCGTCGGCGGTGCGGACTCGAACGGGTTTGCATCGCGGCCGATGGAGGACTTCATTTGGACTGGCGGAAGGCACGGCGCAACCCACTGGCCGCACGTAGGGTTGAGCTCGTCGAGGCGATCGACGCCGGCCCCGCCGACTTCCCAGTCGCAGCCCCCGCCCGTTCATCTACCCCGGAGCCGAGATTCCTGTCGCGCGCCTGGGCCATCCTGGTCACGGCGCTGCCTACCGGGGCCGTGGTTCTGTCGATCGTCACCTTCGGTAGCTACGCCATGGGCCTGTTCAAGGACAGGATGCTCGCCCACCTGTTCGGCGCGGGACCCGAGCTGGACGCCTATATAGCCGCGTTCAAGGTGCCCGAGCTGGCCCTCGACGTCCTGGTCTTCGGCGGCCTCGTGGCACCGTTCGTGCCGCTCTTCCTGGGGCTCAAGGGCGAGGCGGAGGAGCAGGCTCAGAAGTTCGCTCGGACGGTCCTCACGCTCGCGGTCACGGTCATGGCGATCGCGGCCGTCATCCTATTCGTGCTGGCCCCGCAGACCGTCTCTCTCGTCGCGCCCGGCTTTACCGGGGATCAGCGCGAGCTCTACATCGGCCTCTTCCGAGTGATGTGCATCACGCCGGTCATCTTCGCCGCCTCGACGGTCCTGGGCGAAGTCCTCGTCGCTGAGCGCCGATTCCTGCTGTACGGATTGGCCCCCTTGATGTACAGCGGCGGGATCGCCGCAGGAGCATTCCTGCTGTACGACCGGATGGGGATATACGGGGCGGCAGTTGGGGCGGTCGCCGGGGCGGTCGCGCATCTCGGGATCCGGATCGTCGGCATCTACCGGACGAAGTTCCGGCCACACCCGAGCCTCGCGCTCCGGACCAAGGGCCTCGGCGAGTTCAGCCGGCTGATGCTCCCCACGATGGCCAGCCAGCTGATCATGCCCCTGACTTTCATCTACTTCACGGCTCTCGCTTCGAACCTGGAGCCGGGTTCGGTGACCGCCGTCAGCTACGGGAGCAGCTTCCAGGCCTTGCCGGTGAGCCTCATCGGGATGAGCTTCGCGATCGCCGCGTTTCCCGCCATGTCCGCGGCGTACGCGGCCGGTGACAGGCGCGGCTTCGCCCGAGTTTTCGGGATCAACTTCGCGACGATCGGCATCTTGTCGACGTGCGCGGCCGTGGGGCTTCTCATCGTTGGCGGATTCGTCATCCGCACGGTCCTCGGAGGCGGACAGTTCGACAGTGAGGACGTGGCCCGAACCACGCTGGTGCTGGCGGTCTTCACGGCGTCGATCCCGCTCGAGAGCCTGACCAACCTGATGGCGCGCGCCATGTACGCCACCCACAACACGCTACTGCCAACGATTGCGGCGGTTTCGGGCTTCGTCGCCACCGTGGTGTCAGCCCAAGTTCTATCGCATTCCCTCGGTCTTGCCGTGATCCCGGCCGCGTATTCGATTGGGATGGGGACCAGGGTGCTCATCCTGGCCGTCGTCCTGGCGCCCCGGATGGCCCGGATCGGCAGGTCGGCGCCTCCTCTCGATGTGCCTGCCCGGACGATCCTCGGCAAGGCCTCGCGACCGACTCTCCGGACTCGCCAACCCGTCAGGCTTGCCGCAATTGGCCTGGCGATCGCCCTCCTCGTGGCGGGCACGGCCTACGCCACCCGGCAAGCCCTGACCCTGGGTAGCCCGGTCACGACGCCGTGGCCGCGAGACCGTCAGGCCGCGGTCGTGGTCGCGCCCACGGTGCCGACGGCGACGCCCAGCGCGTCCCCGACGCCTTCGCTCGTGGCCACCGCAAGCGGCTCCGCCACCGCGTCGGCGACACCGACTCCCGTCCCGACTCCCTCCCCGACACGTGGCGACTTCAACTTCGACCTCTTCGAGAAGGGGGACTTCGTCGGCGAGTACAACGACAACTGGTGCGTGCCGGCGGCGATGCAGACCTCGATGAACATCATGGACCAGGGGGCCGACACGACCGAAGCCACCCAGCAGCGACTGTTCGACCTGGCGGTGTCACTCGGCGGCACTCGCAACAACGCCGCGGAACCCGAGGGCTGGGCGAAGGGCTTGACGCAGCTCGGCTACGGCAACTACGCGGTCGGTGCCAAGCCGACCATGGCAGCCGCGGTAAAGCTTGTCGTCAAGCAGATCCGGCTCACCAACCGACCCGCCGGACTGATCGTCTGGTACGGGTGGCATTCCTGGGTCGTATCGGGGTTCATCGCCACGGCCGATCCCGCGGTAACCGACGATTACACGGTGAAGTCGCTCTGGATCGAGGACGTCTGGTACAACCGCCTCTCGAGCATCTGGGGCTACTCTTCGCCGCCGGACACCAGCGTGCCCTACAAGGATCTGCCCATCGACTACAAGATCTGGCACCAGGGCAAGATCTATGCGGGCAAGGAAGGCCAGTTCGTCTACGTGATCCCAACCGCCTGAGCAGCGCCAGCTTCGCGCTGTCGGGACTCGCCGCGGACGGCGGAACCCAGGTCTACGGCGTCAGAGTGAACGAACCCTGCGCTATGACATGCTCGCCTATGTCGAAAATCTCGATAGTGTGCGTTCCCATCGAGAGAGGGCCGTTCGGACCGTCGCAATCGGAACTCGCGCGCCTTCGACCACCTCGGCGTGCCGGGCCTGATCGGGTTCGCTCGGGCCCGCTCCGACCAGGTCGCGCCGGCTGGATCAGCCTGAGCTAGATCCGACCCAGGACCGCTAGTGCGAGGGTCTTCTCGGCCGCTAACAGCTCGCTGTCCGATGCACCCTTGAGGAGCACCGAGGTCGTGAACGCGGTCTGGCCTTTACGGACTTTGAGCACAACCATGCCGGCTCCGACGTTCGTCGTGTAGGCTGCGTCACCGACGCCGGAGACCTGCGTGATAGTTATTCCGGGGATGGACTTCTGGGTGGGATTGAAGTCGGCCACGTTGTTGATGGAGATCTCGACGCCATCGGTGGATACCGCGGCGTCGGAGAAGAGGCAGCTGTGGGCTCCCGGTTCCGGAACCACTCCCGGATCGACGGGCTTGCCCAGGGCGGCTGCGGCCTCGGCGGTGGTGATCAGCGAGCAGGCGTCCAGCGTCTTCGGAGCGCCGCCCGTCGGCGTGGCAGAGGCGCCGGCAGCGGTCTGCGACGCCGGGGCCTGCGACGCGCCGGTCTGCGTTCCGCCCGCCGGCGTTCCGCTGGCCTGAAGGCTGCCGGTAGTTGTCGACCCACCGCACGCAGCGACGAGTCCGGCCACCAAAGCAAGCGCGAGCCAATTCTTGCGCACGGTTGGTTCCTCCCCGAGTCCAGACGATTGCGTCGTGGTTACCGCGACTTGCGGGGACAGCCGTTGAGCCGACGCCCGGGCAGTCCGGCAACCGGACGACGACCTCGCCCCGCCTCCTGCTCAAAGGATGGGGCAGGGTCCGGGCTACTCCGTCGGGCGGGCCGAGTGGTTGCGCCACGTGACGCGCGATCGAGTGGTTCGGCCGCCTATTCCGCCGAGGATCGCAGGCCGGGACGCCTGCCTGAACGGCAGCCCAGGCCCTCGGCTTGCACGTACAAGCATCAGACCCCCGCGAGGACGGGGAGGAATCCAGGAGACACACATGCGTCCCAGCAGAAGACTGCTCTCACTCGCCGGGGCGGCGACCCTGATGCTAATCGCGGCTGCATGCTCGTCGGCGGGAGCGTCGACGACACCGACCACCGGAGCGTCGACGACACCGACCACCGGAGCGGCCAACGCTCTAACGGTCGGCATGACGAACGACTCGACCCTCGGGACCTACCTGACGGGCCAGAACGGGCTGACGCTGTACATCTTTCTTGCCGACTCGCCCAATGTGAGCGCCTGCACCAGCAGCCAATGCCTGGCGAACTGGTCGCCTCTCGCCGTTTCCAGCGGCGCGACCATCACCGGCCCGACCGGAGCCACGGGAACCTGGGCGACGATCCCCCGTTCCGACGGCGTCGTCCAGGTGACCTACAACCAGCAGCCGCTCTACTACTACATGGGCGACGCTGCCGCCGGCGACACCAAGGGACAGGGCTCGAACAACAAGTGGTACGTCGCGCCTCTGAACGGCACGTACTCCCCGAGCGCCAGTTCCAGCTCAAGCAGCGGCTACTGATCCAGACCCTCGCGGCGCCGGGCTCCCGGTCGCGCGGCGCCGCCTCACTCGAGCGGAGACAGCTCGCGGGCGAACGCTTCTGCGATGGCCGCGTACCCGAGCGAGTTGGCGTGCATGTCCGGGCCGAGCGGCGGTGGAGCGCCGGCCCAGGTCCAGGCCAGGATCCGGGCCACATTGAGCGGCACCGTGCCAATCCCCTCCACCGAGACCTGAGTTTCGAAATCCGCGGTCGAGAAGCCTCCCTCGACGTCGGCTACCGCCATCCCCGCTGCCCGGTAGATCTCGACTAGATGGGCATTCATCGGCAGCACGGCATAGAAGACCGAGGCGCGCGCCAGCTGCTGCCCATCCGGCCCATCCAGCCAGCTCGCCAGGAGCGGATCGTAGATGGTCATACCCACGATCGGGGTCGTGGGACCGGCGGCTTTGCGAAGCTCGCTGAGAATGCCGGGCAGATTCCGGCTCACGGCCGACATGCCCAGCGCGAGCCCCTCGAGATCGTGGGTCGGGACATCGTTGAAGCCGATGTCGATCGTGACAAAAGCGACCGATCCCCGATGCTCGCACAAGAAGGCGACCGCTTCCGCGAGCTGGCTGCCGTGGGGGTACTCGCCCAGGCTCCCGTCGATCATCGTGGTCGTGGATTCGCCGGGATAACCGAGCTTGACCACCTGCAGGCCGGGCAGGCGTGGTCTCGTCAATTCGGCCAGCTGGTCCGCGTAGCCCTGGTCGGTGCGGAACTGCCACGATTCCGGGCCGATCGGCTGGACTCCGGTGGACAATGAGTCGCCCAGGGACAGGTAATAAGTTGCGGCGCCCGGGCCTACCGCGCCGTTTTCAGGTTCCCGCTCGCAGAGCCCCATCTCGAATCTCTCTCAACTGGCGACCTCGGCGAGCCTAGCAGCCTCGACGCCAAGCGAGTGTCGGCGGGCAGACACCGTCAGGACGGGAGATACTGACGACGGGCGAGTCGCTGAGCCACGAAGAGGAGTTCCGCCGATGGGGGCCGGCCAGGCCACAGAGACCTTGCAGGTCTCCGAATTCGACGCGGAGGGGCGTCCCACGCGGCCGATCCCGCTTACGCACCTGATGCGTATTTCGCTCTACTGGCTGGGCATCGCAACGGTTTGGAGCGGCATCCTCGACATCGTCAACGGGCGTCTACAGTTCGCCGGGCTTGCCCCAGAGGGCAGCGAAGGCCTCGGCGCCCTCCAGATCGCCCTCGTCGGGACGGTCATCGCGATCGCCGTCCAGCCCACGATCGGCTCGATCAGCGACTACACCATCACGCGATGGGGCAGGCGTAAGCCGTACATCTTCATCGGGGCAAGCCTCGACGTCGTCTTCTTGTACGGCATCGCCACTGCCAACGGAATAGCCGCGATCGGAGCGTTCGTGGCATTGCTCCAGTTCAGCTCCAACTTCGCGCAGGGACCCTTCCAGGGCTACGTTCCGGATCTGGTGCCGGCGCGCCAGGTTGGGCTCGCCTCGGGCCTGCTGGGGCTCTTCTCCGCCCTGGGCAACCTGATCGGCTACGTCGTGGCGGCCCTCGCCGTCTGGGGAAGTGGCACGAACCCGAACGCGTTCTTCTACGGCACGATGGCGATCGGCCTGGTCGAGTTCGTCGCAATGCTCGGCGTCATCGTTCGCGTCGATGAAGGCACGCGCGTCAAGTCGCGCAATGGCCGATCGTGGTTCGCGATCGCCCGCGAGGCGTGGGGCATGGACATCCTCGCCGAGCGCAGCTTCCTCTGGCTCGTCGGGTCGCGCTTCTTCATCCTGGCCGGCGCCGCCCTCTATCCGATCCTGAGCACTTTCTACCTGGCCCAGGTCTTCCACCTCAACGCCGTCGAGACCGGCCAAACGAAGCTGATCCTGCTCGGGATCGTCGCGACGTTCCTGACACTGGCGATCATGCCGGCGGCGCGACTCTCGGATCGAATCGGGCGCAAGCGGGTGATCTACGCCTCATGCTTGGCCGGCGCGATCGGCCTGGCCCTCGGGGCAGTGGCGCCGGTATTGCTCGTGGCGATGTTCGGCGCGGCCCTCTTCGCGGGATCGGCTGGCGCGTTCCTGGCGGTGGACTGGGCGCTCATGAGCGACATCGTTCCGAAGGCCTCGACCGGCCGCTACATGGGCATCTCGAACGTGGCCACTGCGTCGGCGGGTACGTTCGCGCTGGCGGTGGGCGGGGCGGGCGTCATGGACACGGTGAACCACTGGCTGGGCTACGGAACGGGGCCACGGGCGGCGCTCCTGATGGGCGTGCTGTGCTACATCATCGGCGCGGCATTGCTGCGGCCGGTCCACGAAAAGCGCCGCGAACCCGACCTGTCGGGAGCGCCAAACCCCGAACCGGCGTGACAGAGAGGAGCGCCGGGCGATCTATCGGCTCGCGCGGCGGGGGCCGGAAGACGTGAAGACCGTGTGGCATCCGGTCCTGGAGCACTGCGTCGCCATACCGTACGATCGGACGAAGGTGGTGATCGGCGTTGCGTTGTGCGCTTGCCTGCCGGCGCTTGGGTTGGCGGTAGTGGCGAAAGACAGTCGTGCGATCGCCTACGGAGACCTCACACCTCTGGCGGCAGGCCTCACACTCGCGCTGATTGGCGGTCTGCTGGGCCTGCGGATCGGGCTGCTGCTGGCGAAGCCGGCGAGGCTCATCGTCGGCGACATGGGTTTCGAGACCTTTCCGGGGAAGGGCCCCGTGCTCTGGCGTGACGTGGCAGGGATCGACGTCACCGTAATAGACCCTCCATACCAGCCCGGGATAAGCCCGCTCTTCGCCAGATTCTTCCGCCAGCGAGCGATCACTGTGGATTTCGTGCGTCCGAATGACATGGCCGGCGGCCGGCCACCGAGCTTCTCGCAGAGAGTTGGGCTGCGATCGCGGCAAGAGTCCCTGACCGTAATCATGACCTTTGCCTCGGACCCGGCGTGGGAAGTGTCGTCGCTCATGCAGCGGGCGCTCTCCTCGTACCGCTTGTCCCCGCCGCCTGGTGCGTCCTCCGCCGGCCCTAGCCCCGCCTGACCTCGTCGAGGAACTCCAGCGAGCGGGCGTCTCGCTCCAGCGAGATCCGCAGGAAGTCGCGCATCGCCTGCTCGACCTCACGTTCCACGGCCACCGGCAACCGCAAGCCCGCCAGCGCTTCCACGTCCAGACGTTGGTAGGCCTTGAGCAGCTTCAGGGCTTCGAGCGAGAGAGCGGTCCGTTCGGTCGGCGGCCCCGGGCAGCGTGAACACAGCACGCCACCCAGCGGTGGGACCCAGCGGTACTCCTCGTCCGCCTCGAGCAGCCGGTCGCACTCCACGCAGCGGTCCACTTCCGGCCGAACACCCAACTCGTCGGCGAGATGCATCTCGTACCAGCGGGCCACGCGGCCGGTATCCATGCCGGCGTCCAGTAGCTCATATGCGCGACGCAGCAGCGCGTACAGCCCTTCCGCTTCGTGACGCTCCTCGAGGGCGCGGTCGGCCAGCTCGGCGAAGTACCAGGCCGTGGCCGTGGACTCCAGGGAGTCGCGCAGACGGAGCCAGGCGTGGGTCACCTGGACCTGGGTCACCACGTCGAACGTTCGACCTCGCGCAAGGGCGACGCGGAGCTCGGCCAGAGGCTCGAGGCTCCCTCCGAGGCGGCTCTTCGTCCGGCGCACGCCTTTGGCGATCGCCTTGAGCTTGCCGTACGACGGCGTGAACAGCGTCATGATCCGGTCCGCCTCTCCGTAGTCGAACCGGGAGAGGACGATCGCGTCGGTCACATAGAGTCGCGGGGCGGGCACGCCATCACGCTACCACCTTCCGTGCGGCGCTCGCCCTCGGTAAGCTGCGCGCATGGACCAGACCCACACACCCAAAGTCCGGACTCCCGGGCCCCACACCGATCGGACCAACATCCGGCGACACGCCGACCGCGGCGTACCGGAACGCATCGAGGAGTTCCTCCGCGCCGGTCTCGTCGCCAACGTCGCTTACGTCGAGAACGGCGAGCCTCGGGTCATCCCCTTCCTCTACCAGTACGAGTCCGGCCACGTGTACCTGCACGGCTCGCCCGGCAGCGGAACCCTGAGGGCGCTTCGGGACGGCCGGCCCGTTGCCGTCTCGGTAGTCCTGATCGACGATCTGATCGCCTCCCGGACCGCGCCCGACCACTCGGCCAACTATCGGAGCGTGGTCGTATACGGCCGCGCACACCGCGTCGCCGACCCGGCCCGCAAGCGTCGGGTCCTCGAAGCGTTGACCGAGCGCTACTTCCCCGGACGGCTCACCCCGCAGGACTACGAACCGGCCACCGACGACGACCTCATCCGCATGGAGCTCATCGCGATCGAGGTGGACGAGGCTCAAGCCAAGATGCGCGAGGGCGGACCGTTGGGTCCCCACGACTCGGACGCGGACTATCCCGGTTCCGCGTTCGTGCGCCCCATCGACGGCCGAGGACTCGGCTGCTGAAGCGCCCGAGCGGAGGCGTCGAATCTGCCGGCCCGAGCCAGAATCCGCATCAACCGGGGATTCTGAAAGCAGATTGGTATCATCCGCCCGTGCAGCACCCGCCAGTCGCCTTGCCCGACCTGATCGCCGATACCGAGCGGGAGATCCTGCGCCTGCTCGCCGAACGCGATGCGCCCACAGCCGGGCTCTACGACATGGTCCGCTACCACCTCGGGCTCGACGGCAGCGGTTCGTCCGGCAAGCGTATGCGTCCGCTCCTGGGACTGCTCGCCTATGCGTCGATCGCGGGCGACTACCGGCCGGCACTGCCGGGCGCGGCGGCGGTTGAGCTCGGCCACAACTTCAGCCTGGTCCACGACGACATCGAGGACGGCGACCGCGAGCGCCGCCACAGGGCAACGCTTTGGGCTTTGCACGGCATCCCGCAGGCGATCAACGCCGGGGACGCGCTCTTCACGCTGAGCCGAGTCGCGCTCCATCGCCTGTCGGACCTCGGCTTCTCCGACGCCAAGGTCCTGCGCGTGATGCGGCTCTACGACATGACGTGCCTGGCGCTGTGCGAGGGCCAGTACCTGGACATCTGGGCCAGCGAGCAGGCCGAGCCCATGTCGGTGGAACTCTACTTCGACATGATCGGGCGCAAGACGGCGGCGCTGATCGCCGCCTCGATCGAGGCGGGCGCCCTCCTGGCCACGGACGACGAGGCGGTCATCGCCCGCTACCGGGCTTTCGGCTGGGCGCTCGGGATCGCCTTCCAGCTCAACGACGATCTGCTGGGAATCTGGGGCGAGCAGCGGCAGACGGGCAAGGAGCCATCCGACGTAGCGCGGCACAAGATGACGCTGCCCGTGATCTACGCCTTCAACCACGCGAGCCCCGAAGAATGTGCGCTGCTAGAGCGGGTATGGCGGACCGACGAGCCCAAGGATTGTCTGGTGGCCGATGCGGTCACCCTGATCGAACGGCTGGGCGGGCGCGACTACACCCGCGATCAGGCCCGCCAGTATCGCGACCAGGCTCTCACGGAGCTGGAAGCCGCCGGTGTCGTCGACGCCGATGCTCTCGAGTCGCTCCGCAAGATCATCGTGGAAGTGATCAAAGCCTGACGCCTGGAGCGGGCCGCGGCATCGGGCGCGGCATCGGAGGGGCATCGGAGCGCGGCGCTACCGGGCGCCGTTTCCCCTCAATGACACCGGGGAAAGCGCAAAGTGGCTGCGGGTCCCTCTTTCCCCCTCAACGCTGCGCGCGGAAGCGTAACGCGGCGATCATCGGGCTGAAGGACAGCGTTGACCCTCCGCCACGCTCGACCCGGCCAACCGATGCCCGGACGCTAGCGTCTGCAGACGTTAGCGCTGCCGGGGACAGCGTTGAGTGGGAACGGAAGCGGCTCTTGCGGGACGGGAGAGCCGCTTCGGCGCGAGCGCGGCCCCAGCGCGGGACTGTTCGGCCGGACGGTGGCCGGACCCCGCTCAGCGCTCCCGGCCATCCTCGGCGGGGCTCTGCCCGTCCGCTTCGGCATGCGAGCGTGCGGCGAGCACCTTGCCGACACGGTGACCGTCGGTCGTCTCGACCGTGAGCGTCAGGCCGTAGTCGTCGATGTGGACTTCGTCGCCCGGCTTTGGCACGCCACCGATGCGGTGGTAGATCAGCCCACCCACCGTGTCGTACTCGTCCGAATCCTCGAGGTCGCCGAGCTCCAGGTCGAACAGGTCGGCCAGATCGTCGACCGAGGCGCGGCCATCGACCCGCGCCACGTGCTCCGAGAGCCGCTCCGTCATCGGCTCCTCGACGTCGTACTCGTCCTGGATCTCGCCCACGATCTCCTCGATCAGATCCTCGATCGTGACCATTCCGGCGGTGCCGCCATATTCGTCCAGCACGATGGCGATGTGCACCTTCCGCCGCTGGAGCATGTGGAGCAGGTCGTCGATGGACATCGATTCCGGCACGAAGAGCGGCGGCCGGAGCATCTTGCGCAAGTCGAGTCCCTGGTTGTCGCCCTTGAGCAGCGGGAGCAGGTCCTTGGCGTAGAGGATGCCGATCACCTCGTCGATCGACTTACGGTAGACGGGGATGCGGCTGTGGCCCTCGGAAACGATCGTATCGATTATCTCGTCCAGCGTGGCCGTGGCCTGCAGAGTCTGGATGTCGGTGCGCGGGACCATGACTTCGTGGACGCGACGCTGGCCGAGCTCGATGACGGCGCTGATCATCTGCTCTTCTTCAGCTTCGAGGACGCCCTCCTCGCCACCGCGCTCGACGATCAGCTTCAGTTCCTCGCTGCCGATCTGGGCCTGGCGGGCCGTATCCGGGTTCGGACCGCCGGAGAAGGCACGTGTCGTCCAGGTCAGGAGGCCCACCAGCGGCTTCAGGATTCTGGCCGTCAACTCCATCGGGCCGGCCAGCGTCAGGGCGACGCGGTCGGTGTGGTTGAGTGCAAAGTTCTTTGGAACGAGCTCCCCGAACACGATGGTGAAGAAAGCAAGGAGAACGGTGATGACCAGCACCGCGATCCCGACGGCCGCGCCCTTCAGCGGCGGCACGCCAGCCAGCACAGGAGCCAGACGGTCGGCAAAGTTCTCGGCCGCGTAGGCGGCGGCCAGGAACCCCACGAACGTGACGCCGATCTGCACGACGGCGAGGAAACGACTCCGATCCGCGAGCAGGCGCCGCACGGCCGGAGCGCCGCGATACCCCTCTTCGATCAGCTGCTCGAGGCGGCTTCGCCGTAGGGTGACTATCGCAATCTCGGCCGCCACGAAGACGGCCTCGATCAGGACCAGGAAGAGGACGACCAGCAACTGAACGATGACGTCGCTCATGGGGCGGTTTCGTCGGGCGGCGTGCCGCTGTCGCGCGGTTTGCGGATCCTGGCGGGGACGCCGACGGCGAGCATGCCCGCCGGCACGTCCTTCGTGACCACCGATCCCGCGCCGGTGCGGGCCCCGTCCCCCAGCTCGACCGGCGCTACGAGCATCGTGTCCGAGCCGAGGAAGACATCCTTGCCGATCTTGGTCTTGTGCTTGCGGACGCCGTCGTAGTTGCAAGTGATCGTGCCGGCGCCGACGTTGGTCCGTTCGCCAAGCTCGGCGTCGCCGATGTAGCTGAAGTGGTGCTGCTGGACGCCGGCTTCCAGACGGCTCGCCTTGACCTCGGCAAAGTTGCCGAGCTTCGCCTTCGATCCGATCGAAGACTTCGGGCGCAGATGCGAGAACGGTCCGATCTGGACTTCGTCCTCCACCTCGGAGGATTCGAGAACGCTGGCCCAGATGTAGCAGTTTCGCCCGACCACGGTATCGATGATCTGGCTGCCGGCTCCGATCCTGGTCCCCTCGCCGATCCGAGTCGTTCCGCGCAGGATCACGTCCGGCTCGAGGACCACGTCCGGGGCGAGCTCGACGGAATGGTCGACGTAGGTCCGGGCCGGATCGACCATCGTCACGCCCGCGATCATGTGCGCTTCGTTGATGCTCATCCGCAAATCGAGCTCGGCGGCCGCGAGCTGGGAGCGGTCGTTGATGCCGGCTAGCGTGCCGTCATCCTCGACTTCGATCGAGACTACCGGCCGATGGTCCGCCCGAGCCAGAGCCACCAGCTCCGGGAGATACAGCTCCCCAGACATCGGCGAAGGCTTCACGTCGCCGAGTCGCCTGCGCAGCCACGCCGCGTCGAAGGCGTAGATGCCGGCATTGATCTCGTCGACGGCCAGCTCTTCGGGGGTGGCGTCCTTGTCCTCGACGATGCGCAGGACCTCGCCGCCGTCCTCGCTGCGGATCACGCGGCCGAGGCCCTCCGGCTCGTAGGTGGCCACGGCGATCAATGCCATGACCGCGCCCCGCTGCCGCCTCGTTTCGATCAACTCGGCGAGTAGCATCGGATCCACGAGGGGCACATCGCCGGAGAGGACCAGCAGCTCCGTGGCATCTTTGGGCGCCACGGCGAGGGCGGCGTTGAGGGCGTCGGCCGTGCCTCGGGGAGTGGCCTGGAGCGCGAAGTCGGCTCGCTGCCCGAAGACTTCGGTGAGCGCCGCCGTGTGGGGCGAGTAGACGACCAGTGGGCGCCGGTCGCTGACGGCACCGGCCGCGTCGAGCACGTACGCGAGCATCGGCCGACCGCACAACTCGTGCAGCACCTTGGGCTGGCGGGACTTCATGCGCGTCCCAAGCCCGGCCGCGAGCACGACCGGCAGCGCGCCGTGTTGGGTTGGTTGGTCGTCGCTCGTCATAGAGGTTCCGGCATCGTATGGGTGGTCTCGCGAAGGTGTCAAGGAAGGCCTGGCAAGTGGCGTCAGTTCGAACGGCTCAGTTCAGCTCGAACGGCGGGCGATCGCTTCGATCTCGACCAGTGCGCCTCGAGGAAGAGCGGCCACCTGGACCGTGCTCCTCGCGGGTGCCGGCTCGACAACGAAGCGAGAGTAGACGGCGTTGACCGTGGAGAAGTGAGCTAGATCGGCCAGGAAGATCGTGGTCTTGACGACGTCCCCCGCCGACAAGCCCGCCGCACCCAGGACGGCCGTGAGGTTCATCAGTGCCTGCTCGGTCTGGCTTTCGACGCCGTCGACGAGCTGCCCGGTCTTCGGGTCCATTCCAAGCTGACCCGAACAGAACAGGTACCCATCTACGGCGATGGCCTGACTGTAGGGCCCGATCGCCGCTGGCGCCTCAGGCGCGGAAACTTCCTCGCGGGGCATCGAACCTACCTCTCGTCTTGCTCGGCCGACTCGCCGACTGAGCCGTTGGTCGGCGACTCCGGTTCCGAGACGGCTACATTGTCGCCTCCGCGCGGAACTCGGTGTCCGCGGTTGTCGTCGGCCGGGCTCGTCGCCCGGTCGGCGGGGCTCGCGGCCGGCCTGGTCAGGATCGTCGTGGCCACCACGAACGGCGGGCCGTGTCCGATATCGGGCAACATTCCGGCCTGAATGGCCTTTTCGACTACTCGGGCCGCCTTTCGCGCGGCGGTCAGCGAGGAATAGAGCGTCCAGCACGTTGGGCCCGACCCGGATTGGCCCACCGGAAGCGCCAACAGCCGCGCCAGAGCTATCCGGAATGGCAGAAGCGTCGGCACCACGGCGACCGAAGCGGGCAGCAGGTCGTTGGACGTGGCCAGTTCCGCCGCCCGCCCGAGAAGAGCAACGCCCCGCAACCCCGCAGCCATGTCCGCAGCCAACCGCTCCGAGACATCCTGCGCGGCCTCCGGGTGGATAGGCCGCACACCTCGGCTGAACGCCTCGAAGACTTCGCGGGTCGAGACGGCAACACGGGGTGTAACGAGCAGAACCGCCGGCTGCCTGCCCTTGAGATCCGGGAGTGGATCGACGAACTCCCCCCGTCCCGAAATGCGGGCAGCTCCGCTAGCGAGGAAGAATGGCACGTCGGACCCGAGCGCCATGGCCACGGCCAATGCCCGATCGATGGAAAGCGTTGCGTCCCAGGCTTCGAGCGCCGCGTCCAGCGCCGAGGCGGCGTCGCTGCTGCCGCCCCCCAGGCCCGAGGCGATGGGAATGCGCTTCACCAGCTCTGCCGCGAGTGGCGGCGGCAGCGCGGGCGCGCTGGGCCAGGTTTCCGAGACGGCGGCCCGCGCGCGAACGATCGCCCGCAACACCAGGTTTTGGCCGACGCCCGACACCTCGAACCCCGAGATGGCGAGTGAGTCGAGCCGCGCCGTGGAGTCGAACTCGGCCGTGGAGTCGCCCAACCCCTTCTGGCTCGGCGGCGCAGAGACCCGCGCCAACGAAACCGTAACGGTGTCGGCCAGGCTCAGCGGAACCATGACCGAATGCAGGGCGTGGTAGCCGTCGGCACGCCGCCGGATCACGGCAAGCGTCAGGTTCAGCTTGGCCGGCGCCTCGCGGACGATGCGATCGGGCTCGTGCCCCGGCTCGGCCATCGCCGGCTCGGCCATCGCGGGGGCTGGCTCCTCGCGTGTCTTCCGCGGAGTGCTCATTGGTGGGCGGGCGCCTTCACGCCCAGCGCGGCCCGCAGCGCGATCCATTCATCCACGCTCAGCGTCTGGGGCCGCCGCTCGCCGTCGATCGCACAGCCGGCCAGCGCTCGATCGATCGCGTCCGCGGGTTGCCCCAGCTGCCGGATCAGGACGTTGCGGACCATCTTGCGGCGTTCGTGGAAACCGACCTGGACCAGGTGCCAGAGACCCGCCTCCTCGGCCGCCGGTAGACGGGGGCGCTCGCCGAGCGGATCGAGCGTGTCGATTACGACTACCGCGGATTCGACCGTCGGCGCGGGCTCGAACGCCTCGCGCGGGACGACGAACGCTATCCGAACCGAGGCGTGGTATTGGACGAACACGGAGAGGTAGCTCATCCCGCCGGGCGCCGCAGAGATGCGTTCCGCGACCTCGCGCTGCAGCATCAGGACCAGCCGGTCGGGCCGCGGCGCCGTGCCCAGGAAGCGGTGCAGGATCGGGCTCGTGATGTGGTACGGGACGTTGGCCACGACCTCGAATGGCGAGGCGATCAGCTCCGCAATCCCCTGGTCGAGGATGTCGCCCTGGACGAGGTTGAGAGCGCCGTCGGCGATCGCGCCCTCGTGGACGCGACCCAGGCGCTCGGCCAGGCGCCGGTCCAGCTCCACCGCCGTGACCGCGGCCCCGCCCGCGAGCAAGCCGCCGGTGAGGATCCCCAGCCCGGGCCCAACCTCCAGCACGCGCCGACCGGGCTCGGGCGCCGCCAGATCGAGGATCGCCTGAAGCACGTCGGGATCGGCGAGGAAGTTCTGCGAAAGAGAGTGGCGCGCCTTCAGCCCTTCCGCGCGAAGGAGCCGGCGAATGGCGAGCGGATCGAGCCGCGGGGCCCGGCGAGGGCCCGATATCGGGATCGGAGACTCGCTCACCGATGGGCCAGCGGCATCGACGGCCGCGCGTCGAGGTCGAGCCCCGCTCGTGCCCCAGCTTCCCAGCGTCGCGCCGCCGCCGCCCCGATCATCGCCCCATTGTCGGTGCAGAGCACCGGCCGCGGGACGATCAGTGGGATCCCCGCATTCCGCGCGGCGTCGGCCAGGCGATCCCGCAGCACCCGGTTCGCGGCCACGCCGCCTCCCAGGACGACGGACCGCGCCCCCACGGTGCGCGCGGCTCGCAAAGTCTTCGTCACGAGCACGTCCACGACCGATTCCTGGAACCCGTACGCGAGCTCCGCGACGCGATCATCGGGGAGCGGCTCCGTTCCGTGGCCGTTCCCCTCGCCCGACTCCAGGGCGACGGTTCGCCGCGCCGCCGTCTTGAGGCCGCTGAAGCTGAAGTCGAACGTGTCGCCCAGCCAGGCGCGCGGGAAGGTCACATCCCGACGCGTCGCTCCGGCCGCGGCGCGCATGATCTCCGGCCCGCCCGGGTACGGCAGGCCGAGCAGCCGGCCGACCTTGTCGAATGCCTCTCCCGCCGCGTCGTCGACCGTCTCGCCGAGCAACCTGTACTGGAGGTGGTCCCGCATCTCCACCAGGAACGTATGCCCGCCTGAGACGATCAGCGCCACCAGCGGGAAAACCGGCTCGGCAACTTCTCGGGCGTCGTCGTCCAGCCACGCTGCATAGAGGTGGCCCTCGAGGTGGTTCACCGGCACGAGCGGCTTGCCGTGGACGTAGGCGAGCGTCTTGGCGAAGTTGATGCCCACCAGCAACGAGCCGGCCAGGCCGGGCCCCTGCGTCACCGCCACGGCCGAGACGTCGTCCCAGCTCGCCCCGGCGGCGGCCCAGGCCTCGTCGAGAACCGGCACGATCCAACGCAGGTGGGCCCTCGCCGCGACCTCGGGCACGATCCCGCCCGCGGCGGCATGCATCGCGACCTGGCTGGCAATGACGTTCGAATGGATCCGCCGCCCGTTCTCCACGAGCGCGATGCTGGTCTCGTCGCAGCTGGTCTCGACGGCCAGGATCAGGCCCGCCGGGCTCACGGCCGGCCTCGCATGATGTTGCTCGGTCGGATCGTCGGGCGCGGCTCCGCCTCGGGATCGGGCGCACGATTGGGCGCACCTTCCGACCCACTCTCCGAGCCAGCCTCCGCGCGAGCCTCCGGCGCGGGAAGCGGCCGTCCATCCGGTCCCAGCTCAACGCTCGGCCGGGCGGCCACGGCCTCCCGCAGCGCGACCAGCCGCTCATGCATCGCCCGTCCGTCGAGCGAGGGCGTCGTCATGATGAGCGCGTCCTCGTTGTCGTCGCTGTAGTAGCGCGTTCGAGTGCCGACGACCTTGAAGCCGTACTTCTCATAGAGCCGGCGCGCAGGCAGGTTCGACGGCCTGACCTCGAGCGTGGCTTCATGCGCGCCGCGGGACCGCGCCAGGTCGAGCAGCGCGAGCAGCAACCGCTCCCCCACCCCGTGCCGGCGCCACGTCCGGCGAACCGCGAAGGTGGTGATGTGGGCCTCGTCGACGAGGAGCCAGATGCCCGCGAAGCCGACGATCTGATCGCCCGACCGTGCCACCAGGTAGTGGGCCAGCCGGTTCGTCTCGAGCTCCTGGCGGTAGGCGTGCGCCGGCCAGGGCGTGCTGAAGCTCTCCCGCTCGATCTCGTGGACGGCGGTCAGGTCCTCGACCTTCATGCGGTCGAGCACGATCGCTACGGGAGGCCGCGCGACCATCGCACCTCTCCCTTCAGCATTGCGACCCCGCGCGGCAGAGTCACGTACTCGGGCACCAGGCGCGCGACGTCGTCGCCACCGGCCGCGAGCCTCGCGGCGCCGAGCCGCACGAGCGCAGCCCCGAGCCCGTCCTCGGCGATCTCGCCCAGTGCCAGGGCGACGTCGGGGGCTCGGTCCGGCAGGTCCACCGCGACCACTACCGTTCCCGGCGACAGCTCCGGTTCTTCGCCGCCTTTGATCAAGCGGGCCTCCCCGTTGGAGACCAGGACTCGATCGGAAGGCCCGGCCGGCAGCAGGAGAACGGCCTGCGTTCCCTCGATCGCCTCTGCCAGGCCCGGTGCGGCAAGCAGCGCCTCCGACGTCGGGACGCCGGCGATGGCGATCTCCAGCCCGCGGGCGAGAGCCTTTGCCGTCGCGAGGCCGACTCTCAGACCCGTGAAGGCGCCCGGTCCGGTCCCCACAACTATTCCAGTCAGGTCCGCCAGCGCGACCCCCTCGGCGGTGAGCATCTCGTCGACACGGGCGAGCAGCTCCTCGCCGTGGCGGTAACCGGCCGTCCAGCGTCGTTCCGCGGACACCGCACCGTCGGGATTGCCCAGAGCCACGAGCGCCCTCGTGCCCGAGGTGTCGATCGCCAGGAGGCATTGGCCGCCGCTCATCGTCGAGATTCCGTGGCGACCAGCTCTGACGGGACCGCTTCGAGGTAGCGGACGTAGCCGTCGCTTCCGGCGCGCAGCGCGATGCGGCGAGGATCGTCGCCGGTGCCGTCGATGAAGACGTCGAGACGACCTTGCGGCATGGCGTCCGCGAGGCGTTCGGCCCATTCGATGAGGGTCACGCCTTCGCCCTGACGCTCGTCGACGAGTCCGCCCGCGAGCGCCTCGGCCGCGCCGGCCAGGCGATACAGGTCGATGTGGAAGAGCGGCAGCCGGCCCCGATATTCGGCCATGAGAACGAAGCTCGGCGAGACGATCGTTTCCGTCACGCCCAGCCCGGCACCGAAACCCTTGGCGAATTGGGTCTTGCCCGCGCCCAGGTCTCCCACCAGGCTGATCAGATCGCCGGGGCGCGCCACGACCGCCAGCGCAGCGGCCAGCGCCTGAGTAGCGGCAGCATCGCGAGTTTCGACGACCCGCTCAGGGGCCCGACCTTCGATCATTGGGGGAGGGTACCCGATAGCGTCAGACGAAGCGCTCCAAATCGCTCATCGGGACGATCGTGGGAGCCAGGTCGTCGCCGAGGCGAACGAACGCTGCTTCGAGGCGAATCCCGAGCCGGAACTGGTACATCCCGGCAGGGCCGAGGTAGCGCCCCTCTCGGCCGGCGTGAGGCCCGCTCCGCACCCGCACCCAATCGGGAGCGATCTCCGGCAGCGCCACGTCGTCCACGTCGAAGACGAGCATGGGCGGGTCGGTCACGATCGCGACGTCTCTCCCCGCCAGTGCCGCCAGTAGCGCGAGCACGGGCGAGGCCATCGAGCGGCGCTGGTGCCCGTCGAACGCCAGCAGGCCGAACGGGGCCAGCTGGTGGAGACTGGCGCGCTGTCGAGCCTCGGAAGCGGCCAAGTCGCGCAGTTCCCCCTGGCCGACGGATGCCGCGATCAATCCACGGATCGACATCGCTCGGGCCCGGCTGATCCCTTGAGCCGAGATGCGGCTGCCGGCCACGACGATCGCACCGGCACGCCCGACGTCGAGCGCACTCGCCCACAGTTCCCCGTCGGTCAGCCGCGGGACGTCGAGGTAGCCACGCGCCGCTTCGCCCGCTCCGACGGCTGCCGGGAGCGCAATTCCCGACAGCCTCATCGTGATGTGGATGCCGTTGCGCGCCTCCACGATGACGCCTGCCGCCGGCGATTCGACGGTCTCATGCCGCTCCCCCGCAGCCGCATGCCACTTGCCTCCGAGTTCGAAGAGCAGCGTTCCGGCGATACGCCTCGGAGCGGATCGGCGACGGGAAGTGCGTCCGCGCAGCTCGACGCCGCCGACCCACCACTTGCCGGGGGATGGCGGAGAGCGCCGCTCGGCGCCCGACCGGGCAGGCGGTTCGGGGCTCGGCCTGGCCGCGCTATGCCAGATGGCGCGGCGCTTCGGCAGCGACGACGATCGCCCGGTGTCGACATCCGTTCCTCGAGCCGCTTCGGCCGCGGAGGCTTCCGTCTCGTCGGTTTCGCCCGACGCACCTTCGAGCGCCGGCTGCGCCGACTCCACAATCGGGACGAACGCGATCCGGCCTACATTCACGAAGGCCGTGTCCAGCGTTCTCTCGGCGATTGGCATCCCGGGCAGCACCGCGTCGCCGGGACCGACAAGCGCGCGATCGCCGGGACGGAGCACGAATCGGATCGTGGGAGAGCGGAGCAAGAGCGGTCGGCTCGAGATGCGGGCCATCGATCGCTCGAGCGCTTCGACAGAAAGCCGGGCCGGCTCGATCATTCGCTCTTCTCCGCCCATACGACCCGCTGCCATATCTCGAGCGCCGCACGCCGCGCCTCACTCCGATCGGACACGCGCAGCGGGACCTCCCGCAGGTCGACCAGCAGCCCGACGAGCCCGCCATCGACGTCCACCGTGAAGTTGCGGCCGCGGCCGGTCAGTTGCACGTTGTCGCGGAACTCCATCTGTGCGGTCGCCGTCTGGCCGGGCGCGAGCTCGATCGCCTCCAGCGAGCCAGGCTGCAGGTCCAGTGCGATCGGTTGCGCGGCGACGGCGCGTCCGGCTTCGACCGCCAACTTCGATTCGCCGGCCCGAACGGTCATCTTCCCGGCACTACGACCCTGGCGCAGGCCCGCCGGCATGATGACGCTCCCAAGCGGCGCGAGAAGGTCGTCGGCGAGGTCTGAAAGCATGCGGCTTCGTTCGTCTTCGTCCTCGATGGCACCGAGAGGCCCCAGCAGCCGGGCGTGATCCACGGCCAGCCTGCTGACGCCCGGACTCCGGACGAGATCGGCAATCGCAAGCGCCGCCAGCGACACCGGCATGGAAGCCCATGTGCCGCCTCCGACCACGATCAAGTCGGCCATCGACCGCGCGGAGATATCCGGTGTGCCCGCGATGGCGCGTTCGGTGGCGGCCTTGGCTGCGACCGCGCGGAGCAAAGCCCCATCGCCTTCGGCGTCGCCCCAGGGGGAAATCCGCAGATCGTGCAAACGGTCGGTGACGCGGTAGCGATCGAGGGTGACCGGCGACCATGCCACGAGGCCTTCGATGGTCGCGTCATCCGGCTCCGGCGGCGCGAACGAGGCGCAGGCCGGGGCCGCGTGCCACGACACGATGGTCTTCGATCCCGGCGCCAGCAGCTCGGCCCGACATCGGAGACCGCCCTGGAGGCCGATTTCGATGCCCTCGATCGAGCGGCCGAGCACCGACGCGAGCGACGAGATCGAGCGCGCGAACCCCAGCCGGCTGTCGTTCGGCACCGCTCGGAGTCCCTCGAGCACCTGCTGGAGCGCCGCGCCGGCAGGCTCCCCTGCGGCGGCATCGGGGGCGATGAGGACGTTGTGAGATCGCGTTAGGGCGGCCGCCGTCCCGGTCTCGGGAGCAGACGCCTCGGCCCCCCCCGATACCGTCTCGACAGACGTGGCCCCGGGAAATGCGCCTTCGTGGACGCCCGCCCCGCCGGCGAGAACCACGGTCAGTTCGGAACGGCAGCCGTCGGCGGCGGCCACGAGAGCTGCGAGCATCGGCAGATGGCGTTTCTCGTCGCCCGAGGGGGAACGATCGGCGCCCAGAAGGACCGCGCTGACGTCGGGCGCCAGGGCGAGGCGGCTGAGCGCGGCCGGGTCATCCTCGTCCGCGCTTCCGGAGACGACGAGCCAGCCGGCGCGGGTGGCCGCGGACTCCAGCTGGACGCGCTGGCGTCGAGATCCCGCAAGCACCGCGATCCGGCGCGGCAGAGAGCTTCGCGCCTCGAGCCTAGGGAGCGTTGCGACGAGAGCGGCGATGTCGGGCCGCGCATCCACGTCCGAGTCGGAGCTCAGCGCGGCGAGCAGATCGGAGTCCGCGGCGAGGACTCGCTCGAGGAGGTCGGAGAGCTGCAGATCCAGCGGCGTCGATGCCGGAGCGGCAGCATGGGCGATCAGGCGCCAGCGAATCCCGACGCGTCCGATCAGGGCTGCCGACGTGGTGGCCGAGCCGAAGTCGAGGGCGAAGAACGCTCGAGGCTGGCGCTTCACGTGAATATGTTAACCGGCCGGAAGAGGCCTGTCGCAGGCGTCAAGCGTCCCAGGTCATCTCGTCGTCGGGATCCTGAAGCCGCTCGATGAGTTGCTCGATACCGATGTCGTCGGCCAGGATCTGGCTGGCAACGGGCAGCTCGCCCCCGAAGACGCGATGCAAGACCGGGTCGAAGAAGACCATTGCCCCGCTGCCGAGCGGTCGATAGGGGCGGCTGGCCTGCAGGAACAGGACCGCGGGCACCGTCAGGCCGCGCAGCTGGATCTCGCGCGCAGCGCGCTCGACGAGGTCGTCTCGCTGCTCTTCCGAACGATTCTGGATTTCCATCATGCCCGAACCCCACGAATCACCGAATGTAGCCTGTCGCGCCTGGCCGAGCGCCCGGGAAGGCTCGCCCAGGCCGCCGCTCCTACCCCACCCGATCGGGCTCAGAAGCCACTGTCCGTAACTCGACGACCTCGGCTGCGGCATAGTACACCCGAGGTACCCTCGCGGACATCGCGGTGAAGATCTCGTGCGATATGGTGTTGCCCCATCGCGCCACTTCCGCGGCCTCGATGGCTTCCTCTCCCTGGGTCCCGATCAAGGTGAACTCGTCGTCCACGGTCACAGGCGGTCCCGAGACGTCCGTCACGTCCACCATGATGGCGTCCATGGCGACGGTTCCGACGACCGGGACGCGTTGGCCGCGAACGAGCGCCTGGGCCCGATTCGACAGGCTGCGCGGGTACCCGTCGGCATACCCGAGCGGCAGAGTGGCGATGAGGCTGTCACGTTCGGTGATGAAAGACGGCCCGTAGCTGACGCCGGTTCCGGCGGGAAGTGAGGCGACCCGGACCGGCCGCGCCCGCAACGAGAGAATCGGGCGCAGCTTGGCCGCGGCGCCTCGATTCGGTTCGCTCGCGGTCAGGCCATCCGGAGCGACGCCGTACAGGGCAATGCCGACTCGAACGACGTCGAAGCTCGGTACGCTTGCCGCCAGGAGCCCGCCACTCGCCGCAAGGTGGCGTACGGGAAGGGTCATGCCGGCTGCCTCGAGCAGTCTCGAAGCGACCCCGAAGCTGGCGGCCTGAGACGCGGAGCGGCCCGCATCTCCTGCGTTCTGCAGGTGCGACCAAAGGCCGGCGAGCCGGGCCCGCGGCGTGGCCTCGATTGCCGCGACGGCGCTCGGAACTTCCGACGGGTCGAAGCCGCCGCGCCCGAGGCCGGTTTCCACTTCTACGTGGATCGAGAGCCGGCCTGAGCTTGCGAGGATCTCGGGGATGGAAGACAGAGCCGTCAGGGTGCGCCCGAGCATCGTGGTGTCGCCGACCGTGATCGACAGGCGGTGGCGGAACGCGTCGCTCACGAATTCGGGCGGTATCGGGTACACGATCAGGATCGGCACCGAGATCCCGGCCTGCCGCAACTCCAGGCCTTCGTCGTAAGTTGCCACGCTCAGGCTCTCGACGCCGGCGGACACGAGCGTTCGCGCGACCGGTACGGCGCCGTGGCCGTAGGCATCGGCCTTGACCACCCCGTCGAGGCGGGCTCCCTCCGGAAGCATGCCCTGGAGCAGCCGAACGTTGTCGACCAGCGCGTCGAGGTCGATCTCGACCCAGGCCGTTCTGGGGAGTGGCGGGAGCAGGCGTCCCCGGCCGATCGGCTGAAGTGGGTGTCGGGTCGCCACGACCCGCGGACCGCTCAGCGAACCCTCTTCGCGCCGTCGAGGGCCGCGTCGGCGATCTCGGTCAATCTCTTGCGCGCGAGGGGCAGCTCAGGGGGCAGATCGGATGCCAGCAGACCCGAGTCGCCAAGCCGGGTGCGAACAGCTTCGCCGGCCATGCCGTGCAGGTACACGCCCAGCTGCGCAGCCTCGAACGTCCCGAGCCCTTGAGCGAGAAGGGCGCCGATGGTTCCCGCCAGAACGTCGCCGGTGCCGCCGCTCGCGAGAGCCGGGTTCACGAACGGCGCTACCGCAGTACGACCGTCAGGATCCGCGATCACCGTGCGGGCGCCCTTCAGGACCACGACCTGGCCCCATTCGCCGGCAGCGGCTCGGGCCGCCTCAACCCGCCTGGCGTCGTCGTTGACGAGATCGCCATCCGCCTCGGGATCGTGGCCGTCGGCGGCACGCAGCCGGCGGAACTCGCCGACATGCGGCGTGAGCACGCATCGAGCGCTCACTTCGTTGGCCCAGCCGTCGACCGTTGCGAGCGAGCGCAGGGCCTCCGCATCGATGACGGCCGGCACCGGCTCTCCGTCCTCGTCGCCTGTGAGCAGGGCCTGGATCAGCGCCGTCATGGACAGGCTGGGCTTCAAGCCGGGTCCCACGACAAGGGCGTCGTGCTCGTGATCGAGGATTCGCGCCAGCGCCTCCTCCGGATCGACCTCTTCGACGTCGTCTTCCGGCAGGGAGAGCGTGGTGGCCTCGACAACCTTGGTCGCGAAGAGCGGCTGCAGAGACTCGAGAGTGGCCAGCGTTACCAGCCCGGCCCCGGCCCGGCCCGCGGCGGTACACACGAGGAACGCAGCACCTGCGTAGTCGACCGAGCCGGCAATCACGAGTAGCTTGCCGAAAGTCCCCTTATGGCCGCGGACGGGCCTGGGAGGGAGTAGCGCCGCCGCAACCGCATCGTTCAGTTCGACCGTCTCTTGCGCGATTCGACTACTCATCGCCCGTATCCTCGCGCTTCTGCGTGGCTGCGAACCCCACCCGATTCTCCAACATCGCCGCTTCTTTGGCCATCGCCCGCAGCCGCTGGAGACGGCCGAGCAGATGAGCCTCGCGCTCGTCGAGCCGCTCCTCGATGTCGGGCGGGAAGGTGAAGCGCCCGCCGGCCGTCCTCATGCCGTAGGCAATCGCCACGGCATAGTCGGCTTCGTGGCTGATCGACACGGCGATCCTGCCCATCTCGAGTTGCTCCGCCCGTCGAGCCGCGCGGCCGTGGAGGCGGATCGCAGGTGCCCCGGTAGGCAGCCGCTCGACCTCGATATCGCGCCAGCCGATACCACGGACCCCGAGGCCGAGAACCTTGGAGACCGCCTCTTTGGCGGCCCATCGGCCCGCCAGAGTCTGGGGTCGATTACGGACGTAGGCTTGCTCGGACTCGGTCAGGACCCGCTTGCTGAATCGATCGCCGAAGCGATCCATCGTTTCCGCGATTCGAGAGATCCGAATGATGTCGATGCCGAGTTCGGTCGTGCCCAGTGGCGGCGGACCAGGCTGAACGGCGGCGTCGGCGCCCTGAGCCTCGGCACTCTCAGCCTCGGCGCCATGAGCATCGGTGCCCCGCGCGGATTTCGCCGACCGCCTCGTGCCCGCCATCTACTCCACCGTCACCGACTTGGCCAGGTTTCGTGGCTGATCCACGTCCCGGCCCCGGGCCACGGCCACGTAGTAGGCGAAGAGTTGAAGCGGTATGACCGCCAGGATCGTGCTCAGCGGCTCGATCGTGTCCGGAACCCAGCACACGTCGGTCGCGAGCTGCTCGATCTTGTCGTCGCCTTCCGTGGCAATCGCGAGCACGCGCGCATCGCGGGCCTTGCCCTCCATCAGGTTGCTGATGACCTTCTCGTACACCGACGATCGGGTGGCCACGGCGACAAGCGGCACGTCGGCGTCGAGCAGCGAAATCGGGCCGTGCTTGAGCTCTCCGGCCGCATATCCCTCGGCGTGCAGGTAGCTGATCTCCTTGATCTTGAGCGCGCCCTCGAGGGCCGCCGGGTAACCGAATGCTCGCCCTATGTACATGAAACCGGCCGCGCCGGCGTATCGAGAGGCAATCTCCTGCGTCGATTTGCCGAGCTCGATCGCTCGCTGAGCCTGCTCGGGCAATCGCCGCAACGCCGTCGTAAGCGCCCGAATCTCGCCGGGACTCCGCTTGCCGCACAGCTGAGCTACGTCGGCGGCGAGCATCACGAGCGTCAGTACCTGGGTCACGAACGTCTTGGTCGCGGCGACCGCAACTTCGGGCCCGGCCTGCAGGAAGACCGACGCGTCGGCTTCGCGCGTAATGGCCGAGCCGACGGTATTGGTTACGGCCACGAGCGGTGCGCCGCGTTCGTGGGCGAGCCGAGCTGCGGCGATCGTGTCGGCCGTTTCGCCCGACTGCGTCACGGCGATCACGAGCGTCCTGGCGTCGAGTGGCGGTGGGCTGTAGCGGAATTCCGAGGCCACGGTAGCCCGCGCCGGCACGCCGAGCCATTCCTGGAAGAGCGCGGCACCGACGAGCGAGGCGTAGTAGGCGGTACCGCAAGCGATCATTTCGACCCGATCGATGCCGGCCAGGCGGTCCCGAATCGGATCGATTTCCTCGAAGCAGACCTTGTCGCCCCTGACCCGTCCCGCCATGGCCGATTGGAGTGCGGCCGGCTGTTCGTGGATCTCCTTGAGCATGAAGTGCTCGTACCCACCCTTCTCAGCCGATTCGGCCGACCAGGGGATGACGTCGATCGGGCGCTCCACTCGGACCCCGTCGCGATCGGTTACGACAACTGCGCCTGGCGTGATGTCGGCCACGTCGCCGTCGGCGAGGAAGATGACCTTGTCGGTGTACGCCACGATCGCCGCCGTGTCCGACGCGAGGAAGCTCTCGTCGGCTCCGACGCCCACGATTAGCGGCGCGTTCAACCGCGCCCCGACCAGCCGTTCGGGCTCGTTGCGGTGCATGACGACGAGAGCGTAGGCGCCCTCCAGCCGTCGCAGCGCTACCCGCACGGCGTCGGCCAAATCTCCCTGATATGCATCCTCGACCAGATGGGCGACGACTTCCGTGTCCGTCTCGGATTTGAGGGTGTGGCCGCGCGCCACGAGTTCGTCGCGCAGCTCGCGGAAGTTCTCGACGATGCCGTTGTGAACGACGGTGATGCAGCCGCTGCAGTCGGAATGGGGATGGGCGTTGAGGTCGCTGGGACGGCCGTGAGTCGCCCAGCGCGTATGCGCCAGACCGATGCCGGCACTCGGCGGCCCGCCGCCAAGGGCATTCTGCAGATTGGCGACCTTGCCGGCCCTCTTCTCGACGAAGAGATCGCCGTCGTCAGTCACCAGCGCAATCCCTGCGGAATCGTAGCCGCGGTATTCGAGGCGCCTCAGCCCATCCATGAGAACGGGGCCCGCCTGTCGCGGTCCGGTGTATCCGACGATGCCGCACATACAGAAATTCTCTCCCGGTCTCGTGGACCTCGGGCTCCGGCGTCGCCTGCCGGCGCGGTTATCGCGAAGGGCGCTAGTTTAGTCGCTCCCTGGCGACAGCAGCTAGTTCGTCGGCCAGCTCGGCGACCAAGCCTGCGTCAGAGCCCTCCACCATGACCCTGATGGAAGGTTCGGTTCCCGACGGTCGGACGAGGACACGTCCCGACGAGCCGAGGCGGGACTCCGCCCCGGCGATCGCCCGGGTGATGACCGGGTCTCCCTCCCACTGGTCCTTGTGACGGGCCGGGATGGCGCGCTGCTGCTGGGGCATCATGGGCACCTGGGCGGCCAGATCGGCCAGACTGCGTCCGGTGCGCGTCATAATGGCCAGGATTTCGAGCGCCGTCAGGATTCCATCGCCGCTCGTCGAGTGCTCCATGACGATGACGTGCCCGCTCTTCTCTCCGCCCAGACCGGCACCGTTGACCAGCATCCCCTCGAGGATGTACTTGTCTCCGACCGGGGTGCGAATGATCTGACCGCCGGCCGCCTCGACGACCTTCTGAAGGCCGCCGTTCGAGAGCACAGACACCACTAGGGCGCCGTTGGGGAGCTGCCCACGAGACAACCGATCCAGGGCGAGGATACCGAGGACCGCGTCGCCGTCTACCACACACCCCGTGGCATCGACGGCGATCAGCCGATCGGCGTCGCCGTCGAGGGCGAAGCCGATGTCGGCTCCCCTGGCCACGACCTCGGCGGCGAGCGCGGCCGGCGCCGTCGCACCGCAGCCCGCGTTGATGTTCATCCCGTCCGGGTCGTCGAAAACGGTTTCTACCATCCCGCCGGTAGCCCCGAAAACCTCCGCCGCGGCCATGCAACCCGACCCGTTGGCGCAATCCACCACAAGGTGAAGCGTTGAATGAGTGGCCTCAGCAAGCTTGCGGCGGTGTCCGAGGTAGAGGTCGATCAGGCCCCGCGCGTCCACAACTCGGCCGAGCTTTTCGGGCGGCGCGGCAGGGATCTCGTCCGCCCGCCACACCAGCTGCTCGAGCTCATCCTCAACCCCTTCGTCGAGCTTGAGGCCATTTTCGTCGAGGACCTTGAGTCCATTGTCGCGCGCCGGGTTATGGGATGCCGAGACCATGATCCCAGCCGCGAAATCGCCCGCGGCAGTAGTGAAGGCCAGCGCAGGCGTGGGAACGACCCCAACCAGATGGACGTCGGCGCCGATGCTCGTGGCGCCCGCCACAATCGCCGCGACGAGCATGTCCCCGGACCGACGCGTGTCCTGGCCGACCACGATTGCCCGGCCCTCGGCCGCCAACAGATGCGCGGCGGCGCGGCCCAGCGAGTACGCGAGAGTTGGCTTGAGATCCACGTTGGCAATGCCGCGGATGCCATCCGTGCCGAAAAGTCGGGGCAATTGCGCCTCCTAGGACTGTGGCCGCATCAAGTTGGCGACGGAGGCGGTGTCGGGGGAGCGGCTACCGTAACCTGAATCGTCGGCGGGTTGACTGACAGCGCCTTTATGCCCGGAGGCAGGGCAATGACGACTTGAACCGCATGGCTGCCGATATCGAGGTCGCCGACTGGGACCGAGCCCGCCAGGGTCGAGGTATCGAATGCGTCGAGCGCCGCGGTCGCGCCGCCGATGGTCAGGCTGATGCTGGAGGTCGACAACGAATAGATACGATCCGAGCGGGCGCCGGTGGGCGAGACGCCGACGCTAACCGTCCGCGATGAGCCCTGCGATTGCAGATGAACCACGACAGCTACCGTCGTGACATCTGGCGCATCGACACCCAACGGCAGGTTCAGGGCCACCTTGACGGAGACGTCGGCCGTCGCGCCGGCAATGGAAATCCCCTTGGTCGCGGCAACACCGTGGAGCAGCGCCAGAGCATCGGCCTGTCCGCGCACGCCGACTACTGGCGGCGTGATGTCGATCGCGGAAACGTTGTAGCCAGCGGCGGGTGCGCCTGTGATGACAGGGCTGACGGGCACGGTCTGGGTGCGCAGCTGGCTGCCGATCTGGATCTGGACGTGGACTGTGCGCGGATCGAGCTGGAGACTCCCCGTGACCGCGGCTCCCGCGGCATCTACAGCCACCAGGTCCACGTTGTCGTTGAAGTCGAGGCCCGAGGCATCGATTCGCACGAGCGCCTGGGCGTAGGCCACCTTGGCCACCGCGGATTGGGCGCCCTCGACCTCGACCTGTTGGACGCTCAGGGTCTGGATCCCCAGCGTCAGCCCGGTCGGCGTCGAGCCGGCAGGCTCCTCAACGCGGACGCTGATCGTCTTGCGGATGATCGGATCGAGCGTCACGCCGATCTGCTGCGGCTGGAAGTCGATGATCTGGATC
>OCZT010000722.1_pt1 | contig 33427 bp, 22 predicted proteins | sample 1539031 | NCBI WGS metagenome assembly OCZT01 (sample SAMEA3539308, study PRJEB22396) | soil metagenome | biome: tundra; feature: field; material: soil | place: USA | collected 2010-05 | depth 0.15 m | reverse complement strand
ATTGGACAGCGGTCGAGCTGCGCAAAAGCGCCTGTCCCCGGAGACAGTCCGCCTGCTTGCCAGCCGGTATTCGCAGTTGAGCAGCTGGTACCTGACCTTTACCGAGTTCCCCGATCTGAGCGACGAATCCATCGTCCGCTTTTTGAATGTGGCGGAAGCGATCGACAAGATTCCCAATCAGGCTCTGCGCGGAAATGTGCTGGGCGCATTCCAGGCCAACGTGGGAGTGTGGCAGATCCTCGCCCGACAGGGAGAGATTCCGAAGACGCAGCTGGATGCGTCCTGGAAGAGCATGGTCGATCCTTTCGCCAAGGTTTCTTCGTCGGCACAACTCTTTGACGTTGCCCGCAATTCGCTCGGTGCACTCATGTTCGCGGCAACCGGCAAGACCGGTATTTCGCAGGATGAGATCATCGACCTGCTCGCGGGTCCTGCTCAGGCCAGCCCAGACGGACAACACGTACACTCCGCCCTGGCCGGGAGAATCCGCTCGGTCCTGAACGATCAGCGTCTGGTTTCCTTCGATACGCTCTTCGCCCTGAGCGATGGCCTGACGGAAATGGCGCAGGGGAAATCCGCGAACGACCGGTTACTCCCGCTTGCCGGAGAGCTTCGAGACTTCGAGATGCCCCGCCAGATCTTTAGCAAGAGCGAGAAAGTCGAGTGGGCGCCGAGAGGGAATAGTGGCCACCACGCGGAATTGCAGGTCAGGACGGATTTGACGAGAGTGATTAAACCGGCGGGTTCGCGCGCACAGTTGGAAGCCGCTCGAGGCCAATTGGCGCCGCTTCTGCGAGATACCCTGGTCGGTCTGAACTATGCGTATTACGAACCGCCCGACGCCCAGATTCTCCACATCAATCCGCTGTTCGTCCGCTCGCACGACTTCCTGGGAGTATCGGTTATAGGATCGCAACGGCTGTGGCAGGCTCCGATGTTGATTGGTGCGGGCGTGTCGGCGGGCGGCGGTGGCTACCTGATGGGTTCGTTAGCCGACTTGCCGTATGCGCTTGCGGCGTCGGAGGAGGACATGATCGCTCCGGAAAATGTCCAGGCGCTGATCTGGAAGGAACTTGCTCCTGAACTACTGTCCGACGCAGTGTCCGCACGCTGGTGGAACGTGACACCGAACGAACTTCATGCAGTCGCTCTCTATCAACAGTTCGCGGAAGAGCTTTTGAGTGCGTCGGTGAAGAGCGCACCGTTGCGAGCCAAGGTGATGGGCATCCTGTCCGATCGCATAGAACCGCAACGCCTGGATCCGGTGGAAATGGCCCTGGAACGACCGGACGCGCTTGCTGCGTTCCTGCCTCGGATGATGCCGGCAGACCTCTTTTATCTCGGCGCGGAATTCCAGAAGCGATTCCCTGCTGAGGCTGTTTCCATGGGGCAGACAGGGGTTCAACTGGAAGATCTTTCGCGCCGCTATCCAACAGAAGTAAATGGGGAGCGTCTGTCGAAAGACTTCGGCATTCCGCATCCTACACTGGCTCAGACGAACGCTCGCGAGTTGCTGAACGTGAAACCATTTCCCTTCTATGGCGCGTTTTCCGGCCGACTTTTTGGCGAGCGCTGGGAGTCCGGAAATCTTTACTGGGCTCGCCTGGCCGACCAGATGGGCTACTCCCCGGTGATGCTGAACCGCCTTGTCCCCGAGTTGACACGCCATATGGTGGCGAAGATATTTGCCACTGACCTGGAGGATTGGCCGGCAGTGCTGCGCGCGATGCGGGAGACGGGCGACGACCTGAAGAAGGGTAAGATCGTCTTGCTTCCTGTCGCAAGTAATACTATTCCGGTAGAGCGCACGGTTAAAGAGGTCAACGCACAATGAGGAGGATCGTGGCAAAACGGGCCCTGCTGTTTCTATGTTTGTTTTCCGTCCCACTCTCCGGCGGCGGTGGCGGAGCGTCCGCCCAGGACAACTCACGCATTCAGGTGAACGTCGTTCTGGTGCAGCTGAGCGTAGCGGTAACCGACCGCAAAGGAAATTATGTCAGTGGTCTTCGTCCTGAAGATTTTGCGATCTTCGAAGACAAGATTCAGGAGAAGACGGCGACCTTCGAAGAGGGGAATGAGCCTGCCCGTGTGGTGACGAACTTGCCGGAGACGAAGACGGCCGGCTCCGACGGGACTTCGTTCAAGCAGGGGGCGGGAGCGGCTGGGGCAGCGACGGCAGGCTCGCGGTTCGCGGGGGCCAACGTATTTATCCTGTTCGACACGAGCAACTACATGTACCGGGGATTTGTCTTTGCCCAGGATGCGATTGCAGAGTTCATCCGCTCTCTGGAAGGGGTAAACAAGGTCGCGATGTACTCCTATAGCCGCGACCTTTCGCGGGTGGCGATGCTGACGCCGGACCGCTCGCAGGTCCTGCGCGGACTGCGCAGCACGGTTGCCGGAGATGACGCAGCGCTGTACAACAGCCTCTTATTGACCGTGAAGGATGCCGCGCCGTTGACGGGACGCAAGGCGATCGTGGTCTTTTCCAACGGCCCTGATAATGCAAGCCTGGTGCCGCCGGAGGACGTTGCGGAGTTGGCTCAATCGACCGGGACGATCATTTACATGATTAGCACAAGGCAGGCTCAGTCAGAGCCAATCTCCACGGCTGTGTTCGAGCGGATGAGTAAGGCCACTGGCGGCAAGGCCTATTTCTCCAAGGACTGGAAGGATCAGAAGAAAGCATTTGCCGCGATCCGGGATGACCTGGGGCACCTCTATGCACTCAGCTACTATCCTCAGGCGAATCCCAACCGAGGGTGGCGCACGATCACGGTGAAGCTCGTGGGTCAGAACTTGCAGCAATACCATATACGGACCCGGACGGGATATCGTGTCCTCCAGGCGCAGGTATCGGGCGCAGGTTTTTCGCCGCAGTAGAAGCTGATTTCGGAGTGGATGAGATTTCGGAAGAGGAGGGATTCTCCTTTTCGCCGACACGCTTATTCTGGTGGCGCACGGATTGCGCGAGTATGGGCAGACCCCACACGTGGATCGGTTAGCGCAACTGAGTTTTGGCTCGTCGAGAAAGCCGCGGTGAGCGGGCCTGTAATATCGCCACATCTCTATGACATTTCCTCTCGAGAAAAAGACACTCACCGCACGCTTCGGCTTGGTCGCCGAAACTTTGCCCTTTGCGCGCTGCTTTTTTGCGTGTCGGGGCTCGGATAGGCGGCGAATCTGGAGGCGGACAAGCGCACAGTTAGGATCGAAAAGCATCGACAGCTTCCCCCCGTTAGGAGCAGATTCCTACTTGCACGGAGACCAGCCAGTAGCGATCATGGATAATCCATGTGACGCGGCTGAGCGGGGGCTCGGCAAAGAAGTGAGCGGTCATCCGAGGAGAACGATATGAGAAGCGGACATCTGGGTGAAGCGAGCGTATTTGCTATCGGCCTGTTCGCGTTCGCGTGTCTCGCGGCGCAGAAGACTGGGGACGCGCCGCAGGCGCTGGAGTTATCGGGGGAGTTCGCTGGAACGCATGATCCTTCGATCGGCGTCGATCACGGCATCTATTATGTCTTCGCAACCGGGGCGGCGTATCCACCTCGTCCGGCGGGGACTTCGCCGGAAACTCCAACGGCGGCAGGGGCACAGGCACGGCCGACGGCGATTGGGCAGTTCCCGATCCGCTGTTCGCCTGACCTGCATCAGTGGACGCGGTGCGGACATGTGTTCAACACTGTGCCCGCGTGGATTCAGGAGATGAGTCCGAAGACGAGGGACCTCTGGGCTCCGGACATCTCGTTCTTCGACGGGCTGTATCACTTGTACTATTCGTTCTCGGTCTTCGGAAAGAACACGTCTGGAATTGCGCTGGCGACTAACGAAACGCTGGATTCGACGAGTCCAGGATCGAAGTGGGTGGACCGCGGCCTGGTGCTTCGCTCGACCGAGCAGGACGACTTCAATGCCATCGATCCGAACTTGATCCTCGACGAGAAAGGAGAGGCGTGGCTTGCCTTCGGGAGCTTCTGGACGGGCATCAAGATGCGGCATCTCGATCGCAAGACGGGTCTGTTGTCCACGAAAGACACGCGGCTATATTCACTGGCCGCGCGTACAAAGGCGGCGACGGCTGGCGTACCTCGCAATCCCGATCTTCCACCCGACAGCGAGGCGATCGAAGCTCCGTTCATTTTTCGCCATGGGAATTTCTACTATCTCTTCGTCTCGTGGGACCTCTGTTGCCGCGGGGTTAAGAGCACATACAGGACGATGGTGGGGCGATCGAAGAACGTGACGGGACCGTATGTGGATCGGGGCGGAAGGCCGATGCTGGAAGGCGGCGGATCAGCGGTCCTGTCTGCGAATGGGAAGTGGCTTGGGCCTGGCGGAGAGTCTCTGCTGCACCTGGCGGATAAGGACATCATCGTGTTTCATGCTTATAGCGCGGTGAACGGGCGGCCGGCGCTGCACATTTCGACGGTGGGATGGAAGGATGGCTGGCCATCGGCGAGTCTGGAAGGGGACGGCAGGTGAAGATTGGGATCTGGATCGCGAGGGCGGACTCCGTGAATAGAGCAACGCAGAACGGAGCAGCACGGCGCCTGATGCGGGCGACGTCGAACCACTGGCTCGGACTGAAGCTGGTGGGGCATCGCAGCAACCGGGATGCGATCGGGGCAGAGGTGATGATTGTGACTGCGGACGGCAAGCAGTGGGCGACTGTCTCGACCGCCGGAAGCTATTTGTCATCAAGCGATAAGCGACTGCATTTCGGCCTGGGCAGCAACCGCGTGGTGAAGTCGGTCGAGATACTGTGGCCGAGCGGTCTCCACCAAATGGTTGATAGCGTGAAGGCCGACCAGATGCTTACAATTGACGAGCCGGATCAGCCCCCGACGGGTAAAGGGACGCAGGCCGAGGCTCCAAAAACGGTACCGACCGCGAGATGAACATAAGACGCAGCGAACAGATATTCCGATTTTTTTCGTCTCTGCTTGTCGCGTGCCTGACGCTGAGTGGGGCGGCGCAGTCAACGACCGACCAGCAGGCGCAGCGGCCTACCGAAGGCGCGCAGCCGCCGGCTATGGGCGGGGTAAACACGGGCGGCGCGCACGCGGCGGTGCTCGATGCGGAACATCGGCCTATTACGGCGGGTGGTTTCGTGAAGACGGGTCCGGTGATCTTTCAGGACATCTCGGAGAATTCGGGTCTGGCGAAGTGGCAGCACAAGATGGGGACGCCGGAGAAGCAGTTCATCCTGGATACGGTGGGCTCGGGCGTCGGCCTGCTTGACTATGATAACGACGGCTGGCTGGACATCTACCTGGTGAATGGGTCCACGTATGACGCAATGTCTGGCAAGGCCACGCCCCCGCACGCCGCGCTCTTCCACAACAATCACGATGGCACTTTTACGGATGTGACGCAGAAGGCCGGCGTGGGGAATGATCGCTGGGGCTTTGGCGTCGCAATCGCGGACTACGACAACGATGGATGGCCGGATATTTACGTCTCCAACTTCGGAAAGAACCGGCTTTACCACAACAATCACGACGGGACGTTTACGGATGTGGCGGAGAAGGCCGGAGTCGCGCTGGGCAACTGGTCGACGGGCGCGACGTGGGGCGACTACGACGGCGACGGCAGGCTGGACCTCTTCGTGCCAGGGTATGTTCACTACGACATCGCGGATCCTCCGGCGCAGGGCTCGCGGAGTGTCGCGTACAGCTTCTGCCAGTTTCGCGGAGTGAAGGTCATGTGCGGGCCACGCGGTTTGAAGGGAGAGCCGGATCACCTGTTCCACAACAATGGCGATGGAACTTTCACCGATGTAAGCGTCGCCGCCGGAGTTGCGGACAAGGGGACGTACTACGGCTTGGCGTCACTGTTTATAGATGTGAATAACGACGGCAAGGTGGATCTGCTGGTCGCGGACGACTCGACTCCAAACTACCTGTACCTGAATAAGGGCAATGGCACCTTCGAGGATGCGAGCTTCGCCTCGGGCTATGCGCTGAACGAAGGTGGACGAGAGACGGCTTCGATGGGCATTGCGGCGGGCGACCTGACACACAATGGTCTGATCGATGTGTTCAACACGACGTTCTCGGACGACTACAAGCCCCTCTATCGCAACGATGGCGACGCGAACTTCACCGACGTGAGTTACCAGATGGGTATCGCCGAGGCCACGATCCCGTTTCTCGGTTGGGGCACAGGGTTCTTCGACTACGACAATGATGGATGGCTCGATCTGCTGGAGGCAAACGGGCACGTGTATCCGCAGGTGGACCAGGCGAACTGGGGTACGACATGGCAACAGCGGCCACTCTTGTTCCACAACGTAAACGGAAAGCTGGAGCTTGTTCCGGCGGTCGAGGGCACTAGCCTGGCGAAGGTCGGCGTAGGCCGGGGCATGGCGTTCGGGGACCTGTTCAACGACGGCAAGATCGACGCGGTGATCAACAACCTGGACGGGCCGCCGTCGTTCCTGCGCAATGTGGTGGCCAACCAGAATCACTGGGTGGGGCTGCGGCTTGTGGGAGGCGCGAAGAGCCCGCGCGACGCGATCGGCGCGACAGTGTATTTGAAGGCGAATGGATTCCGGCAGCGCGGTGATGTGGTGAGTGGTGGAAGCTTCGCGTCCTCGTCGGATCAGCGGCTGCATTTCGGTCTTGGAGCTGCCACGAAGATCGAGTCGCTGGAAGTCCACTGGCCCAATGGACCCGTGGAGCAGATCACGCTTCCCGGTATAGATGCGATTTACACCGTGGTCGAGGGAAGCGGAGTGCGGGGCAAGGTGATGACTTCGGCGCCGACGAGCGCGGGCCAGAAGAAAGTGTCCGCGGAGACGCTTCGATGAATCGGCGAAATGTCCAAGAGGTTCTGTTCTGCGCGCTGCTGGGAGGCATGATCTCCGCAGCCGCGGCGCATCTTCTGCCTGCACGAACTGCGCAGGCGGGTGAAGATCCGGTCGCGGCGCGACACGTCTACAGCGAGCACATTGCGCAGACCTATGATTTCCACTTCGGCAAGCAGCAGCCCTTTCTGCCATCCAACGCGACGACGGACACGGGCGAGTTCATCGATCCGAAGACGTTTCCTACGGCGGCTTACTGCGGTCACTGTCATCAGGAAGCGCACACGCAGTGGCGGCAGTCGGCTCATGCGAATTCATTCCGCGCTCCCTGGTATATCAAGAACGTCAACCTGCTGGAGAACGGGAAGGGGGTCGAGTTTGCGCGACACTGCGAGGGATGCCACAATCCGATCGCACTGACCTCGGGCTCGATGACCAAGGGCGTAGCGCAGAAGCGGCCGACCGACGATGACGGGATCACATGCTCGGTCTGCCATTCGATCCAGAAGGTCGATCAGCGGGGCACCGGAAGCTACGTGATGGGACAGCCGACCGCGCTGCTGGACGAGGCAGGCAAGCCGATAGTGGGCAAGGTGAGCGACGCGGAAATCCTGGCGCATCTCGATAGGCACAGCAAGGCGGTGATGAAGGACTTTTATCGCTCGCCTGACTTCTGTTCGAGCTGCCACAAGGCTGCTCTGCCGACAAATTTGAACGACTACAAATGGCAACGCGCCATCTTCCTCTCCGACGAGTGGCAGATGTCCTCCTTCGCCAAACAATCGCCGCTACCGTTCTATGTCAAGCCTGCGGTGTCGACTTGTCAGACCTGCCACATGACGAGGGCGCCGCTGACGGCGCTGGAGCCTGGAGCGAAGAACGGCCAGTTCGCGTCGCACCGCTGGCTGGGCGCGAACACGATGATCCCGACCTTCTATCACTATGAGGACCAACTGCAGAAGACGATGGCCTTTCTGCAGGCAGGTGTCTTCAATGTGGACCTGTTTGCGGTGGAGAAACAGAAGGAGGCTGCTCTCATTGCGCCGTTGGGAACGCAGCCGTACACGCTGCATGGAGGCGATGCTGTAACCGTCTCCGTGGTAATTCAAAACAAGGGCGCCGCGCATAGCCATGTCCCGGAGCAGCGCGACATCTACGAATCGTGGGTGCAGTTCACGGTCAAAGATCCCTCCGGCGCGATGATTATGCAGAGCGGCTTCCTGAAGCCTGACGGCAATCTGGACGAGCGCGCGCACAGCTTTACGAATCGACTGATCAACAAGGAAGGCACTCTGAACGACCTCCACCAGGTTTGGGCGAACCGCGTTGTTGCCTACAACAACACGATCCAGGCGGGACGGTCGCAGGTGGTCCGATACCAGTTCCGCGTGCCCCAGGCGATGACGACCGGAGCGCTTTCGGTGACCGCACAGGTAAACTACCGGCGCTTCAATCAACACTTCATCGACTTCGGGATGGGCAAGCACACGACCGAGCCAGTAGTGGTGATGACTTCGCGGACGCGGATGTTGCGCATCGGCGCGAATGATCCTGAACCGGTTGACCCTGCCGACAATCCGGAATGGATGCGCTGGAACAACTACGGCATCGGTCTGCTCGACGCGCAGCAGTACGGCGATGCGGTGCATGCATTCGAGCAGGTGGCGCGGCTCCGGCCGGACTATGCGGACGTATATACGAACATCGCGCTGGCGAACTTCCAGTGGGAAAAGTATGACGTTGCGCGCGTCGATCTCACGAAGGCGCTTAGCCTCAGCCCGGGAAATGCGAGGGCGCTCTACTATCTCGCTTTGGTGGAGCGGAATCAGGGCAACCTCGACGGCGCCATCGACGATTTGAAGAAGGTCGCGACGGCCTTTCCGAACTCCCGCGATGCGCACCGGGAACTTGGATTTTCGTACTACCAGCAGCACCTTTATCAGCTTGCGAAAGGGGAGTACGAGCGGTTGCAGGCCATCGATCCCGACGATCTGGCAGCCCACTACAATCTCTCGATCCTATATCGCCGCCTTGGAATGAAGCCGGAGGCGGCGATCGAGTCCGCCCGCTTTGCCGATCAGAAGGACGATCCGACTGCGAACACCTACGCTCTGGAATTCCTGCGAAACCACGATGAGATCGCGGCGGAGAGCGTTCCATGGCATGTCCACAGCGACATCGACCTGGGAACCAGCGCATCGCTCGAAAAGGGCCATTGAAGATCGCGACAAAAGCCTGGAACAACATCCTTCTTCTGGTCGTCGCGCTGGTGATGGCGCCGAATTGCGTGGCGCAGTCTGCGCAGGAGCGAGGGGCCACAGAGTTTCATGAAAAGGGCTGCGTTCAATGCCACGCCATCGGCGGGATCGGCGGTCAGAAGGGGCCGGACCTGAGCGGAGTCGGGCGCAGGAAGAACAAGAAGGCCTTGCGAAAGCAGATACTGGAGGGCGGCGGAGCGATGCCCGCGTTTCGTGAGGCACTCAGCGGCGATGAGGTGGAGGCGCTCGTACGCTATCTTCAGCATTGCCGGGCGAAGATCCCGGGCCGAGTTGCGGCGCTGCCGAGCGGGGAGTAAGGTCGCAGATCTGTTGACAGTGGATCGCTGGATTACTATTGCGCGAGCACTGTGGCGCAGGACCCCGGGGCGGTGCATGCCGACGCATTTCGGCGTATCACTCACGTTGCGGAGGGCCGGTTATTTGGCGGCCCGGTCGTTCGGCGCACCACCAGTCGCGTGGTGATGCGTGCCTCTGTCTCGGCGCCTGCTTCGCGGGGCGACAGACGCGCGAGCAAGCTGGTCACCGCAGTCTGCGCCAGATCCTTGCAAGACATCTGTACTGTTGTGAGCGGCGGGATCGTGTATTCGGCGAGGTGGATATCGTCGAATCCTATGAGGGAGAGGTCATCCGGAACTTTCAGGTTCGCGTCAAACAGTGCGTGCTGGACACCGATGGCGGACATGTCGTTGGAACACATGAGAGCGGTTGGCCACTTCTTCAGGGCAAGAATCTTTTGCATGGCGTCGCGTCCGCCCTCCAGTGTGTGGTCCCCTTCAATCAGCCAGGCCTTGTTGGGCGTGATCCCGGCGGAGCGAATGCAGTCCAGAAACGCCGTCTTGCGTGCCCCTGCGGAGCGGTGTTGCAGCGGCCCGCTGATGAATCCAATCTTGCGGTGTCCGAGCTTTGCCAGATGCTGTACACCTTCGCAAATCCCTGAACGATAATCAACCGAGAGAATGTTGCTGTTGGCATGTTTTGAGGGCACGTCGATGAAGATGACAGGTACAACGTCGGAGGCGAACCGGTCCAGAAGAAACTGCTCGATGCCGAAGGTCATGATCGCGACTCCATCCACCTGTCGCTCGAACATACGGCGCGCGCAGAGCTCCATCGTTTTGTGCTCGTAGTTGGTGGAGCCGATCAGGATCTCGTATCCCCGCGCGACCGCGACCTTCTCAAATTCCTGGACCAACTCGGGGAAGAAAGGGTTTGTGATCTCCGAGATGATGAGGCCGAGGAGCTTGCTTCTGCCGGAGACGAGAGCACGAGCCTGGCTATTGGGGAAGTAGTTCAGCTCGGCGACAGCTTTCCAGACGCGGGCGGAAAGGGCAGGATCCACCGTCTGAACATGATTCATGGTGCGGGAAACAGTTGCAATAGAGACCCGCGCGTTATCGGCGACACTGCGAATACCGATCTTGGGAATGAACCCCTGATTGGGAGAACGTTTCAACGGGTAAGGCCTCGGGGCCATTATGACAGGCGCCGACGGGAAACGGCCATGAAAAAGCTCCCGAAGCCGACCCGCGAAGCAGTTACGAGATCGCGAAGTAAGTAGCAAACACGCGGGAATGAGCTCTCGAACATACAATGCCGCGCGCAGAACAAAGAGCATTACGCCGTCTGAGCGGCCTGGTACGGTATCCACCGAAGGGTGGGCTTAAATACCAATGTTAAGCGCGATGACACGCATAGTACGAAATCAATACTATCGCTCTCAATCTCTAACTGCCATGTGTCACTAAACGTCGGGCCGCGCAGCCTTTTTTGTCGCCGACAAAGCACCCTACCCAGCCCCCCTGAGTTGTAGACGGCGCAAGACCCGTTTAGGAAACCATATGAAAGCTTTGTGGTTGGTTGTTGCAATCTGCACTCTCTTTTTCGCAGCCCATCTAAATGCACAAACCAACTATGTCGTGTTGCGTGGGGTGGTATCAGATCCTCAGCATCTCGCGATCCCGCACGCAAGCGTAAAGCTGACATCGACGACCACCGGAACCCAGCGGAATGTAACGGCGGATGGACACGGGGTGTATGAGGTGGGTGGCCTTCTCCCCGGAGCCTATCTGCTGGAGGCTGAGAGCAAGGGATTTGCGGTGGCACGCCGCTCGCTGCAATTGGAGTTGGGTCAGCAGGTAACGCTGGATGTGACGCTGATGGTGGGGGCTTACAGTCAGACGGTGACGGCGGTTGCGGCGGCGGAGTTGTTGAAGACGTCCGATGCAAGTGTGGGCGAAGTTGTGGATCAGCGAGCGGTCGCGCAGCTTCCGCTGAATGGGCGCATGCTGGTCGATCTGATGCTGACGGTGCCGGGTGCGCATGTCAGTCATGGCGCGCAGACCGGGGACATGAATCCACTTTACTGGCGGCCGGGACAGCGTTCGGCGATCAGCGTTGGCGGGAACCGGCCGAACGGAAACTACTTTCTTCTGGATGGAGCGACGAATACCGATCCTACCTTCAATACGCAGAACTTCAGCGCGTCACCGGATGCGGTGCAGGAGTTTCAGGTTCAGATAGGCAGCTACTCGGCGGAGATGGGAGGTGCGGGTGGCGGGCAGGTCAACGTGGTGACGCGGGGGGGCGGTACTCGAATGCATGGGTCGGCCTATGAGTTCTTGCGCAACGGGGCTATAGACGCGCACTCGTTCAACGATATGGGTGGGACAAACCATCTTGTGCAAAACAACTTTGGAGGATCGGTAAGCGGACCGTTGTTCAGAAAGCGAATGTTCTTCTTCCTGAACTACGAGGCGCTACGACATGTGCAGGCGGATAGCACGACGGATACAGTACCCACGCCTGACGAGGTCGCTGGCGACTTCAGCATGAGTGGAGTGCCGATCTATGACCCCAACACCACAGTGACAAATCCGACCTACAATCCAGCGCTTCCGGTGAGCGCGCAGAATCCCCAATTTACCCGGCAGGCGTTCCCGGGCAATAAAATTCCCGCGGCGCGGTTGAGCCAGGTTGCGTTGACCATGCTGACCAAGTACACACCGCAGCCGAACCTGATGATGGGTATGGGGAGCGGCATGACGATGATGGGCCAGCCCACGGTGGTGGGATCGGGCAACGACTCCAATAATTATCTCGATGTCAGGAACGAAGCTCACTACAACGACCAGGGAACCGTGAGACTGGATCACCAGTTCAGCGCGGCGGACACTGCATTTGTGAGGTACAGCGCAGGCGGCGAGCACGGATTTATGCCGCAAAATCTGCCGGGGTTCGGCTATCTGCACGACAATTTATCGCAACAGGGAATGGGCGCTTACACCCATATCTTTACCCCATCCCTGCTGAACGCAGCGACTGTTGCAGTCTCGCGGCTGAGCATGAACCACACGACGGAGAGCGCAAACAAGAATGACATTACCGGTTCGCTGGGAATTCAGGGAGTCGGGTTTGGCGGAGCGGCTGCGTGGGGCGCACCGTACTTCAATGTGCAGGGATTCTCGCCGATCGGAGACAGCTATGCGGCTACGCCAATGCACGCGTGGGATACGCTCATCGAGGGACGGGACACGGTGAGCTGGCTGGTGGGGCGGCACAGCATGAAGTTTGGCGGGCTCTATCAGCGATTCATCTGGCCGATGTGGGGATTCTTTCAGAACCGCGGATACTACCAGTTCACCAATGGATTCACCTCCGACATTGGAGCGAACGATGGGACGGGGTCCGCGCTTGCGAGCTTCCTGCTTGGGTTGCCTGCGGTCCGCCAGCGGCAGGCTGGAGTGCCGCAGATGAACTTGCGGCAGTGGTACGCGGATGGATATGCGCAGGACACCTTCCAGCTTACGAAGACTACAACGCTGGACTATGGCGTGCGCTACGAGTACATGAGCGCGCTGGTCGACATCAAGTATGCGAACAGCAATCTGACGTTCGCGCCGGACGGCACGCCGAGCGTATTTATTGGCGGCCAGAACGGAATGCCCACGGGACTGATGTACCCGAACCGGACAGACTTTGCGCCGCGGCTTGGCATCTCGCAGAGTGTGCCGGGAAGAGGGCTGGTATTGCATGCAGCGTATGGGGTGTTCTTTACTCCGGTGGACATGAATACGTGGTGCAACCAGAGGCATAACGTGCCCTACACTTTTCCGGAGACGAACCAGAGCGACAATTTCACGCCATCGATCAAGACCTTCGACTTTGCTCCGGCGGTGCTGGGAACGACGGTGGTGAGCTTTACCGGGATGCAGACAAGGCCGGCGCCGCAGTACATCCAGCAGTGGAGCGCGACGATAGAACAGAGCCTGGGCAAGGACACGGTGATGGAGATCGGATACCTGGGATCACGCGGCTTTCATCTGCAGCGCGCGCACCTGATCAACAATGCGCAACCGGGGCCGGGCCTGATTCAGCCGCGACGTCCGTTCAAGAAGATCAGCTTTGTGCCGAACACGGCTCTGCCGTCCAACATTGCGGTGACGAGCACGACGTTTGGGGTGAGCACAATCAATCTGCTTGAGAACTCGGCGCAGAGCTGGTACGACGCTGGGTATGTGAATGTGCGGCGCAGAGCCGCCCGAGGGTTGAGCTTTCTCGCGAACTACACATGGTCGAAGAGTCTGTCGAATGCACCCGACTTTCGCTCGGCGATGTTTGAGGCAGCGATTCCGCAGAACAACAACGACCTTGCCGCGGAGAAGGGACCTTCGTGCGATGTGAGGAACCGCGTGGCGGTGAGCGCCGTGTATGACTTCCCGACATGGGGACTCAGCCGGGTTACTCGTTCTGTGACGAAGGATTGGCGGGCCTCCACGATCTTTCAGGCTCAAAGTGGCTTTCCGCTAACCATCTCCGTGTTTGGAGACACGGCAAATGCAGGAACGGCGTTGGGTGAGAATCCAGTGCGGGCGAATGTGACCGGCAAGCAGGTGTTTGGCGCGGGCACACGGAATGCGACGACGTGGTTTAACCCAGCGGCATTTGCTGCGCCGCCGGCCTATACGTTCGGGAATGCATCGAGGAATTCGGTGTTGGGGCCGGGAATGGTCACTGCGGATGTGAGTGTGGTGCGTAGTTTCGCTCTGTGGGAGAAGCTGCAACTGGAAACTCGCGGAGAGTTTTTCAATGCGCTCAATCATACAAATCTTGGGACGCCGAACCACTTTGTGAATACCGCGGGCTTTGGTTCGATCACAGAGGTGACGACGCCGGGCAGAGAGATACAACTAAGCGCACGACTCTCCTTCTAGACGATAATGTCTATGAACGGATGAGGCCCCACAATGGGATTGTCAATGCGCCGCCTCTCCACTGAACTGCAACTCTCGAGCCGTTTTACGGGTTAAGCCAACTGTACGATTGTGCCTGCTCGTGCGTCAGCAGCAGTACAGGAATGAGGAGGCAATATGTGCTGTTGCGATAAGCCAGGCAAAGACGTGAAGGATCCCGCGAGTGGCAAGGCAGTTGCGGCGGTAAGCCAGCTCGCAACCGATCCGGTCTGCGGCATGAAGGTTGATCCTGCGAAAGCTGCGTCCGTGGAATATCAGGGAACGAAATTCTATTTCTGTTGCCAGGGCTGTGCCACGAAGTTTCAAGCGGAGCCGGCCAAATACCTACAGCCAAAGCAGGCGGCTGCTCCCCTGCTACCGATGAGCAAGCAGACGCCGCAGACTGACTACATCTGTCCCATGCATCCAGAGGTGCATAATTCAGGTCCGGGCAATTGTCCTAAGTGTGGCATGGCGCTCGAAGCTGCAACGATGGTCATGCCATCCTCGCGCACAGAATATACGTGCCCAATGCATCCGCAGATTGTCCGCGACCAGCCGGGCAGTTGTCCCATCTGCGGCATGGCGCTTGAGCCCCGCGATGTGACCGCCGAGACGGCCAATCCTGAACTGGTAAATATGACGCGGCGTTTCTGGATAGGGGTCGCTCTCACGCTTCCACTACTCGCGGTCATGGTCTCGGATATTCTGCCCGGTCATCCGATTCAGCATCTACTGTCGGGAGCGTTGCTCGGCTGGATTGAATTCGCGCTTGCTACGCCCGTAGTCCTGTGGGCAGGCTGGCCGTTCTTCGAGCGTGGTTGGGAATCCGTTGTCCATCGCAGTCCCAATATGTTTACGCTGATTGCGATCGGCTCCGGTTCTGCCTATCTGTACAGTATTGCGGCCGTCGTTGCACCCGGCATCTTCCCCGCCACTTTTCGCGACATGTCCGGCAACCTTGGCCTCTACTTTGAGGAAGCGGCCGTAATTACGGTTCTGGTGCTGCTCGGCCAGGTTCTGGAGTTGAAGGCCCGTAGTCAAACAAGCGGAGCGATCAAGGCGCTGCTCGGACTGGCTCCCAAGACAGCACGTCGCATCGCCGCAGATGGCACGGAGCAGGATGCTGATTTGAATTCGATCCAGGTGGGCGACAGACTTCGCGTCCGTCCCGGCGAAAAGATCCCCACCGACGGCGTCGTTACCGAAGGCCGTAGCTCTGTGGATGAGTCGATGGTCAGTGGCGAACCCATCCCGGTTGAGAAGTCTGCGGATGCAAAGGTAGTGGGCGGCACAATCAACGGGACCGGAAGCTTTGTGATGACGGCGGAGCGGGTTGGCGCAGATACGCTGCTGGCGCAGATCGTGAAGATGGTGAGCGAAGCGCAGAGATCTCGTGCGCCCATCCAGCGGCTGGCAGATAAGGTGGCCTCCTACTTTGTTCCTGCGGTACTCGCGTCTGCAGTCATCACGTTTGTCGTCTGGGCCGTCTTCGGTCCTCAGCCTGTCTATGCGCACGCCCTGGTGAATGCCGTTGCGGTGCTTATCATTGCGTGCCCATGCGCGTTGGGGTTGGCAACTCCAATGGCAATCATGGTGGGTACGGGGCGCGGCGCTGCGGAGGGAATTCTGATCCGCAATGCCGAGGCGTTGGAGACGTTCGAGAAGGTGAACACGCTGGTCGTCGACAAGACCGGAACCCTGACCGAAGGCAAGCCGCGTCTCACGTCGGTCATTCCTGCCGAGGGCTTCAACGAAACAGAACTCCTCCAGATGGTCGCCAGTCTCGAAAAGGCCAGCGAACATCCACTTGCAGCAGCCATCCTGGCCGGTGCAAAGGAGAAGAAGATTGAGTTGCAGGCGGTCGAAGATTTTCAGTCCATTACAGGGAAAGGCGTCACCGGCGCGGTGCAATCGAAGCGCGTCGGCATCGGCAACGCTGCCTTGATGGCCGACCTTGGTGCCTCTTCCGACGTGCTGAAGGATAAAGCCGATGCGCTGCAAAAAGAGGGGCAGACGGTGATGTTCCTTGCGTCCGACGGGAAGTTCGCCGGACTGATCGCGGTCGCCGACCCAATAAAAGAAACGACCCTCGATGCCATTCAGCAGCTAAAGCAAGAAGGCATCCGGGTGCTGATGGTCACCGGGGACAATCACACGACTGCTTCCGCAGTTGCGGCAAAACTGGGCATCGATTTTGAGGCTGACGTGCTGCCGGAGAAGAAGGCGGACGTGGTGAAGAGACTGCAGGCGGAGGGCGCGATTGTGGCCATGGCGGGGGACGGCGTGAACGACGCACCCGCGCTCGCCCAGGCGAATGTTGGGATCGCAATGGGAACCGGGACGGACGTGGCGATGAAGACCGGCGGCATCACGCTGGTGAAAGGGGACCTGCGCGGAATCGTCAAAGCAAGGCGTCTGAGTCAGCGCACCATGTCCAACATTCGCCAGAACCTGTTCTTTGCCTTCTTCTACAACGCGCTCGGGGTGCCTCTCGCGGCTGGTGTTCTGTACCCGTTCTTCGGATTGTTGCTGAGCCCCATGATTGCCGCTGCTGCGATGAGCTTCAGCTCGGTCTCTGTAATTACGAATGCGCTCAGACTGCGCGCGACGAAGCTGTGAATCGCTCGCCGGATTGGTCGTTCGTCACATGCGTCTGAGTGTGGGTCCAGGACGAGGAGGACTTCATCCTCCGCCCGGTAGGTCCAAATTGTCACCCTGTCACTCCTCTAACTTGATCACTCAACGGCGACATACTAAAAACGGCGACCCTCGCCTTCGCGTCCCTCAATCGAAAGCGTTTATAGACCTGCGGGTTTGTCCGCGCTGAGATTCGAGACATTCCTGGGGTGGTCTTCGTGAAGCTCATGATGTAGCTCGTCAACCTTCGCCCTTGCTTTTTCCAGAGCCCTCTTTCCAGATGAGGTGATCCTGTATATCCTCCGTCTGCGCCCCGTGACGTTCTTCAGCTCAGACTTCAGCAGGCCACCGCGCTCCATTCCGTGCAGCAGTGGGTACAGCGTACCTGGTCCAATGCGATAGCCGTGATGCTTCAGTTCCTCCATCATGGCGAGCCCGAAGATCGCCTCATGGGAGGCATGCACGAGTATGTGGATGCGGATGAGGCCGGTGAAGAGTTCCCGCTGATGTGGTGACGTTGCCAAAGGATACCCCTTCGTCCGTAAATCATACTATCGAACTTCGATGATATGATCCTGTGCAGACAGGAAAAGTTGGCCGTCCGGAAGCCATGGCTCACTTCTATGCATAGACCCTTGTTCGTATTCGTGTGCATCCTAAGCTCGCTCTTCATCGCGGGTCCCGCGAGTCTTCAATCCTCTTTTGCTCAAACCACTGAGAAGAATGCTCCTGCCTCGGTAACTCTCGACCAAGCCATCGAAGCAGCGAAGGCTCATTATCCCGCGATCAAGGCTGCCAAAGCTCAACAGCAAGCAGCGCAAGGAGCTATCGGCGTTGCGAAGACAGCCTACCTGCCCCGCACCGATCTACTTTGGCAGACCAACAGAGCCACCGCGAACAACATCTACGGACTTCTTCTACCCCAAGGGGTGATTCCCAATATCTCGGGTCCAGTCATCACATCGGATGTGACGCGGAGCGCGTGGAGCAGTGCCGGCGGCGCTTTGTTGAGCTGGCAGCCGTTCGACTTCGGGGTCCGAAGCGCAAGAGTGACTGTCGCCCGCGAGGGGAGTGAAGCGGCGAAGCAGGCATCGGCTCTTACAACCCTGGATGTCACGGCGGCAGCGGGTAATGCGTTTCTCGATCTGGCCGTAGCCCAACAACTTGTCACCGTGACACAGGCCAACGTTCGCCGCAACGAAGCCTTCGATAAGACGGTCCATGTGCTGGTTGATAACTCACTTCGCCCTGGTGCCGACGCTTCGCAGGCCGACGCGCAGCTTGCCCTGGCGCAGAACCAGTTGATCCAGGCGCAGACCCAGGAAGCGATCCATCGCTCGGCATTGGCTGTTTACCTGCAAACTCCGACCGGACAGGTAGCAATTGACGCGTCGCCGCTGCTCAAGGCCAGCCCGCCGTCCGACCCCGATGCGACTGATGCAAAGCTTCATCCGTCCGTCCTCGTAGAGAATGCGCTTTCTCTACAGCAAGAGGCTCAAAAGCGCGTTCTGGATCGCAGCTATGTTCCTGTCTTCAGTACCCTCGGAACTATCTCAGGACGCGGTGCCGGGACCGGCCTGACGGGTCAATTTCCCGGGGGTACGGCGGGGCTGGCACCCGACACCTTCAACTGGGCTGCCGGAGTCCAGGTCACATTCGCAGCCCTCGACTTCTTCGACTTTCGAGAACAGAAGAAGGTTCAAGATGCGAATGTCCAGGCTGAACGCGCACGGTACAACCTATCCCTGACGAACGTCTCGGCGGCGATCGAACAGGCTCGCGCCAGCCTTTCTGGAGCACGCCAAATCGCAGCTAATACCCCCTTGGAACTGTCCGCCGCTCAGGCCAGCGAGCAGCAGCAGCAGGTTCGCTATCGGTCCGGCTTGGCAACGGTCGTCGATGTTGCCTCGGCCGAGGGGGTGCTTGCTCTAGCCGAAGCTGACGACGTGATCGCACGCCTCGGGATCTGGCGTGCCGAACTCGGTGTTGTGGCGGCACAGGGCGATCTCCAGCCCTTTCTTCGCATGTTGCAGAGCCAGGCGAAAGGAAAGTAACGACCCATGTGGCTCATTCGTGCAGCGCTTCGCCGCCCTATCACCGTCCTCGTCTTTGTGGTTGCACTGGGCCTTTCGTCGATCCTCGCAATCATGCGAACGCGCGTCGACATCTTCCCGAATCTGGACCTTCCGGTCATCTACGTGGCACAGCCCTATGGAGGCATGAGTCCACAGCAGATGGAGGGATTCCTCTCGTATTACTACGAGTACCACTTCCTCTATATCAATGGAATCGAGAGCGTGGAGGCGAAGTCGATCCAAGGTACGGCCCTCCTGCGGCTCACCTTCCACCCTGGCACGAACATGAGCGAAGCGCTATCGCAGACGATCTCCTACGTGAATCGCGCTAGGGCCTTCATGCCTCCTGGCACGGTGTCTCCATTTGTGATCCGCTACGACGCCGGGACTCTCCCGGTCGGATATATCGTCTTCTCCAGTCCGTCGAGGACGCTTGCGGAGCTTCAGGACCTCGCACTCAACAGGGTTCGTCCAGTTTTCGCAACACTACCCGGCGTATCTTCCCCTCCGCCATTCGGAGGAAACCAGCGCACCATCGTCATCAACGTTGATCCGCAGAAGCTGCAAGCGTATGGTCTGTCTCCGGAGAAGGTAGTACAGGCGCTGACCAGCGGCAACAGCATCCAACCCTCAGGCAACGCCGACATCGGGACGACACACACCCTGGTCACGACGGATTCGACCGTGACGCAGATCAGCGACCTGCTGAATATTCCGCTCCGGTTGGGTTCCGGCGCTTCGGTGTACATCCGGGATATCGGCAGCGTGTCGGATTCGTCCGATGTCCTGGCTGGCTATGCCCTGCTGAATGGGAAGAGGACCATCTACATCCCAGTGACCAAGCAGCCTGACGCATCGACTCTCACCGTCGTCCAAGAGGTTCGTCAGAATCTTGCCCGCTTCCAGTCCCTCGTCCCGGATGACATTAAGATCACCTACGAGTTCGATCAATCGCAGTACGTGCGCAATGCGTTGATGTCGGTCTTGCGCGAAGGCATCATTGGGGCGCTCCTTACCGGGCTTACCCTTCTGCTCTTCCTTCGTGATTGGCGCTCTTCCCTGATCGTCGTCATTACGATTCCGTTTGCCCTGCTGACGGCGGTAGTGCTGCTGAAACTCGCCGGGCAGACGATAAACATCATGACACTTGGTGGGCTGGCACTAGCCGTTGGTGTTCTCGTCGATGAAGGCACCGTTCTTCTAGAAAACATCCACGTGCATCTGGACAATGGGGAAAACACGGCACGGGCAGTGCACCTCGCCAGTCGTGAGGTCGCCGTTCCTCGCCTGCTCGCGATGCTCTGCGTGATGGCGGTGTTCATCCCGTCTTTCTTCATGACCGGGCCTGCCCAGTCACTCTTCCTGCCTCTATCGCTTGCGGTGAGCTTCGCGATGGGAGCCTCTTATCTTCTCTCTAGTTCGCTTGCCCCCGTTCTCGCCAGTTGGATGCTGAAGGCAAAGTCCGCCGAAGAAAAGAAGGCCCCTCACGTCGAAGGCAGCTTTGATCGTTTCCGCCTCCGCTTCGAGCGAGCGCTGCAGCGAGTCATGCGCATTCCAGCCTTGATCCTGACCGGATACGGCGTAGTCGCCCTGCTGGTGCTTTTCCTGATCACGCCACACATCGCGGAAGAAATCTTCCCCTCCGCTGCCTCCACACAGTTCCGACTTCGCATCGACGCTCCGGACGGAACGCGTGTGGCCGTCACCGAGGCTCTGGTCAAGCGTGTTCTCGCCTCCATCCAGGAAGTTGCCGGAGAGAAGAACCTCGACCTGAGCCTGGGGTACGTCGGAACCCAAGGTTCTTCCTACCCTATTAACGCGGTCTTCCTTTGGACCAGTGGACCGCAGCAGGCAATCATCAATGTTGGACTGAAGCAAGGCACTTCACTGAAACTGGCTGACCTCGAAGACCAACTGCGGAAGAAGCTTCCGCAGGAATTCCCAGATGCTCACTTTTCCTTCGATCCCGGCGATCTGATCAGTCAGATTCTCAGCTTCGGTTCTTCCTCCCTTGCCGAAGTCACCGTCGCCGGGCCAACCTACTCGGATGTTGCAAGCTACGCGGAGCGAGTTCGTCAAAAGCTTGCCGTCGTTCCGGCCCTTCGCGATCTGGAATATGAGGAGCCACAGCATTACCCAACAGTGGATATTCGGGTGAATCGCTCGATAGCAGGTCAACTTGGAACGACTGCGGATGCTGTCGGTTCGGCCGTCGTATCTGCAACCGCATCCAGCCGATTCGTCGCTCCCAGTTACTGGCGCGACCCAAAGTCCGGCGTCAGCTATCAGGTGCAGGTCCAGGTGCCACAGCCAAAGATGACTTCGCTCGCAGACATTGGGAATATTCCCGTGGGTAGCACCACCGGCGCTCAACCGCTCGTCAATCAGCTTGCTGACCTCCGCACGAGTACGGTGCCCGGCGAACTTGATCGGCATAACGGGCAGTGGATGCTTGCGCTGTCCGCCAACGTGGGCGGAAGGGATCTGCGCCTTGCCAACAAAGCGATCCAGAAGGCCATCGCCGACGCGGGAACGCCGCCGCGTGGCGTGCAGACAGAGATCCGGGGACAGGTCAGCGCAATGCAGCAGATATTCGGTGAACTTGTCATCGGCCTTGCGGCGGCAATTGGTGTCATCCTTCTGCTCCTCACCGCAAACTTCCAGTCATTGAAACTCGCACTCGTCGTTCTCTCGACGGCCCCTGCCGTACTGGCAGGATCGGTGCTCGCGCTACTTATCACGGGAACAACCCTCAATCTGGAGAGCTTTATGGGGACGATCATGGCAATCGGTGTGGCCGTTGCAAATGCCATTCTGCTCGTCAGTTTCGCCGAGAAGAATCGCCTCAACGGTGCCCCAGCACATGAAGCCGCGCGTGCTGCCGCTTCTGAGCGGCTCCGTCCTGTGCTGATGACCAGCCTCGCCATGATCGCGGGCATGATACCGATGGCGCTTGCCTTCGGCCAGGGAAGCGAGGAGGTCGCGCCACTCGGCCGGGCCGTGATTGGCGGTCTATCCGTTGCGACAGTCGCGACGCTCTTTCTGCTGCCAATGGTCTTTGGCCTCGCGCAGCGAAATGCTTCCACAGGATCGCGCTCTCTCGATCCCGAAGATCCGGATAGTCAATGGTTCGAACAGCCCTCGGAGGTCGCACGATGAATCGCCTGTCATTTGCTTCTACTGCCCTGCTCGTCGTAGCCCTTGGTTGCAATACGACGCCTTCCGAAAACAGCGGCAGTGCGACGTCCCCTGCTCTGGCTGCTCCGAGCGGTCCTACTGTGGTGAGCACAGTCCAAGTCGTATCAAGAAAGTTGCAGACGACAATCGCGCTGCCTGCCCAATTGGTGCCGTATGAGCAGGTAGATATCTATCCGAAGGTGACAGGCTTCGTGGAAACCGTGACCGTAGATCGTGGCTCACACGTGCAGCGTGGTCAGTTGCTTATTCGGCTCACTGCTCCCGAACTCAACAGTCAGCGCTCTCAGGCAGAGGCCGCTGTCCGTGCCGCCCAGTCCCAACTCGCTACGACTCAGGCCAAACTCGCCTCGGACAATGGAACCTATCTGCACATGGTCGCGGCGGCGAAAACCCCAGGTGTACTCGCCGAGAATGATGTCGTCGTGGCCGGTCAAACTGTCTCCGCTGATAAGGGCCTCGTTGATGCGGCCGAACAGAACATTGCAGCAGCTCGCGATGCATTGCGGAGCGTGAGTCAGACCGAGTCGTACCTGAGCATTACCGCCCCATTCGCTGGCGTAGTCACAACCCGAAATCTTCACCCCGGAGCACTCATCGGGCCAGCCTCCGGCCAGGGAGCAGCACCACCTATCCTCCAGATCGTCGACGACAAACGTCTCCGGCTGGTGGTGCCCATCCCCGAAGCACAAGTTGGCGACATGAAAGTGGGCCAGCCTGTTTCCTTCACTGTGCCTGCATATCCTGGGCAGACCTTCAAGGCACCTATCCAGCGGATCTCGCGCGAAGTGGACGAAAAGTCACGCACTATGCCCGTTGAACTCGACGTCCTCAACCGCGACGGCAAGCTTTCCCCGGGCAGCTTTACTACAGTGTCATGGCCTTTGGAACGCGGCTATCCTACCCTCTTCGTTCCGGCGTCGGCTGTAACCACCGATCAGCAACACAACTTCGTCATAAGGATTCGAAATGGCAAAGCCGAGTGGGTAACCGTCCAGACCGGCCAAGCCGTCAATGGAGACATTGAAGTGTTCGGGGAACTGGCCACAGGGGACCAAGTGGTAAAGGTAGCTTCAGACGCTATTCACGCGGGAGATGATGTACGCGTGCAGACATCATCTGCTACCGGCAAGTGACCTGCGGTCCTCCTCGTAAATCGCCATATCGTCAAGAATGTGATCTGAAGGTCTTGAACGTGGGGAATGCGAGAGGTAGACCCCACGTATGCGCTTGAGAGCGACATTGGCGACCCTGTTGGTAGCTATTTTGTAAAGGTTGGGGCGATGAAGATGAAAGGCATGCCGGGCGACATGAGCGGGATGAAGATGGACAAGCATTGCGCCTGCCACCATGCTCATGCTGGGGGATGTTGTCGAAGGCGGTGGATGAGTTGGTAGCGAAGGTAAACATCTGGGCCGCTTGTGGCGAGGTCATGCTAAACGAATTGTTCGAGGTGCTGGAGACAGTCCCCATCAAATGCTGTATACCGCCGTTCGACGGATCGAGCGGATTTCCGGAACCTTGCATGCCCGACGTAACGTGAAACACTGGATTCATCTTTGGATTTCCGCTGTTATCCATGGTGACGGAGTTCTCCAGATCAAGATCGAAGCCAATGGCCCCGGATGCCCCGGCGAGCAAAACAGACCAGACTTCCGTCTGTGCAAGGTGCTAGTATTCGGAAGTGCGCAGTCCTTGTGATGTTCGTCACAGCGCGCATTTGCGATGAGGTGTATTTCTTACAGAGTATGGGACGTCTACTCAAGACGGCGCTGCTTGTGCTCCTGCTGATGCTCTCAGGAGTGCCTGGTATTGCGCTTCACCTCTGCGCTGAGTCTACGGGATCCCATACACATGCCTGCTGCATGGCACACAAACACATGTTTGCCTCTGGCTCCACAGCGCACGCGGAGACGACTTCATGCTGTAAAGTGGCCCCGGCGCAATCGGTACCGATCCTGGCAGTATGGCCATCCACGGGTTCCAATGACGGGGCTCATGCGGTCCAGGCAACGAGTGGCGGAGTCTTTATTCTCCCCCTGCCGCTCACCCGCACGGATCCCGGGACTCAGCATTTAGTGAAGGTCCTAAAGCCGTCTGTACACGCCATGCTCTGCACGTTCCTCATTTAATCCAGCCCCTCGTCCGAATTCCTCAGATCGTTTTAGGTCTGTAGTGTTTTCTATTTCCGACTAAGGGAGCATTTCATGAGAATTACAAGGATCTTCCTGATCCTGCTGTTCTTGCCAACTTTCATTGCGCTGGCACAGGATGGTGCGGCGACCGCGCGGACCGGAAGCTCCGACGTCCGGGTCGATCAACAACCCGCGCAACAGCTCTTGTTGCTCGATGATGTAATCCGGGAATCGCTCGAGAAGAACCCAGAGGCCCAGAGCGCACTTCACACTGTCAACGCCCTTCAACGCCGTGTTCCTCAGGTCAAGTCCCTGCCGGATCCGATGGTCTCGGTGGGATGGGCGGGCAATCTGGCTCCGTTTAGCCTGCAGCAAGCCGATCCGTCGAGCTATCGCGGCTTGACCGTGTCCGAGCAAATTCCGTACCCCGGCAAACTGAAGCTGCGCGGGCAAATCGCAAGCAAAGAGGCCGAAGCCGCGCAAACCGACTACGAGGCAATACGGCGAAGAGTAACTGCCGAAGTTAAGGGGTCGTATTACGACTACTTCTACTTCGACAGGGCCATCCAGACTACGAAGCGCAACAAAGACCTTCTCGACAAGCTGTCCAAGATCGCCGAAGCTCGCTATCGAGTCGGAAAGGCAATGCAGGCTGACGTGCTGCGCTCGCAGATAGAGATTTCCCTTCTGATCGAGAAGCTCACCGTACTCGAACAGCAGCGGGCCACGGCACAGGCAAGGATCAACGTGTTCATGGTGCGCCCGCCCGAATCTCCATTGCCTCCTGCCGCCGAGGTTGAGCCTGCAACCATCCGCTACTCGCTCGAAGAGTTGTATGCCCTCGTCGCGGACAATGACACCACTGTCCTACGCAACAGGAAGATGGTGGAAAGTAGCCAACTAGGCGTGGACCTGGCGCAGAGAGAATATCGGCCGGACTTGGGAGTGAGTTACATGCTTCAGCAGCGCTCGGAGCTGCCCTATATGAATGGGGTTACCTTTACCGTGAACATTCCGGTCTTCTACAAGACGAAACAGCGTCAAGGCGTGGCGGAAGCCAGTGAGCGGATTCTCAGCGCCGAGAAGATGCGCGACAACCGTCTGAATGAAGTCAAGTTTGAATTGAAGCAGCAGTATCTTGGCGCAAAAGCATCGGAACGGCTACTGAGTCTTTACTCAACTGGGGTGGTCCCCCAATCGTCGCTGGCTCTCGAATCTTCGATGGCTTCCTACCAGGTGGGAAGCGTGGATTTTCTTTCGCTCCTCTCCAACTTCACGACGCTGCTCAACTACGAAACCGACTACTACCGCCAGCTTGCCGACTATCAAACTGCGGTCGCCCGTATCGAAGTTCTGACAGGCTTCGATGTGACCGGTCCGATGGTCCCTGCACCTCCGGTGTTGCACCCTCAGGCAGTCAAGGAGACGAATTAGATGCGCACGCGAGCAGCCCATAAGCCATTTCATTTCGTGACTTACTCTTCGCAATCTTCCACAGAATCGGCGACCGAATCTGGTTTGGATCCACACAGCTTCCTTCCGGGAAAGCAAAGGAGTTTCGAGCTATGAAGAACTCACCAAAGAGAATCATCATCGGCATCCTTCTGGCATTAGCGCTGGGATTTGTGTATGCAAGTGCAACGCATCGCTGGTTTGGTCACGCGGGCAGCCGTGCGACCGTTTCCGCCAGCTCAAACGATCAGCGGCAGGTTCTCTTCTGGTATGACGCCATGAACCCGCATCACCACTACAACCAGCCTGGCAAGGCTCCAGACGGCATGGACCTGGTTCCGCAATACGCAGAGCAGACGGCGTCCTCCGCAGACCCAAAGGCCAATGCCCCAGCCAGAGATATGGCAAGCATGCCTGGGATGCCGGCGAAAGATGGCGAACGTAAAGTCCTCTACTGGTACGACCCGATGCATCCCGCCTACAGGTCTGACAAGCCGGGCATTGCTCCCGATTGCGGAATGACTCTAGTCCCGAAGTATGCGGACGACCAGGCCATGGCCAAGATGCCGCCGGGAACTGTCACAATCTCGCCGGAGAAGCAGGTGCTTGCTGGGGTGCGCACGGCGGTTGTCGACCGCAAGCCTCTCGTTCGCGAAATTCGCACCACAGCGCAGATTGTTGCCGACGAAACGCGCATCGCCCACATCCACGTGAAGGTAGCCGGATACATTGACAAGGTATACGTGGACTTTGTGGGTCAGCTGGTGAAGAAGGGGCAGCCGCTCTTTACGCTCTACAGCCCCGACCTGGTTTCGACGCAAGAGGAGTACCTGATCGCGAAGCGTGGGAACGCGACGCTTGGGAATGCTCCTTTCCAGGAGATATCCGAGGGTTCGCAATCGCTGCTGCAGTCCGCAAAGCAGCGATTGAAACTATGGGATATATCGGATGACCAGATCAGGCAACTCGATGACACCGGGAAGGTCAGCAAGGACCTGACGTTCTACTCGCCGATCACGGGCTTCGTGACCGATCGCAAAGTGTTTCCCCAGACTTCGGTTACGCCGGATACCGAACTCTACACCGTGTCAGATTTGTCCACGGTTTGGGCCGACGCTGACATCTATGAATACGAGGTTCCCTTCGTTCATCTTGGCCAGCGAGTTTCCCTTTCCCTAAGCTACTACCCCGGCAAGACGTATACGGGAAACATCTCGTACGTCTATCCAACCGTCGATTCGCAGACCCGGACGGTAAAGGTGCGCATTCAACTTCCCAATCCAGGCTTCCTTTTGAAACCGCAGATGTTCGCGGATGCGCAAGTACGAGTCGACTACGGCACGAAAATCCTCGTTCCGGAAGAAGCGGTTCTCAACTCGGGAACGGAACAACACGTCTTCGTCGTTCACCAGGGGGGCATGTTCGAACCTCGCAAAGTCTCCGTTGGGCCTGTCGTGGACGGCAACGCTGTAATCCTTTCAGGGCTTAAGGCTGGCGAGACGATTGTCGTGTCCGGCAACTTCCTGATCGACTCTGAAAGCGGACTCAAAAATGCAATGAACGAAATGACGCACTAAGGAGAAGGTCCATGAACTCTCGACGTATCGCCCTTACCGTAACTCTGCTGATCGTCGCAGGCACGTGTGTCTTTGGCTGGTTCAGGTTCATAGCTCACCCGCCCCCGGCCGCCTGCGGCTACTGTATGCGGCCCCTGCACGCAAATGTGAAGGTAACGGCGGAGATTGATGGGAAGAGGGCGGAAGTCTGCTGCCCGCGCTGTGCCATTACAGAAGCGAATCAGCAGCGCAAGCGGTTGCGCCTGATCACGGTGCATGACTACAGCACGGGCAAGGCAATGTCGCCTGAAATGGCGTGGTTTGTCGAAGGCAGTCGCGCCATAACCTGCAACCACGATGCGATGCACATGGGCGAGATGAAGGAGACGCAGGAGATGGCATACGACCGGTGCTCGCCGGGAACCCTAACATTCGCGACCAAACAAGAAGCCGAAGACTTTACTGCAGCGAACGGTGGCGCAGCGATCTCGTTTGCACAACTCATGAGCGAGGCTAGATTCCAATGATGAACAAGATCATAGACTTCAGCGACAAGAACAGGTTCCTGATATTCCTCTTCGTTGCCGTGGCTACCATGGTTGGTTGGAACGCGATGAGGAACACGAAGCTCGATGCGATTCCTGACCTCTCGGATACACAAGTCATCGTCTACGCGAAGTGGGACCGTAGCCCCGACATCATGGAAGACCAGGTGTCGTATCCGATCACCTCGGCGCTGCTCGGACTGCCCAAGGTCAAGGACATCCGCGCCTTCTCAGATTTTGGCTACTCCTACATCTACATCATCTTCGATGAAGGAACAGACCTCTACTGGGCGCGGTCACGGACGCTCGAATATCTTAACTCGGTAACTCCAAAGCTGCCAAAAGGCGTCAGCGTAGAACTCGCGAAGGACGTGACTTCCGTCGGCTGGGTCTATCAGTACGCCCTGGTCGATACGACAGGAGCTTACAGCATCGACCAACTACGGTCCTATCAGGATTGGTACCTGCGCTACGCATTGCAGACCGTGCCCGGCGTGGCTGAAGTCGCCGCCATTGGCGGCTTCGTGCGGCAGTACCAAGTGAATGTCGACCCGAACAAATTGCTCGCCTACAAAATTCCTATCAATGCCGTCAGCGATGCGGTGCAGAAATCCAACAATGACGTTGGCGGAAGACTGGTCGAGTTCACCGGACGTGAGTACATGATTCGCGGGCGCGGATACATCCGCTCGCTCGACGACATCCGCAAGACGGTAATTATGTATAGTGCCCAAACCGGGGCGCGTGTCCTTGTCGGTGATGTGGCCACCGTAGCATTCGGACCCGACATGCGAAGAGGCGTGGGGGAGTTGGATGGAAAGGGCGAGGCCGTCGGCGGCGTGGTCATCATGCGCTACGGAGAGAACGCACAGAAGGTGATAGAACGCACCAAGGAAAAACTCAACGACCTGAAGTCCACACTGCCTCCAGGTGTCAAATTGGTGACCACGTACGATCGGTCTGAGTTGATCGACCGCGCAGTCGACAATCTCCGGCACACGTTGATCGAAGAACTGGTTATCGTCAGCCTCGTGATCATGATCTTTCTATGGGACCTGCGCAGCGCGATTGTTCCAATCATCACCATTCCCGTTACCGTGATTCTGGCCTTCATCCCGATGCAATGGATGGGAATGACGGCAAACATCATGTCTCTTGGCGGACTTGCAGTTGCGATCGGCGCTCTCGTAGACGCATCCGTCGTGATGGTCGAGCAGACACACAAGAAGCTTGAACACTGGGAAGCGGCGGGGCGGCCCGGTCCTTCTCACGCTGTCGTGATCGCCGCAGTGAAGGAAGTTGGCGGTCCCAGTTTCTTCGCCCTGCTCGTCATCGCGGTCGGCTTCCTTCCGGTATTCACTCTTGAAGGCCAGGAGGGCCGTCTCTTCAAACCGCTCGCATTCACCAAGAACTTCTCCATGGCGATTGCCGCAATACTCGCGATCACATTGGCTCCGGCAGCGATGCGCTTCCTTTTCTCGCGCATGGACGGCTTCAACTTCCGTCCCAAATGGCTTGCAAAGATTGTCAACGCCATCTTCGTAGGAAAGATCCACAGCGAAGATAACCACCCAATCAGCAAGCCGATGATGAAGCTCTACCACCCAGTGGTAGAGTTTGTCCTCGACCACAAGTGGCTGACCATCGGTGTTGCGTTGCTCGTGATGGCGCTGAGTATTCCCGTGTATTTCAAGCTCGGATCCGAATTCATGCCACCGCTTGATGAAGGCACACTCCTCTACATGCCGTCAACGCTACCGGGCATCTCGGTCGCAGAGGCCACACGCACGTTGCAGACGCAGGACAAAATCATCGCGTGGTTCCCAGAAGTAGAGCGCGTCTTCGGGAAGGCTGGCCGCGCGGAGAGTTCAACCGATCCGGCTCCTTATTCCATGATGGAGACCACCATCGTTCTCAAGCCGCAGGAGGAGTGGCCGAAGGTAGATCGTTGGTACTCGAAGTCAGCGACGCCAAGGATTCAGTCTGTTCTGCGAAGGTTGTGGCCCGATCACATGTCAACCCAGGAATTGATCTACGGTTCCGGCGGTCTCAATCAAGCCTTGCAGATACCTGGTATCTCGAACGCCTGGACCATGCCCATCAAGAATCGCACCGACATGCTGACCACGGGCATTCGTACTCCGCTTGGCGTCAAAGTACTTGGTTCCGACCTTGGACAAATTCAGCAGGTGGGCATCCAGGTTGAAATGGCGTTGAAAGATGTGCCCGGAACCACCAGCGTTTTTGCCGAACGCACCAGCGGCGGATACTTCCTCGACTTTGATCTGAAGCGAGACGAGTTGGCCCGCTATGGTCTGACGATCGATGACGCCGAAAGCGTTCTCATGTCCGCAGTCGGGGGCGACCAGGTCTCGACGACTGTCGAAGGCCGCGAGCGGTATTCCGTGAACGTGCGCTATCTGCGCGACTACCGTAGCGACGTCGGTGCGCTGGAACGTGTCCTGGTCGCGACGCCATCAGGGGCGCAGATACCACTTGGCGAGATCGCCAACATCCATATGAGGACCGGACCGGGAATGATCCGCGACGAAAACGGTAGACTGAGCGGCTACGTTTACGTAGACGTCTCTGGACGCGACATCGGCAGTTATGTGCGCGATGCCAAGCTCGCAGTTGCCAACAAAGTCAAAGTCCCCGCCGGGTACGAATTGGTGTGGAGCGGGCAGTACGAATTCATGCAACGCGTTGCCGAGCGCCTGAAGATGGTGGTTCCGATCACGCTGTTCATCGTCTTCCTATTGCTCTACTTCAACACGGGCTCGGCGATCAAGACCATGATCATTCTTCTGGCTGTGCCCTTCTCGGCGATCGGCGCCGTCTGGTTCCTGTACCTGCTGCACTACAACATGAGTATTGCCGTGTGGGTCGGCCTTATCGCGCTACTCGGCGTCGATGCCGAAACTGCCGTCTTCATGCTCCTCTATCTCGACCTCGCTTACCACGAGGCGCTGACGAACGGTGGCATCCACTCGTGGGACGACTTACGCGAGGCAATCGTTCACGGAGCGGTGAAACGGCTGCGGCCCAAAGTCATGACCGTCTCGTGCATGCTCTTCGGACTGATGCCCATCATGTGGTCCACGGGTTCTGGAGCCGACGTCATGAAGCGTATTGCGGCCCCCATGTTGGGCGGCATCATCACGTCGTTCCTTATGGAACTGGTTGTGTACCCCCCAATCTTTGCGATCTGGAAGTGGAACTGGGAGGTCAAACCGGCGCTGAAGCTTGAAGCAGCCAAGCCTGAGGAGGTGGTCCATGCGTAGCAGCATCTTTAAAGGAGTGAGGGGACTTTGGCGGATGGGTTTGTCTGCAGCTGTGCTCTGGGCCGCCCCTGCATCTCTGTCGGCTCAGAGCGTCTCATTCACCCACCCCGCGACCGGAAGTGCCCACCAACCCTTCTCGATGTTTGACGACTCGTTGACCAAAGCGGCGAACATGCTGCTCGTAGCTCCTGCTCAGATCGCAGCCCCCACGACAACGAAGCCAAATCTTGACGAGGCACAAAGTACGGTCGTTGGCCTCCCCGTTGACCGGCGATCGCGTCTTTTGTTGGACGGCGGCTTGACTCTCGCGACGGCTCGTCTTGATCTCTTGCGTCCGGCCATTGAGCCTATTCTGCGGAACCACGGTGTGCCCACTGAACTAGTGGCCGTGATCGTTGTGGAGAGTGGCGGGCGGTCCACAGCGCTCTCTCCCAAGGGCGCACGCGGTCTTTGGCAACTGATGCCAGATACCGCCCGCCGCTATGGACTGCGCGTCGATGAAACTCAGGATGATCGCGTTGATCTTTTCAAGGCGACCGATGCGGCAGCGCGATACCTTCACGACCTGTACGCACAATTCGGGGATTGGAAACTCGCACTAGCCGCCTACAACACGGGGGAAGCAAATGTAGGTTCCGCAATCCTCAGGGCGCACACCCAGGACTTCGATCGATTGACAAGCCTCCGTATGCTGCCGCTGGAAACCAGAAACTACGTTCCCCGGGTGTTGGCCACCGCCCGGTTCATCGGACCGTCATCGACTCTAGGAGAGGTCCACCCTCCAGCCAGCACGATCACTGTTTTTGCCGCCAGTAACCGCTGAGGCAATCATATGAACAGCCATGGAATTAGCGTCAGGCACCCTAAAACGCACGAGCGAGGCAACTGGCATCTTTTCTGGCCCGTGTGCGCGATTGCGGCTCTCCTTCTTCTCAGGGTCGCGTATGGCATTGTTACCGAATATCGCGCCAGCCTGTCGCAGAAAAGTGACACACCTACAGTTCCACTGGGCGATGGACGTGATCTTCATCTGGACAAGAGCAAGTTGCAAAAGGGCCAATTGCACATGTTTGAGGCGAGTGCTTTGGGACAGAAAGTCGTCTTCCTGATTCAGCAAACTCACGACAACACTATTCACGTAGCGCTTGCAAGCTGCAAGGCCTGCTACCACAACCGCGACTCTCACTACGCCAGGAAGGGTGAGATGATCTGCGGCAAATGCAAGGGGCCTATGACCTTTGAATCAAACCGTCAACCAGATAGTACAAATAGCTGCGCTCTACCCGAGATACCTCATCGGGAAACAGGTCGCGAAGTAACAGTATTGCCGCGCGATGTCCTCGCTCAGGCGGAATCGGCCATTCAATGAGGGATGCATCTTTCAGACATCGACTTCCTACTATCTGATTCCTTTGTCATGATAAGGGAGCTGCTTTGAGTCCAGGCGCTCTTAACCAGCCCCACTAACCCATCAATAGGAGAGCACCATGTCCATCAAGAAACTAGCCGTTGTGTCCGCCTTTGCTCTTGGCGCTGTAATGCTGCAGGCGCAGGCCAGTCAGAAAATCACCGGCACCGTCTCGGATTCTATGTGTGGGAAGAAGCACATGATGCAGGGTGTCAGCGCGGCGCAATGCACGCGTAAGTGCGTAAAGTCGGGGTCAGACTATGCCCTTGTGAGCGGAGAAAAAGTCTACACGCTGAAGGGCGAAAAGGCGCGGTTTGATAAGTTCGCTGGTGCAAACGTCGTCATTGAAGGAGAAACCAGCGGAACTACGGTGACGGTGAAGTCGATCAACGCCGCTCAGTAGAACGCTGTGTACGACTACATCGCGAATGGCTGGCTCATCTGCCCTCGGGATGCACCTCCGGCTGGCGGCCGACCAGGGCATACCCTGCGCGGAGGGCACGGTTCCGATTCCACGCAGGATCAATGTGGGCGTGGCGTCCGTCAGGGAGACGGATTCGAATATAGAGACGTACTCTAAGCGATCTCACTGACTGCTCCTCTAGGGAATCTCTGCACAAGTTCTGCATCCACAGCCTGATTGATTAATACTGTTGTCAGGGGTGAAGGATGATGAAGCAGCAGAGTTTGGCAAGCCAGGCGGTGTTTGAGAAGTATGGGCGGAAGAGTCGGCGGGAGCTGTTTTTGGACGAGATGGAGCAGGTGGTTCCGTGGTCTGGCCTGCAATCGCTAGTCGAGACGCACTACGCGAAGGCGGGC